>Ga0181520_10000093_pt1 | contig 169427 bp, 151 predicted proteins | sample PEATcosm2014_Bin_29_FD_132451 | JGI IMG/M metagenome (GOLD analysis project Ga0181520, IMG submission 132451) | Peatland microbial communities from MTU Mesocosm Facility, Houghton, MI, USA - PEATcosm2014_Bin02_30_metaG | ecosystem: Environmental > Terrestrial > Soil > Wetlands > Peat | place...
GCCCTGTCGTCGAGGCCGGTGAAAACCTCGGTTTTCTTCCTGGAACAATAGAAGAAAAGATAGATCCCTATCTGAGGCCGCTTTTTGACGCGCTCAAGGATATGCTCGGGCCCGAAGAACTCAAGTATTTCATGGAAACCCAGGTTATCGAACTCGCGCCTCTCGCATATATGAGAGGGCGCACTCTTTCAAATTCTTTTATCATCCTTGACGAAGCCCAGAATACAACAGCCATGCAAATGAAAATGTGCCTGACCAGGCTCGGTGAAAATTCCAAAATGGCTGTAACCGGCGACATAACCCAGATCGACCTTCCATCAGAAAGGGAATCGGGGTTAAAGCAGGCCCTCGAATTATTCGGGGACCTGGAAGGAATAAAATTTATTTATTTTAACAAGACCGACGTTCTGAGGCATGGCCTGGTCAAGAAAATACTGGAAATATACGAAAAAAGCGGGAAGGATTAATGGAAAGAACTGTCTTTCAGGTAATGCTCCGGAGATTTGCAAAGGTCCTTGCTGCAAATTATAAACCGGCGGCGCTTTTCGCGGGCGTTTATTTTTTGAGCCTTATTTTTATATTTTTATCACATATAGCGCCCGACAGTTCTCTATACAGCGTCGGGCAAAGTTCCAAGGAAACCCTCCGCTCGGAATACTCATTCATATACGATGACAAATTTGAAATTGAAAACATGGAAAAGACGATAGAATCAAATCAGCCGCTGTATTACTCCTATCAGGATAACCACAGGGCGTCATTCAACTCTAAACTTTCAGATTTCATTTTAGTCATAAATAAAACCTCCGACAGCGATTTTATCAAGACCCTTAAATACGGGAAATACAACTTTTCCGCCCAGACCATAGAATGGCTTTTTTCAAGCCGCGGCATGTTAAGCCTCTATACCAACAGGCTCCTCTATATTTACGAGGCACTGACGTCAAAATATTACCTGATAAATAAGTCAGGGGATGATGGAGCGGCTTCAGGCGTGGATATTATAACTAAACTCGGCAATAAAAAGACGGCGGCTGAAAAACTCCTGCTCTGCCCGGTAGAAAAAGATTTCCTGATAACTTTCATCGGCGGGATCTATACCGGAATGAGTAAGGACTTCAAATCCATTATGGCCGAGGTCCTTATTAATCTTGTCGAACCTACAGCCCTGTTAAACCCGGAAGCCAGGGAACAGATAATTAAAAAGGAGCTCTACCGGGAAAGGAAGCAGAAGCTGATCAACAAGAGCGACTTTATCATAAAAAAAGGAGATATTATTACGGAGGAGCAGCTCGCAAAGATAATCGCCTACTCCGAATATAAGAAAAACGACTTCACAATGAAATTCTGGGCCCATAATTTATTATATTTCTTCCTTGTTTTCTTCCTGGCTTACAGGTTTACAAGATATGAAAAGGAAACCTTCAAAAAGCGATACAATGTATATCTGACTCTGATAAGTTTCGTTGCCGTAAATTTCATATATTACGCGGCTTATTTATATACGGATATACCGTCTGTCCCGCCTTTCCTGCTGATGCCTTTCGCTATCATATCCATATCGCTGCCGCTCCTGCTGCGTAACGACCGTGTCGCCATTATCCTTCTGATCTCATTTTCGCTGTTTTCCATATTTTACCCGATTTTCGATATCATAACATTTTCAAACCTCATAATAATTTCTTTATCGACAATTTATACATCCCAGCTTCTGAAGAACCGGAATGATTTTTTCATAGCGGGGATTTTCATAGGCCTTATAGAACTCCTGTTTTCATTTATTTATTCTTTATACTATGGAAACTTTGACATCCGGGAATGGGGAATAATCCTGATCTTCGCTTTCGGCAACGGTTTTATTTCGAGCATATTCTCCCTGGGGCTTATGCCTCTGCTTGAAAATATATTCAACATCCCTACCCGCTTCAGGCTTCTCGAACTCACAAACCCCACTCTTTCACCCCTGCTTAACAAACTGAGAACCGAGGCGCCAGGAACTTATAACCATTCTCTTCTCCTTGGAGACATGTGCGAAGCCGCGGCTGAAAAACTTAATATCGACTCTCTTCTTGCAAAGGGCATCGCTTATTACCATGACATCGGCAAGGCGGAGATTTCAGAGTATTTTATTGAAAACCAGGATGGAAAAAACAAGCATGACGAGCTGAAGACGAGTATTTCGGTTTCTGTTATAAAATCTCATACAAAGCTCGGCGTAGAGCTTGCCAGAAAGTACCGTCTTCCGGAGGAGATAATCAGCGGCATAAGGGAACACCACGGAACGACAGCAATTTCATATTTTTACCACCAGGCCCTGGGGCTTTTGGGGGACGAGAATGTTAATATAAGCGATTATGAATACCCCGGCCCCAAACCTCAATCGAAGGAAACGGCTATACTCATGCTTGCCGACGGGATCGAGACGACCGTCAGGGCTTATGCCCAGAACAACGAGAGATTTACAACAAAGATAATAGAGGATATAATCGAGGACGTCATACAGAAGAGAATAGCCCAGGGCCAGTTTGATGAATGTAATATCACTCTGAGGGAACTGAAAATAACAGCGGACGAGTTCTTCAAGCTTTTAGCCGGCTATCATCACAAGAGAATCGAATATAAGAAATAATTTTTAACCTTCACATGCTTTATGGCGCGCCCGGCATGGCGCACCATAAAAAAACCCCGCCCATAAATGGACGGGGTGATTAATGTCTAAGCTGCTTTTACACTATTTTTTAGCGCTGTAGCAAGCCCAGCAATAAACAGGCCTTTCGCCGCTCGGCTTAAAAGGAACCTGTGTGGGCTCCCCGCAAGAAGAACAGGTGGTCTCATACATCTGCCGGTCTCTCCGGCCTGAAGCTCTGATAGCCTCTTTTTTTGCCTTTCTGCAGTCGGGGCATCTAGCAGGCTCGTTCTTGAAGCCTTTCTGTGCATAGAAGTCCTGCTCAGCTGCTGAGAAGGTGAAAGAATTACCGCAATCACGGCAAGCAAGGGTTTTGTCCTGAAACATGAGGTTTACCTCCCTCTGAATTTGCCCATTCTGGGGACGCCTTACTCCGTTCTTAAGTTCAGTGGCAAACTCAAAGGTTTGAATCGGGTAGACTTTCCTATAGATATGGGTCTATTAGTATAATACGGCATAATTTCAAAAAAGTCAATGATATTTTAAAATATTTTAACGCAATTGCAGAGGTTATTGCAAAGGGGCATAACGAGCTATGTTAAAATGTTGCGGCGGATTATAAGGATAAATATTTTGTTATTAATACAGGAATTTGTTGCGTTGAAGTTATGATATTTGATGATAATTTAACATTTGAAACGATGAGCCCGCTCATCCTATAAAATTTTCGAGCTTCAGAAGGATCGAATTTAGAAGCTCGTCATTGATGAATTTGCAGGTCTGTTCATAATATTCTTCCTTCCGCATCGACTGCTCGATGACGTTTATCGTATGAAGCTCTATTTCATTGAAATCGATGCGGAGCTTCTGGATCCCGTCGGCGGCGCTGCCCTCGAGGGGCTTTCCGTTTTTGAGAAGGTAAATGTCCCTTATGATCTGGATGACATTCTCGCATACAAAATCCGGTTTTTCTTTTTTCAGGAGCATCCGGGTAAAATCGACAGTGTATTTTATTGAATGTTCAAGGCTTTTCATTGCGCTGCCGGGTATTGACCTTTTCATGACGCTTCCCCTTTACAGTTAATATGCTTTTCCACTTCTTCCCTGTCGCTGAAATGACTCTTTGTCCTGCCGATAATCTGGTAGTCTTCATGCCCCTTGCCAGCAATTACAACTATATCTCCCCTTTTAGCCTGTTCCATAGCCATGCTTATGGCCTTTGCCCGGTCGGCTTGGACCGAGTAGCTGTAAGCCCCGGATTCTTTCAGTCCTTTTTCTAGCTCCCGGATAATAGACATTGGATCTTCAGTCCTGGGATTATCGGAAGTCACGATATTAACATCCGAAAATCTTCCGGCTATCCCGCCCATGAGTCTCCTCTTGGTCTTGTCCCTGTCCCCGCCCGCGCCGAATACCGTTATTATTCGTCCGTTTCCCTGTATTGTACCCCTGAGGGTAGTCAGGAGTTTTTCCAGCGCATCGGGTTTGTGGGCGTAATCGATTACAACCGTAAAGCCGCCCTGGCGGGATGGAATGCATTCCATTCGCCCCTTTACCCTGATATTATACAGCAGACCCGAGAATTTTTCCAGGGGAAATCCCAGCTCAGTCAATATGATGCTTGCCATGCTGAAATTGTACAGGTTGGTAATGCCGATCATTGATATGCCGAGTTGCACTCCTCCGATCTCGAAGTTCGATCCCGACGGCGACATGCTTCCGATCCTGATGCGGTAATCGCTGTCTCCCCCTGCGAGGGAAAACCTTTTGACCGTAATATTATCAAAACGGAGAAGGTAATCCTTTACGCTATCATATACGCTCATATCAGAATTGATCACCGCAATGCGCTTCTCCTTGTTTGAAGAGCTGAGCAGGTCGAAGATTTTCAGCTTGGCTTCAAGGTATCTCTGCATAGTGCCATGAAAATCGAGATGGTCCTGGGAAAGATTGGTGAAAGCGGCGACATCGAAATTAAGGCCCGCCACTCTCCCAAGGGAAAGGGCATGGCTTGAGACCTCCATCACGCAGTAAGAGAGCCCCTCGTCAGCCATCCTGGCCAGCAGGCTGTTTAAAAAAAGGACGTCCGGCGTTGTGTTCTGGGCCTGTATAACCTCTCCGCCGACATGGTATTCAATGGTTCCGATGAGCCCGCATTTAAAGCCCATCTCCTGGATAATCGATTTTACGGCAAAAGCGGTCGTGGTTTTACCGCTGGTGCCGGTAATTCCTATGAGGCAGAGCCTCGATGAGGGGTTATTATAAAAATTAGAGGCCGATAAAGAAAGGACAGCGGGCAAATTATCTGAACCCATAAAAAAAGCGACAGGATACTTCAGAGATAATTCTCTCAGCCTTGCCGCCGATACGATAAAGTGCCTGCAGCCGTTTTCAAATGCATTCCCGACAAACTGATGCGCGTCTTCCACATAACCGGAATATGCTATGAAAAGAGAATGCGGACCGGCCTTCCTCGAATCATTTTCCAGGCCCGACACTTCGAAATCAGGCATCTCATGGACAAGCCCGAGGCCTTTTACAACATCTTTTAGTTTCACGCTTCCTCAAAACTGCAGCGCAGAGGGAATTCCTTGGCTTTGGCCATTGCGTGCACCTGGGCTATCTTGGTCAGAGCTATATCATATGTATAAATCCCGGCTATTCCCGCCCCGTCATTGTGAACCTGCAGCATTATTTTAGTAGCTTCAGCCGCGGACTTGTGAAAAATCGTAACTATCACAGTTACTACGAAATCCATAGTGGTGTAATTATCGTTAAGGATTATGACCTTGTAAAGCCTCGGACCTGTTAATTCCGGTTTCGGTCGTACCTGCAGCTCACCCTTCTCGAAGATTTTTATCTGCATGTCCTGCGACATTAAAATAAGCCCCTGTATTATAACTATATAATATTATAAACCTTCATAGCGTCAATCGTCAATAAACGCGGACTTTTTTATGTTTTTCCCCAGGGTATAAACCTCAGGAGTATCCAGATCCCTGGCCTTGAACTTCTTCATGAGTTTTAACTCCAGCCCGGAGATATCGCGCCTTTCCTTGAATATTTCGAGATATTCATCCTTGAATTCAACCGGAAGGGAGCGGATTCCTGCCCTGAAACTTTTAAGACCGGGGCTTGACTGCCTGAGCTCATCCCTGGCTTTCACAAGTCCAAGTATATCCTGCCTGGCCTTCATGAACACCAGTGTGAAGTCTTTCCTGGTTTTTACTTTCCCGAGCCCGGAAAGATAGGAAGTTTCAAAATCTTTAACATTTATAAGCTGGACCCTGACCTTGATCATGTCGCTGCCCGAAAGCTTTACGCATGAAACCATGGCAAAAAGGGCAATAATTATTACCGGAATATTTATCAGGTTTTTCAAACCGGACCTCCTTTTCTTATATTTAAAAACTGCCGGACTGCCGCTTTCCTGTCCTCTGAGACCATAACAGCCGCGCCGATGAGCACTCCGTCCAGCCCCGCATCAGAGAGCTTTATTGCGTCAATCCGGCTCCTGCAGCTGGATAGCGACAGCTTCAGCCTTCCTTCCGGTATGAGGGGCGACAGTGACGCGGCATTGCCGGGTTTTTCCTCGAGGGTATCGAGGTTCCTGTTGTTAATACCTATTATCCGGGCGCCGAGGTCCACAGCCCTTTTTACATTCCGGGAAAAATGAGCCTCTACAAGAGCGTCAAGACCCAGGCTCAGCGTATAATTGTAAAGGCTCTCGAGCGAGGCGTCATCGAGCGCCTCGGTTATAAGGAGAACCGCGGCAGCGCCGCTGGCAAGCGCCATGTCGACCTGGACCCTGTCAATGATAAAATCTTTGCAGAGCAGGGGCGCTTTTACCGAAGAGGAAATGTCCCTTAAAATACTGAAATCTCCGTCGAAATATTTCCTGTCTGTAAGAACGGAGATTGCATTAACGCCTGCTTCGTCGAAAATCCGTGCGATTTCAACCGGATTCTCCCCTCCCGCCATTGAGCCCTGCGAGGGAGATTTCCTCTTGACCTCAGCTATGAGGGCAAAGTCAGGCGTATTTTTCAGGGATTCCAGGAAAGACGGGCCGCTGTATTTTTTTAGCGAGGGATACCGTCCGCCTGAAAGAGCCTCTTTGAGCCCGGGAATCTCACCCCTTTTATTGCTGATTATTTCTTCAAGTTTTGACATCCGGGATCTCCTCTACTTTTCGTTCGAGCATAATATAAGATCATTCAGGGCTTTATATGCCCTGCCGCTGTCGATCGACTCTGCGGCCAATTCGAAAGCCTTTTCAAGGGAAACTTCCTTTGTTATATGGATGGCAAGGCCGGAATTCAGGATAATGGCTTTTCTCGGGTCGCCCTTTTCCTCTCCCCTGAGCACTGAGAGTATCATCTCCTTGCTTTTCTCGGGGCTTTCCACCTTGATATTGCGCAATTTTCCGCCAAGGTTATAATCGCCGGCGTCAAGAATATTATCGGTGATCCTTCCATCCCTTATTTCTTTAATAAATGTCTTTCCCTCTATACTTGCCTCATCTATTCCGATCTCGCCGAAAACAACAAGGGAATGCTTGTGGCCGAGTTCGGCAAAAACAGGAGAAATGCGTTCGAGAAGATCTCTGGAATAGACTCCCATCACCTGGTGCCTGACGGCCGCCGGATTGACCATCGGACCCAGGATATTGAAAAGGGTCCTGACCCCTATTTCACGCCTGACTGGAGCGACATATTTCATGGCAGGGTGGTAAAGAGGCGCAAAGAGGAAAGCGATATGAGCCCTGTCTATGCATTTCACTGCCTCTTCTTTAGAAAGTTGAATATTTACGCCTAACCTTTCCAGGACGTCAGCTGCGCCGCTTTTGCTCGTAACGGAACGGTTTCCATGCTTTGCGACATATACGCCAGCCCCGGCCGCGACAAAGGAACTTGCGGTGGAAATATTGAATGTCCCCGATTGATCGCCCCCGGTGCCGACAATATCAACCATAGGGGTTTTATCCGAAATTACTTTTACGCATACGCCGAACATCGATTCTGCACTGCCGGCTATTTCCTCTGATGTTTCTCCCTTCATCATAAGCCCCATAAGGTATGAGCCTATCTGCGAATGTGTCGCATGCCCTTTCATGATATAATCCATCATCTCTTTAGCTTCTTCCTTCGAAAGGCCTTCATTTTCACCGGCCTTTCTGATGGCGTTCTTAATACGTCCGGAAATCCTGTCGCTCTGTCTTATTTCCTTCTTTTTAACGACCATGTTGACGAAATTCTTGATAATTGCTTTGCCCTGCTCTGTCAGGATCGATTCGGGATGGAACTGGATCCCGTAGATCTCCCTGCCCTTCACCTTGAGACCCATTATTTCGCCGTCATCGCTCTCGGCTGTTATCTCAAGGAGTTCCGGAAGCGTTTCCTTTTTCGCAACCAGTGAATGATACCTCACACCGGAAAGCGGGGAGCTAACTCCGTCGAAAATATCCTTGCCGTTGTGATGGATCACGGAAGATTTTCCATGGAGAATATTTTTAGCCCCGACGACCTCTCCGCCGTAGGCGGATGCGATCCCCTGGTGCCCCAGACAGACCCCGAGCACGGGTATATCGTTGGCGTTTTTGATAAGATCCATGGAAACTTTCGAATCTTCGGGCCTTCCCGGTCCAGGTGAAATTATCACCCCGTCAGGGGAGAGTGCGAGGGCTTCCTCAAGAGTTATTTTATCATTCCTGAATATCTTGATATCGCTGTAAAATTCACCGACACACTGCACTATGTTGTAGATAAAAGAATCGTAATTATCGATAACTAAAATCATTTTTTCCTCCTAATTACAAGCATGCGGTTTCCATGCTTCTGGAACTCGTAATCCACACGTTCGACGGACGCCGCCGTGCTTTCATTATTAAAGATTTCCATCACCCTGTCAACATAGGGCGATTGAATTCCGTTGACATCGAGGAGAGGGAATATCCGGACCTCCCCGGCCACCCTGCACATTTCACGGACTGATAAAACGTGAAAATCAAGTGTCAGGTTATCCGTATACAGAAAAAGCAGATGGGAGCAAAGGGCGAGATCGAATTCGCCGTTTTCGAACGGCAGTCCGGGCAGTTCGGCTTCCACATACCGTCTCTCTTTTTTGCCCTTTTCGAAATCTTCGAGAAATTTTCTCATCGCGGCTAACCTCAGTTCGCCCAGCTCCTTTATCGAGGGGATATCCCTCCAGATAAACCTTCCCCTGTTCCTGTAAGTCTGCCTGATGACCTCCTCGAAAGAGCTCTTTATGAGCTCTTCGATTTCATCCGCCGAAAACCTGTAAAGAGGATCGGCTGAGATGACTTTTACTCCCTTTGCCGCTAAAACACTGTTGAAGCTCGCCGGCCCGTCTCCGCAGCCTATTATCCTGCCGCTGAGGTCTTTGCCGGAAAGGGCGAACATCCGTACGTATTCATCATACGACCTGCCCCATGGAACAACATTATTATAATGTATTGCCATCGGCCTCCCCCGATTTCTTAATTTAAAGCAGGGCCTTCATAAGGGCCTTTGCCTTATTTATCGTCTCCTCGTATTCCTTCTCCGGGATAGAATCGTAAACTATTCCCGCGCCGGCCTGGAGGTAAACGGTATTGTCCTTGCATATCATCGTCCTGATCGCGATGCATGTGTCGAGATTGCCCCTGAAGTCTATATAACCCACGGCTCCGGCATAAACACCCCTTCTTTCGGGTTCGAGATCTTCGATTATCTCCATTGCCCTGACCTTGGGGGAACCGGAAACTGTCCCCGCAGGAAAAGTTGCGGAAATAATATCCAGGACATGCGTATCCTTCGCGGGCTTGCCGGTTACGTCCGATACGATATGCATTACATGGGAGTACCTTTCAATATGAAACATATTAGATACTTGAACGGAGCCGTATTCCGAAATCCTGCCGACATCGTTCCTTGCGAGGTCTAAAAGCATTGTATGCTCCGCTAATTCCTTCCGGTCGGATAAAAGCTCTTTCTCGATTTCGTTATCCTCCATGACATTTTTGCCCCTTGGTCTTGTTCCGGCAATCGGCCGTTCGAGGACTTCATCCCTGTCCTGGGTTTTTATCCTCCTGACCATAACCTCGGGCGAGGAACCTACTATCTGGAATTGTTCCATGTCGAAATAGAACATGTACGGGGAGGGATTGATCATCCTGAGCTTCCGGTAAATATCGAAAGGGGGCGTTTCCGTTTTCATTGAAAGCCTCTGCGAAAGAACTACCTGGAATATATCCCCCGCGATAATATGATCCCTGGCCTTCTCCACAGCCTTCATGAAAGTCTCTTTTTTAAAATTGCTCGAAAGGTTTATCTTCCCATGTTCTGAAAAATTGATCCTTGCAGGCCGTTTGGCCCTGCCGAGCATGTTTTCATACTCGTTTATCAGGGCAGCGGCCCGGTCTGTGCTCTCGTCGGAAAAAGATGGGGCCATAAGAACCATTTTCTGCATTATATGATCGAAAGCTATCAGTATCCTGGGTATGAACATATAGATATCGGGAACATTTAGCCTGTCGGGATTGGTATCGGGTATGTTTTCGAAATACCTGATAGAATCATATCCGAAATACCCTACAAGACCTGCATTGAACGGAGGCAGATCGTCAAACCTTTCTTCTTCGAACAAGTCGATCATCTTTTTAAGCTCGAGGGCCGGGTTTTCACTTTCAAATTCCTCAACTTTACCCCGGAATACAGTCCGTACTTTTCTTTTTTTTGCGGTGAACTCTATCTCCGGATCGAACCCAAGGAAAGAATAGCGGCCGATCTTTTCACCCATCTCAACGCTTTCAAGAAGAAATCCCTTAACTCCGGGCTTTTTAAGCGCAAGAAAGGCCGACACCGGGGTCTCGATATCCGCCGTTATCTCCCTGTAAACCGGATGGATTTTAATTTTAACAGACATTCAAACCTCCTATATTGAAATTCGCCTCCAGGAGAGTATGCCCCGGCGGGCGCAACATAAAAAAAACCCGCAGGTGTTAAACCTGCGGGTTTTTTATGATATCATTCATAATATCAAAAGCACTATACGCCCCGGCAAGACCTTTCACCTGAAATCGACACATTCACGCGCCACCACCATCCGTTAAAAGAATTGAAAGGGAGTTTCATGGGCGATTCTCCAAAATTATTAGGTTTAATGTTAACAGGAAGATTAAATCATGTCAATTGAAATGAAAAATATATTTTCCCCCTTTGTGTATCATATGATACATACTTTACCCTTGACAAAACCGGGCTTTGATGTAGAATGTTATAGGGAGTTTGCTATGGATGCATTAATGCTTGCAAGGGTTCAATTCGCCATGACAGCCGGCTTTCATTTTATATTCCCGTCGCTGACCATAGGGCTCGCATGCAGCCTTGCAGTTTTAGAAGGGATCGGGTATTTCGGAAGGAACGAGGATTTTAAAAAAATCTCCCTCTATGTTTCCAGGTTTTTTATAATAACTTTCGCCGCCGGGGTCGGGACGGGAATAGTGATGGCTCTTCAATTCGGAACTAACTGGAGCAGGTTCACAACAATCGTAAACGATATATTCGGCATTTTCCTGGTTGCCGAGGTTGTCCTTTCATTTTTTATGGAATCCTTCTTTGCCGGCCTGTATATTTTCGGAAGGGGAAGGATAAAGCCTTTTCTGCACTGGCTGTCGATCGTCCTGGTTGCGGCCGGAACGCTTATTTCTTCTTTCTGGATTTTGACAGCGAATTCATGGATGCATTCCCCCTCGGGATTTCAAATTACCGGTGACGGAAAATTTATCCTTTCAGATTTCGGGAAGGCGGTTTTCAATCCATCCATGCTTCCGCGTTTTTTTCATACGGTCAATTCAACGATGATCGCAAGCGCTTTTTTCCTGACAGGGCTCTGCGCTTATATGATCCTCAATAATAAAAGCGTAGCTCTTGCAAAGAAGCTTATAGGCGGAGCCGTATTATTTGCAGCGGTTACAAGCCTTATGGAACTCTTCCCATTCGGGCACATGCAGATCGTCAGTGTTGCGCAGATACAAAAAGCGAAATTCGCCACCATTGAAGGCGTGAATACGACTTCGGACGATCCTCCCATACTTTTGCTCGGAATACCGGATCCCTCGGATGGGATCATAAAACACAGGCTGGAAATCCCGCATATGATGAAATACCTTTTCCTGTCGCCCGGGAAACATACGGTTACGGGCCTCGACAGCATTCCAGGTAACGAAAAACCCCCCATGGTCATGCCCTTCGTTACCTTTCACCTGATGGTATACCTGGGATGTTTCCTCATCCTCCTGTCTGTAAGCGCCCTCGCGCTTTTAATGATGAAAAGGCTCTATGATAACAAATGGTTCCTCCGGATCCTTGTCTGGGCAATCCCCCTGCCGGTTATTATCATCGAATTAGGCTGGATGACTACGGAAATCGGAAGGCAGCCCTGGATCATCCAGGGGCTGTTAAGGACAGAGGATGCCGTTTCTTTCGTCAGCGCCGGGCAGATTCTTTTTTCGATCATTTTAATCGGCGTCACTGAACTCGCCCTGATCGTGCTATGGCTGTCCCTTATGATAAACACTCTGAAAAAAGGCCCGGAAGGCGTTGAAGGGCACGGGGAATACCTATGAGCGCATTATCCGTATTCTGGTTCTGCCTTGCCCCGGTTTTACTTACTTTATACTGCGCGACCGACGGTTTCGATCTCGGGGTCGCAACGATATACGGTTTTATCAGGAATCCGGAGGATAAAAAAACCGCACTCTATTCCATCTGGCCAGTGTGGAACGGCAACGAGGTCTGGCTTATCGGCAGCATAGGAGTTTTAATAGCGGCTTTCCCCCCTGTTTATGGGACCCTTCTCTCGGCAATGTACGTCCCTGTTTATCTAACACTTTTCAGCATAATACTCCGCGGCGTTTCTATAGAATATTTTCCGAAGGTAAAGTCTCCCGGGCTCCGAAAATTCCTTGCCGCTTTGTTCACCGCCGGAAGCGCATTTATCCTTTTCGCTATCGGATTCGTTGGGAGCAATGTACTGTATGGGCTGCCGGTAGACAGCCTTGGAATTATGCAGAAGGGTTTCCTCTCCCTGTTCCATCCGTTTTCCATTACGGCCGGTATTGCTTCAATAATTTTTTTCTCGGACTACGGCGCCCTTTATCTACTTGTTAAGACTCCAGGGTGGGGCTACATGAAAAAAGTGTTTAATATGAGCTGGATATTCAGTTTTACCCTTCTTTTACTCTCTTTTTTATGCGGGATGTTTCTCATTCCGGGAGCCTCGTCAATTATGAAAGCAAAACCTGTGATCCCCGCAGTATTGATAATTTCTGCCCTTTTTTATATTACAGCATACCTTTCTGCCAGGAGATCTTCTTACGGCCTGTCGTTTATTTTTTATTCGCTGACTATAGCCGGGATTATTTCATCCTGCGCCGGAGTGATGTTCCCGAACTTACTGCTTTCCAGCCTTTCAAGGGACTTCAGCATGACTGTTCTTAACAGCAGTTCGTCCGATAAATCTCTGCTGACAAGCCTGATCATCCTGCTGGCGGGTCTTCCGTTTATTGCCTGGTTTATCATCTGGATATACAGGGTATTCAGGAAGATTTAATACTTCTCAAGACTTTAAACCCGAGCTTATTATAAAGATTAAATGCCTTGAAGTTATCCGAAAATACATCCAATTCGACGGTTTTAAAGCCCTTCTCAAGGATTTTATTGACAGCAAACATTGTCAGCAGTTCGCCAAGGCCCTTTCCCTGGAATTTACGGGCAATACTGACGCTCTGCAGGTAGTTAGCCTTCTGCATGGTACTGCCTATAAGTTCGCCTTTTTCGAACATAAAATAAAAAGAATCCCGGTAGCGGTTAAAAAAAGACTTCATAATCTTCAGTTCGCGCACCGGCGCTTCGTTTATCCTGTGCGGAATCCAGCCGTTGGCAGATCTCATTTCATATAATATATCCGATTCGAGGTCGAGTTCAAGCTGAAAGAAGGAGTCATTATAAGTACTGAGCTTTAAATCCATGATTTCGAACTTTTCTCCGGCATAGGCCATCCTCAGGACAATGGAACTCATTCGCCCCCCTGAAGAATCATGACTTCTACGCTTTTATCGACAAGGTTTTTAAAATCCCTTGCTGCATTCCTGCCGGTTTCGTAATGCATCGGAATAACCGACAAAGGCCTCATTTCGTTTATCAGGGCCGCTGCCTGTTCAGGGTTCATTGCAGTGTTGCCGGCTCCTATGGGGACAAGCGCAACCGATATATCTTTCAGATTTCTTATTTCCGGAATATTATCGGTATCGCCGGCATGAAATATCCTCGAACCGTCGATATTTATAATGTACCCGGTGTTTTTATCCGCTTTTGGATGCAGGTGAAACCACAGGAATCCCGGTTTTATGTTATAAGCCGGAACAGCCTCGCATTTTATATCCCCGAGATCGAAAACCTCGCCTGGCCTGATTTCAATTACCATGTAAAATTTAGACAGCTTTTTTACGGCGCAATGGGGGCAGATTATTACAGTGCCTTTTTTAGCGATTTTTTTAATATCCTCGAGTGAGAGATGATCGGGATGGGCATGAGTAATAAATATGTAATCGGCTGGAACGGGATCGTTTATAACGAAGGGATCAATATAAATCATCCTTCCATTCGATTCTATTTTGAATCCCGATGGAATAAATTCACTTTTGAAAAGACCGGATATTTTTATTGCCCCTGCCGGAGTAAGGGTCAAACCTGAAGGAAGTTTAAAGCACATCGGAGGATTATCCCTCCTGACGCTTGGCAAAACAGAAAATATAAAATTATTTTTCAAATTCATACCCTCCGTTGTGAATTATAAAAAGCTGCGGCTTAATCCTCAAGTTTAACAGTAAATTTTTCACGGCCGGCCGGCAAGCAATAAGGGATTGCAGACTGATTGTCAGAAATAAACGACATATCTCTATGAGCAATCTTGACAATTAACCGTTTGTATCATAGAATTGCTATAGAAGAAAATTTATGGAGAGTTTTTAATGTTTAAGGACAAGAATTTGGTTTGCCGTGATTGCGGAACGGCGTTTGTTTTCACAACTGCAGAACAGGAGTTTTATGCTGAAAAGGGTTTCACCAATGACCCGGTACGTTGCCCTGATTGCAGGAAAGCAAAGAAGATGCAGAGCGGCGGCGGCCAGGAACGCAGAATGTATGAAGCAGTATGCTCATCTTGCGGAAGAAACTGCCAGGTTCCATTCCAGCCTACAGGTGACAAGCCTGTGTATTGCAGAGAATGTTATCAGAGCACCCGCTCATAAAGATTAATACAATAATAATCTTTAGATAAAATTAAGCCGCTCCCACGGGAGCGGCTGATTTTAATTTTCAAACAAGTCCGCTGACTTTTTCAATCGCGAAGTCGGCATAGGGTTTTTTACGCTCTATCTCTTCCGGACTCATTCTTCCCTCGTTTAACCATATACGCCTTTTGAAGGAAATAAATTACCCCCAGGCCGGCGATGGTAGCTGCAAGCGATACTGCTGCGCTGGTAATATCAAAATAGGAACCGCGGCCCATGAAGGTTATTACCGCATTGGGCAGGTTTACTATATAAGATGTGATAATATTTCCTGTTATCCTGAAAGAAATTGAAAATACTATTCCTACGGCGGCAAGAATCGCAATGTCATTGATATTTCGCATGTCGGAATACCCTATGTGATAAAGCGCAAAGCAGATCCCTGCAATTACTATTGCCGGCACCATGCCGAAATACTTCTCGAACCGTGTCTGCAGGAAACCTCTGAAAAACACCTCCTCAAAAAGTGTGGACATTATCAGGCATACGATGAGATATGCGAGTTTGCCGGCTGCCGGGATAAAGAGGGTCTTGTGTATCATGCTTCCGCCGGCTGTCAGGACCGCTATTAAAACCCCCACAAGAACCGCTTTTAACCACTTTTCAGATGTAATGCCAATCGATGATAACCGCTCCTTCCTGTAATGAAGGGTGTAAAAAACGGGGACGAATATGCAGATTCCCAGAGCGAATATTCCCTGGTAAAGAAGGTAAAACAGCAGTGTCCCCCGGCCGCTTGAATCGGCGGCAAAGTTAGTCAGTACGGCGGATGCATAAATAAGCATGATAATCCATAACTCGTTCGATGGTTTGAATGTAAATAACGATGCTTTCTCTTTCATAATATTCCTCCTATTTCACTCTTTTATACAATTCAATGGTTTCCTCCGTCCAGTCCAGCTCTGCCTTGTAATGCTTTTCATGATGGCTGAAGATGATAACAGCCGCCGCACGGTTTTCTTCGGGTATGAACTTCATGCTTTCATCCCTGTGTTTTTTAATTATTGAAAGAGCTTTTTGCATTTTAAACCGGTAATCTTCCAGGCTCCTGCAGATCGATTCCGGGGGAATGGAATCTGAAAAGAAAAATACCGCGTCCGAATCGAAGGAGCTCCTGTATCCGAAATCAAGAAAATCCCTGAGCAGCTCTTCGAATCTTTTTTCCCCTTTTCCTGAGACTGAATAAACAGTTTTTTCACTCCCGGCATTAAAACCCTTTTCCTCGCTGGAGGATAAAAGCCCCTCTTTCTCCATTTTTTCAAGATGATAATAAATATTAGGAAGCTTTATCAGGGTGAAATCCGATATATTATCCTCGATAACCTTTTTCAGCTGGTAACCATGCATAGGGCCGTACCTTTTAAGAAGCCCGAGAAGATAGAGCGGTATTTTCATATAACCTCCTGTACTCAGGACTGACTAATTATACTCAGCACTGAGTATGTTGTCAAGCAAATTTCAATAATAATTTTGAGTATAATAAAAATTATATTTATAATGAATCGATTTTATTCCTGAACCGGAGGATTTATGAATGAGACATTAAACGGCAGTTCCTCTTTCGATTTAAACCAGCAGGAATTTACACGCGTCGAGCAGTACCGCCGCCTGAAAGAAACGTCGGTATTAGTGATCCTTTTTACAGACATCAAGGGATTTACAAAACTTACCGAAGAAAAGGGCGAACAGTATTCCGGGATGATACGCAAGTATCATGATGAAATCCTGACCGGCGCAATTGAAGAAAATAAAATCGGTCTTGTTGTGAAGCATATCGGGGATTCTGTAATGGCAGTCTTCTCGGAACCCTCGAGCGCAGTAGACGCCGCCCTTAAAATTCAGGAACGCATCCGGGAGTTTAACGACGCTCATCCCGAATTCGAAAATATCCAGGTCAGGATCGGCATCCACATGGGTCAGGTGACGGTGGAGAACGAAGCCAGGCTCGATCTCTTCGGCCGGCATGTAAACAGGGCCTCCCGTGTCGAAGGTCTCGCAGACGGCGGCCAGATATTCATGACCTACCCGGTCTTCGACAGCGCAAAGGGATGGCTCCTGGCGATCAAGGATTCTCATCTCGTATGGAAATTGCATGGAAAATATTTCCTTAAAGGGATAAGCGAGGCCGTAGAAATTTACGAAGTCGCCGACAGCAGGTACGGGACGCCCAGAGCGCCGGTAAACGCAAAAAAAAGCAGTACTTTAATGCCCGTATGGTTTGCGGCCGGGCTTGTACTGCTAGGGGTTATCCTTACTATCGGAATCCTTCAGTTCAAGAGCACCGAAGTATACCTGGCAAACTGGGATTTTGATAAAACGATTATCGACCAGAAGGATACATTGATCCTTGATGGAAGCGGAAAGGTTGTAAACAATCTTTCAATCGGGAAACACCTTTTCTCGGTAGACATCAACAATCTGGTAAAAAATTATATGGAAGTTCAGATCAAGGGGGGGAAAAATTATATCAACCCCGGTTTTGAAGCCGATTACCTGCCCGGACTTTCGAGGGATCTGGATTATTCAAAAGACTCTAAATCAATTGACGCATCGCAGGACTATACTTATGTTTTATATGACAGAAAAAATAACCGTATTGACAACAAGGCATCTATTGCCCTTTCAATAAAAGGCTTTGTAGTACCGAAAAACAATGATCTTATAATTTTTACATACGCCTGGAAGGCTGTTTTAAACGGTAAAACTATAAGCGAAAATGATATGCAGATCACCAACTACCGGACTAATCTGGAACCCAGGACAGAGACGCACACTATTTACAGCGACGATTACCATTACTGGTATGTCAAGAGATTCAATGCCGGAGATAACACGGAGCTTGAACTCCAGGCGGCGTTTATAGAATATACTAATAAATAGACCGGGAGGTCATATGTCTGCCTCAATTTTGCGCCCGGTAATAATGGGTATGATAATTTTGTTTTCCTCCGCTGCGCTTCTGGGAGCGGCCGAACTCGACCAGGAAATGATAAGCGCAATCACGAACGGCGACATCGCCCATGTAAAGCTGCTTCTGGGCGGGTGGAGGGATGTCAATGCAACCACAAGCAAGGGAGACACACCCCTGATGATAGCGGCGGCAAGAGGCAATGCAGATATATTTAACCTGTTCATAGAGCGGGGCGCTAATATCAACGCGAAGAATTCAAACGACGATACTGTCCTGATATGGGCGGTCAGGGGAGCAAACCCTTCCATAGTTAAAAGCGTCCTCGATAAGGGCGCAGATGCCAATGCGAAGACAAAGTGGGGAAGGACATCCCTTATGATAGCCTCTCTCTGGGGCCATACGGAAATAGCCGGCCTTCTCCTCGATAAGGGCGCGGATATCAACGCCCATGAAAACGACGGATTCACGGCTCTGATGTTAGCCTCGACGAACGGACAGGCTGAAACTTTAAAGCTTCTTATAGTTAAAGGAGCCGATTTGAATGCCCGGGAAATCGACGGAAGGACCGCGCTGATGCTCACATCGATGACAGGCTACACCAATTCCGCCGAACTTCTATGCTCCAGCGGGGCCGACGTTAAAACAGCCAACAAGCATGGAAGCACTGCTATAATGTACGCATCTATCAACGGCCAGAATGAAATAATAAAGCTGCTCCTGAAATACGGCGCGGATGTAAATGGAAAGGACGATGAAGGAGATTCGCCTATTATGTTCGCCTCCGTCAGCGGGCAGACGGAAACGGTGAAACTTCTCCTGGAAAACGGGGCGAACCCCGCTGCCAGGAATAAGCACAGCCATACGGCTATTGAAATAGCGCGTGATAAAAATTTCCCCGACATAGTAAAGATCCTTTCAGAAAATGTCTCCTTACAGTCGGAGCAGTATAAAGTAAGAATTGCGGTCTTCGATTTCGAATCTAAATCGAAAGAACTTTCAAAAGACGAGATAACGACCCTCTCGGATTATATAAGATCGGCTTTCATAAATAACGGCAATTTCACGGTCATATCCCGTGAAGAAATAGGCAGGGCCGCCGAAGAGTATAAGCTGCAGTCTTCAGGATTGACCGAGGAATCAAACGCGATAAGGTTCGGAAAGATCCTGAACTTCAAGAAAACCGTCCTGGGCACAATCGGGAAATTCGGAAATAATTATATCATTAACATAAAAATCCTTGATCTCGAAACAGGCAAATATATCTCCGCTGAATCTGTCCAGGCACAGACAAAAGAGGATCTGCTGAAAGTCATCAAAGAGAAAGTCACCTCTCTTGCAGGTAAAGTAACCCAAGGAGAAAGAGATTAGGAGGGTTTTATGCTGACAAAAGAAATTTATCATAAGTACAAATCGAGAGCCCTGAAATTCCTGAAAAGAGCGTCAATCGCCGTGACTCCTGAAGAGGTCGAAGGCCTGGAGGTGGCGGAATACAACCTGAACGAACCCTCGGTTATCGGGCTCGAGCTTATTGTCTATGTCAACACCGACCGGTGCTGCGCTAAAGAGCTGATCCTTTTCCCGGGGCAGACATGCCCTGAACACAGGCACCCTCCTGTTGAAAACGGCCCCGGAAAAGAGGAAACTTTCCGCTGCAGGCGGGGAGAGGTTTACCTGTATACCGATGGAGAACCTGCCCGGAATATAAAGGCCGCCCTGCCCCCGGGCAGGGAAAAATATTTTACTGCAAGGCATGAAATAATTCTGAAACCCGGCAATCAGTATACAATCCCGCCCGACACCCTCCACTGGTTCCAGGCCGGCCGGGAGGGCGCTGTGATATCCGAATTTTCAACTAAGAGCAGGGATGATGCGGACATCTATACAGATCCTGAAATTATCGCGGCGCAGCCGCGTAAAGTTTAGGCCTGCTGTGTACGATGTGACTGCCCTCGGGGAGATATTGATCGATTTCACTCCGGACGGCATTTCTGAAAATGGAAATATCCTCTTCGAGAGGAACCCCGGCGGGGCGCCTGCCAATTTAGCTGTCGCCGTTGCCAGGCTCGGCGGAACTTCGGCTTTTATCGGTAAAGTTGGCGACGATATGTTCGGGCGATTTCTTAAAGAAACTCTTGAGAGGGAGCATGTGAATAATGCCGGCCTTATACTTACCGCCGGATCTCCCACTACCCTCGCTTTTGTCGATCTGAAGGAAAACGGCGGCAGGGATTTCAGCTTTTACAGGAATAACAGCGCGGACACCATGCTCACGCCCCGGGATGTCCGGTTCGATCAAATCAAAAATTCACGCTTTTTTCATCTAGGTTCTCTCTCGCTTACTCATAAAAGCTCTAAGAAGGCGACAATGGCCGCGCTCCATGCAGCATGCAGAGCCGGAGTCAATATTTCTTACGATCCTAACCTTCGAATGCCGTTATGGAAAAGCCCTGCAGAAGCAAAAAGATCTATACTTTCCATCATGCCTTTCGCTTCCGTTATAAAGATCTCCGAAGAAGAAGGAGCTTTTATAACCGGTGAAAAAGACATTGACAAATGCGCCGGCTTGATCATAAATAAATTCAAAACACCGGTCCTTCTCATAACAAGGGGATCCATGGGAGCAAAATCGTATTTTTGCGGGAAATCTTTATACCTCCCCGCATTTACTGGCGTAAAAGCCGTCGACACGACCGGCGCAGGCGACGCTTTCCTTGGAGCCTTTCTCTATGCTATCCTGCATGAGGCATGCATGGATGTGCGCCACCTTAACGATTCCGGGATGGAATTCTGCCTGAGTTTTGCCCAGGCAGCTTCTGCGGTATGCGTTTCTAAAAAAGGGGCGATCCCGGCGATGCCCGGAAGGGAAGAAGTGCTCTCAGTTATGGAACTTTAACATGCGACTTATTGACATTAAAAATTTTAAAAATTATAATTTTAGGTTTCATCGGTCCGCCGGGAGATTTTTATACACGGCATTTCATTATAGCGGAGGCAGGTATGGGAGAAAACCGCAAGGTCAGGCCCGGTAAGAGTATCGACGATTCGAAAAAGCTCTTAGAGATGTGTTCTCTCTCCGAGGACCAGGCCTTAGAAAAGATGTCAAGCAGGGCCATGGGCCTTACTGCCGAAGAAGCCGGGGACCGCATTAAAGACTCCGGAAGGAACATCCTGCAGAATGAAAAGAGGACGAACCTTTTTATCGATTTCATTCTGAGATTCAAAGACCCTCTTGTCATACAGCTTCTTGTAATCTGCATCGCATTGGGTTATACCAGCGATCCCGGGGATCCAAGCGCCTATATTGTCGCAGGAATGGTGCTCATAAGCGTTTTAATCGGCTTTATTCAGGAAAGCCGTTCCGGCCGCGCTGTCGCCGCCCTGAAAAACCTTATCCAGACCAATGTTCTTGTTTTAAGGAACGGAAAAGAAGAAGATATCCCCATTGCCGATATAGTGCCCGGCGATATAGTCGTCCTTAACGCCGGATCGATTATTCCGGCCGATGTACGCGTCATATCGGCGAAGGATTTTTTCCTGAGCCAGTCGGTGCTTACCGGCGAATCTATGCCGGTAGAAAAATTCTCTGCTCCCCAGGCTTCAGTGGTAAAAGAGGCGATCGAACTTTCAAACGCCTGCTTCCAGGGCAGCAACGTGGTAAGCGGCTCGGCAAGGGCGGTCGTTATTAATACCGGGGCAAGGACAATGCTGGGCGCCGTATCGGGGACGCTCTCGGGGGAAAAGGGAATAACAGGGTTCGACAAGGGAGTGCGCTCCTTCGTATGGCTGATGATACGTTTCATGATCGTAATGGTCAGCGTTGTATTCCTTATCGTGGGAATATCGAAACAGGACTGGCAATTCGCCTTTATTTACGCGTTGACAGTCGCGGTAGGCCTTACGCCCGAAATGCTTCCGATGATAGTAACAGTCTGCCTTTCGAAGGGCGCAATCGCCATGTCCCATAAAAAAGTCATAATCAAAAAGCTCAAGGCCATCCAGAATTTCGGGGCCATGAATATACTATGCACCGATAAAACCGGGACCCTGACGCAGGACAATATAATACTTGAAAAATACGTCGATATCACGAACAGGAAGAGCGACGACGTCCTGCTTTACGCTTACCTGAACAGCTATTACCAGACGGGGCTCCGGAACCTCATGGACAGGGCCATACTCTCCCACGAGGACCTCTCCATAGATAAGAGCGCGCGCAAGCTCGACGAGATACCGTTCGATTTCGTCAGGAAAAGGATGTCGGTGGTAATAGAGTGGGAGGACGCTCCGGTCCTTATCTGCAAGGGCGCGGTCGAAGACGTCTACAATGTATGCTCGAGCTACCAGGTCGACGATGACATATACCCCCTGATCGATATGATAAGGAACGATCTTTTCGATGAATACAGGCAGCTTTCCCTCGACGGCTACAGGCTTTTAGCGATAGCCTACAAGGAATTTTCCAAAGGCCACGAGGTCTTCTCCGCTAAAGACGAAAAAGACATGATCCTGCTCGGATATGTGGCGTTTTTCGACCCTCCGAAGGATTCCGCGGCTAAGGCGCTTGAAGCCCTCGACGCGTCGGGAGTAGAAGTAAAAATACTTACAGGCGACAATGAGCTTGTTACGCAGAAAGTCTGCAGCGATGTTGGACTCAAGATAAAAATGATCGTCACGGGACACGAACTTTCCTCAATGGATGACGCGGCTTTTAAAGACACCCTGACAAAAGCGAATGTTTTTGCCAGGCTTTCTCCGGCGCAGAAGGAGAAGATTATTAAAGTCCTGAGAAGCATGAACAATGTCGTAGGATTCATGGGCGACGGGATAAACGACGCTCCGGCCATGAAGGCAGCCGATGTCGGCATTTCTGTTGATACCGCTGTCGATATAGCCAAGGAATCGGCCGATATCATCCTGCTCGAAAAGAGCCTCATGGTGCTCGAGGAGGGAATTAAAGAGGGCCGCAAGGTTTTCGCAAATATTATCAAGTATATAAAAATGGGCGCAAGCTCGAATTTCGGCAATATGTTCAGCGTAGTCGGTTCGAACCTCTACCTCCCTTTTGTGCCTATGGCACCTATACAGGTCCTCATTAATAATTTCATGTATGACATTTCCCAGACGGGAATACCGCTCGACAATGTCGATGATGAATTCATAAAAAAACCCCAGAAATGGGAAATTTCATTCATAAGCAGGTTCATGCTTTTCATCGGGCCTACAAGTTCAATTTTCGATTACGCCACATTTTTCCTTATGAATTACGCCTTCAACTGCATATTTTTCACGATTCTGCCTTATGGCCAGCTCTACCATTCGGGCGCGATTATAGACATGAATAATTATTACCAGCGCCTTTTCCATACCGGATGGTTCGTTGAATCGATCATCACCCAGACCCTTGTTGTTTATTTCCTGAGAACGAACAAAATACCTTTCTTCCAGAGCCGGCCGAGCTTTGCCCTGACAGTTACAACACTGTCCGTTGTGGCCGTGGGGATCTACCTGCCGTTTTCCCCTTTCGCAAGTTTATTCGGGCTTGTTCCGCTTCCTCCCCTGTTCTGGCCATGGATTGCGGGCTTTATGCTTTTATACTCTATAATCGTGCAGTTTGTAAAAACCTGGTTCAATAAAACATTCGGAGCTAAAATATGAAAAGTTTGCTTAACGCTTTACAGGAAGGCAGGCTCGTCGAACTCCCTGTAAACGATAAAGACAAGGCACTCGAGTACCTGGCAATATTGATAGAAGCCATTCCGGATATAGGCAGCGGACAGGATCTCGTCGGCGATGTCAGAAAAAGGGAAGCAGGGTTCAATTCGGGCATCGGCATGGGCATCGCATGCCCTCATGTGAGGACCGCACAGAAAGGCGAACTTTTATGCGCCGTGGGATGGTCGCCCCAGGGCATAGATTACGGTTCGACCGACGGTAAAAAAGTTCACCTCATGATAATGTACTACATCCCTGATTCTGAAAAGAACGAATACCTCAAGGAAGTTTCGGGGCTTGCCAAGGCTGTAAGCACAAGTCCCGGGATAGATATGTTTTCCAGCATGACAGAAGTCTCGGATATAAGGAACATGCTGCTTGACTGGGTTGAGCTTGCAATCGATAAGGCCGTTCCCGACGCCAAAGCGAGGATGATCAAGCTCGAGGAGAAAAGCGCTATTGCTTCAAAGGCGGTATCCGCCGCGGAATTGAAGAAAAACAGGCTCGACATCTACCCTTTTTCAGTGATAATATTCGAGTCGAATAAAAGCATGATATTGTCCGGAAACCCTGAAATCGTGGATGTTTTCGAAACGTCTGCCGACGCCCTCAAGCTTCTCGAAGAAAGCGCTGATTTTGAATACAGGAATTACAGGGTATCTGTCCTTTCCAGGGTCAACTACCTGAAAAACCGCATAATGCTTTCCTGCATCGGAGTAAAGCTGAATCCCGCATAATGATCAAACTTCGCTTTCGGGGCTTTGAAACTCGTTATCATGATTGCCTTCCCCGGGGGTCTTTGCCGCGGGAACTTCAACAACAACAGTTCCTGTGAAGAAATCATGGATCCTCTGCTGGTAGACCCTGTTGAAGAGCACGATCTGAAGAATATAAAATGCCATACCTGTAAGATAGATAATAATATACCGGACTATTCCCTGGAGAATGGAAACCCTTTTCCTCTCTAGGGTCATCACAAAAATCTTCATTATCCTGCCGCCGATAGTCTGCCCGCTCGCGCTCCAGCTCAAAGCGAAATACGATGCCTCAACGATCAGCTGGGCGATTTTGAACTGCAAAACGTGTAAATCCACAAAATTCACAAAAGGCTGCATCAGGACAGGATCATTGGGCGAGATGTCCGGCTGCTTTATCAGGATGTGAGCAGCCGTATTGAAAATAAGGTACAGCTCCTTATGATAGATAAGGTAAAATATGAAGAAAAGTATTATGTAAACAATAATCTCATCGATAATAAAAGACACGGCCCTTTTCCAGGCATGGGCGAACCTGAGGGCTATGGGCGGAGTTGCTTCAGCTGCCGGGGTTGTTTCTTCGTTTTCGTCTGTTTTCATAATTTCACACTATTTTCCTGATCACGTCGAGAAGGTTTAAGTATTTCCCGCGTGTTTTTTCAATAATTTCAGACGGCAGGACCGGAGCCGGGGGCGTCCTGTCCCACCCTATCGAATCGAGATAATCTCTAACAAATTGTTTGTCGTAGCTTTGAGGGCTCTCCCCTGTCTTATAGGCTGCCATGTCCCAGTAACGCGAAGAATCCGGAGTCAGCACTTCATCAACGAGTATTAGCTCCGAATGCTGGTCGAGCCCGAATTCAAATTTCGTGTCCGCCAGAATTATGCCCTCTTTTCCCATGACGGAAAGGGCCTCCGTATATATCCTGACAGAGAACTCTATGATTTTATCCGCCGTTTTTTTATCTACGATATCGCACATTTCGCTGTAATTAATGTTCCTGTCATGCCCTTCGGATTCTTTTGTGGAAGGGGTAAAGATCGGTTCGGGAAGCTTTTCCGCGAGCTGCAGACCGGATTTTAATTTTATACCGCCCGCGCTGCCGGTAGTCTTATATTCGTTGTAAACGCTCCCGAAGAGAAAGCCCCGCACCACGCATTCAATGGGAAGGCGGTTAACTTTTTTAACAAGGACCGAACGCTCCGGTATGCCCTCGTAGCCGTTAAGGAATTCGAGGCTCGCAGCCGGCTCTTCGGATATGATGTGGTTTTTGATGAATTTCATCCTGTTAAACCATTTATTGGATATGGTATTGAGGACCATGCCTTTTTCAGGGACGCCTTCATTAAAAACTACATCAAACGCGGATATCCTGTCTGTAGTTACGATCAGCCACTGCCCTTCTGTAAACTCATATATGTCGCGGACTTTACCGCTGAAAAGTTTTTTCAGCTCTTTTATGCCTGTCTGTGTTATGGCTCTGCCCATGAGGCCTTCTCCTTTATAATAAGAATCGCCCTGCTTTCGCAAGGCGATTCATTTTATATTATAAAAAATTAATCTTCGCCTCTGCCCGAAATTCCCTTTGTGCTGGAATCTACCTTTTTAACGGGCTCCTTGGGCCTCAAGCCTCTTACCGCGGCTCCGGCCAGCCATAACTCTGAATTTTTGATGGTCATAAGTTCTTCGTTGAGCCTTGCCTGGTAATCGGGTTTGCTGCATTCCTTGATCACTCTTGCGGTTTCTATGCCGCTTTTAACGCTCTTGTAGAGTTTCTTGAATGTCGGAAGGACCGCCGCTTTGAAGCGGGGTTTCCAGTCAAGAGCTCCCCTTTGAGCTGTGGCTGAACAGTTGGAATACATCCAGTCCATGCCGTTCTCGTCGACAAGACGTATAAGACTCTGAGTCAATTCCTCGACTGTTTCATTAAACGCCTCGCTTGGTGAATGGCCGTTCTCCCTTAAAACCTGGTACTGAGCTTCCATCATGCCGGCAAGCGCGCCCATCAGAACGCCTCTTTCACCTGTCAGGTCGCTGTAAACCTCCTGCTCGAAGGTTGTGGGGAAAAGGTATCCTGATCCGATTCCGATACCGACTGCAAGACATCTGTCTTTACCCCTGCCCGTATAATCCTGGGCAACGGCATAGCTCGAATTGATGCCCGCCCCTGACAGGAAATTCCTGCGAACCGATGTGCCTGACCCCTTGGGAGCGACCATAATAACATCAACATCGGCGGGCGGAATAACATCCGTCTGCTTTTTATATACTATCGAAAATCCATGTGAAAAATAAATGGCTTTCCCCGGCTTGAGATGCTTTTTGACCATCGGCCAGATCTGTCTCTGGGCGGCATCGCTTACAAGCATCATGATAATTGTCCCTTTTTCGGCAGCTTCCTCGAGTTCGAAAAGGTCTTTGCCGGGTATCCAGCCGTCTTTTACCGCCCTGTCCCAGTCCCTTGCAAACTGCTTTGACTGGCCGATAATGACTTTCAGGCCGTTGTCTTTCATGTTGAGAGCCTGAGCCGGGCCCTGAACCCCATAGCCTAAAATTGCTATTACTTCATCCTTTAATACCTCTCTGGCCTTGGAAAGTGGAAACTCTTCGCGTGTTACGACGTCTTCCTGTGTTCCGCCGAAATTGATACGGGCCATATAACCCTCCTATTTTATTAATATTGCCTTTTATAAACCGATTTAGCGTTTATTATATTATCGCATAATATAAAAATCAATTTTTATAGGGCTGTCTAAAAATACGTCCCCCTACGGGGGCAAGCCCTACGGGCGGTATCATTACGCCTAAAAACTAATAATCTCATCGAATAATTTTATTGCAAACGTATCGGTCATGCTGGCAATGAAATCTATTACAGCCCTCTTATAGTCTGAAAGCTTTTCAAGGTCATAGAGCCTTTTGACATCTTCATACTTTCTTTCCCTGTCCTTGTAAAAATTGGAATATTTGACAAGCCATTTCCTGAAGTATTTGATCAGCTGCTCGTAATTTCTGCCGCGATGGCTCAAAAACTGCCTTAATTTATCGATATCGTAATCGAAATCCATATCTGTAAGAAGTTTATAAATCGAATCTATGACAAGAATGGCATAGTTTTTAAAATATTCGAGCCTCGGGCTCCTGTAAATATTTTTTATGCTGAAGTCCTTTATAAAAGCAAGCAGTTCCGCAAAACGGGGGCTGAATTTCAGACCTTCCTCCGGGCTGCTGCTATTGCAGAGATCTACCATGAAATAATGAATAATATTGGTGTTATTTATCTCCTCCATATTTATGCCTTTTATCACCCCGGCAATTTCCCTGGCAAGGTTGTTAAGTTCATTTCCGGTGATTATCTTCAGTAATACCGCATCCTCGATATCCCTGCCGAGAAAGGCGATTTTATCCGCAGTTTTTACAATGCATCCCTCCCAGGTATAAGGAAGGGGCTGCTCTTTTTTATTTATTGATTCAAGGGCGATTAGCTCATCCCTCGGAATTAATGTTTTATCGTCGGTTTCCCCGCAGTGGCATATTATCCCGTCCCTGACCCCGTAGGTCAGATCGAGGTTATTGAATTTCCCTTCCGGGTTCTGCAGGAGTTCAATGTTATCTACAAAATACAGGCTGTTCATTTCATGCCAGAAATGCAAGCCTAATTCTCTCTGGGTCAGGGTATTTATTATTTCCTCTCCTGTATGTCCGAAGGGGGTATGCCCTATATCATGACCGATCGCAATAGCCGTTGTCAATTCAGTATTGAGGCCCAGATACGAGGAAAGGGTATAACTTATAGCCGAGACATGGTTCACATGCTCTATCCTGGTGCAGACATGATCGTTCTTGGTGGCAAAAAAGACCTGCGTCTTGTGCTTGAGCCTCCTGTATGATTTCGAATGCAGGATCCTGTTATAATCCCTCTGGAACTGGCTTCTCAGTTCATTTTCCCTTTCATAAATGGGCTTCTGCCTGGAGAGGGAGTTTTCAAACTTCACTTTCAGGTTTTCGATGGAAAATTCCTGGAATTTTTTCATACTCACCCCGATATGCCGGATTAGTGGCAAAAACAAACGCAATCCTTTACACTATAAAGGGTTGTATATCGTAAGTCAAGATAAAAAAAAGAGGGCATATCTATGAACAGGCTCTTTTCCGGCATCAAAATCAGGAGGCCAGCTTGCCGATCCGGATTGGGCGGACAAGGCGGAGAAGAACATGGAGTTAAACATATGCCTGGGCTGCAAACCCTGCTCCTGGTTCAGGTCCGGAAATGATTGCCCGCAGAGACTTTTAGCGGTTTGAAGATTGCCGCGGATAGAAGAAATCCTGAAGACTAAGGGCAAGTGAGCTCAGTTCAAAGGCTCCAGGATCTTTCCCCAGCCGGGATCGAGCCTGAGATTCAGATTTCCATGCCCCGCCTCGAAAATCTCTCCGCGTCCGAGCAGATCCTTCCACCGTGCAGGCCATTGCCCGGGCAGGCCAAAGGTTACATTTGCCGTTTTATCGGATGAATTCACGCATATTATGGCCTTCCGGCCGCCTGATTCCCTGGCAAATGCAAACTGGTTCATGTTTACCAGGAGCTGCCTGTAACTGCCGTATTTAAGCGCCGTATTTTCATGTCTTATTCCTCCTAACTTTTTCACAGTTTCCCTCACGGCCGCATTGTCAGAATTGAAAGGCGCTCCGGATATGAAAAGCGCCGGCCTCAGGGGCAGATCCGCATCGGCCCCTGTGGTACGAAGCCCCCTGATCCCCCATTCGCTTCCGTAGTAGACGGACGGAATGCCCGGCATAGTGTATAAAAGGATGTTGACAGGATAAAGATGGGCAGGGTTTTTCAATTTCGAGGCTATCCTGTCAACATCATGATTATCGGCAAAATTATAAAGCGCCAGGCCGGAGTAAATTCCATCCTGACCGAAAAGCCTGTTAAGGGAATACGCTAACTCGAAATAATTATGATCGTTATGGCTGGACCACAGGCCCTTGTACAATTCATAGTTTGTCACCGAATCTAATGTTTCATGATTGGCCCATCGCCTGTAATCGCCATGGATCACCTCCCCCATAAGCCAGAAATCCGGATCCAGACCGCGGCAGAAACCGGAAAGGGCCCTCATGAAATCGAAATCGAGAGAATCGGCCGCATCCAATCTGAGTCCGTCAATTCCGAATTCGTCTTTCCAGAAGCGGATGCTCTCGAAAAGATAATTTCTCAAGTCCGGATCCGCATGATTGAATTTCACAAGACTCAAGTCGCCGTTCCATCCGTTGTATCCGAAAGGATCGCCGTAGGGGCTGCGGGCTGAAAAGTTTATTCCGGAAAACCAGTCCCTGTAAACAGACCTGTCTTTGTTTATTAGGAGGTCTTTGAACGGAACGAAATCCCTTCCGCTATGATTGAAAACCCCGTCGAGAACAAGCCTGATTCCTTTCTCATGCAGAATAACAGAGAGTTCTTTCAAATCGGCGTTCGTTCCAAGCCTCCTGTCGACAAGCCTGTAATCAGCGGTATCATAGCCATGGGACGAGCTTTCAAATACAGGGCCGAGGTAAAGGGCGTTCGTTCCTATTTCCTTCATCGGACCTATCCAGTCCCGGATCCTGTTCAGCCTGCCCTCCGGCTTACCGGTAAAGTCATTTTTCCGCGGCGCTCCGCAGAGGCCCAGAGGGTATATGTGGTAGAAGACCGCGTCCCTTATCCATGAATTCATGATCTATCTCCTTTTAAATATTATACTTATAATAACAATAAGGTGTATACCTACCGTTAGGTATATAATAAAATTAAATTTTTTGATCAGTTATAAATCCCGAACTGCACCGTCCTGAGGCTCTGCCTGATTATGTCATCCGTCAGTTCGATGAAGCCGTTTAGCCTGAGCCCGATGAAAGTGTTAAAAGCCCCGATAATCAGCGCGGCAGTAATTTTCTCCCTGCCCCTGATGTTGCCGTATATCGGAACAGCTTTCCTCAGAACGTCCTCGAGGATGGAAAAAATACTCAAGTCGAGTTCCTTAAACGCCATGTTAGGTTCGCTATCCTTCGGGGCGAAATACATGGAGAGCTTCATCCTGTAAAAAGTGAGGTTTCCCTCCGCAAACCTGTAGAAGGCAAATGCCATTTTTTCAAGTGTCGCCGGAAGGTTCCTGTCGTAGTCCGATGCGGCGGAAATATCCCTGATCATAATATCCCCGTATTCTTTTACTATCGCGTCGAGAAGGCCCCGCTTGCTGCCGAAATAGTGGTATAGTGTCGGCTTGGTAACCCCGGACTCTTCGCAGATCTCCTGGACTCCCACGGCTTCATAACCCCTGTCCGCAAAAAGTGAGATGCTTTTACGCATCAGTACTGCGCGGTTATCCATATTCCTGTCTCCTGTATATATTATACCGTTCGGTATAGCGTTAGTCAAGTATTTGTATGGGGCAGATTTCACAGATCGGGATTTTCATGCTACAATTTATGCAAAGGAGCGATGATATGAATACCCCCATGAGAAGGATAGACAGGCAGGTGAGCGGCAAACATGCCCTTGAAATTTTAAATAATGGGCTTTACGGGGTTCTGTCCCTGTGCTCATCTTCGGGCGAACCGTACGGAGTCCCGATGAATTACGTTCTGAAAGGCTCTTGTATATATTTCCATTGCGCTGCGCAGGGATTGAAATTAGATCTCCTGAAAGAAAACACCGGGGCGTCTTTCTGTGTCGTTGGAATGGCCGAAACCATTCCCGATAAATTCAGCACAAGGTATGAAAGCGTTATAGCTTCAGGCAATGTCTCGGTCATAGAAGGTGAAGAAAAAAAAGAGGCCCTGATGCTATTCGTTCATAAATATTCCCCTGACTTCGAAAGGGAAGGAAGAGAGTATATCGACAGGGATGAAAGAATAACGACCGTTATAAAACTTTCTGCCTGTCATATAGCCGGAAAATCAAGGAAATAGATCCCCCGGAAGCCTCGGTAACCGCACATGCCGTGTAATCCCTGTCCTCTGATTCGATATCGTCAAAAAACCATTGCCGGCCGCCTGGGCCGTCATGAATTTCAACGTCCGATTTGATAAAGGGATCTGGCGAAACTGAAAAACTCTTCAGGGGCATGTAAAAGCCCATCCCGATAGCCTTGATGAAAGCTTCCTTTCGTGTCCAGCATGTAAAAAAAGCTTTTTTCTTTATGTCTTCCGGCAGCCTGGAGTATTCCGCAATCTCTTTTTCCGAGAAAAATCTCCTTACTATCCTTTCAGCGTCCGGAAAATCCCGGATACGTTCGATATCGACTCCTACTTCCCGTCCTATTGTGAAGGCATAAATAACATATCTTCCGGAATGGGAAATATTAAATCTCAGATCCCCGGCTCCGGCGTTATCGACGACCGGTTTTCCCTTCTCTTTGACGGAAAACCTGATACCCTCCGGCACTATACCCGTTAAACCGCTTATAATGCGCCTTAGAACACCATGACTTACTATAAACCTTTTTTTATCCTTTTCAAAGACAAACCTGCCGGCTCGCATTATCTCTTCTTCCGACAGGCAGAGGGATAAAAGATCATGGAAAGGCCATTCTTTGTCAATATCCGCCAGCCAGACATAAACGCTGCTGCCGTTTATCCGTTCATTCATCAGCTGCCCCGGAATAATTATATCACATAACGGCCCGGATGAAAATAATCGCTCTAATAAAATTTATCCGGTTTTACTATTGACAATTCAATTCGCATATTTTAAACTATATCAACTTGATATATATTTACACGATATACAGGAGACAAAAATGATTGAGTATATACTTCTCGGATTCCTTAAAAAAGGTGAAATGAGCGGCTACGACATCAAGTTTTATATGTCCAATTCAACCTCCCATTTTTACGATGCCAGCTTCGGCAGCATATACCCTGCCCTTAAACGGATGCTGGGCCTGGGCTTGATAGGCGTCAGGGAGGGGATATCCGAAGGCAGGTTAAAAAAAACCTATTTTATCCGGGAAAAGGGTTCGGCCGAATTTCTTAAATGGCTGGAGGCCCCTGTTCCCGGAGGAAGGGGAAAGATGGAGCACCTCATTAAGATCTTTTTTTACGATTTCCTTCCCGAACAGAAGGCATCGGAGCTTATCCGCGGTTTTATCGCTTCCACGGAGGAAAAGATAAAGGAATTGGATGAACTTGAGGCACGCATAGCTGAAAAGGCGGGCAGGTTCAGCATTTCAACTCTTCTTTTCGGAAAAGATTATTACAAATTTACAGCAGAATGGTATAAAAAGTTTTTAAAAACCGCTTAATATACTATAAGCGCCACTAAGGAGTAGATTATGAAAGTAGTTGTATTTAACGGCAGCCCCAAGGGAGATTTGTCTGTTACGCTGCAGTATGTCAGGCTTCTGCAAAAGCAGATGCCGGACTTTGAATTACAGGAATTCAATACTGCCCAGCAGATAAAAATAATCGAACAGAATCCCTCTTTATTTGACGAGATTCTCTCGGCGGTGAGAGACTCTGATATAGTCCTCTGGGCTTTTCCCCTTTATTACCTGCTTGTTCATTCAAGCTATAAACGTTTTATCGAGCTTCTTTTCGAAGGGGCAGGAGAGGCCTTCCGGGGCAAATATGCCGCTGCTATCTCCACATCGATACATTTTTACGATCATACGGCCCATAATTATATCAGGGGGATCAGCGAAGATCTTGGAATGAAGTTTTACGGTTCCTTTTCGGCAGAGATGAACGATATTTTCAAAAAGGAAAACCGCAGGCAGCTCCTTCAATTCGGCAACGGTCTCCTCGAAACTGTAAAGGCCGGTCTTGAAATGCCCCGGTATTATGAAAAAGTCCCGGTTAAAATGAACGCTTTGAAACTCGAAAAGCCCCAGGGATCTATCGAAGATACGGTCAAGAAAGTGCTTGTGCTTACTGACGCATCCTGTGAAGACTCAAATATCCGGGAAATGACGGATTATTTCATGGGCCTCTATAAAACAAAGCCTGAACTGATCAATCTCAGGGATATAGATATAAAGGGCGGGTGCCTGGGCTGCATTCAATGCGGTTTTGACAATGTCTGCGTCTATGAAGGAAAAGACGGATATATAGACTTTTTCAGGAATAAAGTGATGAAAGCCGATATCCTGATCTTCGCCGGAACTGTCAGGGACCGCTATCTCTCGTCTCTCTGGAAAATGTTTTTCGACAGGACTTTCTTCCTTACACACCAGCCGGTGCATTCAGGCCAGCAGGCCGGTTTTATCATCTCCGGACCGCTCGGACGCCTTGAAAACCTCAGGGAAATTCTCGAGGGATATATAGAAAACAACGAAGGCAACCTGATAGGTTTCGTAACGGACGAATGCCGGGACGCCGCACAGACTGCAAAGAATCTCACGGCTTTTGCCAGGACCGCCGCCATTTTCTCGGAAAACAACTACAGAAAACCTCAAACCTTCATGGGCCTGGGCGGAAGGCTCATTTTCAGGGACGCCATATTCGGCCAGCTGCGTTTTATTTTCAGCGGAGACCACCGCTATTATAAAAAACATGGCTGGTACGATTACCCTCACTATAATGCCCCCCAGCGGCTGGCAAACCTTTTCCTGCCCCTGCTGAAACTTATTCCCGGATTCAAGAAGGCTTTCCGCCCCATGATAAAGAAGGAAATGGTCGTACCGTATCGGAAGGCAGCCCTGAGGGCCGATAGCCGGAAGTAGTGGATTATATCGCCGGTTTGGTTCATAATAAAGGCTCGGAGGGTTGAAGCGATGCTTGATCTTATTCTCGGCCCCTTCAGGTCGGGGAAGACCGGTTATATTCTGGATATCCTCAAAAAAGAGATAAACGCGAAATCCAACCCCCTTGTCCTGGTCCCAACCAGGATATTGAGGGACGAGTTTTCTTCCAGGATCGCCGGAGCCGCCGGAGGATACGCCGGCAGGATAGTCTATACGCTTGGAGAATTTGTACAGTCTGTTACTTCATCAAATAACAATCTCAAGCAGATAAGCGAATTTGAATCATATGTTCTTATCAGGATGATAATCGAACGGAATAAAAATAAATTTATTTACTTCAGGGACATCGACATCTATAGCGGCGTTATACGCCTGATCTATTCCATCATTATGGAACTCCGGGCTGGTTCGACTCTGGCAGGATGTGAAGATATCAGGCAATTCGTTCCCGGCAGAGGGGATACGTCGGAAAATAAATGGCAGGACATCTTACTGGTCTATGATGAATATGAAAACCTTCTCATAAAAAGCTCCCTGTTCGACAGCTACAGGCTTTTTAAACTGGCCTCCTCGGATATTAAGGAAACAGGCAGCCTTCCATGGTCGATGCTCGCTGTGGACGGATTTTTCGACTTTACTGCCGCCCAGTTTTCATTTATAAAATGCCTCGTAAGCGCCTTTGAAAAAGACAAAAAACAGGCCTGCATGACCATGCTTTCATCGGATTCCCCTGTTGTAAAAAAGACGCTTGCCGATCTTAACACCGGGTTCAAGCTGAATATTATCCGGCCCGGGGATTCCGGCGCCCTGGACGGGACGGCGATGCAGGAAGGCATAAAGAGCTGTAAAATATCGGTAATAAAAGCCTTTGGAAAATACAGGGAAATCGAGAAAATAGCCAATGAAATCAAGCGCCTCAAGGTGATAGAACAGGTCCCTTACAGTGAAATTGAAGTCATAATCTCCAATATGAGTAAATACGGCAGTATTGTCAAAAGCGTTTTTGCCCGTTACGGGATACCATATTACAATACCGAGGATGAGCCTCTAAGGGATAATCCGGCTATAATTTTCCTTTTTTATATATGCGAAAGCGCATTCAAAGACAGGATGATCGACAGCATCGGGATACTCTCTATTGTCAGCTCGAATTATACCTCGAACCGGGAATTCAAGACACTCAAAAGCCTGACCGGTGTTTTCCCTTCATTTATAAGGGCCGACAGGACCGGGTGGCTTAATGCCCTCGATTCGAGAGAGCGGTATTACGGGGATAAACGGTTCAATGGAGATACCTACGGCCCTTTCGCTGAAGAGGAGCTTGAACGGAAAATCGATGAGATTTCCCGTTTGAGACCTGTCCTGGACTCTCTTTTAAAACTGATCTTACCCCATGAAGCGGTTATGACCATTGACGGATTTATTTTATGGCTTTCAGAGCTCACTTCGGCTCTCGGGATGCAGGAAACCATAGGAGGAGACCCGCTGGCAGCCCGCGATTTCACCGCATTCAGAAAATTAAAAGAGGCTCTTGCATCGATCAGGAAATCCCTGAAATTACTGGGAAACAGCAGCTTTTCAGGCATAGAACTTTTTTCGCTTATAGACAACCTGATCCAGAACACAAGCTACCGGTACCAGTATTATCCGGATGACGCAGTCAAGGTTGGAAAACCTTTCGATATGAGGGAATCATCCATGAGAGCGGTATTCATAGCCGGTTTAAACGAGGGGGAATTCCCCCCTGCAGCCTCCCTGTCCCTCATCGACGGGCGTGAAAAAAGAAGAATAAACAGCCTGGCTTCAAAAGTTATTTTCCAGGAAGAAGAACTGCGTTCTATGACCGACAGATTGGATTTCGAGGTCGCAGTCTCCCGCTGCAGAGAATTCCTCTATCTTTCGAGAACCCCTTTTGATGAATCCGGACGGGAGATACTGCCGTCGATATTTCTTCAGTCTGTTGCCCCTGAAGAAACTCTATCGGGCGGCGATGAAATATTTGAAATAGTACCCTCGTCGAGCTGGATGGAAATCTTCGACCTCGGTATTCTCGTTTCGCATGACCTGAACCTGATGGATGAAAGCGTTCAAAGGGAAATATTAAGGGAAAATCCATTAATTGCAACTAACGCCAGGCTTATGAGAAATTATTTCGACATTATCGGCGCCGTCAACAGGGCTTACAGGTCCGGTAAAAGCCCCGCGGACAAAACCGGCCTTGAATATTTCGGTATCTGCGGCGATAAAAGCGCCTGGATAAAAGAGAAAGCTGAAAAAATGGTATTCAGCGGTTCACGCCTTGAAACTTTCGGAAACTGCCGATTTAATTTCCTTCTGCGTTATATCATAGGTATTCACGGCGAGGAATACCCGTCCCAGAAGATCAAGTCAACGCTCAAGGGAAGCTTTTATCATGCGGTCCTGAAAGACTATATAAGCGAAGCGGGAGAAAAGGTTCCCGACTATGAGATACTCGACTCATGCATTGAACGTAATTTCAGGGAGTTCGTCAACATGGAGGGCGAGAAGGGTCTTTTCACCATGGAAAAGGGGGTTTACCGCGCCTTTCTAAGGGAATTTATAGAATTCGATGCGCAGTGCCTCAGGGATTATTCCCCCGCATTTACCGAAGAGCCCCTTGATGATGTCCTGGATACAGGTGAAGGCCTGTTTATGCCCCTTACAGGAAGCATAGACAGGATTGATTCGGCAGGAGCGGACGGCCCTCTCCGGATTATCGATTACAAGACCGGAAATACAGGTCATTTTAAAAAAGATTACCTTATACCGTTGAAACTTTTCCAGGGTTTTATATACGCCTGGTCTGTAAAAAAACATGTAAGCGAAATATCTTTCGTTTCAATTGAGAAGAAAGGCCGGGAAAGAAAAACCGATATCCTGCCATTCATCAGGGGAAAACACGCAGTCTTGAATTTCCATGAGATATGGAATGAGAAAGTCTACGAGATAAAAACTATTTTCGCTTTAATCGGTAAAGGTGATTTCAGCCCCGTTACCCTCGAATCGGATTACGAAGAGACTGTACTCGAATTTTACAGGGCTTTTCATGACGATCCCGAAGAATCCATCGAAGTGGAATCCCCGGGGAAATGCACATTCTGCGTATATAAATTAGCATGCCCGCGCGAGGATAAATTAATCAGCAGGCCTTAACCCTTAGCGTGTTCTCTTTATCTCGTTTGTATCCTTATCGTAAAGAACGGTATCCTTGATCTTTTCCTTGCCGTAGGGATCGGTTATATAATAATCCTTGCGTATCGATATGCCGTTCTGTCCGATATAGCCCGGAGTAAAATAGTAGTCCCATTCCCTGGTAAATCCGCCTGCAACTATCAGAGTGGCCCTTTCATAGCCGTTTTTATCGGCAAATGCCTGCGTGTAGAAATAATCGACCCTTTCCTTCTCTCCCTTAGCATCAAAATATTCCGTGTGCCGGAAATAATTCTCCTTCCTGGAAAATTCATCGGTCTGAATCACTTCATTAGAAACGATTTTACCCTTGTCATTATAGTATTCGATCCTCTTCGCATATCCTTTTTCCTTAGCCGCGTCCGGGAGGAAATAAAATTCCGCTTTCTTGATGATCTTGGCGTAATCGTAAAACGCAATAGAGCGTTCGATGCCGAATTTATTATAAAATTCATCGCCGTTATGATAGCTGAACTCGGAAGTTATCCCCCCGAAATCGTTCTTTTCACTGACAACCCTGTAATCTGTCGCAAATCCTCTGACAAACATGGCAAATAGCAGGGTGATTAATGCTGTTAGTTTGAAACTCATGGCAAGACCTCCGTAACGTTTCAAAATAATTATAACACGCTTTTATTCTTTTTCAATATACGCAGCGGCTTCTGATGATAATTAGCGTATATATTTCAAATTTGATATTGACAAATAATGCTTATCATTCTAAAGTGTCAGTCAGTACTAATTATTAATGCAATCTTGGAAGGTACACGGGAGTTTTAATGCTTCGGAAGATTGTTGATTATAAAAATGTCGAACCAGGTCAGGATCCAGCACGGTTATTAATAAATGAAATGAACAGCCCCTATGTCCTGTGTGAAATAATCAGGGATAATGATAACAAGCCGGCTGATTTCATGTTTTTAGATTTCAATCCGGCCTTTGTTTCCATGGCCGCTCCTGACACAGGCAGCCTGGATGGTAAAAGCCTCCTTAAATCGGGAAGCGCGGCAGGCCCATTCTTAATGCGCGTGTTTCAAAAAGCGGCGGCCGGCTATAAAAGCAAAAGTTTCGAAATTTTTTCGGATACGCTTCTCAAGCATTTTCAAATAAAAGCCTCCAGGCCGGGAAAGGGAATTTTAGCGGTATTGTTTACCGATATAACGGCTTCCAAAAAAGCCGAGACTGAACGGAAAGCGGCAGCCGGACTGATATCGGGCTATGCCCGGGATGTAACTGATCGAAAATTCCAGGAGAGCCGGTTATGGCTCCAGGCCCAGCTTCTCGACTCCGCAACGGATTCAATACTGCTTCTCGATCTGGAAGGAAACATAGCTTACGCAAACCAGATTTTTTACGAAACCCGGGGATATACAAAAGAAGAAATATTGAAAATGAATATCAGGGATATAGATGACCCGGAATCATCGAAACGGATCATGGAAAACATAAAAAACACAATTTCAAACGGGTCCGCCTGTTTCGAAGCTGTAAATCTCAGGAAAGACGGAATGCCGATCTTTATCGAGGTAAGCGTCAGACTGATAAATTTCGAAAACAGGGAATATTTGCTAAGCATTAACCATGACATAAGTGACAGAAAACTGGCCGAGGAGAAACTCCGAAAGAGCGAGCTGGAATTAAAGACCCTCGTAGAAAATGTCCCCGATATCATTGCCAGGTTTGACAGGAATTTAAAGCATATTTTTATAAACAAGGCTTTAATGGCCGACACGGGAATCGATCCCCAAACCCTTATAGGCAAAGGCTTCGAGAATTTCGGCAAATTGCCGCCGGAATATACCGTTAATGCCGAAGATTTCCTCAGGACAATATTTGAAAAGGGTGAAGTAGTTAATTTCGAAACATATATACCTTCAAAAACGGGTAATGAATATTACCTGTCCAAGGGAATGCCGGAATACGGGCCGGACGGATCTATAGAAAGCGCCCTTGTCATACACAGAAATATTACAAGAAGAAAGAAAGCCGAGGACGCCCTGTGGGAAAGTGAAATACGTTTCGAGACAATGTTCCGGGACAGCCCCATAGCGACGACCCTCACAAGAATATCCGATAATAAATACGTGGAAGTCAATGGAGTTTTCCTCTGGCAATTCGGTTATAACCGGAACGAGGTGATAGGGAAGACAATTTTTGACCTGGGGCTCTGGGAAAACATTAAAGCATGGGAAAAAATGATCGGAATCCTCGAAGAAAAATCAAGGGTCGATAATTTTGAAACACTTTTCCTCACTAAAGAAGGAAAACCGCTTAATGTAATAATAAATGCCGAGATTGTAAAAGTTTCAGGCGAACCTTACATTCTAGGAACAGCCATCGACATCTCCGAGCGAAAGATATCGGAAGAGAGAATAAGGCAGTCCTTGAGCGAAAAAGAGGTTCTGCTCAGGGAGCTCTATCACAGGACAAAAAATAACATGCAGGTCATTTCAGCAATGCTTAACATGTATTCGTCGGGCAGCCAGGACCAGTATTTGATAAACGCGTTCCTGGAAATGGTAAATAGAATTCAGTCCATGGCATTAGTCCACCAGAAGCTCTACCAGTCGAAGAATCTCTCGAGCATCAGCCTTAAGGATTATATAATTGACCTTGTCAACCTTTTATCCTTGAGCTATAACATATCCCCGGAGAGGATAACCTTCAATTTTGAAATGGATGTTATTCACATACCTGTGGACATAGCTATCCCCTGCGGGCTTATATTGAATGAATTAGTTACGAATTCTTTGAAACATGGCTTCCCGGACGGAAGGAAGGGCCGTATAAACATTCTTCTTAAAAAAGAATCGGGCGGCAAAAACAGGCTGGAAGTATCCGACAATGGGATCGGCCTTCCTGAAGGAGTCGATCTGAAGGCAAGGGCCAGAATGGGCATCAAGACGGTCTTCGGGCTCGCCGAAATGCAGATGAAAGGAGAAGTTTCCTACGAAACTCTTGGCGGAGTTAGGTTTTCGATATGCTTTGCCGAATAATCATAAGGTAGGGCAGGGTATAAATGGCTGATATCATTATTGCCGATGACGAATCCATAACGCTTGATTATATATGCCTGACGGTCAAAGAGATGGGGCACAATATAGTTGCAGCCGTGGCCAGCGGGCCCGAAGCCGTCGAAAAAGCGCTTAAGCTCAGACCGGATATCGCGCTCCTTGACATTAAAATGCCGGGAGCTTATGACGGGCTTGAAGCCGGAAAAATCATTCAAACCGAACTAAACATACCGGTTATTTACATCACCGCATATCCTATGGAACATTTCTCGGAATCTTTAGACAGGTTCGGCTCTTTCGGTTATCTCGAAAAACCGTTCGACACAAAGGCGATAAGAACGACCATACTTACCGCGCTTTTCAGGAGTTCTATCGAAAGCAGGCTCAGAAAATTAAACGTAAAATACCAGGAGGAATTGGAAAACGAGAGGATAATCCGCGAGGTTCTAGAGCAGATAAACCTCTTTCTCGACCCGTATAAAAATATGGACAATGTTTTAAATATTATTTGCAACCGGGTTAAATGCATCGGAATAGGAGTTTATCTCCTTAAAGGGGAGGAAGAAAATGATTCTTTTCTGAAAAATGCCTATTCCTGCAAAACCGTTCCGGAGATTCAGGAAATACGGAATTTCCCCGGAATCGATGTAATATCCATGCTCAAAAGATTTATGTTCTTTCCAAAAATAAGTGTTCTTCCCCAGAGTTTCCAGGTTTTATTCAATGGATCGGGCATCCGCTCATTCTTCACAATGCCTCTGACAATAGACAACAATTTTTACGGAATAATCAGTTATTTCTATAATACAGGAAAGAGCCTGGGCATCAGGAAAAGAGATTTTCTCAGAACAATCAGCAACACTATCTCATTGATCGTAAAAAAACAGCACGATTATACAAAAATTCAAAAAATAGAAGAGGAAAAACTCCTGCAGTCGAAACTGCTGCTCAGGGCCGAACAGCTGGCATCACTCGGACAGCTTGCGGGGGCGGTGTCCCATGAAATAAGACAGCCGCTCCAGTCGATAAAAATTTTAGCGGACAGCGTTCTTTTCTGGAAGAAGGAGAAAAAACAGCTTTCATACGATGAACTGCTTGAAAACTTCCAGAAGATATCCAACCGGATAGACCGCATTGAAAAGATAATACAAAATCTCCGTATGCTGACCCAGTCCCCCGAAAAAATAGATGAAAAACCGGTGCAGGTGAACAGACAGATCCGGGAAGCCCTGGGGCTCTTCGATCAAAAATTAAAAGCGCACTCGATTAAACTGGTCCTAAATTTAAATACCGATATAAGGGATATCGTCTTTTCGGAGATATCGCTGCAGCAGATTATAGCTAATCTGATCAATAACGCTGTAAACGCCCTGGATACGGTGGAAAAAAAAGTCAAAATTATCAGAATAACATCGGGGGAATCTGATGGAAAGGTGTTTATCAAGATTTTTAATAACGGCCCTCAGATCAATATTGAAAACAGGGGGAAAATTTTTGAACCGTTTTTTTCCACCAGGCAGTCAAGAGACGGCATGGGTCTTGGCCTTTATCTGGTAAGGAACATCCTGACATATTTTCACTCTTCAATAGATATGCCGGGGGATGAAAAGGAAGGGGTGACATTTAATATGACCTTTAATATCAAGGAATAAAATATGCTGAGAATACTTGTTGCCGATGATGACCATGATCTTTGCGACGACATAAAGGATTTTATCGCCCGTTCCGGTTACGAGGTTTGCACTGCATACGACGGCCTGACCGCCCTTCAGATGGCCAGGGAAAGTTTTTTCGACATGGCTGTTTTCGATGTGACAATGCCTCAAATATCAGGCATAGAATTGACGAAGCAGGTTCTTGAAATTCACCCCTCGATCAGGATAATACTCATATCTGGTATCAGCGATATAATTGAATCAATCAATGCCATGGAACTCGGAATTGAGGATTTCCTGACCAAACCCTTCGACATTAAAAAGCTGTATTATTACATTGTAAAAATAGAGAAAGATCTGAAATTTCAGGAAAAAGAAAAAAGCGCCATAGTCCCGGTTCAGGGTGAAAAGGGAGGCAAATACCTCCATATAAGCACTTACAATTTCCCCGACAATCTGTCTTTAAGCCATAAAACCCTCGAGCATACGGGAATCTTTTCAGAAAAAATGGCGTCGATTTATAAAAAACTTAAAAAACTTCAGGAATATCCGGATATTCCCGTGCTGATCGAAGGCGAGACCGGGACAGGGAAAGAGATCATAGCCAGGTTTATCCACTATGAAAACCCTTCTCTGGACGGTCCTTTTATCGGTATAAATTGCTCCAACCTGAGCAATGATCTCTTCGAAGCCGAACTATTCGGCTATGAAAAGGGGGCTTTCACAGGGGCCGATATCAGGGGACGCGACGGCAAGATAAGACTCGCCGGCAGGGGCACGCTGTTCCTCGATGAAGTCACCGAAGTCAGCAGAGAAATCCAGGCCAAGCTCCTTCGGGTTATCCAGGAAAGGGAATATTACCCGGTGGGCAGCAATAAAAAAGCCGACGTGAATACGCGCTTTGTTTTTGCTACGAACAGGGACCTTTTACAGATGACGGATAATTCCATGTTCAGGAAAGACCTATACTACCGCCTTAATTCCTGCAAGGTGGTCATCCCCCCGCTTCGTGAAAGAAGAGAGGAGATCATTCCTTTCTCTGTATTTTTTATAAAGGAGTTCAACCTCAGGATGAATAAAAAAGTTGAATGGATCGAAAAAAAGGCGCTGCAGGCTCTCGAAGAATATTCATGGCCCGGGAATGTAAGGGAGCTTGAAAATCTTTTCACAAACCTCTTTTTATTCCTGGAAAAAGATAAGCTTGATTTAAAAGATATCCTGCCGTATTTAGAAAACAATAAAGAAGCGAACCTGAAATTAGATTTAAAAAATATCACGATCCCCGACAAGCCCTTCAACCTCGAAGAACTAAACCGGACTATTGTTATAAAGACCCTTGAAAAGTTCGGAGGCAATAAAACAAGGACCGCCGAATACCTGGGCCTGACCAGGATCCAGCTTTACCGCAGGTTTAAAGTTTCATGAATGCATCATACGGCACATGTGTGCCGTTGAGCACACTCATTTGAAGCCATTCAAAATAAATTCCTATTCACTCCAGGCTTGAAATAGAATTTTATTCCTTTCATATCAGAGAGATAAATATATTTTCAAAACAATCTTTCCCCCTGGCATATTTATTGCTTTATAAATGTCACAGGAGGATAAGATTATGAGAATACTTATTGTCGATGACGACCGCGATGCGCTTGACGACATTACCAATGCCATTGCGCCGGCCGGCTACGAGATAGTCAATAGCGACAACCCGGCAAGGGCTCTTGAAATATTTAAAATTCAGGAATTCGATATTGTGATTTCAGACGTCCGGATGCCTGACATGAGCGGAATCGAGCTTCTTATCAGGATCAAAGAATTGAAACCTTTAACCCGCGTGATAATGATGACTGCGTTCGGAGATCTCGATACAGCCGTATCGGCAATCAATCACCATGCTTATGCCTTCTTCGGTAAACCTATTGATTTCAAGGAGCTCATTACCACTATCAGGGCTATCGAAACGGAAGTCAAAAATGCAGGCACTATCGATGTGGATCATGAAAGGCTGAAAAAGGAAAACGATAAACTGAAAGCCGCTTACCAGGACATGCAAAGGCTGGTAAACAAGATGAGAGGAACCACTTTTTTTAAACAATGTTGAATTGGAGTTATAAAAATGACAAACCCGGATAATGAGACAAAAGATATCATAGATTCTTTCGTGTCAGAGGGATATGAAAGGCTGGAAGACGCAGAGCAGAAAATGCCTATGCTCGAAAGCGAAAACCACCAGGAGATAGTCAATACCATATTCCGTCTTTTTCATTCGATTAAAGGTTCTGCCGGATACCTGAACTTCGAGAACATAAAGCAGGTCACCCATGAAGCTGAAACCCTGCTTGACATATTCCGTAAAGAGGGTAAAAAACCCTGTCAGGACGAGGTCGACCTGCTGTACCAGACGCTGGACTTTTTGCGCCAGCTTATAGGCAACGTTGAAAATTTCTTCGACGACAAGGGTTTTGAAGAGAAATCTGCCATAATGGTCAACACAATATCGGAAAGCATAAAAAACTTGCGTAATATCCCGGGAAATCCTCCGGAAATTCCTCTTAATCCCGCCCCTGCAGCAGCGCCGGCCGCGCCTGCTGCACCGGAGCTGGATAGCCTTGTTACGCCGGATTTGACAGAAAAATTTATTACGGAATCGCTCGAACTCCTGGACAGTTCTGAAAAATCGGCCCTTGAACTGGACAAAAACCCCAATGGAAAAGAAAAGATCCGGGAAATTTTCAGGAATATACATACGCTGAAGGGGAACGCCGGATTTTTCTCCTATTCTGTTGTTGAAAAAAAGAGCATGGAACTGGAAAACCTCCTTGAAGATATGCGTAATAATAAAATCGGGGTAGATAAAAGCTGTATAACCGGCTTGCTCAGGCAGATAGATTCCATCAGGAGAGAATTTGTCAATCCGGATTTTGAAGGGAACAATAAATCCAGGGAATACAAACCTATCGGGGAAATCCTTGTAGAAATGGGGGCTACAAATGAAGAAGCAGTCCAGAAAGCGCTGGAGGACCAGTCCAAGCCCATAGGCGAGATCCTCGTTTCAAGCGGCCAGGTAACGCAGCAGGCTGTCAAAAAGGCCCTTGATATACAGCAGAAAAGCCTATCCGGCCGGACAGAACATACCGGCGAGATGCAGCGTAAAGAGATAAGAGTGGACACATCCAAGCTCGACAAGCTTTTCGACCTCGTGGGCGAACTTATTACCGCTCAAGGATTGGTGGTTAATAACCCCGACCTGAAAGGATTAAAACTTGAAAATTTCAGTAAGTCCGCGAACGCCTTGAATAAAATCACACGTGAAATCCAGGAAGTCACAATGATGATAAGGATGATCCCGCTCGAGGGCTTATTCACAAAAATGACAAGGCTTGTCAGGGATCTGTCCAAAAAGTCTAATAAAACGATAGATTTTGAAATATCAGGCGCCGAAACTGAAATGGATAAAAACGTTATCGAACAGATCTCGGATCCTCTTGTACACCTTCTCAGAAACGCTATAGATCATGGAATTGAAAGCCCTCAGATCAGGTGTTTAAATAAAAAAAGAGAGACCGGTAAGATCAATCTCGACGCTAAATATGAAGGAAGCGAGATCTGGATTACGGTCAGAGATGACGGTGCGGGTTTAAACCGCAGCAGGATAATGGATAAAGCCGTTGAAAAAGGCCTGCTCAAAAATCCTATGCAGGAAGCAAGCGATAAGGATGTCTGGCGGATAATTTTCGAACCGGGTTTTTCCACGGCAGAAAATATTTCCGAAGTTTCCGGCAGAGGTGTCGGGATGGATGTAGTGAAAAAGAATATTGACAAACTGCACGGAAAAATCGACATAATCAGCGCCGAAGGGAAAGGAAGCGAATTTATCCTTAAAATACCGCTCACTATGGCCATTATCGACGGTATTACAATTAAAACAGGCGAGAATCTTTATTCAATACCTTTGATAGATATCGTGGAATTCTTCAAAGCAAAAAATGAGCAGATAACACGGACCGAGGAAGGCGGCGAGGTGGTCAATCTGCGCGGACAGATAATGCCCCTGATAAAGCTCTACGAGGTCTTTAATATAAAGAGCCGGTATACGCAGCCCACCGAAGGCATAAATATCGTTGTGAAGAGCGGCGGCAGGAAGGCCTGTATTTTTATCGACGAAATAATAGGAAACCAGCAGATAGTGATAAAATCATTATCCGAATACCTCGGAAAAGTAGATGGAATTTCGGGATGTTCTATCCTGGGAGACGGGAATGTAAGTTTTATAATAGATACAGGTTCATTTATCAACAGATGGGTTTCATAAAAATTCAGGAGGAAACATATGAAGGTAAGGAGTAAATTGATTATCGGCTTTGTTGCTGTCTCTATGACCACGGCTATTGTAGGCGGAATCGGATGGTGGGGAATGAACCAATCCTCGAATTCAATAACCCGGCTGGGCAGAGAAAACGTACCAAGCATTCTCAGCCTTGAAACGATAAAATCATCATTACTCGAAATAAAAGTAGTGATCCGGACCCTGATGGATATTAATGTCAACAAGGAGGAGTTTCAGAGACAATTCGACAATTTAGCAAAATCCCGAATTACATATGGAAAATCTATAAACGATTACGATAGTTCCAGGAAAACTAAAGAGGAAGAGAACTTCTGGAAGGTATTTTCAACCGACCTTGATGATTTGAAAAAAGCCGACAATATATTTTTCGAGTATATTAAGACCCAGGCGGATAAGGGTACCGATTTTCATAAGATTCAGAATGATATAGAAGCCCGTGGTTTTGCGGCAAAACCGCCTTTCGACAAGGCTATGGGTTCTTTTCAGAATCTCATGGATTATGTAAACAACTACTACGGCAAGGAACAGATCGACCGGACAGTAGCCTCTACAATGATGATAAGCTCAACAATGCTGATAGTCCTGTTATTAAGCATAGCTGTTGCCATTATCCTTGCGGCATCCTTCGGGAATATGCTTACCAAACCCCTGTCCAAAATGGAAAAAGGGCTTAAATCAATGGCCGACGGCGATCTTCAAATAAAATTAAATTCAGAATCCAATGATGAATTCGGAAAAATCTCCGAATCGTACAATACTGTACGCGATTCATTGATGAACATGGTCAGCGACACCGAGATGCTTACTAAAGCAGCTATTGAAGGACAGCTTGCAAAAAGAGCCGACTCATCCAGGCACCAGGGTGATTTCAAAAAGATAGTGGACGGAGTAAATAAAACCCTCGATTCTGTCATAGGGCCTCTGAATGTTACGGCAAAATATATAGACGATATCAGCAGGGGAGAAATACCTCCTGTTATTACGGATAATTTCTACGGTGACTTCAATATTATCAAGAACAACCTCAACACATGCATCGGCGCTATAAATAAGATGGTTGAAGATGCAAATATCCTGGTTCAGGCGGGTATGGAAGGCAGGCTCGATACCAGGGCCGACACATCCAAACACCAGGGCGATTTTAAAAAGATAGTGGACGGAGTAAATAGAACCCTGGATTCTGTTATTAACCCCATCAACGAAACTATTTCGGTGCTTAAGAAGATGTCGGAAGGGGATATGACTGACGGGATGAAGGGCGACTATAAAGGCGACTTCAATGTCCTGAAAAACGCCCTGAATTCGACTCTTTCATCTATCAATGAAATACTGACCCAGGTTAATTCGGCCGTTGAACAGGTTTCTTCGGGCTCTACACAGGTGTCGCAGGCCAGCCAGTCCCTTTCACAGGGCGCTACCGAACAGGCAAGCTCCCTTGAAGAGATCACTTCGTCTATTACGGAGATCAGCAGCCAGACAAAGCTCAATACTGAGAACTCTATTACGGTTAACGGTCTGGCCAGGACAGCCAAAGAAAACGCCGAACAGGGCAATAACCAGATGGCAGACCTTGTCAAGGCAATGAGCTCAATCAACGTATCAGCCGAAAGTATCAAAAAGATAGTAAAGGCGATCGACGACATAGCGTTCCAGATAAACCTTCTCGCACTCAACGCCAACGTTGAAGCCGCAAGGGCCGGGAAATACGGAAAAGGTTTTGCCGTCGTTGCCGACGAAGTCAGAAACCTCGCGGTAAGAAGCGCGACATCCGTTAAAGAAACGACACAAATGGTAGAAGAAACAATAAAGAATATAGATAACGGCAACAGCCTGGTCACGGTAACATCGAAACAGCTCGCCGAGATAGTTAAAGGGGCTTCGAAAGTCGCTGACCTTGCCGAAGAGGTGGCTACCGCGTCCAAGGAACAGTCTCAGGGCCTTGAGCAGATCAGCACCGGCCTTGGCCAGATCGACGAAGTCACGCAATCCAACACTGCCAGCGCCGAAGAAAGCGCATCGGCTTCTGAAGAACTCGCTTCACAGGCTCAGCAGCTCAAGGCAATGATAACAAAATTCAAACTTAAAGCTGTCGAAGGAGCGGGAAAGATCACTGAAATATCTCCGGATATGATGCAGATGATCAGGAACGAGCTTTCCAAGGATCAGGCCCAGAAGCATCTTGCCGGACGCATTTCACAGACCCCGGCAGGAGCGCCTTTAGAGAAAATACTAGCGCATGCCGGAATAAATCCCAGGCAGGTGATATCACTGGACGACGACAATTTCGGCAAGTTTTAGAAAAGCCCCCGAAGAAGGAGGAAAATTATGGCTGAAAATATCCGTGCCAAAGACATGACAGACGACCTCTTGGGCATGGATGACGAAGATGAAGACACGCAGGCGAATAAATATCTGAATTTCAAGATAGGTTCTGAATCCTACGGCATAAGCATCAGGTATGTCCGCGAAATAGTCGAGCTTCAGAAGATATCGGAAGTGCCCGATATGCCCGCTTATGTGAAAGGTGTAATAAACCTTCGGGGTAAGGTAATACCGGTAGTTGATATCAGGCTGCGCTTCAGGTTCGATCCACGGGAATACGACGACCGTACATGCATCATTGTTGTGATGATGAATAATTCCGCGATAGGATTTATAGTCGATACGGTCGAGGATGTCCTTGAAATTCCTGAAAGCCAGATTGAACCTGCCCCCGGATTCAGAACTGTCTCGGGCAAGGAGAAATACATCAGCGGTATGGGAAAAGTCGGAGAATCCGTAAAGATACTGCTCGATGTTGAAAAGATAATACACGCGGAAGATATGCAAGTTATAAGCGAAAATATCGAAAGCGGCAAATAGTTCTGAAAATTTCCGGGGCCGGCGACTCCCCCCCATCCCGGCCGGTCCCGTTTTTTTTTAAGGCGGAAAAAATGCAGAATTCGATATTGGGTTTGATACCGATCACAGATAAAGAGTTTTTTTTAATCTCAGGCCTGGTCTATGACAAGTTCGGGATCAATCTCACTGAGCAGAAAAAACCGCTGATCGTAGGAAGACTTAATAAAATTTTAAGAAAATCAGGGTTTGAAACTTTCCAGGAATATTTTAAATATGTTTCAAATGATACGACAGGCAGAGCTTTGAGCGATCTTATTGACAGGATAAGCACCAACCATTCATATTTTTTCAGGGAAAAGGATCATTTTGAATTTATAAGGAATACGATCCTTCCGGAACTCATCGCAGGGAAAAAACTTGCCGGGAATAAAACCCTGAGGATATGGAGTGCAGGATGCGCAGCAGGCGAAGAGGTATACAGCCTGTCAATCCTCCTGCATGACTATTTCGGGAACAGCATAAATGCATGGGATATCGGTATTCTTGCCACCGACATATCCCTGAATGTGCTTACCCAGGCAAGGGAAGGAAAATACCCGATTGAAAAAATCAGCGAGGTTCCTCCCCTTCTGTTTAATAAATTTTTTACCGCGGAAGGAAGGGACACTTACCTTATAAAGCAGTGCATCAAAGACATGGTAATGTTCAAACGCCTGAACCTGATGAACAATGATTTTCCCTTCAACGGGAAATTCGATATCATCTTCTGCAGAAATGTAATGATATATTTCGATACGCAGACCAGGAACAGGCTCGTTGAAAGGTTTCACCGGTATCTCCAGGACGGCGGATATCTGCTGATAGGGCATTCGGAATCTCTTGGAAGGGAAAACGGCTCCTTCAAATATATCAAACCGGCTACTTACAGGAAGCTGAGGTAAATATGTTAAAGAAAGTCAGGGTTTTGATTGTCGACGATTCGGCGCTTGTCAGGGAAATCCTCGACAGGGGTCTTTCACTCGATCCGGGAATTGAAGTTGTAGGAAGGGCATCGGATGTTTACGCTGCACGCGACAAGATAGTATTTTTAAAACCCGACGTCATAACTCTCGATATAGAAATGCCGGGAATGGACGGGGTAGAATTTTTAAAAAGGCTGATGCCTCAATACCCGCTGCCGGTGGTTGTAGTTTCATCTCTTTCACTGGAAGGATCCAGGATAACTCTTGACGCTCTTAAAGCAGGCGCCGTTGATTATATCCCCAAACCTTCCTCCAATATAGGGTCCGGGCTGAAGGATATGATCCTTGAACTCTCGGACAAGATAAAAACGGCAGCCGCGGTCGATGTCTCGAAATGGAAAAAGTCCCGGGACAGGCAGATCGGAGAGGCCGTTTTCGCGCAGGCAGCCCTCGATAACAGCACGGACAAGGTAATAGCGATAGGTGCATCTACGGGGGGGACTATAGCCATCGATAAAATAATCCGGTCGTTCCCCTCAAATATGCCGGGGACTGTCATCGTACAGCACATGCCCCCTGTATTTACAAAAATGTTTGCCGAAAGCCTGAATAAAACCTCAAGGGTCGAGGTAAAGGAAGCTGAAAACGGCGACCGTGTAATAACCGGCAGGGTCCTTATCGCTCCCGGAGGCTACCAGATGGAAGTGACCCGCTCCGGCGGCCAGTACAGGGTAAAATGTTTTGAAGGCGAAAAAGTCAACAGCCACTGCCCGTCGGTGGATGTGCTTTTCAAGTCAGTGGCTTCGAGTGCGGGATCAAACGCGGTTGGAGTCATTCTTACAGGAATGGGAAGAGACGGGGCCGATGGAATGCTTGCCATGCATAGGGCCGGAGCCAGGAACCTTGCACAGGACGAAGAGACATGCGTTGTCTACGGCATGCCGAAGGAAGCCGTAAAGACCGGCGGCGTAGATAAAACGGTAAGCCTGTTCGATCTTACAGACTCTATCGTCCGGATGATCCAGGATATGAGAGGTTGATATGGCCCAGATCACTGTTGGAATTGGCGATTACCAGATTTCATCGAACCCGGCGGATATTATTAAAACATACGCGCTGGGTTCATGCGTAGCCGTAATGATATATGATAAGGTTAAAAAAATTGCCGGTATGATCCATATAGCGCTCCCCGAAAGTTCCGTCGACCTCGTAAAAGCCGGAAAATCCCCCGGCCATTTCGCCGACACAGGTCTTCCACTCCTGATCGAGGGGATGAAAAAGCTCGGCGCGTTCAAGGCGAATGTCTGGATAAAAATAGCGGGAGGCGCCAGTGTAATGGATGACAAGCTTTTTTTCGATATTGGAAAACGGAATATACTGGCGATTAAAAAAATACTCTGGAAAAGCAATATGGGCCCTATCTCCGAGGACACGGGGCTTGATTTCAGCCGGACAGTCATGATGACGGTTGATACCGGCGATATCACATTATCATCGGGAAGCAGGTCCTGGAAATTATGACTGAAAAGATCAGGAGACGATTATGGAATTCCATCATATTCTCATTGTAGACGATTCATCCACTTCTAGAATGATTATCCAAAAGTGTTTTCAGATAGCCGGTTACTCCCAGGCTTCGTATTGCTTCGCCGACAACGGCCTTGAAGCTTTTACTTCGCTTGAGAATAACCGGACAGTCGACCTTATCGTGACTGACCTGAATATGCCAAAAATGGACGGAGAGAATTTTATAAAAAGGCTTAAAACAAACCCCGGCAACGGTTCGATACCTGTTCTGGTGATATCGAGCGTGGGAGACAGCGCCGTGGAAAACACCCTTAATGGCCTGGGCGTCCTTGGAATAATAAAAAAACCGATCTCGCCGGCGAAAATTCTTGAAGTTTTAGGAGGCTGATATGACCTTACTGGCACAGGATCCTGGACTCGATACCGGAAGGGCCGGTGAATCTTTAAAAAATGCTGTTATTAAAACCTTCGGAGAAATGGCATTCATCGATATAGCCGAATTGATGCAGGAAGAACCTGCGGCGGATTACTCCCATATTCTCAGCATAGATATAATCAAACCGGTTTCTGTTTCTATATACCTCTGCCTTACAGATAATCTTAAGAGAAAGATTATTGACAATATCTATTCAGCCGAAATCGATACACCCGCCGGCGGCGCTGATACAAGCCAGGCAGACGACTGCCTTCTGGAAATTCTTAATGTCCTTTCAGGGTCATTCCTTACCGGGTATTTCGGAAAAAATGTCGATTACAAGCTGGAATTTCCACAGATGTTTGTGAACATTCCCGAAGAAGAAAAGCATTATACGATTGCGTTGAACTTCACAGGAGAAGGGGAACCTTTAAAAGCAGTACTTAATTCTGTCAGGTATCACTATTAAAAAAGAGGCTAATTTATGGTTACCTTGGTTATGTTAATATCATCGGTTATTATCCTGGCTCTGGCAATTTTCACAAGGTTTTTCCCGTCCGGAAAAACCAAAAGGAAAAAGGATATTCCCGGGCAGGATGAAGAGATACAGAAGATACTTAAAAGCCTTCAAAGCTACGAGGGGCAGGACCTGGATTTCATGGACTTTTCCGAAAAAATAAGCGATTTTATAAATATGCTGGGAATAGCGGATTTCAATTCACTTAAAGAAATTAATGAGGCTGATGCTAAAATCCGGAAAAACAGGGTGTACGAGATGATCGAAAAGCTTGTTCCGGGGAAAGTCCTCGCAATGAAAGACCATGCAAAAGCGCTTGGGGTAGTCCTTGAAATTTATTACAAGATACCCTATTTCGAAGAGTTCCTGCGCAAGGTCATCGATAAGACCGAAGAAGCCGCTTTAACCCTCATCGATAAATTCAATGACGTTTCGATGGAAAGCAAAAAGATCACCCGGGAAGCCGGAGTCCATCTCGAAAACTTCAAACATGACCGGAACGGAAAAAGCCTCGAAGACCTTATAGAGGACTCCCGCATCGCGATGGAAAACTATTCATCACTCAGGGAAACCCTTGAAAAAATGAATAATGAAAGCCTTGAAAAGGTAAAGCTAATAAACGGCAAGATCGGCCAGGTAAATGCAGCCCTCAAGCATGTTGTAGAAATTTCGAGGCAGAATAAGGTAATTTATATCAACCTGGCGATAGAAGCGGTAAAGCTGGGGGATAAGGGGAAAGGCATAAAGGTTATTGTCAGCGAGATCCAGAAGCTTAATGAAAATACCAATAATTTCATAAATGAAATCGACAAGATAATGGTTTCTTTCGAGGAATATCATGCCAACCTGATATCCCAGCTCGACAGGGAAAGCGGCAAAATGATCGAGAAGCTGGAAAACACGAGCAAAACATCCGAAAAGACTATCGATACCCTGATCCAGTCATACAAATCAACTTCACAGCTTTTTATTCAATTGAACGAAAGCAACAATAATGTCCATCAGAGCGTGAATAAAATAGTGGAGTCGCTTCAATTCCAGGATATCACACGCCAGCAGATTGAAAATGTAATCCATTTCCTGACTGTGATACACGAATCGATTGAAAACAATAAGGATAATCTTGATTATTTCAAACTCCATATCGATGATGAAAATTCTGATATCAAGGAGAAAATCAGGGATGAATTTTCTAAGAAAGTTAAGGTTTTCGACGAAAAAAAAATCCTAAGCCGGTAATATAAAGTTAAATAAAGGAGAAATTTATGATGGTCATGACTGTTGATGATTCGGCAACGATGAGAAAAATCGTGAGCATTGTTTTAAAAGGCGCCGGTCATGATATTATCGAAGCCGAAAACGGGGAAGAAGCTTTGAATAAACTGCCTGCGGGCAAAATCGATTTCTTTATAGTAGACGTGAATATGCCTGTAATGAACGGAATAGATTTTTTAATAAGATTAAGAGCGATTCCCGATTACTCAAAAACTCCCGTGTTAATGCTGACCACCGAAAGCGATATAGAGACAATCAATAGGGGCAAAGATGCCGGCGCCAACGACTGGATTGTCAAGCCCTTCAGAAATGAAGAATTCCTGGCATTGATCCAGAAGCTGACCGGCTGATTATTATTATTTAAAGTCGAGCCTGTAGTTGAACCCTATAAGCACAAGGGTGTTATCGAAGAACAGGCCGGTGCTCTGGTCTGAAGCCCATGCGTAATAATATTCGATTTTTATCCCGAAATTCTCCATGAAATAGTAATCACCCTCTATCCCGGCGATATAACCCAGGGGCTGGGTGTAAGGGAAGCTGCCGACAAGGCTGTCGGCGTTTGAAGTAGCATGTATCGATGTGATGGCAAACAGGGCCTTTAACGCAAATGTGTTTCCGAAATCATAGCGGAAATAAACAAGAGGGCCTGTGCCGTCCTGGGCGTTGTTGCTCGGAGGGTCAGCCACAAACCTGTAAGTAAGAAGATATCCTGCCCCGAATGTCATATTTTCAAAACGGTACCCGGCGTATAAATCCATGAGATCGTTGCGCCAGTAACCCTCGCTGTCAAAAGCCGGGGCTATTATAGGCATGAATGTCTCACCCCCCACGTTTAGCCAGTCGAACCTTCCGTCGAGAGATATAAAAGGGACTCCTGTGTATGGCCTGGCATTGAATGCGGAGCTCCATCCGATCGACGTGACAATGCTCCTGTCGAGTTTGACCTCTTCCCGGATGATTTTAGTTCTTTTCCTGTATCTGATTATCGTTTCCTCATCCATCGGTTTGACGGACTTTAACAGGTCCAGCTTCAGATTCTGTATTATTTTATCAATCGAGTCGAAAATATCCTCTCCGCTGCTCCCCGTATATCCCGATTCGAATTTAAGCCGGCGGGTCACGACATCATACACCTTTACATAAATATAGATCTTATCACCCTGCACGGCATAACTTCCCGTTATCAGCATATCCCGGCCTGCATTGTAGGATCCCGATATCTCATCTTCAAGACTTGCGGGGGGATTCGCCTCTTCGTATATTTTAAAATAATCCACCTGCCCGAGAAACGTGACAAGCGATTTCCCGATAACAAGTCCCAGGCTTCTCTGTTTAATGTTATCCGACCTGTCGGTAAACCTCGCAAATTCGACATTCCAGGATCCTTTAACCTGGATTTCTGAAAATGATGTCCCGGCGAGGATGAACAATATGAAGAGAAATGGAAGCATCCTATTCATCATCCCTCCCGAAAGTCAGTTTGTAATTGAGGGAGAAGTCGATCCCGCTGTCAATTATAAAAACGTATCCTGAATTAAATTCTCTTTGCGCCGGGAAGAAAGTAACCCTGTACCTCAGGCCCAGGCCCAGGTCTGATGAAAGGCTGAAATCGCTCTTTATGAATCCGCCGAATATAAGACCCGAATTAGTGGAGTTAAAAACCCACTGCGTGTTTTTAATATCGGTTGAGTCATAGCTCATGGTATTGAAATTAGGAACGATGGGAGCTATCATACCGCCGATGCTTATTGCGTAAAAATCATTGAAATGGCAGTAAAGAGAGGCGTAAAAATATACAAAGCTGCTTTCGAAATTATAGCCGATATTTTCATTGCTGATTAAAGACGTACCCGTTTCCTTTATATTTTCATAACCCGATCCGGCCGTCAGCGTTATAAGTCCGTGTAAAAAATTAAGCTCGGGTCCGGCATATATTGAATATTCGCCGGTGTAATAACTTCCGCCCAGGTTAAACCCCCACCAGCCATAGCGCACAGACATGTCGGCAAAGGCGCCGAAAAGGGGGACAAGGATCAGGTCGCTTGAATTGGGTATCAGGCCGAGTGGTGAATAACCCCCGCCCGCTTCGAAGATCATAGTCGGCTTGATATATTCATATTTTCCAGCCATTATCGTGTCAATTTCTTCTTTAACGATTACTTTCTGTTCAACTCTCGGAAAGGTTTTTTCAGCCCAATCCGCAAAATCAAGAGAAAACGCCGCAAGTCCTTCATCCGTATCAGTAAAATCCAGCCGGTAAGTATTTTTCATTTTGTTCATATCAAATGAGCTTATGATCAGGGTGTATCGTCCGTTCTGTTCCGACAATTTCCCGCGGAGGATCCCCTGGATACCGTTCAGGTTGAGGAATTTTACTGCGGCTGAAAGGTCATGATAATTCGTTATTTCATATTCTTGAAGGAGATAGATGTTTTTCGATGTATTGAGAATTGTCCTGGCCTGCTCCTCGAATATATAGGCTGTCGATAAAGAGGCTTTATCAGAGGTGAAAGCGGCCATATAGATCTTCGGCGATACCATGTCCAGCGGGAATAAGGCTGTTGCCGTTAAGCACGCTGTTATAATAAAAAATATATTTATTTTCATCGATTTCCCAATTAATTTTCCTGCAATTTATGATGATACCATTTTAAATCGGAAAATTCAAGTTTAAAACCCCGCTTTTCACTACTGATTACCCGTCTCTGTTTGATAAGATTCCTTAATAAATATATAATTAATAAGATAAGGGGTTAATAATGCTTTATCTGAAGATCCAGCATCTCCGCCTTAATTTACCCGGAAATGTCCCTGTCCTTGACGATATAAATCTTAATATCAAAAAGGGTGAGATTTTCGGCATTATCGGGCCAAGCGGCTGCGGTAAAACCATGCTTTTGAAAACCATTGCAGGGCTTTTTAACCCCGCAGAAGGCGCAATTTATAAGGACGGCAATGACATCACTAAAACAAAGCCGAACGCAAGAGGCGTATCGATGGTCTTCCAGGATTTCGTATTGTACCCCCACATGACTAATTTGAACAACCTGCGCTACCCGCTGATACTGAAAAAATCTCACCTGAAGCCGCCGATCAGCCTGGCCATGCTTTCCAGGCTCCTGCATATAGAAGAAAAAAAGCTCCTCGATAAATTTCCCCGCTGCACTTCGTTAGGCGAAAGGCAGCGTGTTTCTATCGGCAAAGCCCTCACGTCAAACCCCGATATACTGCTGCTCGACGAACCGCTTTCGAATGTTGAGGACAGCCTCAGGAATGAAATAAGGCACAGCCTCAGGAATCTTGTCAGAGATAACGGCATAACGGTTGTCTATGTGTCGCACAACCAGACCGAAATCGCCGAGATTTCAGATAACATAGCTGTCATGAAGGACGGGCGTATAGAACAGACGGGCACTTATACCGAACTTTATGATAATCCCGCCACGCTTTTCGTATCGACTCTGATAGGGGAAAAATCGCCGAATCTTCTCACAAAAGAGGAAGTCGGCATGCTGACCGGCGGAAAGATCAAATACGCGCTGACAATCAGACCGGGAGAATGTTCGCTTGAAAAGGCGGAGGAGTCCATTAAGATCGAGGGAGAGGTTTCATTTATCGAGAGCCTGATCCAGGAAGGTAAAAAAATTGTTTTTATAAACAAAGAAGGAGAGCTTTTCGGCGTGGAGCTCGATTTAAAATATCCTGTAGATAAGGGGGATTATATCAAAATATATATACCGGTAACTAAAGCCAGGTTTTTCGAAGACGCCGAAGCCCCGGGAACACAGGCAAGGGTGTATAACTTATGGTGATAAAAAACGGCATCGTTTACGACAGCCTGAATAAAATCAGCGGACGAAGGCTCGATATCCTGGTAAAAGACAAAATGATCGCAAAAATCGCTCCCGGAATAAAGCCGGAAACCGGCGATACTGTGATCGACGCTAAGTCCATGTTTGTAATACCGGGTCTTGTCGATATGCACGTCCACCTGCGCGAACCGGGAGAAACCAGGAAGGAAACCATTGTTTCAGGTTCGCGCGCAGCCGCAAGGGGAGGAATAACGACAATGCTTGCCATGCCCAATACCGTCCCGCCCGCGGAAAGCCCTGAAATAATAAGTTCGCTTATAAATAAAGCCGCGGCGGACTCTTTGATAAATATTTTGTTCGCATCATGCATGACTATAAAAAGAGAAGGGCTTCAACCGGTCGATATCGCCGCTAACCTGAAGGCCGGCTGCGCGGCTTTTTCTGATGACGGTTCGAGCATCCAGGACGTGCGGGTGCTCGCAGAACTTTGCCGCCTGTCATCGTCCGCAAACGCCCTTTTAATAGATCATCCCGAGGTAAAGGCCTTGTCGAAAGACTCTCCGGTAAGCTACGGGGCTCTGCCTGTTAAATACGCACTCGAAGGACAGCCCGCTGAATCAGAAAGCCTTGCGATATGGATCCTGGGCTCCGCCGCCGGTTTATACGGCGCCAGGGTGCATTTTACCCACATCTCGACCCGTAAATCCGCCGAGGCCGTCGAAAAGCTCAAAGCCTATTATCCCGGCAGGATAACATGCGACACTACGCCGCACCATCTCCTTCTCTCGGAAAACGATCTCCTGAATATACTCGATACAAACAAGAAGATGAACCCGCCCCTGCGGCCCGAAGACGACAGGCAGGCAATCGAAGACGCCCTCTTCAGCGGAATTATCGACGCTATAGCGACCGATCACGCGCCCCATACCGGAGAGGAGAAAAACAGGCCCTTCGAAAATGCCCCCTTCGGAACGATCGGGCTCGAGACGCTTTTATCATCTACATATACGTATCTTGTCAGGAACAAAGGCATGGCTGTCCCCGCATGGCTAAGCCTGGTATCCGCAGAGCCGTCCCGGATCCTTGGAATAGAGGGTGGAACACTGAAGGCAGGCGGACGGGCCGACATAACGGTGTTCAATCCGCATAAAACAGTCAAAATCGAGAGGGATTCAATAGTGTCAATGTCGAAGAACAGCGCGTTTATAGGCAGGATATTTTACGGAAGCACAGAGTACACTATTGTAAACGGAAAGATCGTGTACCCTTTCGAATAACGCTCATTTTTGAGAAGCTTAGTACGTCTCAAAACCCGCACAGATCGAGTGATTCCGGGCCCGCATTGACAATTCAATGAAATCGTGCTAAAATAAGTTAATTCGGACGTTCGATTTAATTTATATGGAAATATTATGACAATTACTAAAAAATTAACAACCCAGCCGGAAAGGATATTGTCAGCGGCGTTAAAATGTATATCCAATTATGGATATGCCAATGTTTCAATGCGTGATATTGCTTCCGAGGCAGGAGTTGTGTTAAGCCAGTTGAATTATTATTACAAGAACAAAGAGGGCTTGTTTATAGAGCTTATTAAAGATGTCCAGCAGGAATATCGTGCAAATATTCATGAATGCCTTAAAAAAGGGGCGACACCGGGGGAAAGCCTGGCTTTGCTGATTGATTACTTTCGAGATTTAACAATAAACAATCCTGAAATTATACGCCTTCTTTATGAAGCGGTAAATCTTGCTCTATGGTCGGAAATTTTTAAAAAATTTATTCGCAATCTGTTTGACGAGGTTTCTGAAGAGATTAAAAAATCGATTTATAACAATGCAGATATAAAAAATAGATTTAAGAAATATTCTCCTGAAACTATATCTCATCTTTTATGGGGGACAATATTCGGAACAGTAATTAATTTTATTCTCCATCCGCAGGATGAACAAGTTAACGAGTTATTCCATTTAATAAAATTTCTTTATCAGCCGTAAAAGAGGTATTATGGGGCAGATTAATATTTGTAAAAGTGAATTTAAAATCAGCGTTGTGGTTCCTGTTTATAAAAAACCGAAGTATATTCAGGACATTTGTCAAAAAATATTAGCTAATACTTATGAAAATAAAGAGATTTTAGTCGCCATTGATGGAATAATGTCGCCTGAAATACAAGAAGCTATAGAATCTATAAAAGGAAAAATACAGATATTTTTTCCGGATAAGCATTTAGGTAAAGCAGAAATCCTGAACAAGGCGGTTGAGAAACTTTCAACGGATGTTATACTTTTCCTGGACAACGATGTCGTTCTTCCGGACGATCCTGACTTTGTATTGAAAGTTTCAGATAAAATGAAGTTTTATGATATTGTGGAGATGGCAAAAGAAGTAATAGCCGAGTCGCTTTTTTCTGCAATGATTGGATATGAATACCTCAGTTTAGCATTTGCTAATCTGGCATTTTCAAATCTTGTCGGAAGGACGCCCGGCATTATAGGCTCGGCATTTGCTGTAAAAAAAATATTTTTTGATAAGCTGAACGGTTTCAGGCAGGTTGTTCATGAAGATGCTGATTTCGGCGCAAGGGCTTTCAGGCTTAATGTGAAGTATCGCTATGAAAGAAAGCTGAAAATCAAGACGGCAATGCCGAATAACCTTTCTGATTGGTATAAACAGAGAAAAAGGTGGACTCTAAATAATGTACTCTGGGTTAAAGAAAACTTTGTTCATTTTTTTTCAAACGCTTTCAAACAGCCTTCAATTTTTTTGACATTGATTGTAATTTTGCTGCCGACAATCATCTCAGTACTATTAATAATAATATTTAACAAAATAAATTTAATATTTATAGTGCCGGTGCTTTTTATGATCATGCAACCTGTTCAATTCATGGCTGGAATACTGCTTTGGTTTACTCATTATATCGTTATTACCAAGGGAATAATTGCGACATTATTGAGCCTGGCTATTACAACACTATGTTATTTCTTTTTTTCAATATATATAAATTTCCGGTTCAATTTCCTTGAATTTTTATTATTTTATTTTATTTATTTGCCAATATTGATTATTATCAATATTGTGATGTTTATCATTGTTCTCCGTGAAAAGAAAATCAATCTGGATTGGTAAGTTTATAGCCGGTTAATTAAGCTTACCCTCTGTTAAAACAGACAAATTCCTGCGGATCACTTGAAGAACAGCGTCTCCCCGTCCTTAAGGACCTTCACCAGTTTCAGCGACTGGTAGGGGATGAAGCTGTCGACGAAGCAGTTCCCGCCTATTTTCATCCCCGATGGAATTCTTGCATCCTTGCCGATGAGCGTTACGCCGAAATCGAGGATCTCGGGAAAATCCTTGTTAACCTTCGCGGTTTTTTCAGAGCCGATTATGGCGTGGGGCTCGATGGTCGGAACGGAACTGTCCCCAGAAAACTCGTCTATGATGGAATTTACAATCAAAGCATTATGGCCTATATGGCTGCCGGGCAGTACAAGAGAGTTTTTGATTACCGCATGCTTGTCAATCCTGACGTTTGAAAAAATTATGGAATTCTCGACCCTGCCATGTATATCGACATTTTCACCGACAATAGAATTGATGATGTGGGAACCGCGGGCGAATGTCGAAGAACTTGAAAATGAAAGACCTCCGTTAACAGGGACATAGGCATTATAGAGGTCAAGCATCAGGTAGTCGTCGATCATATCGATATGCGTGTTGTAATACTCTTTAAGGCTCTTGAATGGCATTATATAGCCCCTGGCGTCTATCGAACGGATATCGAACTCCTTGATGATCTTTTCCATTATATCCACGTCAAGGCTTGTTTCGTCGAGGAAAAAGCTTTCATATTTCTTGATAAATATATTTTTTTCAACGACAAGGCCGGAGTAATAACTTTTTGCATTATACTTCGTCTTGATAGCTAAGTTGGGGTTCTGTTCAAGCTCCTCTTTAAGAATGCGCATATCGAACCAGATGGGATAATTTCCCTTTAAAATTATAATTCCTTCCAGGGAGTGTTCGGTGGAATAATCCTTTAAAAAAGATGAGAATTTCTCGACAATATCCAGGTAATCGAAAACGTAAAATTTTACCCCCGGCCATCCCTTAACGAGGTAGTTCAGAACTATGTCCTTATCCCTTTTCACAAAAACCACTACGTTTTTTACCTCGATGCTCGACAGCGAACTTATCGCGAAATCTATATTGCAGAATCGCGGCGAAAAAGGGAGGAGGAAGTGTTCGGCATATTCATCGAAAGACAGGAAATTATAACTGTTCTCGCCGATAATAATGCCGAGGTCCAGACTTTTTTTTAAAAAGGCCATATCAGCTACCTTTTAACCACCTTCTGTATATTTTCCCTGAACGGCGGATATATAATTCCGAATTCCGTTATTATTCCCGTCAATAAACGGTGCGGCGTTACATCGAAAGCGGGATTATAAGCATCGGAATTTTCCGGGGCGCTGAGCATTCCCCTGAACCTTATGACTTCTTCCCGGTCCCTTTCCTCGATGGGTATGAGGCTGCCGTCTTCTATGTCGGGATCGAATGTCGACGCCGGTGCGGCAGTATAAAAAGGGACTCCATGGTAATGGGCATTGACGGCAAGAGAGTAAGTGCCTATCTTATTCGCAAAATCCCCGTTAAGGGCGATCCTGTCGGCACCCACAATAACCAGGTCTATCCCATTGCCTGCCATTACCCAGGCAGCCATGTTATCACAGATAACTTTATATGGAATTCCTGTTTTTTCAAGCTCCCAGGCAGTTAAACGAGAACCCTGAAGGAGGGGCCGGGTTTCATCCGCATAAACGGAAATCCCCTTGCCGTCGGCATGGGCTTTGAAGATCACCGAAAGGGCGGTGCCGTTCCCGCCTGTCGCAAGGCCTCCCGAATTGCAATGCGTCAGGATCCTGGCTTTATCCTTTACAACAGCGCTGCCGTGCTTTGCTATCTCATCGGATTTAATTAAATCTTCCTCATGGATGAGCAGCGCCTCTTTTTTCCATGCAGCAAGTATATCTTTCGGCCCTGAAAAGTTTTCAGCATCGAGGATGGCCCTCATCCTTTTGATAACATAGAAAAGATTATATGCTGTAGGCCGGCTGCTGCCGATGTATTCAAGTATAGCGGACGCCTTTTCTTTAAATTTAACCATGTCTTTCATCGAAGAGAAAACTGCCAGGGATATATAAGCTCCGTAAGCCGCCGCGATCCCGATAGCCGGCGCTCCCCTTACCGCAAGAGTGCGGATCGCCTCGTAAACCTCGGATTCATTTGAAAGCTTAATGGTCTTTTCCGACTGGGGGAGAAGCCTCTGGTCTATTATGAATAATGAGTCATTTTCCAGAAAAACGGTTTTAATGACCTGCTTCATTTCTTCTCTCTTTTAAATTTAATTTTTAATTTATTATACAGGGTAACCACTACAAGAACTGCTATCCTGAATATCCTGACTAAATTGTACGGATGTAAAAGTGTTGTATAAAATCCGTTCCATCCCTTTTTCTGGAACCATAACGGCGGCATTTTTTTCTTGCCTGCAATGACTTTAAACGAATTACCGACTCCTACTGTTACAGCGCCCTGGTAGTATCCGAAATTTTTTGTTATCCATTTTTCCTGCTTGGGCCCGGATCCGTAACCGGCGATAAAAATCTGGGGAGAGCTTTTCCTGATCGTGACCAGGACATCCTGGAGCTCCTGATTTCTTATATTGGAACGGTAGCTTCCGACGATCCTTGCCTGCACGAATGATTTCCTTATCCTCTTGAGCGTTTCGAGCGCGACATTTTTTGTGCCGCCGAACAGGAATACCGTATAATTCATTTCATCGGCAGCCCTCATGAGGTCAAGGTATATAGTCACAGGCATTATCACCTGGACGGATTTGCCTGTCATCATTTTGACCATCCATGCGACTGTCTGTGAAGCGCAGATGACGATCTCGGTTTTTTTTATTATCTGGGCGATTTCATTGTTGAACAAAGAAAAGAACATGATCTTTTCATCGAGCATAATGATGCGGAATCTTTCCTTTTCATAAATGGTCTGTATAAGACATTCTTTTAATTCATCCCTGTTTGTCAGGCTTATTTTAACTCCGAAAAATTCCACAGATTGAGGCAGCATCGGAAAGTTCCTCCCGTAATGTAAGATTCTAATACAAATGCTCAATTAATACAAATCTATCCGAAACACACCCTCATTTCCCGCGCAGCCTTTGTTTCATCCAGCCTTGTTACAGGAGTGGAAACCGGTGCGGCCTGGAGTCTGCCCGGATCGAACTCGGCAATACGGGCAATTTCTTTCATTTCAGAAATAAAGCTGTCCAATGTATCCCTGTTCTCGGTTTCCGTAGGTTCTATCATTATCGCCTCTTTTACAATCAGCGGAAAATAGACTGTCGGGGGATGGATTCCCCTGTCTATAAGACCCTTGGCAATATCAAGGGCATGAATACCGTAAGGCAGCTGCTTTTCGGCTGAAAAGACGCATTCATGCATGCAGATCCTGTCATACGGCAGGGTGTAGACTTCTTTTAATTTTACCCTGATATAGTTGGCATTGAGAACGGCCTGCTCCGAAACGCTTATCAGGCCTTCCCTTCCAAGGAGGAGTATATAGGCATAAGCCCTTACCAGCACTCCGAAATTCCCGAAATAACCCGAAACCCGCCCGATACTGCCCTCTTTTTCGGGTAAAATCGAATAAATTCCCGATGAATTTTTTGTTACCATGGGGGCCGGAAGAAATTCCGCAAGTTCCCTTTTAACGCCTACGGGCCCCGCCCCGGGACCTCCGCCGCCGTGCGGAGTGCCGAATGTTTTATGCAGGTTTACATGCACGACATCGAATCCGGCCTCGCCGGGTTTTACCTTTCCCAGGATCGCATTAAGGTTGGCCCCGTCATAATACATCAGGGCTCCGGCTTCATGCGCAAGAGCGGCGATCTCGCCTATCCTTGTTTCAAAAATCCCAAGAGTATTCGGGCATGTCATCATTACTGCCGCGGTTTCATCGTTCAAAACGCGTTTAAACTCTTCAATGTCCATCTCACCGTTTTCCAGGCTTTTGACTGTTATTATTTCATATCCGGCCATGGCCGCGCTTGCGGGATTGGTCCCATGGGATGAATCCGGAACGATGACATATTTTTTCTTATTGTTTCCCTTTGCTTTGTGATACCTGGAGATGATGAGGATGCCTGTCATTTCTCCATGGGCTCCGGCCATGGGGGAAGTCGTAACGCTGTCCATGCCGGTAATCTCCGCTAAAAGCTCCGACAGGTTATAGATCACCGCCAGAGCGCCCTGGACCAGATTTTCACCTCCGTCAAGAAAACACTCTAACGGGTGAACACCTGTGAAACCTGGAATTTCAGCCGCCTTTTCCAGGACTTTCGGGTTATATTTCATGGTGCAGGACCCGAGGGGGTAAAATTCCGAGTCGGCTGAAAAATTCAGACGAGACAATTTTGTATAATGCCTGACCACATCCTGTTCTCCGACTTCCGGCAGTTCGCACTTTAAAGAACCGGAATCTTTCGATGAGAGAAGTTCCCCCGGCAGCTTGTCGGGTACCGGGACATCGGCAGGCGGCACTCTGAAGCCCTTTCTGCCGGGAACAGATTTTTCGAATATAAGCTTTTCCATCCTGTTCATAAGGATTCCTCCAGGCAGGCGGCAAAACCTTCCATCTCTTCCCTGGTCCTGTTCTCTGTTACCGCCGTGAGAAGCATTTTTCCCATTCCGGGGTTGTCAGGATAAAGCTTTCCAAGGGGCAGCCCTGCAAGGTAGCCTTTTTCCCTCATTTTTTTTTCAACCGCCTCCGCGCCGGCGGGAAGTTCGATCGTAAACTCGTTGAATGTCGGAGAGCTGTTAAATATTTTTACATCTTTAATATTCGTCACAAGACCCTTAAGAAATTCCGATTTGCTGTAATTTAATTCCGCAAGTTCCCTGAATCCCTCTTTACCGAGCAGGGACAGGAAAATCACTGCCCTCAGGGCGCAAAGGCTCTGGTTCGAACAGATGTTCGAAGTCGCCTTCTGCCTCCTGATATGCTGCTCCCTTGCCTGGAGAGTAAGAACATACCCCCTGACGCCGTTCCTGTCGGTCGTTTCGCCGACTATCCTTCCCGGAATATTTCTTATCAGCCCTTTTTTGGATGTAATAAACCCGAATGAAGGTCCGCCGAATGAAAGGGGTATTCCAAGGCTCTGCCCGTCACCCGTCGCTATATCGGCATCCATTTCGGACGGCTTTTTAAGTATCCCCAGGGATACGGGATAAACCGACATGATCAAAAGGGCTCCCGCCTGATGAGCATCATGAGATAGTTTCGAGTAATCCCTTATATTCCCGAAGAAGTCGGGATTCTGGACAATAAGCGCCGCTGTATCTTTATCGGGTTTCATGTCGTTTGTTACCGGACGGCCATGGAGATAGGTTTTCAATACCCTGGAGTAAAACGGGTTGACACCGTTATCGATGCGGATAACAGACCTTCCCGTGGCCCGTATAGCCATTAGAGCGGCTTCCGATAACGCACTGGCTCCGTCATAAAGGGAGGCATTGGATACATCCATTCCGGTTATCGAGCACATAGCGGTCTGGTATTCAAAAAGCGCCTGAAGGGTCCCCTGCGAACATTCGCCCTGGTAGGGGGTATAAGCCGTTGAAAATTCGGACCTCCCGGCAAGGGAATCTACGGCTGCCGGAATATAATGATCGTAAGCCCCGCCGCCGAGAAAAGAATGTAAATTGATCGCATTTTGGCCGGCATATTTCTTAAGAAGATTCAATACCTCGGGTTCTGTCTTCCCCGCCGGGATTTCGAATTTTTTTGTCCTGATGTCTCCCGGGATCCGGGAAAATAATTCTTCAATCGAACCGATGCCGATATCGCTGAGCATGCCGGAAATTTCATGGCCGGTATTGGGGCAATAATTCATAGCAAACCTTTCAGATATGAATCATAGGCATCCTTATCGAGGAGTGTTTTAATCTCGTTTTTATCGGAAAGCCTGATCATGGCAATCCATCCGTCTTGCTCAGCAGACTGGTTCACCAGCCCGGGGTTTTCCCCGAGGCTGCCGTTTACGCTCTCCACCGTACCGGACACCGGGGCAAAAATATCGCTTGCCGCCTTGACGGATTCTATGGAGCAAAGTACTTCCCCGATCACGGCCGTTTTCCCTATTTTGGGGAGTTCGACAAAAGTAATATCGCCAAGCTGCCTGGCCGCATATGCCGTAATGCCCATTTTGCCGGTATCACCGTCGATCCTGATCCATTCATGGTCTCTACTGTAATAAACATTCATCGGGTCCCTCCATTATTTCCTAAGAGATCCATTTTTATAAAATGGTAATTCCGATATCTCGGCATCGATTTCTATGTTTTCATGCCTGATAAGAAGCTTTTCTCCTGTTTTAGAATACTCGGGACTGACGTACCCGAATCCTATCCCGCGCGAAAGAGCCGGTGAAAAAACCCCGCTTGTGACGCTGCCTATCCGCGAATCTCCCGAATATATTTCATAATCCTGCCGCGCTGTACGCCGGCTGCCTGCTATAAAAGCAATCTTTCTCTTAAGGGCGCCTGATTCCCTGCGCGCTAAAAGGGCTTCTTTTCCCATGAAATCTTTCGAATAATCTACGAACGATTCCAGGCCGGCCTCTATCGGGTCTGTCCATTCTCCTATATCATGTCCGTAGAGACAGTATCCTGCCTCAAGCCTGAGAATATCCCTCGCGCCAAGACCTGCCGGCCGGATGCGCTTATCCCGGAGCAGTCTTTCCCAGACATCGGCGGCAATTTTGCTGTCAATGTAGATCTCGAAGCCGAGTTCTCCCGTATAGCCCGTTCTGCTTATCAAAGCCTTTGCGCCGGAGCCGCCGATATCGAATTTGGAAAAAGAGTAATATTTTAAATTTTCTATCCCGCCCTGCGGGATCAATACGGATAGCGCTTCTCTTGACAGCGGGCCCTGGAGGTCGAGTTTTGCGGTTTCAGGGGAAATATCATTGAAAATTACGGAAGGAGAAAGAAAATTTTTAATATGGGAAAAGTCGCTGTCCTTTGTTCCGGCATTTACGACCATCATCAGCTCTTCATCCGAAAGCCTGTAAATTATAAGGTCGTCTAAAATCGATCCGTTTCCGGAAAGCATCAGAGAATACCTGCAGCGGCCCTCTGATATCTTCGATATCCTGGTGCTTACCGCTTGTTCAATGCCGCTTTTCTCAATATTGCCTTTGAAATAAAACTCGCCCATGTGGCATATATCGAAAAGAGCTGCCGACTGGCGGCAGGCCTGGTATTCGGCAAGGATGCCGGTATACTGGATAGGCATTTCCCATCCGCCGAATTCGGCCATACCTGCTTTGAGACGTAAATGTTCGTTATAGAGAGGTGTTCTTAAAAGATCCTGCATTTTTGTCCCTTATAAAACCTGGAAGGAACATTTTAGCATTAAGAACAGATTTTCTCAAATTAAGCAAGACCCCTTCCGACCTGGTTGACGGCCTTTGAAAGGGTATCGTCGGCGGTCTGTATAACTTTCTGGTTGGCTTCATAAAGACGGTTGATTTCAATCATTCTTGTCATTTCAACAACCGGGTCTACATTGGATTTTTCTATAAACCCCTGGTGAACCTGGGGTCTTGAATTTCCATCTATAATTGCGGCATGGCCTGAAAAATCGCTTTCCTTGTACAATGTATAACCGTCTTTCTGAAGGTAGCGCCTTTCAGGAAAATCCACGATCTTGAGCCTGTCGATCTTGGTCATATTCTTCCATTCATTGCCTGTCTTGTCTACAAAATCACCGGGTTTATAATCCATGTTTTCATAAACATTTCCCTCTTTGTCGACCTGGAAATTGTTTCTTTCAAGTAAAATATTTCCGTTTTCTCCCATGAGTTTGTTCCCGTGCATATCGGTCAGGTAACCCTCGTTATCTATTTTAAAGTTTCCATTCCTTGTATACCTTTCTCCCTCTTCGGTGTTCACAGTGAAAAATCCGTTGCCGTCGAGCGCCATGTCAAAATCGTTCGAGGTTTCCATAAGGCTTCCCTGTTCGAACCTTGTATATGATTCGTTGAATTCAACGCCTGTACCGAGTTTCCCGACAACCGGCGCGAGGTCGTAACTCCCCAATGGAAATTTAACCTGACCGTCATCGTTTAGCCTGCGGATCAGCATCTCCGGAAATGCCTTTGTAACGGTTGTTTCCTTTTTATATCCGTCGGTATTGACATTAGCAAGATTATTGGCAACCGTGTTGAGCTCTTCCATCGTGACCATCATTCCGCTTGCGCCTGTAAAAATACTCCTGATCATTAGACCCTCCGTTATAAGGCATTTATTAAATGTGACCATATAAAATATCGGAGCTTTGTCATAAAGGTTTAGGGGATTTGCCAAGCGCCGGATATGGTTATATTATATACTTGAAATGAAGGCTGATAAAAATGAAATACGAATTGCAAACAATACCTGATAAAAGGGCGCGCGACTGGTCCCTGGTGCTGGCCGCGATGAATATCCCGTATGCTCTCGAAAAGCATGAGGGTTTTTCCAGCTTAACGGTGCCTGATGAATTTATCGATGAGGCAGGCAGGCAGATAGAACTCTATGAACAGGAAAATACTGAAGAAAATGCTAAAACGGAACTTCCTGAAGCCGCAGCCTCCCCTCTCATCCCTGTCCTGGCAGTATTTACCGCGCTCTTCTTCTTCCAGGCATGCCTTTACCAGTCGGGGGCATACGACTCATGGGTAGATGCCGGAAATTCCTCGAACATTTCCATCAGGGCCGGAGAATTCTGGAGAATATTTACAGCCCTGACCCTCCACGCCGATGTCGGGCATTTTGTTTCAAACGCAATCATGGGCGGAATTATTTTTTACGCGATGTTTTCAATTACAGGCGCGGGGGCAGGGCTTTTTATGGCTGTTATAGCCGGGGCCGCAGGCAACCTTGCAACAGCCCTTGCAATTCCTGCCGAATACCACAGCATCGGGGCTTCGGGCTCGATTTTCGGGGCTTTCGGAATTCTCGCAAGCTACAGGATAGTCATGGGTTCTTCCGCCGCAGGAAAACCGGACTGGAAACCCGCAGCAGCGGCGCTCGCCTTTCTGGGGTTTTTCGGAACATCGGAAGGCTCCGACATTTTCGGACATTTGTTTTCCCTCATGGCGGGATTTTTGACCGGTTTTATCGGTTCGTCAGTCACGGCTTCCCGTAAAAAACAGCCTTCAAGGGCCCCGGGGGTGATTTTCGGCATGGCGGCACTTGTAATAATCGCCTTTTCCTGGATGAAAGCCATAGGCGGCCTGTAGATTAAACAGTATCCCTGCCGATCATAAATGTAAAAGGTAATATTATGTCCAAACATGCAAATATGCTCATTGCCGCAGCTCTCATTCTGTTATTTTCAGCGATCTATCCTGTTTCAAACCTGCCTGACAGCCAGGCCGCTCTTTCAAACTGGATCAAAGATCTTGTTATAATGAACCGCCTGAGTGACGCGGACAGGCTTTATAAGAACAATCCTGCCCGATTTTCAAATCTTGACTTGGGCAAAGGTTTTTACGATGCGGGAATGTCTTTTTATGACAGCGGGAAAAGGATGCTTGCACTTAAAACCTTCCGTAAAGGATCGCTGGTTTTCCAGGACAGCATTTACAAGGGATTCTGCCTGCTTTATACGGCAAAGATCTACTACCAGAAGAACAACCGGGAAAGCGCTCTCTATTATGTCAACAGGGCCCTTGACAAAGGCAGCACAAACAGCCCCTTATGCAGTCAGTCCGAAAGGCTCAAGCGGATGATCCGCTGGGAATATATCGACAGTAGAGCAGGCCTGCCTGATAACAGCATCAGCGCTATAGAATTCGACGGCGACGACATCTGGATCGGCTTATGGACGGGCGGCATCTGCCGCTTTACAAGAAGCTCCCGGGTGCTTACCATTTATAAAGTCAGGGCCGGGGGGATCGTATCAGGACACGTCAGATGCATAGCGCTGGACAACGGAAAAGTATGGGTTGGAACCTATGAGGGTCTTTTCTGCTTCGATAAAAGAACCGAAAGGTGGTCCAGGGTAATGGGCGAACTCGGCAATATTCCCGTTAAACAGATACGGCTCCTGGGCGGCAGGCTTTACGCAGCAACCCAGGGGAGCGGCCTTTACCGGATGGACGATTCCTCGCGGTGGGCAAGGATCTTTAACCGCGGATCCCAGGTTTGCGACATTCTTCTTTCAGGCGATAATCTTTATATCGCCACTCTTGACAGCGGATTATACCTGCACAGGAACGGTTCGGACCTGAATATACTCAGCGGCTGTTCCCCTAAATCCATTTGCATGCATAACGGAATGCTCTGGGTCGGCACCCATGGCAGCGGAATTTATGTCCTCGACTCAAAAAATAATGTCGCCGATCATTTCACGGCGTCCGGCGGCCTTTCATCCGACTATGTTGAATCGATCCGCGATATGAAAGGCAGCGTTTTTATGGGGACACTCGGAGGCGGGGTGATGTCATACAACAGTTTATCCAGGCGCTGGGGGTTCATCAATGTCCTTAACGGCCTTCCCTCGGACGATGTAGTCAATATCAATTTTGAAAGTAACAGGATATGGTTCGGAACCCTTTCCGGGGGGATAGGGATACTCCTGACGGAGAATTTCGATGATATTTAATTAAGGAAACAGCCATGAAACTCGCATTAAAAGAGGATATCTACAGGATCGACAGTGAATGCCGGGAAAAATACGGCATACCGGTGATTGTCCTGATGGAAAACGCCGGAAGCGCCGCTTTGGGGGTGATAAAGGGATTATACCCCGACTACAAAAGCAGGAAATTCCTCGTTCTATGCGGTCCGGGCAACAACGGCGGTGATGGGGCAGTGCTGGCAAGGCTCCTTTTTGTTTCCGGCGCGCATGTGAGCGTCGTTTATACGGGTGAAATTGAAAAATCAGGAGATGAAGCCCGGATCAATTTCTCTATAATAGGGAAATTAGGCATCGAAATTCAAAAGCTTCCGCAGGAGATTCCCGAAGCAGATATAATTGTCGACGCTATTTTCGGTGTAGGTTTCCATGGAGAACCGGATAAATACAGCGCCCATATTATCGATTCTATTAATAAATCGGGGAAAACCATTTTTTCCATCGACATTCCTTCCGGCCTCCAGGCTGACGGGAAAGCTTCGGCCCATACCGTCAGGGCCGATTACACAGTCACCTTCGGGCTTGAAAAGCTCGGGATGGCGGATTTCCCCGGCAGGACCCTGGCCGGGAGGGTTTTTATAGAAACTATATCGATCCCTCCCGCGCTTGTAAACGACAGTTCCATAATAAATAACCTGGTCGGTTACAAGGATATTCTCGAAACCTATTCCCCCAGGAAAAGGGATACGAACAAGGGCTCTTACGGGCATCTGCTTTTGGCCGGGGGAATGGCGGGAATGAGCGGGGCAGTCATATTAGCCGGTAAAGCAGCCCTCAAGGCCGGAGCCGGGCTTCTCACCATCTCGGCGGCGGACGGCCTGTTAGGCCCCATCCGAAGGAATTTTCCGGAAGCATTGACCATCCCCCTTGGGGAAGATATCGCCGGATATTCAGAAAAGAGGAAAATACGCACCGCCCTTGCAGGCAACGGCCTTGGAACGGGCGATTTCCAGAAATCTATCCTGAAAAACCTGCTGTCGGACAGGCATATCGAAAGGCTTGTAATCGATGCCGACGGCCTCAACAATATAGCTCTCTACCCCGGCCTTGCGCTGGCTATGAAAAACTCACAGGCCGAGAGAATACTTACCCCCCATATAGGAGAGATGGCCAGGCTTGTGAACAGGGACAACTCATGGGTTAAAAACAACAAGGTTGACTGCGCAAGGCAGTTTGCTTATGATAATAAGATTTTCCTGGTTCTCAAGGATGCGGTTACGATAATAGCCGGGCCCGGAGGAGACATTTATATCAGCGGAACCGGCAGCGCAAGCCTTGCAAAAGGCGGAAGCGGCGACATCCTTGCCGGCCTGATCGCAGGATTATGGGCGTCGGGTTACCCTGCCCTTGAGTCGTGCAAGCTCGGAACTTATCTTCTCGGGAGGGCCGGGGAGATCTACGAGGAAAAGTGGGGCAGCGAATCGGCTATAGCCAGGGACATTTTAAAACTGATCCCGGCTGTTTTTTCAGATATCAATCGGGACTTTTCCAGATCAGCCTGATCTTCGCCCATGCCTTTCCCTTGTAGATTTTAAAAGTATCTCTTGTCTGCTTATTTGTCACTTCAAGGGAGCTCTGAAAAGCGTCTGCCTCGTTGACAAGCATATCGTAACAATCCATAATAGATGAAGCAAGTTCTCGGTCACCGGGGCTTAAAGTTCCGCCTTCGGAAATCTTCCTGAAAGTTTCCTTGGATTTCATGGCGGAAATCGTCATATAGCCTGTCATCTGCTTTGCAAAATCGGCGCCGTAGATCCCCCCGTAATAGGAGTCGGCCAGGAGCCCGATCGAAGTATAAAGATAATAGAGGTTTTCCCCGCCGAGAAATCCCACCGCCTCCATCCGGGCGTCCTGGGCATGTGAGATGGCGCTAAGAATTAAAATAAAAAAAGATATAATCAGGGATTTTTTCATTATCGGCTCCTTTAATTTTAACTATTTTGCATGGGACCCTGATCGAAAATCAGGGGAGATACGGAGATATTGTTAGTCCGCATATATGCTATCATTATCGACCGGTTTCCAGACTTTGAAAGAATCGTCACATTGTCTTTAAAAGGGATCGTCCCGATCGATTTGCCGTTTTGGGAGGGTGTTTCCCTGAGATTGATACCGCTTGTAGCGATTACTACCTGCCGGGATTCAGAATTTTCAGAAAACAATGCATTTGAACATGGGATAAGAAATAAAATAATTGATAATATCAAAACATATTTGCCTTCTAAATCTCCCTGTCTCCGCTTCTCCGTGTTAATTTGTTTCCTCCTTGAGCTTATCCAGCGCTTCTTTATACATATCCTCGATAAACTCGATCATGCGGTAATCGGGGTAATCCGTCAGGAATTTCTCGCTGTAATCCTTGAGCCTGGCATATTCCTTAAGCTGCTTCAGAGCAAGGATTTCAAGATATACGATATCCGGTATTTGAGGATCGGTGTTATAAGCAACCCGGGCGTTTTCGGCGAGGCTGACAATTTCAAGGAGCAGCTGCTTCCCGCTGTCATTATTCGTCAGATTTTCTTCTCTCCTGTAATTTTCCTGCCTCGTATCGATATCGAAGAGAGTGATCTGCATCTGCCAGACACACTGGGCGGGCGTACTGGCAAGGATATAGGTTTCATGGGCCTTGTTGAAATTCTGCATCTGCTCAGCGGTCATGTGAGCCGTATCCGCCTGCTTCAATAATTCGGAATATGTAATAAAGGGATTTTCATAAATCCTGGCCCTGAATTGATTGAACCTGTCGTAGAGAGAGTTGATTTCCCTCTGGTACCGGAGCTTTTTAAAATCTTTCAAAAACTTGTAGGCCTCTTCCAGGCCCTTCTGAGGTTTGGCATATAACGGGTCCTGTTCCGATGACATCCTGAAACTATCTACAGCCTTGTCTGTCAGACCGGCGTCAAGATAAGCGACGCCCTGGTAATAAGATCTGAAAGCGTCCGGGGATGATGTCCCAATGGCCTCTGCCGGCCCTATGGAGCCGGAGGGTTTTTTTAATATCAGCTTCTCGTAGATAAGGCCGGAGAGCCTTCCCTCGATAGCGAAAATGTCGCCGATATCGCCGGCCGCCTTAACGCTTTCCAGCCTGCCCGTGGTCGTATCGATTATTTTAGCGTCTATCCGGATGAGGCTGTCCTGGACTATATAGCTTCCGGCAACAAGTTTCGTCGCGTTGAGCAGCCTGCCGACCTCGACGGCGCTGTGCTCGTCGGCAAGGCCCGAGAGGGAAAGCTTCTGTTCTTCAAGTATTTTGTCGAGCTGCTGCCTTTCAACCACAATTACATCCGCCGACTGGGCGATATCTGTTGTAAGGAGGTCCGCGAGCCCTTTGCCGATCCATTCTATATCTGGGTTTTTAGCCGTATTATCGAAATAAAGAACTGACAGGACTTCCCTGCATGAAGCCCGGCATGATAATATCAGAATAAGAAATGCGGCTAAAAGGTATTTTGCCATAGAGGAGTTCTCCCCGGAATATTTTATTTTATTCGCCGGTCCGCCACTCAAGCTCCGGCTTGCATAATATTGTATATATATAACAAAATTAATTCAACCGGCTTAAAAAAATAATTGTAAAATCTATGTTATGTTGAGTAATTAAAGCACTTATTATAAAATAATCACTCTTTGAGGAGAAAATTTATGACGGAAAAGATAAAGGCCTCTTATACGGAATCGCTCCAGGCCCTGCAGGCATTCATAAACGATGAAAACAACATAAATAAAACAGCCGAAGTATCGAAACTTATAGCCGGAGCGTTTCAAAACGGAAACAAGGTGATAATAGCCGGCAACGGCGGAAGCGCCTGCGACGCCATGCATTTCGCGGAGGAATTTACAGGCAAGTTCAGGTCCGACAGGAAGAGCCTTCCCGTCATAGCCCTGACCGACCCGGCCCATATAACGGCAGTCGGGAACGATTTCGGTTTCGAGTATGTGTTTTCGCGGGGGATCGAGGCGCATGGGAAAAAAGGCGACGTTTTTATCGGGATAACGACAAGCGGCAACTCGCCCGATATTATCAAGGCGATAGAGATGAGCAAAGTTAACGGTCTGACCCCGGTTGCGCTGCTTGGAAAGGGCGGAGGCAAGGTAAAAGGAATGTGCCCCTATGAGTTCGTCGTGGCCGGGGGGACATCGGACAGGGTGCAGGAAATTCACATGGTTGTGCTGCATATCATTATCGAAGGCGTCGAAAGGATACTTTTCCCGGAGAATTATCGGGATTGATAGAATCTGGAGATGGCGATGAAATTGATGTTTTACATACTTATAATTGTATTTTTAGGCTGTTTTTTAACAGATTCATACTCTTCCGGAGGCAGCCCGGTTTCCAATTCATTGAAAATAGAATTGGGCGGGGAATGGATGTACGGGTATACCCTTTACAAGATCGGCGGGCTGGTGACGGAGCCCAATGGAACTTCAGGTAATGCCCCTTTCCCTTTAAGCGAAATAAAATATCCCCTGAATATTTTTCTCGTCACATTGAAAGGCGACTGGAGCTTTATCGACAGGTTCGAGATCGCCCTCGATTTCAAGATGAGCCTTACATCGAATAACGGCCTGATAGAGGATTCCGACTGGGGAAGCGATACCGATCCGACAGCCCTGGTAAGCTACTCTACCTCGGACTCGACATTGAATTTTTTCTCCATCGACCCGGTTTTTCTCTACAAGATCTATTCCGAAAATTCCTTTTCGGTTTCCGTCGGGCCCGGTTTTTTATTCCAGCATTATTATATGACGGCAAGCGACCTCAATCAGACCAGCCAGGCATACGGAAGCGGATATGTCCCCGGCGAGGTGTCAACTTATGAATTGTACCAGTACATGTTTTACGGAGCGATCAAATTAAATTATACATCGGATTTAGTAATTATCGATTTCCTGGCAGGCATATCGCCAGTTTTTTCTTCTGACGATGATAATCATATCCTGAGGGACAAGGAAAATAAAGCTTCCAGTACAGGTTTTGGAGCAATTCTCCGCCTCGAATTATCCAGGAATATTTCCGATAATATCTTCATAGCGCTCAAGGGCGATTATATATATATAACCACTTCAGGAACCCAGCAGCAGTCTTATTACTCCGCACCCAACGAGGATGGCGCTCCGGTAGGCCTTGCCGACACCATAAACTACACCCAGGAAAGCATGCAGTTTACAGCCGGGCTTGATATAGGGATCGTTTTTTAACAATAATACGGAGGATTTATGCTCAGGTTTTTACTTCCGGTTTTGCTGATTTTTGCGGCATCGGTATCCTACCCGAACCCTTCGGTAACTTTCGATATTTTCAATTCATCATACGTATACGATGACGAGAACGGCAACGGCAACGGGAACAACTGGGACCTTACCCAGTACACCCTCACCTATATCCAGGACATTTTCCAGCCCTATTTTACCATAAAGATGAACGACATGCTTTCATTCAAAGCCGGCGCCGGCTTTTTGATAGATTTCAACCAGGAATCGAAGATAGATAACTATTACCCTTATATTGCGACCATCCTTAATTTCGGGGAAACGACGCTTACCGTGGGCAGCATCGACAATAACCACAATATGCCCGCCCCCCTCATGGACGAAGCGTCGAGCATCACTCCAGACATCCGCGTAACAAACCACAATCATATATTAGACAGCATCTACAGCAACGCTGCCCCGGACGAGGTCACCGAGTTCAACCCCACGCTCGGCGAAGACACTTGCGGATACTACCAGTACGGGGGCGCTTTCGAATGGAATAACTCCTATAGCCTTTCGGGCGAACTTTACATTAACTGGCAGGAAATGGACCTCACGAACGCAATCGAATCCCACCGGGAAAGGTTCGACGCGGCACTTATAGAAAGCTACGATCTCCTGGACGCGGTGCCTCTTTACGGATGCGTTCATTACTGGCATAACGGCGGCCATGAAACATACCACCCTGTTCTCGTTACAGAAAATTATACCGCGGCTTTCGGACTCAGGAATACGAATTTCGACATCCTTTACCTGGCGTCCGAAATGTATTACGACAGGGATATTCCTTCGATGTCGGTATTCGGCCAGGCTATCTATCTGGACTATCATATCAGGTTCGGCGACTTCGATTTACAGCCGGAGTTTTTCGTTTCCGACTCATGGATCAATTCAGGCGATCAGTTTATTTCGGTCGAAGGCGATCCCTATTTTTACACTCCCCTTTATGCGGGAATAAATTTTTATTACAACTTTTATTTCGATAAGGAAAGGACGACTTTATGCCAGATGGGATTTGTAAACGGGACTTACATAACCGCGGTCAATGAGCCTTATTCCTTCGACAATATCAGGAACGATTTCCTTTTAAGGGTGAATTTCAAGTATTCGTTCGATATTATAAAGGGGTAAAAAGACCCCTAGAAGCTGTAATGCGCCTGCAGCTCGGTCACAAGCTTGCCGTACTTTTCATGGATCATCTTCCGGTCGAATTCATTGTATTCTTTGAGAAGGGTTTCGAGTTCTTCTTCCGAAAAGTATTTTTCGGTAACAGGAAAGAACGATTCATCCTCTTTACGTATGTGGTGGGGATAAAATTCCGCGAGCCAGGTCAGGTGACTCAGGATATCGTCGAGGGCCTTGATATCGCCGCTGACATATCTCATCTTTGCTTCAACAAGTTCTCCGGTTGTCTTCCTGGCCCTTTTATGATCGTCGATGAGTTCTTCCATAAGATTCTTATCTCCGCCCTTGAGATTTTTTCTCCCGAGTTCCCTGAAGAGGATATCCTCCTCTTTTCCATGATGGGTCCTGTCGGCGTATGTCCTGATGAAATCTACTGCCGTATCGATAAAAACAGGGTTGACGGAATTCTTTTTCCTGATCTCGATGCATTCCTTTTCGATAACAAGCAGCATCTTTTCAATTAGCCTGTGTTCTATCATAAGAAGACCTCTGGGTTTCATGCCCCCACCTCCTCCGATGATCTTGCATCGCTGAAAGTATATCTTGCTTCGAATGTGCAGTCATCCGCCATCATTATCTCAAAATACACCGGGTTTAGAACCACTAATTCCAGGTTATTTACCCAGCGGATATCGATGAGCGTGCCTGCAATGCTCAGGTTAATATTTTTTTTCCAGTCCTGGAAATATATTTCAAAATCGGAAATCTTCGTAAATTTTCCCTTGTCGTAAGCGCTGAAAGCCTCCTGGAAACGGTTATTCAATTCAAAAAAACTGTCCATATATCTTTTTATGCTCCCCGGGAAGGCTTTGATGAATTTTTCATCAAATTTATACTTAACCTCGCAGAAAAAATCCTCAAAATGACGGATATTGAAAAGAAGCTGGTTTTTCGAGATAAGGGGCGAACTTGTGGCCCAGTGCATTGAAAGCGGGAAATCCTTGTAGCGTTTATGCATATCCTTGGTCCAGTTAAGGAAAACGATATCGTAATCCGACGTGGAAGACTTATACCTTCCGGAAAAATATTCGTTCAAGATATTGAACTCGTTTAAAATTTTCCTGATAATATCGAAAAACACACTGGCCTGAACTAACATTTAATTACTCTCCGGGATAATATAGTCTATACTTTTATTTTAAAATCAAACACTCCAATATGCAATAATAAGGGCCTGCTATAAACAGTCTATAAAAAATAGTAATTAAAAAAATAATGATGTAAAATAAAAGAGGGAGAGGATCGTGAAAAAATTTGATTTCAAGCTCCAGAAACTCCTTGAAATAAGGCAGAAAAAAGAGGACCAGGAGAAGATAGAACTTTCCAGGGCAAGCGGAGCATATCAATTCGTTTTGAACAAAAAAGAAAAGATCCTTTCAAATGTCCAGGTTACCCTTGATAATTTAAAGAAAAACAAGACAGGCCTCACTCTGAGAGAACTTCAGGATTATGACCGTCTTATTAAAAACTCGGAAACCTCGGTAAGGATGCTGGAGGAAGAAATTGAGGCAAAACGGAAAATAATGCAGGAGCATATTGATAAATATGCGGCCCTGAAAAGGGACAGGAGGGTTGTCGAGACCCTTAAGGACAAAGCTCTGGCAAAATACGAGTCGGATGCTCAAATGGAGGAGCAGAAAGAGACCGATGAAATCGGACAGGACCTGTTTCTCAGGAATAAAGAGAATTAAATTACTTCCGACAATTAAGATAGGAGAACCAAGGAGGGGAAAATGCTGGAAAGTATAAGCGGCGTTTTCAACAGGATCAACGAGATAAATTCGAGGATTGAGGAAATAAGGTCTATCGGCAAGCAACCGGAAACCAAAGCCTTAGAAACCGATTCTATCCCGGGCAAAGATGCCAGCCCCCAGGATCAGAAATTCAGCGATATTCTCAAACAGGTAATGGCGGATAATAATGCCCTTCCCGGAACCGACAGCCTTGTGAATTTCAATAAAGTCAACGAAGTAGTCGGGACCAGGAACGACTCAAAAGAACTGCTGAACATGCTTTATAAAAAGGGACAGGGAGATAATGCGGGCAATAATGACGTCGAAAGTATGATAGACGAGGCATCGCAGCTCTTTCATGTGGACAAATCCCTTATCAAGGCGGTAATTCAGCAGGAATCGGGATTCAACCCGGGTGCGGTTTCTCCCAAGGGAGCGATGGGCCTGATGCAGCTTATGCCCCAGACCGCAGAGCTTCTCGGTGTCGGAAACCCTTTCGATATCAAGGAAAATGTGATGGGCGGAACAAGATACTTGAAAGCCCTCTTGACTAAATATAAAGGCGACCTTAACCTTTCATTGGCCGCATACAATGCCGGGCCGGAAGCCGTCGACAGGTACGGCGGAATACCTCCCTACGATGAAACCCGGGGCTATGTAAAAAATGTCATCCAGAATTATAACAACTATAAAAATTTCAAATAACGGAATATCTTAATGAACAGAAACAGGCGGATAATATTTCTTCTCTTTATCAATTTAGGCCTCGCCTTCCTGTCGATCTATGTCCTCGATATGCTCCAGATCATCGATTACAGGCAGATAATAGATCAGGTGCCTTTTTTAAGAGAAACGCCTACGGCAAAGATCGAAGACCCGTTTCTGCTTGAAAAGGTAGAGCTCGATAAAAAATGGCAGACTCTCGACGAACGGATCAGGAATTTTGAAGAAGAAAAGAAAAGCCTCGATGAACAGTCAAGAGCGCTCGAAATCGAGAAGGAAAATGTAGCCAAGGATAAAGAAGATACCAAGAACATGATCGATAATTTCGAGAAGGAAAAAGCGGATAAGGAATCCTACGATAAAAGGGTGGATCAGGTTGCAATCCAGTTAGAGAACATGCCTCCCGAGGACTCTGTTAAAATTCTCGGAAAGCAGGACGATATGATGATCCTCGATATTCTGAAAAGAATGGACGCCAGGGCCGCCGAGGCAGGACGGGCATCGCCCGTATCCCACCTTCTTTCCCTGATGGACCCGGACCAGTCCGCCAGGATCCAGAGAAAAATGCTCGAATAACCCGGCAGGGCCCTTCAGTCCTGGGCCTTCAGCCTGATATGGGCGAAAGCCCTGTAAAAGTACGCGGTTACATAATCCTTCTTGGGAAACCCTTCGCCCCTGTCGACCCGTAGAAACGAATTAATCGTGTAAAGATCGCCGTCTGAAAGTTTAACGGCATATGTATCTGGATAATAGAGGTTTAAATGCCCTTCCTGGACTCCCCTGTTGGCAAAGTGAATAAAGTTTAAAGTATCGAATCTGCCGTTCCCGACAATAATCCCCACATGGCTGAGCGGATTGTCCCATCGCTTCCTGCCTTTCACGTCGTAGGTGTTGTCAAAAAATACGATATCTCCGGGATTAGCCTGTTTTTCTCTATACACGAACCCGTATTTCTCCAGCCCGTCGTAGAGGGAATCGACACCGCCGTACCCCTTCCCGTAAGCCTTAAAAAGGTCAAACCCCGCCCTGTAATAGACATAATTCACAAAGCCGATGCAGTCGCAGGTAAAGCGCCTGCCGTTAACAGGCGGAATAGTCTGCAGCCCGATAGATTCGCGGGCGATCTTTATGACCCTTATATAGAAATCACGGATACGCTGGTCATCCCCCTGGTCAGAGCCGAAGCATGCCGTCCCGAGTATTAAAAGTGCCGTTATTAATAACAATAATTTTCTCATAAATCCTTCCGTAATAATAGTCCCGCTATGATATATCGACAATCGCCATTGATTATATCACAAAATATCCTTTCTAAAAACAATCAATCTATATCTTGACAGAATCATTTCCGGTCCATAAAATTATAAAACGCATTTTTTGGTGTCAAATAAGTACCAGCTGGTATTATGTTATTATAGAGGAGGTTTTCTATGGCTGATGTTTTTGACAAGGTGAAAGAAATTATTGTTGACAAGCTTGGTGTTGATGAAAGCGCTGTCAAACTCGAGGCTTCGTTTATTGAAGACTTGGGTGCGGATTCCCTGGATATTGTTGATTTAATAATGGCATTAGAAGAAGAATTCGGTGTTGATATTCCCGATGAAGAAGCCCAAAATATCAAAAATGTGGGTGATGCTGTAAATTATATTAAAAATCATCAGTAAAATAATTAAAAAACGGGGCAATAGCCCCGTTTTTTTATAATCGGGGGGAAGGTGAAAAAGGGCTTTTTTTTTCTTGCAGCCTCTATTTTCATTCCTCAGATCCTTTCAGGGACTGTTTTTCATTACGATAATTCGATAGGACGCAAGATCAGGATTAAGAACGTAATCAGGCAGGAAATTTACATCAACGGCGATTTAAAAAAAAGAGTCGAGGCAATGAATAAAGCTTTGCTCGAAGCCGTCCAGTCATCGAACAGCTTCACTCTCTACAAGGGGAAATTTTACTATTACGAAAAAGACCTGTCAAGCGATGATTCCTACAAACTGGTCAGCGTTTATGACAGCAGTTTCTTCCAGGATACCCGGGGACTGATGATAGTTCCATCCGATATCCTTATGCCCGACACGAGAAACATCCCGACTTTTCCGACAAATGATTTAAAACCGGGAGATTCATGGAAAGCGCCGGGTGAGGAAGTCCACCAGGGCATATATGATTCCAATGAAATAATAACATCAAGTTTCGATGTGGACTATGTCTACCTTGGCGATGAGATAGCCGCCGGAACTAACTTTTCAAAATTTTCAATCGACTATGTAATATCGGATAATCCAAAGAATGAACCCGACATACTCTCCATAACCGGTTATTCCCACCTTCTTTATTACTGGAACAGTTCGACCAGCAGCCCCGGATTTTACAGCGACAGGTTTTCAATTCTATATACGCTTCGTTCCGGAGAGACAATTTTATTCAAGAGCACTTCTGAAGGACAGGGAGAGCTTACGGAAGACGCAACGGCAGAGCAGAAAAAACAGATAGTTTCCGATATGAAAAACAGCATACCCACGAACAGCGCCATGTCCGTAAGGGAGGTGGCGGACGGTATAATCCTGAACCTCGGAAATATACTCTTCGACTTTAATAAATTCACCCTCAGGAAAGGCTTTGAGGATAAATTGTCAAAGGTTGCGGAAGTACTTCAGAAATACCCGTCGATAGATATTACAGTTTCCGGATATACTGATAATGTCGGTGAAGAAGAATATAACAAGACCCTTTCAGAAAACAGGGCGAAAACCGTCGCTGAATTTCTGACACATAGCGGCATAAGCCCTTCAAGAATATCATATTCCGGATACGGCAGCGATAACCCGGTTTCCGCCGGCAACAGCGAAGAAGGGCGTTCCCTGAACAGGCGCGTCGAGATTAAACTGATAACCAAAGAAGAGCCATGATAAATGGCGGCCTGATCGGTCAACAATGAGAAAAATCATTTTAAGCCCCGCTTTTATACTCATCTTCCTGGAAAACTTTTTCTTTTTCTCAAGCCGCAATTCATTAAATATGCTGCCGCCTTACCTGGCGTCCCTGGGGGCCTCAAAGGCATACACCGGTTTTTTCATGAATATCAGCTCGCTGCTTTTAGTTGTATTCGTACTCTTCTTTACCGGCTTTGCTTCCCGTTTGAATAAAAAATACCTCCTGACTGCAGGATTTTCCCTGCAATTAGTTTCGCTGATATTAATGTTTTTCTGCCCCCGGAACCTCAACATCCTTCTTATATTCCAATTTCTTTCATCTTTTTCATATGCATTCGGATTTACTATAAACTCATCCATCGCTTTCGACATAATTCCTCCGGGGAAGAGAACCAGCGGTATCGCACTTTTCGGTTTATCGGGGGTTCTGGCGGCGCCGACAGGATCTTTTTTCGGTGAAATAATGTCTAACCTTTTCCGCCCTAATTCCCTCTTTATCCTGTCTGCCTTCTTCTGCCTTTTATCGCTGATTTTAGTCTTTTTTATCCATGATGAACCGGGTCATGGAAGTAACAGCGGCGTGTCTTTCTGGAAAATATTGAAGAACAGGGAACTGTCATTGTTATTCTTCCTGGGAATACTGCTCGGGGGCGCATGGAGCGTACTCACGACCTTCATACCGGATTTCACCAGTGCGAGATTAGGTTTTGCCAATCTTTCATTTTACTTTTTCGCCAATTCGGTGATAGCGGTGCTTTCAAGAACGGTTTTTGCAAAGACCATCGATAATATTTCAAGGAAAAGGCTTATCATAACAGCCCTGACCCTTATAGCGCTTGCAATGCTTATGACGAGCCTCCTTTTCCTGCCATGGCAGCTCTACGCGATAGGCGTCCTGTACGGCCTGGGACATTCCATCCTTTACCCGGTCCTAAACGCTGCTTTCGTGGACAGCGGAAAAGGCCTGGATAAATTCGCCCTGTCGAATGCATTTATAGCCATGTATACCCTGGGTAATGTCGCCCTGTGCACAATTCTCGGGGTACAGGGAGACTTTATCGGAAGCTTTCTCGGAAATAATGGAGGCCTGACATCGATTTTCATATCGATGGGGCTGCTTGCCGCAGCCTGTGTGCCCATGGTAATATCTCAAATCAGGGAAAATAAAAAGATTTGAATTAAAAAAAATGCCCTGCTATAATAAGAGCTTATTTCAGTATAGAGAGAGAGGTACAATGAGAAAGCTCAGAGTCGGGATCATAGGCGCGACCGGAATGGTCGGACAGCGGTTCGTAACGCTCCTCGAAAATCATCCCTGGTTTGAAACTGCCCTTCTGGCGGCAAGCCCTGTGTCCGCCGGAAAATCATATGCGGAAGCCGTAAAGGACAGATGGACGATGAAAAGATCAGTCCCTGAAAATGTATCGAAGATGAAAATATATAACGCTTCCGAATGCGAAAAGATCGCCTGTGAAGTCGATTTCGTATTCTGCGCCATAGACATGCCCAAGGATGAAGTGCTTAAACTCGAAGAAAATTACGCAAGGCTTGAAATTCCTGTAATATCCAATAATTCAGCTTCTCGCGGCCTGCCGGATGTTCCCATGGTCATACCCGAAATAAATCATGAACATCTTGCTGTTATCAAAACCCAGCGCAAGCGCCTTGGCACCGGGAAGGGTTTTATAGCTGTGAAGCCCAATTGCTCGATACAGAGCTATGTACCTGCAATACACCCGCTTATGGATTACAGGCCCTCGAAGATATTAGCATGCACCTACCAGGCAATATCCGGCGCGGGAAAGACCTTCAAAAGCTGCCCTGAGATAATAGATAATGTTATCCCCTTCATTGGCGGAGAAGAGCTCAAAAGCGAAAAGGAGCCGATGAAGATCTGGGGCTTTGTTGCAGACGGCAAAATCGTCAATGCCGCCTCTCCCGTGATAACTTCACAGTGCTTACGCGTACCCGTATCGGACGGCCACATGGCCGCGGTCTTCGTTTCGTTTGAAAAAAAGCCGCCGAAGGATGAGATTATCGCCAGATGGAAGAATTTTAAGGGCATACCCCAGGAACTCGGCCTGCCCTCAGCTCCGGACCCTTTCCTGACCTATTTCGAGGAAGACAACAGGCCGCAGACCGCGATGGACAGGGACTTCGGCAACGGCATGGGAATATCGATAGGAAGGCTTCGGGAAGATCAGATTTTCGACTATAAATTTGTCTGCCTTTCACATAATACTATCCGGGGCGCAGCCGGCGGAGCTGTCCTTATAGCAGAGCTCCTCAAAGAAGAAGGGTATCTCGAAGGGAGGTAGCGCCTGCTGTCATGAATATCGACGATTTAACCTCATCGAAGATTGCAATTTTCGCCCATTTCAGCGAGACCGGAGCCACGGAAGAATTAAGGGACTGGCTAATCGAAAAGAAAATAAAAGAGCTTGTCTATATAGCGTTTCCTTTCGGAGGAAGGTCGAAAACCGGGGCGGAAAGAGAGATCAGGATTTCTATATATTGTGACGGGAAACTCGCCGGGACCAGGGGTTCCATCATCCGTTTTAAAAAGCCTGAGATCCTGTCTTTTGTAAAAGATTTTCTTTACGCTTTATTTTACGGGTTCCTTTTCTGCAGGAAAAGCCGGGTCCTTTTCGGCGGAGACAACCTGCTCTCTATTGCAGGCAATGTCCTTAAATTTTTCGGAGCGGTAAAAAAGACCGTATATTATATGATCGATTATACGCCTGTCAGATACAACAACCCCTTTATTAACAGCCTTTATTACTCATTCGACAGGAAGGCGTCTTACGGGTCTGATTTCGTATGGCCGCTATGCCCAAGGACCATCGAGGGAAGGTTCGAAGACGGCAGGCTGGATAAAGGCAGGGTCAGGTGGTATCCTGTTCCATACGGCAATCATTACAGGAGCTTTTCTTCCCTCTTCAGGCATGACAGGAAAACAATCGTCTACATGGGCAGGATTGATAAATTAAAAGGGGCCGAACTCCTCATCCCCCTTGCCGGCTTTCTCAGGAATAAAAGCCCCGGTTCTTTCATTATCAGGGTAATCGGCGACGGCCCCTACTCCGAAGCTTTCAGGGAAGAGATAAAAAGCCTGGGGTTCGGGGATACCATCGATTTCACCGGATTCGTTGAAAATTTCGGGGATGTGATCAATATACTCCTGGCCTGCGGAATAGCTATAGCCCCATACTATCCATTCGATAAAAATAATTACACCTATTACGCGGACCCTGGAAAGATAAAATCCTACTTAGGCGCGGGCCTCCCTGTTGTTTTAACCGCGGTTCCGCCCATTGCCCCGTTGATAATGGAAAAAGGAGCAGGCCTGATCGCTCAATACGGCGCCTCGAGTTTCGGCGAAAAGATACTCGAGATATCGAGAGATTATGAAGGCTTCGAAAAGCGCGCTGCAGAGCTCGGAGCGCAGTTCGACTGGGACAGGGTGTTTACAGAGGCGTTTGAAAAGCTGGGGTCATCTCGGCCTGATCGAGTCGAGGATCAGCCCAAGGGATAACTCCAGGAAACCCTTCTCTTCAATGGAAAAAACGCTCATATCCGGCTTGTTTGACGAAAACATCTCAAGGATGCCGGCTGTGGAAACCGCCAGGAAATATGCGCCTTTGGCAGGGGCCAGGTCTTTGCGGATGCTGCCGTCTTTCTGCCCTTCAGATATCGCTTTTCCAAAAGAAATGAATAATTTCTCCGATAATCTCACCATTTCCCTATGATGGGGGCTTTCCCATTCAAAGTTATGGATGGTCCTCGCGAAAGATATTATTTTAAAACCGGCGGGATTATCAATATAAAATTGATAATAGGCCTTTCCTGCTTCCCTGATCTTCTCAAAGCCTGTTTTGCCTTTTTCCATGGCGATCAGAATTTCAGGTATATAACTTTCCGATATTTTCAAAGCGACCGCAAAAAACAGGTCTTCCTTATTTATAAAATAGCTGTAAACCGTGCGTTTGGTGAACTGCGCGCCTGCCGCTATTTCATCCATGCCTGACTGCTCGAAACTCTTCTCTCTAAAGATCATTTCGGCCGCTTCGATAATACTGTTTTTCCTGGATTCTTTTTCCAGGTCTTTCCTGTTCATACAGCCGGTTTATTAAATGTTATGCAGTAAATCGTCCCGTCAAAGAGTATATTGCACTCTATGCCAGTCATACCCTCAGGGATAAGGTCCAGGTGTGCATGGATGATGCCGTAATCCGGATTTGAATAAAATCCGCCTCCAGGAAGATTTTTCAAGCCTTCGGCAACCTGTTCGGTCTCATCGCCTATCATTAATCTTGCCCCTGGTTTTGCCACCCTTATCATTTCATCGATGGCCTTCTTCCTGTCGTTAAAATAGTTGATCCCCCCGTACTGAAAAACGACATCGAAGGAAGAGTCCCTGTAAGGCAGGTTTTCAGCTTCCCCCTGGACCAGGAAAGCATTCCTGCGCCAGCGGTTCAGGTTTTTAAGGCATACCGAGAGCATCCCGCTGGAAATATCGAGGCCATGGTATACAGCGCTATCAGTCAGGTAATGAAAATTCCCGCCTGTCCCGCAGGATGTTTCCAGCACCATGTCTTTGGGCCTGACATTCAAATATTTCAGGAACTGCATTCTCTTCCGCTTTTCGCCGCCGTAAAACACAGTATGAAGCATCTTTTGTACAATGTCATAGAAATAGGCGAATTTATTGTAGCTACCGGCATATTTTTTATTCAAGCCTCTAAGCTTCGATACATCCATCAACACCGGTAAATTTTTTATTACCGGGTATGATTTCCCTGATGCAGGATTTACCAGTCCGCTTTTATCTTCATTAAACGATAAAGCGCCATGCGTATACGGGTCGCAGAGGAAGGCCATTTCGGTATCGGAAATTATATTTTTTCCGGCAGGATAAAGGGCTAAAATCAGCCAGAATATCAGCATCCAGGCCAGTATAACCAGTGACAGGAGCTCGACCGGGAGAAAATGAAAATAAGTTCCCGCAGTAAACGCGAATGTTATTGCAAAGAGCATGATCACTTTAACAAGACCTTTGCCTTTTTTCGGGAAAATACCGGATAAAAACAATAGAAAGAGGAAAAAGAGGCTGAAACATCTTCCATTCCAGAAACCGAGCAGCCCTGCCAGCCCGGCAAACCCGAGGTAACCTGTTTTCATGATCCCCCCTATACTCACAGTATACGATGTATACCATTAGTATACCTGGCGTCGGCTAAATTGTCAAAAAATATTCCAATGATTTTTACAAGCGGCCCGGATGATTTCTAGCTCTTGAAATCAAAACCCAGGAGCCTGATCTGGAAGAACCACACAAGGATGGCGGCAAGACCGGCATAACATGTCGCTACAGCGATGATTTTATAAATTATTTTAAACCAGGTTTTTTCCCTGTATTCTTCAAAGATCTGCCTGAAAGCCCTCATTACTATATAGCATGCGATGGCAAAAAAAGTATAGTCCATAAAGTAACCTCCGCTAAAGTTTTTTCTATTCCGATGTATTGAAATTATAATAAAATCCGCCATAGATATCATAAATGCTTGCAGTGATATTATAAGCGGCTTCGGCAAACAGCCCGCCCAGGCTTCCTGAGAGCGCTCCGGCTGATGCGGACAGCTGCAGATCTATGCGGGTATAAACCGACTGGCAGTAATTCTCTTCCAGATAAATTCCCCTGTATCCTGCCGTCATGAAAAGACGGTTGAAGTATACAGGGAACCAGCCGTTCTGCAGTTCGCAGCTAAAAATCAGCAGGGAAAATTCTCCGGAACAGTAATAATCCGACAGAAAAGGCTCTGCGGCAAACTCTTTATACACCTGGTAATGGTTGCCGCCGAAATACGGGTCCCAGCCCGATGCTGAAAATATTGTTTCCGGGCTGTAAGCGCCGAAAAGGTAAATAACAGACCGGATAAAAGGCAGGGCGAATGTTAAAGACCCTTCCGTTTTATACAGCTGATAGACAAGAGAGTAATCGATATAGCTCATGAAGGCCATGCCCCTCTGCTCGTATAGCAGGTCCGTATACAGGAGGGTGGAAAATCCCGCCGAACCCGATACGATAGCGGATGCATAGGAATAGGGCCAGTAATAGGGCAACGACAGTGTGCCGGGATCCGGCGCTTCCTCTACATAACTTGTACCGGCTCCGAATACAAGGTAGTTGTTGATCGGTAGAAGGCTTACAGAATAATTCATGTTGAAGGAAAGGGAAGACTGCCTGTAGTACGAATAATTTCCCCAGTCGAAATCCATGTTATCCATGGCGTTGACGGTAAAACTGACGGGGAAACCTCCGTAATAATCCCATTGCCCCCAGAGGTTGGCAAAATTTTCTATATAGTTGTATCCCAGGCCAAGGTATACTGTATTTTCATTAACAGGGTCGGCTATTATGGAGTAGGCCCCGGCGCTGTCCACAGTGTAATATTTTCCGCCGGGACAGGAAATCGAGGTCGGAAGAATGAGCCAGCACTGGAACGGCGAGAAATAATTCAGGGGGGAGTAGTTTTCAGGCTTGAAACCGTTTGTCTCAACAGCGCCGCTGCTATCGGTTGCAATGCCTGAGCCGTCATACCGGGCCGTAATCGCAGAGACATCGGTTCCGCCGATATCCTGAAGTTTAGACGGATATTTCATCAGTTTGTCGCCCTTTGAAAATTTTCCTGTATAAAAGACCGAATCTCCATCGGTTACGGGGTAAAATACTCCGCCGGCGAAATTGTTTGTCTGCAGCTGCATTCTGCCCCCTTCGAGAAGGGCTAACCTGTAGAATTCATGGCTTGAATTATAACAGAATAAAAGACGCCCGCCTCCTGCGTCCGACAGGTAGCGTATATAATCAACTTTGACGGCATCAGGTGTTTTAACAACCGATAATTCATGGGTAACAGGATTGAAAATCATCAGTTTCTTTATCCCGTTATCGGTCATTATAAATGCTATTCTCCCGCCGGCAAGGGCCACTGGCGGGGCAAATACCGATGTATCGGTTCCCTCGAGAAGTTTTTCTTCCCTGCCCCCTTCGCTGTATATCAGGATATTCTTATGAGTCTGCGCCTTCAGAGCTATAATGCCGCTGCCGTAAAAATGCGCTCCGTAGAGCCCGTCCAGGGGCTTATCCAGGTAGATCTTCTTCACCAGGTCATAATATAAAACCTTTCTCCCGTAAAAACCGTTTTGATAAACACTTAAAGTGCTGACAAGCATCAGGCATCCGTCGGGGGAGACGTCGATATTATCCATTCCCTCCGCGTTGTCTATGACAGTTTCATATTTACCTGAAGAAATCGTATAGGACATCACCCTGACCTTGAATGAATCAATAAAATAGATTTTACCGCCCGAATATACAGGCGAACTTATAGAGTAATAACATGAGGAAAGCGCTGCCGGATTGTCCTTTACACCCATGACCGTCAGAGAATTTTTGAAATCGGCCCAGAGCTTTTTCAAGGGCAGGCCGAAAGCTGCCTCGAAAAAACAGCTGTAGTACCAGTTTTCGTCCCCGGTCAGGGTTATATTTGTTCCGAGACCAAGGTCAGCCATCGAATGCCAGAACCTCGCATACCTGGCCATTCCGAACCTGTCCTGGAGGTACTTGTTGAATAATCCGCCGTAATAGTAAAACGAATCCGAATACGGATATACATCCATGCTTCCCGAAGCCTGGAGAGGTGACAGGAATTCATCCTCGTAAATATCCTCCCTTAGAGCTTCCTGTATCATGGGATCGTTAGCCCTGCCGAAACCGTAGCGGCTTTCGAAACTGACGGCTGATCCCTCGACCATGTAGAAAGGCTCTAAAGCTAATCCGAAGGCGAAAGGGGCTCCGAAAATGCCGTACATAAAATCGCAGAAAGGGCTCTTTATGTCCATTGTAATGGCATGGGTCAATTCATGCGTAAAAAGAGTCTTTATAGTATCTGAAAAATCCCAGTATTCGCCGTCGGGGGGGTAGTCCTGGAGAATAATATGAATATATGGCACAGGAGAAGTCAGGCCGTTGAAATATCCCGGATCCGGCGAGATAACCACGGGTATCCTCCTGGTATTGGTGTAGCTTAAAAGGGATGTTATATCTTCGAAAATTCCATCGGCCATACCGGCAAGCCGGAAGGCGGTATTTTCGGACGCCTTCGAATAGATGATGTCGAAGTGCCTGGTTTTTATTGTATAAAGCCCCTCTCCGAAATGAAAGGTCTGGGAGTAGAGGCCGTCTGAAAAAACTAGTAAAGACAGAAATAAAAAGACAATTTTCATCAAAACACCTCATTCGCAATGAAAACAACGGACTGTTACAACTTGCCACTTCTTAGTTTATCAAGCAGCATTTTCATTTCACCCGGCAGCTCTATCTCGAAACTCATCTCCCTTCCGTCCCGGGGATGCGGAAAGGATATCTTTTTAGAGCAGAGGGCTAACCCCGTAAGCCCGTATTTCCCGGGTGCTGAGGAATAAAGCCTGTCTCCGGCGACAGGATGCCCAAGGTTCGAAAAATGGACTCTTATCTGGTGTGTTCTTCCGGTCAGGAGTCCTATTTCGATATAAGAGTGGCCCTCGAGGTTTTCCAGGACCCTGTATTCGGTAATGGAAGGCCTTCCGTCAGGGGTGACGGCCATAAGCTTCCTGTTTTTTCTTGAGCGCCCTATAGGGCAATCTATCCTCCCGAAGCCCTCCTGGAGGTTGCCCTTGACAACGGCATGATAAATCTTCGTGATATTTCTGTTCTTAAAATCCTCCGTGAGTTTCCTGTGGGACTTTTCATTCAATGCGATGATCATCAGTCCCGCCGTGTCTTTATCGAGGCGGTGCACAATGCCTGGCCTGATTCCATCGGAACTGCCGGGCAGATTGCCGCCCAGATAGTATAGAAGCCCGTTTACAAGCGTATTGTCCTCGTGTCCCCTTGCAGGGTGTACAGTCAGGCCGAAAGGCTTGTTTATTACCGCTATATCCCTATCCCTGTAAATAATATCAAAATCCACTTTCTGGGGAAAAGCCTTTAATTCTTTTAACGGCGTGATCACGAACTCAATAAGATCGCCTTCCCTTACTTTGTAACTTAGCTTTTCCGCTTTGCCGTTCACCGACACAGGTATTTCCCTCGATTTCAGCGAGCTCCTGCTGAAATCTATCGCCCCGTCCAGGCAGTAGAGAGTTATGGCCTGATCGAGCCTTTTACCGGCCGATAAAGGGTTTATAGTAAAAGTAAAGCGCTTATCCATTATAGAGTTGCTCTTTGATTTTCCCTATGATATTCGATTTGAACTCATCGAGGCTCAATTTATCCGTCCTGCAGCCGGCAGCCCTCATATGGCCGCCGCCGTTAAAATTTGAGGCCACCTTTGCCACATCGACGTTATGCTTGCTGCGGAGGCTTGCCGAATAACTCCCTTCGGTTTTTTCCTTGATCAGCACATAAACGGATACTGCGTCAAGCATGCCCAGATATTCTATTATCCCGTCGGTGTCATCCTCTTCCCCCGGTAAAAAATCGCTTTTGGCAAGATGTGATACCGCTATTTTCGAATCTTCGAAAAGCTCAAGATTGGTTAGTGTCTTTGTCAATAATTTCATATAAGATGCGGTTTTGTTCTGAGAAAGTAAAATATGAAAATCCGCCGGGACCACTCCCAGCCTGAGCAGATCTGCGGCGATCCGGTGCACTTCGGGATGCATGCAGTCGTAATTAAAAGACCCCGTGTCAGTAACTATCGAAACATAGAGGTCGGAAGCGATATTCAACGTTATCGGTATGGAGTTAAGCGTGAAATAATAATACAATATTTCCCCGATACTGCAGGCTTTTTCGACAACGATATTTAACGAGCCGAAGCGCGTATTGCTCATGTGATGATCTATATTAACCACAAAATGAGCTGGCTTAATAAGATCCTTTATATCTCCAATCCTTCCGAAATCGCCTGAATCTACAATTATTATAAGATCGAAATCATCCGGGCTGACAGTTTTTTTTTTGATATTTACTATGGAATCAGAACCGGGAAGGAACCTGAACGACCTGGGGATATCCTCGGTCCAGGCAATGACATACTTCTTCCCTGTGTTTTTGAAATATTCTCCGAGAGCAAGCTGGCTGGCAATATCATCCCCGTCAGGGGATACATGACCCGCTATCATTACCGCTTTAGATTTATTGATAATTTTATGAAGTTCTTTTAATGATTTTTTAAGCGTGCTGTCAGGATAAATCTTCTTTATTTTCTTCATTTTCGAGTATTTCCTTTAATTTGACGTTCATATTGACACCCAATTCTATGGAATGTGTCCTTTCAAAGGTCATATGCGGTGCGCAGGGCAGCCGCATGGATTTACTCACCATGGAAGATATGAAGCCCGCCGCGCTGTTCAGCGCTTCAAGAGTCTTGAGATTGTTCAACTCGTTCTGGGAATATATGCTTACAACGACCCTGGCATTTTTCATGTCGCTGGACATATCCACTTCAACGACAGACACCAGCGAAATAATCCTCGGGTCTTTCACTTCCCGCATTACTACTTCGCTTATCTCCTTCATCAAAGTTTTATTTATTCTCTGTATTCTTCTGCTTGTCGCCATTATTTATCCTTTATTTCTTCAGTATAACACTCGATTACATCGCCCTTTTTGAAATTCTCATAATTAACAAAAGAGACTCCGAATTCAAAGCCTTCCTGGACTTCCGAAACATCGTCCTTGAACCTCTTAAGATCTTTGAGCTTGCCCTCCCAGAACTGTGTCCCGTCGCGGAAAAGGCGGACTTTTTCGCTTTTCCTTATAAAGCCTTCTTTAACGATAGCGCCGGCAATCTTGCCGACATCCTTTATCTTGTATATTTCCTTTATATCGGCTGTCCCGATGGTCTTTTGAATGATCTCATCCTTGTGCATCCCTAACAGGATATTGTCGATGAAATCGAGCAGTTCATAAATAATAGTAAATCTCTTTATGCTTATTCCTTCGGATTCGGCTTTTTCCTTGGCTATAGAATCGACCCTCACACGGAAAGCAAGTATTATAACGCCTGTCTCCGCGGTGTTGGCGGTGGCGGTGGCGAGCATCACATCGCTTTCAAGTACCGTGCCTACTCCCGAGTGAATTATAGTAACCTTGGCGTCAGGATTTTCGATCTTGCCCAGCATGCTGTTAATGGCTTCAACCGAACCCTGCACGTCTCCCTTTATGATCACTTTCAATTCTTTGATTTCTTTAACGCTGGCTATAGCTTCCATCGTGTCCTGGATCTGGACCCTCTTTACACCGGCGTTTTCTTCGATCCTCTTTAAATCAAGCCTCTTGGATGAAATCGATTTCGCAACTTCCTCGCTTTCCACGACATAAAACTTGTCGCCTGCGGTAGGAACCTCGTCAAAGCCCATGATCTCGACAGGGAAAGAAGGCGGCGCGATAGTCATCTTCTTGCCGGTCTCATCGAACATCCCCCTGACTTTACCCATGGTTGTCCCTACGACGAAATTATCGCCTATCTTAACGCTACCGTTCTTGACTATTACTGTCGCGACGGCTCCGCGGCCTATATCCATTTTCGACTCAATAATAAATCCTACGCCTCTCTTTACAGGGTCGGCTTTAAGTTCCATCATTTCTGCCTGCAGCAGCAGGGCGTCGAGAAGATCCTGGATGCCAATTTTCTTTAAAGCCGAGACATTGACATAGATGGTCTCTCCTCCCCATTCCTCCCATAAAAGGCCATGGTCGGACAGCTGCTGTTTTACCCTGTCGACGCTGGCGTCAGGCAGGTCTATTTTATTAACAGCTACTATAACAGGCACTCCTGCGGCCTTTGCATGATTAAGAGCCTCGATAGTCTGCGGCATAACCCCGTCGACTGCCGAAACAACCAGGATGACTATATCAGTGACGTTAGCCCCTCTTGCGCGCATCGCGGTAAACGCCTCATGACCGGGAGTATCAATGAAGGTAATATCTCCCTTTGGAGTATGAACACGGTAAGCGCCTATATGCTGTGTGATTCCGCCTGTCTCATGTTCGGCAACATTGGAATTCCTGATGGCGTCTAAAAGCTTGGTTTTACCATGGTCGACATGCCCCATAATAGTCACCACGGGCGATCTCGATTGCACATCATCGGCATTATCGTCTTCTTCTTTTATCTGCACTTCCTCTTTAAGGCTTTTTACAGTTACTTTACAGTTGAATTCAGCCGCAACGATCGACGCCGTATCCGAGTCGATCGTATCGTTTATAGTTGCCTGTACGCCGAGGTCGAGGAGCCTCTGTATTATTTCACTTGCTTTCAGGTTCATTTTCTTGGCAAGGTCGGATATTTTAACCCCTTCTCCGATTTCTATAGATTCCGGGATGGCGGCCTCTCCTTTCCTGGATCTCTTCCTGATGGAGTCCTCCATCTTGGAAAGGATCATTGCCTCTTCCCTGCTTTTTGTTTTTTCTTTGCTGTCGGCTGCACTTCTTGCCCTGCCGAAAAATGTGCTCCTGTGCTTGCTCTTTCCTGCCTGGTCTTTCTCTACGACCGGCGTTGTTGTCGCTGCGCCGCCCTGTCTGAAGGGGGGTCTCCCATCCCTGTTGTACGGCGCACCGCCGCCTGGCCTCGGACCGCCTGGCCCGCCCCTGTTATCTCTCTGGAACTGCTGGCCCTGCCTGGGCGGCCCGAATCCGCCTCCCTGGCCGTCCCTGTTATGGCGCTGGTATTCGAATCTCCTGGGAGGAGCTCCGGCGCCCGTTCCTGTTCCCGGTCCGGCCGGCCTGGGAGTTATGCCTCCCGGCCTGAAATCTCTTTGCGGCGCCGATTGAGGTCTGTCCGGCTGGGGCTGCACCGGCCTGACGGGCTGCGAAGCGGGGGCTGCGGCAGCTGATGGCGTTGAAGGAGCAGGCTGAGGTTTTTTAACCGCTGTATCTGCTGCGGGCTTTACGGCCTGGGGCTGAACCTGCGGCGCTTTTCCGGATGTTTTTACTTCTTCGGCTTTTTTTTCAGTCACAACGGGGGCTTTCAGCTTGATGATTTTTTTAATGATCTTCTTTTTTTGTTCTTCAGACATAAGCCCTCCTAAGGAAAGAACCAGCCCTTTTATTCATTAACATCCGTCTCCTCTTCTATATCCACGTTGTCTTCTATAACTTTCCATATGATCATCGCCTCGTCAAGGCTTATTTCACATTTCCTTGCAAGGTCTTCGATAGAATACTCGATTATCTCCGCGACGTCTTCAAACCCGGCGGTTTTCAAAATTTCAACCTGCCTCGGCTCGAAAGGAAGCATTGAAATCGGAATCTGCTCTTCTTCGATAAATTCCACTTCATCATTTCCGGTGATCCCGAGGATCTGGTCGACTTCCTTCTGCTTTTCAGCGATCTTGATCTCATAATCGGAGAACGGCACAAAACGGATTCTCCAGCCTGTTATCCTTTCAAGCATGCGCTGATGCACCCCTTTCTTTCCAATAAGGGGGGCTACAAACTCGTTAGGCACCACCACAAGGGACTCTTTAGTCTCGCTGTTAAGATCTATATGGTAAACTTCCGCGATCCTGTTTTTTAAAACTCTCGAAGCGGTAATTACATTCTTTATCAGCGTCTTCGGATCATCGTTGGCCCTGATGATCTCGATCCTTTCGGATCCGAGCTCGGCCCTTATCGGCTTTATCCTGGAACCCTGTTTCCCTATCGTAACGCTGACAGGGTCGATTGATTCAACATTTGAATAAAGAACGACTTTAGTCACTTCTCCGGCTTTCCTTGCAATGGCGCGGATTATGAAAGTGCCGTCTGATATTTCAGGCACGTTTGTCCTTAATAGCTGCCTTGCAAAATCCTCGCTTGCCCTTGAAAGGATAAGCTGGGATTCTTCCCTGCTCGAAACTTCATTGACCTGGAGAAGCAGCGCTTTCAGGAAATCGCCCCTTTCAAAAACCTCGTCAGGAATGGTTTCCTCAGCCGGCAGAAAAGCTTCCGCCTCCTTTGGTTCTATGGAAACAAAATAACCGCTGTTCCTGCCTTCCATCCTCGATTTCACTTTTCCAACAACGATTTCGCCGACTTTACCTTTGAATTCATTGTATATGATGTCTTTCTGAATTTCATTGACTTTCTGCTTTAATATCTGCTTGACGATCTGTGCTATCTGCCTTCCGAAGTCCTCGATAGGCAGGGGAACTTTTATCTTGTCGCCGGGTTCGAAGGATTTCTTCTTTGAATAATTTTTGGCGTTTTCTTCCGTGATCTGTGTTACCTCGTTCTCGACATTTTCGGTAATCTCTTTAATCTGGTTGATGGAAAGCTTTTTATCGATATCGATCTCAACGTTTTCATATTCCTTTCCGAACTTTCTTTTATAAACGCTGATCATTGCTTCCCGCAGTATCTGAGTCGCCAGGTCTTTTGAAATTTTATTTTCTCTGGCGAATTCAGAAATGTAATCCACTATTGCCATTGTGGTTCCTCCACCTATAGGTAATTCTTTATATTAAAATATAATCTGACACCTGCTATATCATCCCATTCCAGGTCGAGTACAGCGCCATCCGAAGAAATTTTCAATCTGTTTCCCGATATCTCATCCACCCAGCCCTGCACCGCATTATCTTTACGTCCGAATTTCACCGGATCTTTAAGGGTGAAGAGCATTTCCCTGTCCTGGAATATTCCGACTTCCCGAATTGTCGGGAGTTTTCTGTCGGCCCCGGGAGATTCCACAACCAGGCTGTACTTTTCAGAAAAATCGGGTATCTCCACCTCGAGCCTTCTGAGCAGGACATTCGAGAGCCTGGCGCAGTCATCCATCGAAACATTACCGCCCTTTTTATGTATAACAGCCTTAAGCGCCATCCCGCTTTTCGAGGGATTCAGCTTCGTTTCAACGAGAACATATCCGAGCGTCAAAACAGTATCTTCGGTAAGGGCTAAAATCTTATCCTTCATAGTAAATTCCAAATTAAAAAAGGAGCCGGAACATCCGACTCCTTATCATCATTCTCATCCAACCGCATAATAATTTTAAATGAAGCCGGATATTATGTCAATAATGGAGCTTTTTATTTTATATTGATCAAATATATATTTGTAGCAACTGCAGCATCTTTTTTTACCACGCTCCTGTAGTAATATGTCAATGAAACGCTGCCGCCCTGCGTAAAGCAGGCAAATTTCCATATATACCGGACAGGCGCCCCGGATTTGCCCGGCGAGCTTAAATCGAAAGATCCCTCGTCTATATTGGAAACGCCGCTTCCCGATATGCTGTAAACCCAGATATATGGGACAGCCCGGGTCTGGAGTTCGACATAAAACCTGTCCCCGGGAGAAAAATTATTCGTAATGCCCGGCTGAGCTTCACTGCAGCCCCTGATGAAATCTTTGTAGGCCTTTAATGCCGGAGAAGCGAAATTAACTCCAGGTTTCATATCCGCACTGCCGGAACATGATATGAATAAAGAAAACACTAATAATACAGGAAAAACAGGAATTCTCAGGGCTTTTAACACAGGATAAACCCTCCGGGGAAATTATGTCACAGCGAATCCTAAAAATCAAGCCCCGCAGCTACTTTTCCGAGATCTCGTCAAAAAGATATATCTGATCGGCAAATACCTTGGAGCTTTTAACGCCGCCCTTCAAAAGATAGACAGTGTGATTTTTTATTATCGATGAATAGCGCTTGTAAACTGCCGGGGAAAATATGACCTGGGTCATTCCGCTTTTATCGCAAATCAGTGCATTAGCGCCGGCGGGGCCTTCAGCGCCGGCAGGCGTATTTTTCACCTTCAGCTGGAACAGGTAGACAATAAAAGTGCCGAAACCGATATTTTCGGCATTCTCAATATAGTCAACGCTGAAAGATTCAATCCTTCCTGCGGCGCAGTCAAGCGGATGGCTCGAAAGGTAAGCATCTGTCGCCTCGAATTCAGGCATCCGAGGGACATCCTTTTCCCTGCAGGTTTTAATAAAAAATGCTATATCCGGTATGAACTCGTTTTTCTCAAAAAGGCTCAGGGATTTATCGCGGCTTTCTCTGGAAGCGAATTTAAATATTGTCTCCACACAGCCGAGCAGATCTTTAATTTTAAAGCCTCCCTGCAGATTATTGAAAGCGCCGGCTTTGACGAGATTTTCAAGCGCCTTTTCATGAAGTCCGAGCGGGACTGTCCTCACAGCAAAATCGAGCATATCCCTGAAAGACCCGTTCCTTTCCCTTTCAGAAATTATTTCCCCTGCCGCGGAGCTTCCAAGGTGCTTTATCAGCATAAGCCCGGGCCTGATTTTTCCGTTTTCTTTTGTAAAATTTCTCCTGCTCAGGTTGATATCGACAGGAAGGATTGAACCTGGCCTCTCTATAATCAGATCGATAAGGATCCTGTTGAGCCTGTCCATAGAGGATAAGTTATTGTTAAGGCTGGCCAGGTAAAAATCCACGGGGCAGCAGTTTTTTAAATAGGCAAGGGAAAACGCCGTGAAGGCATAACTGAGTACTTGAGATTTTTTTACCGCAAATGCCCCTGTCTCCACCAGGATTCCGAAAAGCCTGAGTGCTTCAGCGTCCCCTCCCCCCCCTTTTTCAATGCAGCCCCTTATGAATTCATCCTTGAATGAAAGAATGGCCTGGTTGTCCTTATTCACGACCGCATGGAGGAACGCAAGAGATTTTTCCCTGTCCAGGCCGGCAGCCTCATGGGCGATCCTGAAAACCTGTTCTTCATATAATATGAGCCCGTATGTGTCCCAGGTTATCGGATTTGTTTCATGTGCCTTAGGAGAAGCCTTCCCGTACGCAAGATTATTAGCGCGCCTCGTTATATAGCATTCCATTGTTCCGTTCATGATGGTGCCTTTCCTGAATAGGGCTATTATATCGCATAAAACTTTCATCGATAGCTCTCCGGAGGCTTTCAGGTATGAGCGGATGGAATAATTTTCAAGGATGAAAATGCTGCTCGTCCTGCCCCTCCCTGTCATCCGGAATGTTTCTTTATCATCATAATCTATTTTCAGGATTCCGGCCGACCTGCAGCAGTCCTCGATAATCGATACCTGCCGCCCGGCTTTTAAATCTATCCTGAAAAAAGGGCTGAAGGAGGCGATGTCCTCCCCGCTAAGCCCTGAAAAAATAATATTATTTTCGTCCTTATAAACAGGAGCGATGTCTTCGAGACTTTCCCTGACAAGAACAATGCGCCCGGCGTCGTCCGCGAGACCTCGAGCCAGGGCCCGGGCAGCAAGAGCATTGGCAGGCCTGATGACCTGGGTCAAGTAAGAGGCGTGGTCCGGGCCGAATTTCGAAATCAGGTAATTATGGATAAACTGCCGCCGTTTCCCGGCGATTTCAAGTTCCAGGCCCATTGGTGCCCGCTGGCCCGGAATAAAGAGTTCGAATACAAGTCCATGAATTACAGGATCTATTTTTGTAAAACCGGCAAGGAACAATACCAGGGAAGATGGAAACAGTCCGCTTCCCGGGCCGTAAGCGATTTTCTTCTTTTTCATAAAGCATGATAACTCATAGGCAAGGAGAAAGCTTGATGCAATCCCCTGTTCCCCGATCGTTTTCAGTTCGGCGGAAAGCCTGTCAACATATTTAGCGTCTGAAGAAAATGTTTTTAGCCTTTTCAGGCAGATATTTTTTAATCTTGAAAGGCTGCCATTATATTCGGGCATAGGGAAAACTCTTTCTATGAGATTATCCCCGATCATATCGAAAAGGAGGGAGGTATTTGCAAGATAATCCCGGTGATTTTCGAAAATATTTTTTATGCTCCCGGCGTCTTTCAGGGAATAATCGCAATCAGTTTTGAAAAGCTCTTTAAATTTTTCCTTATCTCTGGCTTTATACCTCGCCTCGCTGGCTGCAACCGGTCTGAACTCATAATCGCCAGCAATTTCATCCATTTCAAGGATGGTCTGGCTGCCGGGAAGATCTCCTGTGTAATTCATCTCGAGAAAAATTTTCTCCCCGAAAGCGCTTTTGTAACGGTCGCAAATTTTATTTGTTGCCGCCCTGTCATGCCTGTACGCATATAATTCGGGACCTGCGAGAGCTGCAAGGCCTCCGCAACGTGAAAAGACTTCCTCCGGAGGCAATGGATTATAGACGCCCTTTATATCCTGCCTTCCGATTATTGAAACAAGGGAGTAAATATTTTTCAAGCCCGCCCTGTCAAGGGCTATAAGTATGAGGGGATAATGACCCCTTCCAGAAATCCCCCTGACTATAATCTGGCATCCGAAAACGGGTTTTAATTTAAATTTTCTTGCCCTTGCAGATAGTTCGATGAACCCCGAAGTGCAGCATGTATCGGTGACTGTGCAACCGTCGAAACCGTTCTCCGCCGAATGCCTGGCAATATCCTCTATAGTAATTAGCGATTTGCAAAACGAATATTCGCTGTGTATATGAAAATTTACAAAACCCATTTTATTTAATCGATCATTTTTTTGATCTCTTTGCCTGCGGACCTGATAAACGCCCCGGGAATACCGCTTTCTTCAGAAGAAGTGACGCTGAGCTTTATATTTTTAGAAGATAGAATTTCCCCGGTTAAAGTATCTATAAACCTGGCGGTAAGGCTGTATATTCCAAGGTACCTTTCGATATCCCGGTTATAAACAGGCTTGTCGGTCTTAGCGGAGATTAAAAGGATTCTCCTGACGCCCTTTCCGGATACCGCCTTTAAAGCATCGGGGTTCTCATCCATTAAACTTTGCATTTCAAGCTCCGAAGGATGAAGGTTGACAACGCTGTATCCCTCGCCGATGAGGTAATCCCGCACCCCTGCCGTCAATTCAGGGTACATCGATAAAACAGATACCGGTATTGCCATATTTTCCTTCGAAACCGTCCTGAAAGAGCATTCTCCTCCCGCCCTGTCCCTTGCATCGCGAAGCAGAGAGAGATACTTCTGATTTCCTTGACCCATATTTTCAATATCCGAAAAATCCATCGATAACACGGCTTTGATAACGTTATCCGCTTTTACTTCCCTGAGGCTCTTTATCCGGCATTCCGCCATGCCGCCGGTAAGAACTATGCCCGAACGCTGGTAGTCGCCATTGTTGTTTTTAACGAGGAAAGATACTTTAACCCCTGGAAGAGGTATTTTTCCCATGCCGGTCCGGGAGTAGCTGACGTTGAAACGGAAAACGCCGCCCTTGAGGGTATCTACCTGAGCCGGATTATCAGAGGCTTCAATTACAATATTATCGAGAAGCTTAACTGCCCGGCTTATATATATCGGGATTTCTCCCGATCTTTCCTTCACCTTCATTGCACCCGCTGCAGCGGCGAGGTATGCTTCTATTCCTTCAGTGATATTGCCCCGGTCAATAAAAGTTCCGGCAGCGTTTAAATTATCATCGACAAGAGCAAGCTGCCTCTGAAGCAGGTCGAGGATCCTCTTTCTTTCCATTTCAAGGTCCGTATATTTTATCTTTGCAAGAACCCATACCCTGTAAACGGCAAGTCCTGAATCCTCAGTCTTTTCATTGTAAACATCGTCAATATCGACGCCCGAAAGATTGACCGAACTGCTGCTCTTGACAGTTTCCGTATATGTTTTGCGCAATTCCTCGTTATCACCAAGCCCGCCGGAGGACGTCAGCACTTTTTCTACGGATGTTTCTTCAAAAATATAATCGGCAATTCCGGCCTTGGCTTTTTGAAATGCCTTGACCTTAACATCATCCAGGCTGCCGGTATCTTCGGCATAACCCTTCGAATAAAAATATACATTATCTTTTTTGGATACGCCGACCCACGCGGGCTCTGCAAAAAGCCCTATCACAGGCGTGAAGGACATTATAATCAATAACGGGAGAAAATATCTCGATGACCTTTTCATATTAAAGCCTCCTTAGGAATCGGAGCCTGCCAGGCAATAATAATATAGCACTGTTTGCCCCTGATTACAATCCGGCGGAACTACTTCTCAAGAAAAGTTTCTTCACCGGTTTTAATCATTATGATGCCGTAATCTTTCGAGAAGTAAATCAGGCAGGCTTGATCCAGGAGATTCAATTCCCCCGCAATAATATTGTTATAGGTTCTTTGCCCAAGAGAAGGATCGCTGAACCGGTTATAATACTTGATAAGTCTGAACGAAATGTTCTCGCCGATCTCAAGGGGTTTGTCGAAGGCCGGAACGGCAGGAAAAATCTCGAGCATTGCAGGGAAAATACGTTCATATGCCCCGTCCCTCATTTCGTTTAAAAACATGTTACCGTTTGTAAACAGGGTCATAGTTACTATATAGTTAAACTTTTGATCTGAAAGCTTCATGGCAAGGTACCAGTTCAATATAAACCTGTCAATAGTCCCGCCTGTCCTGGGGATTTCTATTTTCAGGGATATGCCGATGGTGTTGCTTCTGCCTGACACGAGATTTTCGCTGTAATTCGGGCCGATGGGAAAATAAGAAACATCCGGTATATGAACTCCGAAACAAAACCCGAGCGGCAGCAGAAGCAGCAATAAAACTCTATTTATCAGGGTCATACTCAGTATACTCTTCAATTTCATTTTGAAAATTCTCGATGGTGGAAGAAGCGAGTTTCGATGTAAACTCTTTCTTGTCATTGAAAATTGTGCTGTATTTTTCATATACCTCTGCAGTTTTATCACGCTGGCCCGTATCTTCATAAATTTTAGCAAGAATAAGAACAACCCTCGAATCATTGGGGTTTTTTTTAAGATAATCTATACACATTTCAACTGCTTTATCCCATTCCTTCTTTTCGATGTGGATCCTGATAAGCCCGATCATCGTATATTTATTTGAAGTTGTCGTCATGACGTCCTTGTAGATCTTCTCAGCATCGTCGATTTTACCGACCTTCAGGTAGCAGTCAGCCAGCCTTGTCTGTATCCTGTCGTTATTCGGCTCTTTTGATAAAATTTTCTTCCAGTATTTTATCGCGTCCCTGAACCTTTTCTTTCCCCTGAGGGAATCGGCTATGCCGTAAAGGGCGTAAAAATTGTTCCTGTCTATCTCGAGGGCTTTCTGGTAATAATCGATAGCTTTATCGAACTGTTTCCAGGTCCTGTAAATATTTCCAACCATGGTTAGAATATTTATGAATTTCGGATTTATTTCAAGAAGGGTCTTCCAGTATTCGAGGGCCTTGTTGAATTTCTTGTTTTTATAATAAAGATCGCCTAAACCCATGAGGGCAAATTTATTTTTCGAGTTCAGGTCAAGGCTCATCAGATAATATTTTTCCGCGTTTACAAAATCGTTCTTTTTCCTGAAGGCGTCGGCTATCCTGGTTGTAACAAGAAAATCGTTCGGGTCGATCTTGAGAACCGTGAACCAGTATTCAAGGGCCCTGTCCCAATCCCTTAAACCCCTGTAACTGTCGGCAATGCCGAGAATGGCTTTCTTGTTTTTACCGTCAATTTTCAGAATATCCTTGAAATAGGGGATTGCTTCCTCAAAATATAGCTGTTCGCGCTGGCAGTCTCCGATCCCCTGGAGAGCTTCTATAGCTTCCGGACTCTCACCTTCACCTGTGTTTTTAAGTTCGCTCAGGATATTATTATATATCTTCTCGGTATCCTCATATTCCTGCTGTTTATATAAATCCCTGGCCTTTTCAAATTCTTCTTTGATATTTATCATCATAATCCTCCCGTAAGAACAGGATTAATCAAACCACTTGATCAAACCCATCTCGAACTTGTGAGCCGAGCCTTCGTAAAAAGGAAAAGCCCTTACTGTATACTCGTAATTTCCGCCGTTAAGAGGGTTCATAACCCCTTTGAACCGGAAACGGCCTCCTCCCAGGTCTTCAGGCTGACCCATTGTCTGGGTCAGGCCGTCCTCGAGAACAAGACCTTTATCGCCAACCTTCCTGTAATAAATCTCGACGGTGACATCCTGGGGTTTTAGCTGGCCAAGCATAACTATTACGCTGATATCAAAACCTTTCCCCTGCAGAGCCTCGGCTGTTTCTCCCGGCTTTGTCAGAGAATCATGTTCAATACGGACCTGATGCCACTGGGAGTATACTCTTGATTTAAAAGCCGAAACATTTTTTGCCTTAGCATAGCCGCCGGATGAAAAATCGCTGCCCTGAGCTGCCGCTTTCAGGTAGATTTTTTCTGTGTAGTCCTTGACCATTCTATCCGTGCTGAAATGGGGGATGACCGTCTGCATGGATTGCTTCATTTTCTTCACCCATTTCAAGGGAATACCGTCTTTATCCCTGTCGTAATACAGGGGAATAATTATTTTTTCAAGCTTTGAATAAATATCGAGGCCGTCTTCCTGATCCTGGATATCGAGGCTGGGATACTCTCTTTCCATCCCTATAGACCATCCCGAGTCGTTGTTGATATTATAAGCCTCTCTCCACCACCCGTCCAGCACGCTGAAATTGATCACCCCGTTTATGGGACCTTTCTGTCCGCTTGTACCGCTGGCTTCATAAGGCCTTCTCGGCGTGTTCAGCCAGACATCGACTCCCTGTACCAGATACCTGGCGACATTCATATCGTAATCTTCAAGGAAGAATATCCTGCCCTTGAACCCTTCCTGCCTGGCAATATCGAAGATATTTTTAATAAATTCCTGGCCGGGCTTGTCTTTAGGATGAGCCTTGCCGGAAAAAATAATCTGCATAGGCATTTCAGGATTATTCAGTATCTTTTTAAGCCTTTCCATGTCGCGGAAAATCAGGACAGCCCTTTTGTAAGTTGCGAAACGCCTCGCAAATCCGATCGTTAAATGATCCGGATTAAGGAGAGTATCCGCGTCCGCAGAAATATCGGACATCATCTGGCCGTACCTGGTCCACTCTTCGACGGCTTTACCCCTGATATATTCCACCATCTTAAGTTTCAGGGCCTGGTGAGCCTTCCATAGTTCCCTGTCAGGGATGTTCTTTATATTTTCCCAGAATTTTTCATCGCTCAAATGGCTGCTCCAGTCGCCGCCCAGGTGAGTATTGAATAATAATTTGATTTCTTCAGCCATCCAGGTCCGTGTATGGACGCCGTTTGTTATATGGCTGATAGGATTTTCTTCAAAAGGAACGCCTTCCCATGTCTTTTCCCAGAGTTTCCTTGACACATGACCATGCAGTTCGCTGACCCCATTGGCCCTTCCTGCAATTTTCAGAGCTAAGATGGTCAGGCTGAAAGTCTGGGAACCTCCCGGTTCCATCTCTTTTCCGAGGTCGAGGAAAACATTTTCACTTATCCTGAGCTTATCGAAGAACGGCCTGAAATATTTCGATACTAACTGCAGAGGGAACGCGTCGTTCCCTGCAGGTACCGGTGTGTGTGTCGTAAAGACCGTGCTGGCCCTGACAGCTTCCATCGCTTCGGAAAAAGACAGGCCTTCCGAAACAAGCTCCTTCATTCTTTCCAGTCCGAGAAAAACAGAATGCCCCTCATTCATGTGCCAGACAGTCGGTTTAAGTCCGAGCGCCCTCAGAGTTTTTACGCCGCCTATGCCTAAAATTATCTCCTGTGTTATCCTCATCTCCTGGTCGCCGCCGTAAAGCTGTGATGTAAACCACCTGTCTTCTGCCTTGTTCTTGTCAATATTGGTGTCGAGCAGGTAAACCCTGACCCTTCCCGCCTGTATATACCATATATTGGCAAAGACCTTTCTTCCCGGCAGCTCCACATCAACGGCAAGCTGCGCTCCGTTATGATCCATCGCTTTATTAAGAGGGAGCTGGGAAAAATCGAGGTTGTAATAAACCGCTTCCTGCCAGCCTTCGCTGGAGATCCTCTGCGTGAAATACCCCTGCTTGTAAAGGAGCCCTATTCCCACAAAAGGCAGACCTATATCGCTTGCGCTTTTAACATGGTCGCCGGCTAAAATACCAAGGCCGCCCGAGTATATCGGCAGGGATTCATGTATGCCGTATTCGGCGGAAAAATATGCTATGAGGTCGCCTTTATTGCCGTCATGGTTTTCGTGAAACCAGGTGTCCTGCGCTCCGAGGTAGGAATCGTATTCTTCCATCACCTTGTTGTAAGCGTCTATATAAGTCCTGGATTTTGACGATTTCTCGAGTTTTTCCTGTGTGACATAGATAAGGAATTTTACCGGATTGTGATAAACCTTTTCCCACAGGCCTTCATCAATGAGCTGGAACAATTTTACGGCGGAAGGATTCCATGTCCACCAGACATTGTAAGAGAGCTCTTTTATTCTGAAAATGTTCGCAGGAATTTCAGGATTGATCTTAACAGTACCGGCATAATTCATAAAACATCCTACGTATTCTTACGTATTTAATATAGTTTCTTATCTTATTGTAAATTAAAAATAGAGTTAAATCAACTAAAAAATATTATTAAACTGCCGTCCTCCTTGATTAATTGGCATAAATTTATTATTTTCAATGCAACAGGAGGGCTTTATGGGCTTTAAAACTCTTGCCTACAATCAGTCGCTTTCCCTTCTCACTGATTTTTACCAGATGACGATGTCGTATGCTTACTGGAAAAGCGGAACATCGGGCAAGGAAGCCGTATTCCACCTGTTCTTCAGGAAAAACCCCTTTAACGGCGGATTCAGCATTTCGGCAGGACTGGAATACGCTGCCGATTTTCTTGAAAATTTTTATTTCGATAAAACAGACCTCGAATATGTAGCTTCACTGAAAGGTAACGATGGCCGGCCGATTTTCGAGGAAGGCTTTGTCGATTATCTTTCCAGGTTCAAATTTGAATGCGATATAGACGCCCTTCCCGAAGGCACCGTAGTTTTCCCCAATGAACCGATTATACGCGTCATCGGGCCTATTGTTCAATGCCAGATTCTGGAAACAATCCTGCTCAATATAATTAATTTCCAGACATTAGTGGCGACAAAAGCCGCAAGGATTGTCCTCGCTGCGAGGGGAGATCCGGTTATCGAATTCGGGCTCAGGAGGGCCCAGGGCGTCGATGGAGCTTTAGCTGCCAGCAGGGCTGCTTATATAGGCGGATGCTCGGCTACTTCCAATATGATGGCGGGGAAGCTTCTCGGAATTCCCGTCAGGGGGACCCATGCCCATAGCTGGGTCATGTCCTTCGACGACGAAGAACAGGCTTTTATGGAATATGCGAAAGCGATTCCGAACAACTGCATTTTCCTTGTCGATACGTATAACAGCATGGAAGGAGTTAGAAAAGCTGTAAAGGCGGGCTTATGGCTAAGGGAACATGGCTATGAAATGACCGGCATAAGGCTCGATTCGGGAGACTTAGCATATCTATCGATCGAAGCGAGAAAAATACTCGATGAAAGCGGGTTTAAAAACTCGAAGATATTAGCGTCGAACCAGCTCGACGAATCAATAATAACAAGCCTGAAGGATCAGGGGGCAAAAATCGACATATGGGGCGTGGGTACAAAGCTCGTCACCGCTTATGATGAGCCTGCTCTCGACGGGGTTTACAAACTGTCTGCCGTCAGGCAGAAAGATCTCGGCCCTGAATGGAAATTCAGGATTAAAATCTCTGAACAGGCTGTTAAAATCACCAATCCCGGGATCCTGCAGGTAAGGAGGTATGAAACCGGCGGGGAAAACATTGCCGACTGCATATATGATGCTGGGACCGACCTTTCTTCCGGATGTGAAATTGTCGACCCCCAGGACCAGACAAGGAGAAAAACTATTGAAAAAAACACGCCTTTCGCCGACCTTCTCGAACCGGTTTTCCGGAAGGGAAAAAGGGTTTATCCGAAAATCGATATAAATGAAATCCGGGAAAAAACAATGACTAACCTCGAAAAATTTCATCAGGGAATAAAGAGGTTTATCAACCCCCACAGGTACCCGGCAGGCCTTGAAAAATCATTGTTCGATAAAAGGACCGCCATGATTCTTTCTAAAAGGAATGACAATACTGGAGGAGCTTTATGAAAGCGTTTATTATTGTTGATGTCCAGAATGATTTCTGCCCCGGAGGGGCCCTCGCGGTAAAGGATGGGGACCAGGTCGTCCAGGTTATCAACAGCCTGGAGGATAAATTCGATCTTGTTCTCGCTACCCAGGACTGGCATCCGAAGGACCATGGAAGTTTCGCAAGCGTTATCGGCAGACCCGTTTATGAAAAGATAAAACTCTCCGGTCTCGATCAGATTTTGTGGCCGGATCATTGCGTCCAGGATACTCCGGGGGCTGATTTTCATCCGGGGCTCAGGAGAGATAAGATAGAAAAGGTGTTCAGGAAGGGGATGGAAAGAAATATCGACAGCTACAGCGGGTTTTTCGATAACGGGCATAAAAAGGCGACAGGCCTGGGCGATTTTCTTAAAACAAGATATGTAACGGATGTGTATATTGCCGGACTGGCGACAGATTATTGCGTTAAATACACCGCTCTTGACGCCTTATCCCTGGGTTTTCAGACTTATGTCATTAAAGACGCATGCAGGGGAGTTAATGTTTCGCCTGACGACTCGGCAAAGGCTTTTGACGATATGAATGCCGCCGGAGTAAAGCTGATAAACTCGAATGATCTTTTTACTCTCTGAGGCTTAGAGTAAAAGCCATATAAGTATAATGATAACTATAAAAGCAGTTATGCCGATCAATATGAAAATCATGTTCATGGAAGCGGGTTTTTTGGCAGCCTCGCTAATATTAGCGGTAGGCTGGGCAAAACTCACTTCTTCAGCGGCGGGTTTTTTCTTTCTCTTGTCTTCCGCCGGATCGTATTTTTTAACCTTAACAGTATCTTCATCGAGCGATTTACCATAAATACCGGGACCTACGCTCACAAGAACCGTATATATTTTCCCTTCTTTCGTCATCTTTACGACAGTAGCCGGGATGGGGATTATTTCGTTATTTTCCGAAGCATTGAGAAGATCGATAAAGTATTGCCCCCGGCTCGACTGCTCCGTGATCTTGATAAAAATCTTGTCGCCTTCTTTCAGGTCATATATAGGGATGCCTGAAATAGGAGATAAGATCAGGGATACTTCGAGTATTACCGCCGATTCTCCGACTTCCGGGGTTGAGCCGTCAGGCTGGGGCTTGCTGTCTTTTTCCGTCCCCGACAGCAGCTCTTTTGCTTCCCTTTCGCTCCTGAATTTTTTTGCTTCCTCGATTTCGCTCTTCATTATGCTTTCGGCGGCAATTTCGCACTTCACAGCCTTATCCGTAGTAGGACGTGCGAGCACTTCATCGAAAATATCGCTAACCTTGCTGATCTGGGCCTTTTTAACATTGGACCATATATCCTGGGTCCTTCCTGTCCCTGCCTGGAATATATCGTCAAAACTGGCCTGGATGTCATGCGTCAGGCTCGTGGCATATTCTCCGCGCCACTTGAGTTTCGAGATTATATCCTCGAATTCATGCCAGGGCATGTTTACATTATTTTCATAGAGGGTGCTGAAATGGGAAGATACGATATCATACTTGTCAACATTTTTTGTCATGTTATCGAGAAAGATTATGAATACGCCGAAAGAGCTGGATGAAGGCGCGCGAAACCTTCCCTTTATTACTATATAGGTATTTTCCATTTTAATATCTGGCATAATAACCTCAACAAGTACCGGACATTTCTCATTCAGGCATAATTATAATTATGAATGCCTGAAACAGCAATTTTTAACAGCAAACCAACCGACTCTATACCGTACCGTATTGCTTTTATTTACTTATATATTAAAATTCTTTATAATCTTTTGTATTGATATCGGAATGGACAGGTATTATCTTGAATGGACATCATACTATATCTTTCAACAAAATATTTGAAATTCAAGGCCAGCGACAGAGGATTATCTGTAATTTCCGTTATCGCCTTGCTGACAATCGTTATAAGCTGCGCAGCTGCGATCGTGATTCTATCTGCCGCCAACGGCATTCATGACAATTTTATGCAGAAGCTTATGGCAAGGGATTTCCATGCGGTCATAATGGGACCCGGCCGTGGCATCTCCCATTACGATATGATAAAGAGGCGCATTTCGAAAATAAAAGGTGTTACCGAAGTTTTCCCGTTTTATGAAAAACAGGCCCTGTTAAAAGGCAGTTTCAGCGTCTGGGGCGCAATGATTGTCGGCATGCCTGTTGATATTTTCGAGAATGACAGGGATTTCCGCAAACAGTTCAAGCTCAACGACGGGGATTTTAGTTTTAAAAATAAAAATTCAATCAGCATCGGCTACAACCTTGCAATAAACCTCGGTGTCGGGGTTGGAGATACGATCGGACTGATGGTTTACGGGGATGATTTTATACCTACCGAATTCCGTTTCAGAGTGGGGTCTGTTTTTACAGCGGGCCAGAAAGATTACGATACCTCCCTTGCTTTTATTTCATTCGACGATGCAAGGGAGATCTTCAGCGCCGGAAATTACGCCGACGGACTCCGTGTCAAGGTTGAAGACCCTTACGACATAGAAAAATATTTGCCTCAATTGAGATCGGCGGCTCCCTACTATATATACAGCTGGAAGGATCTTCACCGCAACGATCTTGCCGCCCTGCAGGATGAAAAGATGCTTATCAACATCATTCTATTCTTCTTCTTTTTCGTTGTCGCTTTCAATATCCTGAGCACAATGATAGCCATGGTCCTCGACAAAAAAGAGGAAATCGGCATTTTAAAGGCTATGGGATTAAAACCCAGCGGCACTCTTCAGGTGTTCCTGTTCGACGGATTTCTCCTCGGTGTCGGCGGGAGCCTTGTCGGAATCGTTACCGGCCTTTTGATCACGGTTACGCTCAATGACATTTTAAAGTTAGTCGAAATTACGATCAATTTCGTATTGACATCGGGTTACTATCTTGCACGGCTGGCCGCGCCCGTCGCACCCCCCGCAATGTTCCAGTTTTTTAATTCGAATGTTTATTATATCGATAAGTTCCCGATAAAAATTCTCTTCGGAGATATACTCTTTGTCATGATACTTTCAGTAAGCCTGTCCACTATCGCGGTTATTCTTCCGGCCCTGAACGCCTCGAGAATGAGGCCTGTAGAGGTGCTGAGAAATGACTAAAAATATAATAAGCGCGACAAATCTTACGAAAATATACAGGACATTGTTCGACAACATCACGGTATTCGAAAATATGAATATCGAGATCGAGCAGGGTTCTGCTGTCGCCATAATCGGGCAGAGCGGGCGCGGAAAGACAACAATGCTCAATATCCTGAGCGGGCTCGACAGCCCCACTTCGGGCGAAGTTATATTCGACGATAAAAGGATCGATAATGTTAACGAGGAAAAATTATCGGAATTCAGGAATAAAAATGTCGGTTTTATTTTCCAGCATCACTACCTGTTAGAGGATTTTACAGCCTTTGACAATATTCTTATCCCTCTCAGGATCAAGGGTGTAAATATCGACGAAGGCATAAAATCGTACGCAAGGGAATTGCTTGACAGCGTCGGGCTCCTGAACAGGCAGAGCCATTATCCCGACCAGCTCAGCGGAGGCGAGCGGCAGAGGATCGCAATTGTAAGGGCCCTCATTCATGATCCGTTAGTCGTTTTCGCGGACGAGCCGACCGGAAGCCTCGACAAACGCAATGCTGAAAATATCGAAGGTCTTCTCTGGAGTTTGAAAGACAAATTCAACAAGACATTTATTATAGCGACGCATAACATGGAAATCGCATCCAAATGCGACAAGGTCATAGACTTAGGATAAGGATTAGGAGAAAAGTATGGGCGGTTTCGTTTATATTAATGGGAACATGGTAGAACAGGAAAAGGCGAGCATATCCGTTTTCGATCATGGCCTTCTATACGGCGACGGAGTTTTCGAAGGCATAAGGGCCTACGGCGGCAGGATCTTCAAGCTCGATGAACATATAGAACGCCTTTACAATTCCGCCAAGATAATTATGCTCTCTATCCCCGTATCGCCGGATGATTTTAAAAAGGCTGTTATAAGCGTCTGCAAAGCCAATAAGATCAGGGACGGATATATCCGGCCCATCGTTACAAGGGGTATCGGCGACCTGGGCCTGGATCCATGGAAATGCAAGAACCCTGCGATTATAATCATAGCGGATAAGATCCAGTTATACCCGGCCGAGCTTTATGAAAAGGGCATGCCGGTAATCACCGTCCCGACCAGGAGAAACTCGAGTGAAGCGGTAAGCCCAATGGTAAAATCACTGAATTACCTGAATAATATCATGGCAAAGATCGAGGGTAAAAACTCGGGCGTTGAAGAAGTGATCATGCTTAACAACGAGGGCTATGTGGCCGAATGTTCCGGGGATAATATTTTCATGATTAAAAAGAACAAGGTCTGCATGCCTCCGATCGTCGCAGGGGCGCTGCCCGGCATAACCAGGGATACCGTAGCCGAAATCGCGCTTAAATCAGGCCTTTCCGTCGAGGAAAAATTCTTTTCCAGGATGGAGATGTTCGTCGCCGATGAAGTTTTCCTGACGGGGACAGGCGCCGAAATAGTCCCTGTGATCAAGATCGACGGCAGAGTGATCGGCGACGGCAAACCGGGCCGTCTCACGAAGGATCTTGTTAAAAATTTCAGGGCAAAGGTCGCTTCCGAGGGCACACCTATAGAATAAACCGGCAATTTCAAATAAATTTAACCTTGCTTTTTTCTTTATACTGTATTAAATTCACCTGTGCCTTTTGTTTTAAGGAGGGTTTTATGAAAAGGATTGTTTTATCGTTAATCCTATCGGCTTTATTCTTTTCAGGATCTTTTGCTGTTACTATCGATCAACTGACCAACCAGGTTATTTCGAGCCTCAATAACATATTGACCGGGGCTATGACCCCTATTTCGACCGTGATGGCGGAGCACATGGGCTATTATACCGGTTCGGGAAACGTATCGCCCGTCGATACGGCAGGAAATTTCCAGACGGAATTCGGCTTTGGGTTCGGACTGAACTTTACTTCGGTATTTTTTGATGTCCTGGCCCACCAGAATCCACTGACAAATTCATCGAACAACCCTACCGATGCTTTCAATAACTTAGGCCCGGCTTTCTCGATCATCCCGTTCCCTTACGATGACGGTTATTTCAAGCTCGGCCTTCCCGACCTTCCCATGGATGTGGGCGTAAGGTTCGGAATAGTTCCTACAATCAGCGTAACGGTTAACGGTTCATCTTTTTCATACCAGGAAATCCATTTCGGGGCCGAGGCAAGGTATGTCCTCTGGGATTTTATGAGCCTTCTCAAGGTCGACGCCAGGCTTTCCCTGGATTACGACGGCGGCACCATTAAATATTCATATACCGGCTCAGACCTGGAATATGTAAACGGCGATCCATTGGATGTCGGCACTAATAATTATACCGTAAATTTTACCTACCAGTGGGGCGGCGTTTCCATCGGGACAAAGGTGATGGGCGGCCTCAACATCCCGATCCTGGGCAGCCTGTATGGCGGCCTGGGCCTCAACATGAACCTTGGCAGCGTTACAACGTCCCTTGGTATGAACGATTCATTCTCTCCCGACTTTGCCAACACAGGATTATCAGGCACTTATCCTATAGCTACGCTTAACGGCTCTTCCCAGGTCGGCTATAACCTCTTCGATATCAGGACGATCCTCGGCTTGAAATTGTTCTTCTTCGACTTTGCCTGGGAGTACGGTCTTCTGAACGGCGACTCCGCCTTCTCTGTCTTTGTAGCGTTCAAATTTTAAATCTTAAAATTACGCTTAATGCCCCGTCCCGCGTTAAGGGACGGGGATTTTTTTCAATAGGGGCCCCGCGGGCATACCCTGACGGGCACTGACGGGCACCTTCGCTACGCTGCGGGCCATTTTTTCGATTTGACAAATGAGTTGAAAAATGTTATTATCTAATTAACCCGCAGTTAAACTAACCGGTTAGTTAAAATAAGAGGCGCAGAAGTGCTTGTCAACGATATAGCTTCAAAAATAGAAAAGAAAATTGAAAGCTCGCAGTCAAAAATTTTAGAAGCCGCCGAAATAGAATTCGCCGTAAAAGGCTATGACGGAGCCAGGGTCGACGAAATAGCCAAAAGGGCCGGTGTGAATAAGGCCCTTCTTTATTACTATTTCAGAAGCAAGGAAATCCTTCTCAAGGAACTGATCCGTAAATCCATAAAAGAAACTTCATATAACGTCGAAACTGTTTTCGACGATTTTACTTCTTTTACCCCGGATGAAATTGACCGCTTTTTAGACAGGATTTTCGAATTCATCGAGAACCAGAAAAACATACTCCGGATAATCACGATCGAAGGGCTGAAAATGGGCACCGACAACGTGTTTTTGTACGAGCTGCTTGACCCTATCTACCGTAAAGCCATGGAAAAATTAAAATCCGCCGGCTGGGAAATAAACGACGACAAGCAGTTTCTCTGCCAGATGTTTTTCTTTACGACAGTGCCGCTTATCGTGTTCTTTTCCGTCAGCGAAAAATGGTCGGAATTCTACAATATAAGCTGGAATGAAACAAAGAAGAAATTCATAGATGCCTTCAAAAAGCTCCACAAGTTTTATTATTAAAAATAACATGCCCGCAGGCCTATGCGTCTGCGGGCGTATGCGTCTGAAATGAATGCCAATTATTTCACATACTCTTTCAGGAAGCGCTGGGTGAATACCCCTTTGCCGTCGAGGTCCTGGTCGAAGGCTGTCTCCTTCATGGCAATCTCCGTGTAGTGCTTGATTATAAAATTTTCCATCCTGATTTTTTTAAAGGTCCAGTAATCCCCTTTCTTCTCCGATTCCAGAACGGTGAGTTCTTTCTTTTTTACGCCGCCCGCATACATATCCACAGTTTTAGGAAGATAGTTCGATTTATCGACAGTCATAACTAACTTATCGTAAGGCACATCCGAGGAAGCCTTTTTGGCCAGGTTCAGGACGATCGAATCCTTGTCTTCGCTAACTATCGAAGGCTCATAATCCTTCGAATAGTTGTAGCTGCCCATTTCCCTGTAGGAAAAGTCGGTTCCCTGGAAGTCGCTGTCGCGCATATCTCCCTGGATCCTCCTGCTTTTCTGGTACGCGGGAAGATAAACATACATCTCCTCATCGTTTAGAGCAAGTACCCCTACATTGTTGATCGAAGAAGGTGTGATGAATTTCACAACCCTCTTGTTCTTTCCCATTGTCCAGATCTTCAGCGTCCTTTTTTCCTGACCTCCCTGGTCAGGGACATTGCCGAGAGTCATCTCGAACAGGGCTTCCATATCTTTGGGAGCTGTGAGGGTATCTTCAACCTTGTCAAGGACTTCCTGACCGCCTGCGGCGAACAGACCCTGCGCTGTGGACAGTGTGAGTACAAAAGCTCCCGCGAGCACGATAGCCAATACTGTATTCTTCATAATAAACCTCCGTTTAATTCTTTATTCTATCGTTTCAGAGTGAATGAATTTAGCGAAATACAAAAGTACGATCGGCATTAGCGTTATTGTCGCTATACTGGATGTAAACATCGTTACGAACATCTGGGATCCGAAATCCCTCAGCGGCACTATATTGGATAAACACAGCACAGCAAACCCGAAACCGACCGCAAGGGCGTTTGAAAGTATAGCCCGTCCTGTGGTTGCGACAGTTTTAACAAAAGCGTCAGCCGGAGCAAGCTTCGAATAATTTATTTCATGGAAATACCGCGCCATGTACTGGATCGTATAATCTATCCCGGCCCCGATGGTGATGCTTGCAACCGTTACAGTCACAAAATTGAGCTTAATGCCCGTGATCCCCATGAACCCGAAATTTACTATAACAGTAAACACAACCGTCAGTATGGAAAGGGCCCCGGTAAGAATCGACCTGAACATAAGCGCTATCAGGATCATTACTATTATAACCGCTGTTATGATCGATGTAATCTGGTTATCCACTACGATCCTGTCCATATCGGAAAAAAGTTTGACGATCCCGCTCATACCGCTCTGCCGGAAGAGAGCGGTGCCGCTGGCGTCAGGAACGGGGATCTCATTCCAGACAAGAGGCGACAGAGCATAAACAAGGTCTTCCCGGGATATCCTCGCATCTCCGCCGAGAAGTCCGGACCTGACATTATCTGAAAGTTTTTCAAGCCAGGTTTTCTGCTTCGCGTAGCTAAAAATTATCGAACTGTACTCTTTGCTATCCGCGCCCATTACCATATTGGAAATGTAATTCCTGATTCTCTCAAGGGGAATATTGATGTCCCTCCGCACAAACCTGTTATAGAGCATAAGTGACGCGAGATTGATCGAAGGAGACCTGTCATCAGTTGTCTTAATGAAGTTTACCGTGCTGTTTGTTTTAATGTCGCCTTCCGCCTGCGCAAGCATCCTGTAACGCTGGTCCGAACTCTGGAAAGGAAGGAGAAAACTCGATGTAAACTCGTCCTTGTTGCGGCTTACCATTTTGCTTATCTGCTCGTTGCCCTCTATAAAAAACCAGAGATTGTTCACTTCCATCATAGTGTCGGGCAGCCTTTTCACCTGTGTCATATTCGCGTTTAACGTCGCTATCATCTCGACAACGGAGCTTGCCCTGGATTTCGACCCGGCATGATATCTGGCGTTTTCTTCAATTATTGTAAGACCTTTGAGGACCCTCGGATCGGTCACATCCCCTTTGAAGTACAGTATAAGCTCCCCGGTTCCCTGGAATACATCGCTTACCTTGTCCGAAACCATCCTGGGCTCCGAACCTTCCTTGAAATACTTTAAATAATCCGAATCGCTTGTTATTTTTGTGGCATAGTATGCGCAGCATCCTGCGAAAACTACAATAACCGTCAAAACAATCGCCTTGTGTTTCACAATCCAGACAGCCAGGGTGCGAAGCACACCGCTTTCCTTATCCGAACCGGATTTGAAGCGCCGCTTTGCCAGCGGAAGGACCATTAAAACCGCGGGCATAAAAGTCAGAGTGAAAACAAATGAAAGGATCACGCCGATGGCATTTACGATTGAAAAATCTATTATTGCCTTCAGGCCCGAAGCTGTAACCAGCGACATAAATCCGGCAAAAACAGTCAGTCCGCTCATCGTTATCGGGATTACGAGCCTTTTAACCGAACTTTTGACGACATCCTTTTTGTTATCGAATAACTGGGTTTTTTCATGGTATTCATTAACAATGTATATTCCATAGGCGTTGCCGATAGCCATCATCACGACAGGGATCGCGATTCCGATCGGTGTAAGGGGCATTCCCAGGTATCCCATTATTCCCATTGAAGCGACTGTAGCTAATGAAACTGTCAGCAGCGGCAGAAGCGTTCCGTAAGGGTGCCGGAAAGATATAAAAAGCGCCAGAAGGATTACCAGCGCTACCAGGGGAACAAGCAGGGACATATCGCCAAGGATAATATCTGTAATGGAATTCATTATCGCGGGAACGCCGGCAAAATATGCCTTTACATCCTTCCTGTTTTCAGAAAGATATTTGTTTACCTCCGACTTGACTTCCTTCGCCACGACATCGCTTTTCGCGTCGGGCATGGCTTTTATAATGATAGCAGCCGATTTACCGTCCGAAGAGACAAGCGTTCCCGAATACTTCTCGAGGCTCATGACATACTTTTTTACAGCTTCTATGGTTTTGGCATCCTTCGGGATATCCGGAGGGAAGAGCTTGCCGATATTAACGCCTTCTGCCGTGCTCTGGATATCGTCTATCTCAGTAATGCTCAGGACTTCGTTGACGCCTGGAATGTCTTTAGCCATCTTTGAAATTTTACGGATCAGGGATATATTGCCATAGGTGAAAACATCCCCTGTTTCAAGCATTATAATTATAGGATTGTTGACCTTGAAAGTGTCGTTGATGTAATACTGCAGCTTTGCAATTTCACTGTTTCTTGCAAACCAGTGCAGCATATCGCTATCAATGGAAATCCTGGTGATTCCCAATCCCGCCAGGATCACAAAAAACAAAACAGCGCCAATAACCCATTTCGAATTTTTCAGGATAAAATTCAGGTAACTGTCAGTCCAATTTTTTAGCCATTTTCTCATAAAGCTATGCTCCTTAGTTAGAATCTTAACCGGTTGGTTTAAACTAACTATTTAGTTAATTATAATAATAAATATTTTGATTGTCAAGCTACCTGTAATAAAAATAATTCACTGAGGCCATCAAAGACAAAAAATCTCGCCGCCCCATAGAAGGCATAAATATTTTTATCCGTCTCTTGACATCTCACCGGTGGAATTGTATAATTTAACTAAACGGTTAGTTTAAACTAAATAGTTGGTTATCAAGGGAGGAAACAATATGAAAATTCTAAAAGTAATCCCATTAGCGGCCATAACTCTGCTTCTGACGGGTTTTACCGGAGCCTATGGAATGGATATTACCGGAAATTTCACGATGGAAACCAGGTTTTCCACATCGAACAGTGATTTACTATTCAATCAGGAAAGCGGATCGCTTAAATTCGAACAGGCTAACGGCAACCTCTACGGCATGGCGCAGCTTGGGTACAGATACTATAATAATCCGATAGGACAGACAACGTATAACCAGACCCTTAACTCCCAGGAACTAGATCTGATATACTCGGTACAGCCTCTCGAACTCAGTCTTGACAAGGCGTTTTTTACATACAAGGATTTCATAATAAGTAAACTGGATTTCAGCGCGGGCAAGCAGAGGATCGCCTGGGGCACAGCCGATAAGCTAAATCCCACCGACATTTTAAATGCGGACGATTACTCCGATCCGTTCAATTTCGGTGAAAAGATCCCCACAGTGGCTGTAAACCTCAACTACTCGCTCTCAGACGCAGCAAACATCCAGTTTGTTTACGAGCCGTATTCTCCGATCGCAAGGCTCAACAGCATCATGCAGAATGTTACGACCCAGGGTATTGCCTCGAACCTTGCGATCGGTTTCAGTTCCTATACCAGTTCTTCAGCCGCATGGAGCGGCACAGTCAGCACACCGTCTCTCAACGCCTCTAACTTCACTATCGGAACCAGGCTGTCGGGTACGATTGCGGGATTCGACCTTTCGGTAAGCTACATAAACCATGTTAATGACCTGCCCGAGATAGAGAATATTTCCGCCGACCAGAACCTTTACTATCCTACAATCATGCAGTCGATGACGGCCCCATATTCGGCAGCAGTCAATCTGAACAGCGTTAATTATTCCCTGGGTTATTACAGGGAGAATGTCATCGGAATTGATTTCTCAAAGGACCTCGATTTCATATTGCTCTGGGGCGAGGCTTCGGTCACGTTCCAGCCCGAAATAGACTCATTTTCTTCCGTCACAAATCATATATATGTGAATGGAATGGGAAATATAGCCAACCAGGTAACAAACATTGAAACTGTTGCGCTTTCCAACCAGGTCTATCTAAAATACACGGTCGGGTTCGATAAAACATTCTCAGACAACTGGTATATCAATTTTCAGTACAATCATGGGTTTTTCGATGAAAGGGGATATTACGGGCCAGAAAGGCTTGAAGACTACCTCGTTCTCAGGCTTGAGAAAAAATTATTCTCGGATAAACTCAAATTAGCCGTTACCGGATTTTATGATGTCAATAATTACGCCGACGCATTTAATTCCGGAAATTTCTTCAATTACCTGGGCAATAATTACGGAATAATGGGACAATTCATGATAAGCTATACCCCCGGCGACGATGTATCTGTCGAGATAGGCCTGGACCAGTTTGCAGGCACGGGGTATACGACCTTGAACCTTATGAAGAATGACAGTTTAATCTATACAAAATTCGTGTACAGCTTCTAAAGTTTTTTAGCAGCAACACCGCCGCAGTCATTTTTTACGCTGCGGCGCACCCTGCGCCCGGATTTACCTTTATGCCCTATTTACATTATCATCCAACTTTGCTATATTTGTATTAGCTTAAGGAGATGGCAATGGAAAGACTCATTGATGACGCTACCACAGCGGTATTAAAGGATGCTTTTGAAAAAACGCTGGTCAGGGATGTGGATATTAAAATGTACTCCTCGCAAAAGGGGGAATTCGCCGAGTTCACAGGAGAATTCTTGAGGGAACTGGCCCTTATCTCTGACAAGGTTAAAATAGATATCTACGGCAGTGAAGCAGGAAGGAAAAAGGGCCTTGGCAGTGATACTGACCCGTACCTTGTTTTCGGGGAGGATTTAGGATACCATATATATTTTAACGGAACTCCCGCCGGTCATGAAGCTAATACGCTCATAGAAACCATCAAGATGGTTTCGGCAGGCGAACCCGGCCTTTCAAGCGATACATTGGAAGCTTTAAAACAGCTTGACAAGCCTGTCAAGCTCCAGACTTTCGTTACAACTACATGCCCTTACTGCCCGCAGGCTGCCACGCTTGCCAACAGGTTCGCCGTCGCCAGTTCGGGTCTTGTCAGTTCCGAGGTTATAGAAGCGGAAGAAAACATTGATCTTTCAAGAGACCTCAACATATCGTCGGTCCCGGTTCAGGTGATTAACGATGACAAGTCCGGAGGCCTTCTCGGAGTGCAGCCGGAATCGAAGCTTCTGATGGAAGTACTTAAACATGGATCGGATTCTTATAAAGAGATCCTGGAAGCCCGCGAGAGGATTAAAAAAGAGGAGATGATCCTCCATGATAATCCCGAGGGAATAATAATGCTCGGTGATTCCAATTTCAAGGAAGCCGTCAAAAAATATCCCCGCCTGGTAGTTGACTGCTGGGCTGAATGGTGCGCCCCATGCCGCGTAATGGAACCCGTGATAAATGAGCTCGCGCACAAGTACAAAGGAAGGGTAGTTTACGGCAAATTGAACGTGGATGAAAACCCGGGGATTTCGGCCGAATACAAGATAACTTCAATACCTACGCTGCTTATATTCAATAACGGAATGATAAGCTCGTCGCTCCTCGGGGCCCAGCCGATGCAGGCAATTGAAGACGAAGTTGGCAAGGCATTGAAGCTTATAGTTATTTAAGCGCTTTGAGGCATTTCACCATGTGAGAGCTGTTAATATAAACATCTTCTATTGCTCTGTTTTCGCATTCGCTTTCCGATTGCGGGCAGAATGGAGCGAATTTGCATCCTTTCAATGCCGGCGGAAGGCTGGCTGAAAAGTCTTCCCTGATTATGCTCTTGCGCTTTATAGAGGGATCCGGGATCGGGATCGAAGATAACAGGGAGGCTGTATAGGGGTGAGCCGGGCTTGAAAAAAGCTCCTCCGTCGGCGCCATTTCGACTATCTGCCCGGAATACATGACGGCAACCGTATGCGATATGAGTTTAACGACAGCCAGGTCATGCGCGATAAAGAGATAGGCAAGTTCCATATCCTTCTGAAAATCCATCAGGAGGTTTATAATCTGGGCCTGGATGGAAACATCGAGCGATGAGACAGGCTCATCGCAAATTATAAAAGACGGGGATAGTGAAAGCGCCCTCGCGATAGCTATTCTCTGCCTCTGGCCTCCGGAAAATTCATGCGGATACCTGTAAATTATATCGGGGGCAAGCCCAACCTTTTTAATCAGCTCTGCTGCTTTCTCCGCCATTTCTGCCCTTGATTTCACCATCCTGTGGATTGCCAGGCCCTCGCCCACGATATCGAGGATCACGCGGCGAGGGTTAAGAGAAGAATACGGATCCTGGAAGACTATCTGCATATTCCTCCGGACTGCCCTCATATCGGAAGGGTTCAGGCCGAAAACATCCCTTCCCTCGAAGAAAACAGAGCCCGATGTGGCTTGAAGGAGCCTGAGTAAACACCTCGACACCGTCGTTTTTCCGCAGCCCGATTCGCCGACCAGACCTAATGTCTCCCCCCTTCCGATCGAGAAAGAGACGCCGTCGACGGCAGCTACGGCCCTGGGGCCGGTCCCGTAGTATTTTTTAAGATTTTTTACCTCTAATAATTTTTCCATGCCGCCCCCTGATATAACCAGCAGGCCGTTGTACGGCCTGCTCCGGCTTCTTTTGTATCGGGGAACTTTTCCCTGCAGACAGGCATTACATAAGGGCAGCGCGGGTGAAAAGTGCATCCGGAAGGAAGGTTCATAGGGTCCGGAATATTGCCCGGGATGGCATAAAGCCTGCCTTTGACAGACGGGTTCGGCACGCTCTTGATCAGGCCCATCGTATACGGATGAAGGGGCTTTCCGAAGAGGTCCGCTACCGGCGAATTTTCTATTATCCTTCCCGCATACATGACCGCAACTCTCCCGCAGACCTGGGCGACTATGCCGAGGTTATGGGTTATAAGGAGCATAGACATGCCGAGCTCCCCCTGCAGGTCTTTCAAAAGGTCGAGTATCTGGGCCTGGATGGTTACATCGAGAGCCGTCGTGGGTTCGTCGGCTATGAGCAGTTCGGGCGATAGAATCAGAGCCATCGCGATCATGGCCCTCTGCCTCATCCCTCCCGACAGCTCATGCGGAAAGGCCCCGATTACGCGTTCAGGGTCTTTCAGGCCCGCATGTCCGAACATTTCTGCAACCTTCCTGCGTGTTTCATGACTGCCTGGCCTCGCGCTTTTATCATGAAGAAGAAGGACTTCCTCAACCTGCCTCCCGATTTTCTGAACAGGGTTGAAGCTTGTAAGCGGTTCCTGGAAGATCATGCTTATCTGAGAGCCCCTGATATCCCTCATTTCTTCGATCGGCAGCCCGAGAATATCCCTTCCATTCCAGAAAATCCCGTCTCCTGAAAGCTTCCCGGGCGGTGAGGGAATAAGCCTCAGGATCGATAGGGCCGCGGTGCTCTTGCCGCACCCCGATTCACCGACAAGCCCGAGGACTTCGCCCTTTTTGACGGAGAGATTTACGCCGTTGACAACCCTGGCCTTTCGGCCGGGACCTGTTTCAAAGTCGACTGACAGGTTTTTTATTTCAAGAATATTACCATCCATAGAACCGCCTGATTATTACTCAATTTTAAAATATTCCCTTGGATCGAAAGCGTCCCTGATCCCCTCTCCGACAAAAGCTGCAAGAAGTAGGATTAAAAATAAAAAGGCCGCGGGGAAAAGGGAGAGCCAGTAGGAAAATATATTTCCCAGGCCCTGATGCAGGAGCTCCCCGATGCTCGGGGTGGGCGCCGGAAGTCCGAAACCAAGGAAATCGAGGGCCGAAAGAGAAAAGATCGCCCCTATAAGCGTAAACGGAAAAAATGTCACTATAGGCGTCATCGCGTTGGGAAGTATGTGCCTGAACATTATATAAATATTTCCGGCGCCGAGGGCTTTAGACGCTTCCACGAAGGGCATTTCCCTGAGTTTGAAAAACTCCGACCTCAGGTAATAGGATATGTCGATCCACTCGAAAATTGTGAACACGATAAGAAGGATCACAAAGCTCTGGCCGAGCGAACTGCCCAGTATGATCACGACATACAGGAACGGAAGAGCGGAGAGGATCTCGATAAACCTCTGCATGACAAGGTCGAAAATCCCCCCGTAAAAACCCTGTATAGATCCTATGAATGTACCTAATGCCATGCTCGAAAAAGTTATTAGCAGGGCGAAGCTGAAGCTTATCCTGAATCCGTAAAGAAGCCGGGTAAGAATGTCCCTGCCCCGGTCGTCGGTCCCCAGGAGATTCTGCCATGTAGGCGGAGTCGGAGGGTTTCCCGGCAGGGTCAGCAGGCTCTCGTTAAAACCGTAAGGGATAGGCGGAAAGACCATGAAGTTCCTCTTATCCTGCCTGAAAGCACCGCTTGAATTTATCACCTTGTAATCGGGGACGTCGGTTGCATTGAGGCCGAAATTATCCCCCGAATAAAACCGGAAAACTGGAAAAAACAGCCTTCCTCCGTAAGAAACCGCCAGAGGCCGGTCATTGGCGATAAAATCGGCGAAAAGCGATATAATAAAAAGGGCTGAGAGGACGAGGAATGAATAATATGCCCTTTTCATCTTCACAAAATTATCAAGCCTTTTTTTCGTTATCGGAGATATCATCATTACTGCCTCCCGCCGAAGCGTATCCTGGGATCAACGAGCACCATGCAGAAATCGGATAAAATCCTTCCGATAAGAAAGAGAAGGCTCGATATGACAATAATTCCAAGGGCCACGGGATAATCCCTGTTGACAATAGATTCATAACCGAGAAGCCCCATGCCGTCTATTGTAAAAATAGTTTCTATGAATATAGACCCTGACAGCACAACGCCTATGATCGTGCCGATATTCGTTGCAATAGGTATAAGGGCATTCTGGAAGGCATGCCTGAAAACCGCCTGTTCATATGAAAGCCCTTTGGCTAAAGCGGTCCTCATGTAATCCTGGCTGAGCTGCTCCATCATGGAATTCTTCATAAGCAGGGACAGGGCCGCGAAATTTCCGATCGTGTAGCAGACAACCGGCAGGAACATGTGGGATACACCGTCCCATATCTTCCCGAAAAACGGAAGCTGGTCGAAGTTATCCGAAACAAATCCGCTTATTGGAAAAATATTGAGAAAGCTTCCCCCTCCGAATAATACTATCAAAACGACACCTAAAACAAAAGGAGGTATGGAATACCCGGTAAAGATCAGCACGCTTGAAACATGGTCGAAAACCTGCCTGTTCGAAAGGGCCTTCTTTATACCAAGCGGTATGCAGATGAGGTAAGTGAGAAGAAGGCTGGTGATACCGAAGGTAAGAGACACGGGCAGCCGGCTGAAAATCACCTCGCTTACAGGTTTTTCATATGTGTAGGATACGCCCAGGTCGAACCGGACAAGCTTGCCCAGCCATATTCCGTAACGGACAAGAACCGGTTTGTCGAACCCGTAATAATGCTTGATATTCTCGAGTTCTTCCGCGGTCATCGATGACTGCAGCCCGCCCTGACCGGATTCCTGCTGCGCCTTTTTAATCCTCTGGAGCGCCTGTTCTATAGGCCCGCCCGGCACCGCCTGCATTATCAGGAAACATGCGATGGTAATCCCGAAGAGGGTCGGAAATATGAGCAGGAATCTCCTGAAAAAATATAAACCCATCAGCGGCCCGCTGCGAGCCTGTCGTAATATATAACCTCGGGCTCCACGGGAAGGGCCGTTCCCTGCTTTTCCGCATCCTTAAGTTTATTAAGTTTCAAAGGATCGTACCACCAGTAAGCTATGATCTCGCTCCGGACATCGAAAGATCCGTATTTTGAAACATAAGTCCCGGGATGGCCGAATGCGTTTTTGTAAAAAAGCATGTAATAATTTTCCTCCCAGAAAAGAATGAACGGGACTTCGGAATAAATAATTTTATCCATCCGCCTGATTATATTGTTTCTTTCTTCCGCATTGAAGACGGGCGGGAGAGAATCGATAAGCTCATCAACCTCCGGGTTTTTATATCCGGGCAGGTTGTTCCCGTTAAGCTCCTGGGCATGCCTTGAATGCCAGAGCTGTTCGGGGTCCTCAAAAATAGAACCTGTAAAACCGATCCTTACCGCATCAAAATCGTAATTATTCATCTTTTTTGTAAGTGTCGCCACGGAAGTCAGATCCAGGTTGACTTTAATGCCCGCTTCTTTACATGACTGGGCGTATATTGTAAGATATTTTTCAATATCTTCATTAATCGTTGAAAGTATGGAAAATTCAAGCCTTTCACCCTTTATATTTACCAGGTAGCCGTCCTTGTCAAGCCTGTTGTAGCCGGCTTCTCCGAGAAGTTTCCCTGCCTCTGCAGGGTTATAGGGCACAAAGGTATTATCGCCGATATTGGGAAAATATGAATTCAAAGGCTGATCCATTCCGTAAAGTAGCTTATCGATAATGGTTTTTCTGTCAAGAAGCATAAAAAGTGCTTTTCTGACTCTTATGTCCTTAAAAACAGGCTTTCTCATATTAAGGGCAAGACCCCTGAAACCCCATGGGGTATGGCTATAGATTCTCTGTTTTACTATCCAGTTCTTTTTAAATTTCTCGGAACCTGTCTGTGTAACCCATATCCTTGGCGTCAGCTGTGTATAATAAGAAAATACATCGAAATCTCCCTTTTTAAAGGCTTCGAAGGCGACATCCGTTTCCCTGATCACTCTGAAAATAATTTTATCGAAATTGAACATATGGGTCCTGCCGGGCAGGACATCGGCCCAGTAATCCTTTCTCCTGGTCAGGGTATAACCCCTTCCGTCCCTTACTTCAGACAGGGAATAAGGCCCGCTGGAGCCTGGAAGCGCCATGTTGAAACTCTTATTGAAATCCTTGCCCTTGTAAAGATGTTCAGGGAGTATATTCATACCCGCAAGGGTTACGAAATTTTCATAATGCACTGTTTTAGCCGTAAACCGTATCGTTCTTTCACCTGTTATTACCGGTTTTTCAAAACGGTCAAAAAAGAGACGCAGGACTGAAGTGAGATTGTTTTTATCCATGATCGTATCATAGGTAAAACTGACGTCCTGGGCCGTAATAGGCTGGCCGTCGGACCACTTTGCCCTGGGATCTATCGTAAAAGTAAATGTCTTTTTATCGGGAGATATTTTCCAGGAAGAGGCTATAAGCGGCTCGAACTCAAGGTTGTCGGGATTAAGGTCAAGAAGGGTATCGTAAACTAGAGACGTTACCTGATCCACATCGATTTCATTGTTAATAAAAGAATTAAAAGATTCAGGAAATTCCGGAGTATGCAGCGTGAGCACCCCTCCCCTGACTGCCGCGGGGTCGCCTCTCATGGGCCTATTCGCGGTATGTCCCCACAGGCTCACTGATATTATCAGCATGACTAGGCATATCGATGCAATTCTCATAGTAAATCCTCCAGTTTCATTATCTCGCTTTCGCAGCCAGTTCGTCGTAATGCACTTCGACAGGCTCCGGGAGCAGCGCCGTCCCGTTCTTCTGCGCTTCAGAAAGCCTTTTCACTTTAACGGGATCCAGCCACCAGAAGCTTATTATCTGCATATCAAGATTGTAATAATAGGCCTTGCCAATTTTCGAAACGACGGTTTTCGGCATGCCGAATTCGTTTTTATAAAAAACAGGGAAAAAATCGTAATCCCAGGTAAGTATATAAGGAACATCCGGATAAATTATCCTGTCCATGCCGGCGATTATCTTATCTCTTTCCCCGATGCTGAAAATCCCCGAAAGTGAATCGATCATCCTGTCGATCAGGGCATTTTTAAAGCCGGGAAGGTTGCTTCCGGCGGTATCTTCCGCATGCCTGGAATGCCAGAGCTGTTCCGGGTCGTCGAATATCGAGCTCTGCCAGCCGATATTGACCGCGTCGAATTTGTATTCATCTATCTGCTTTATCAGTGTTGCCCATGAAGTAAGTTCGAGATCGGCCTTGATCCCGGCCAGCCTGCAGGATTCCACATATAGCGTCAGGTATTTGATCGAATCCTCGTCCTGGCGCGACAAAATCGTAAATACAAGCCTGGCGCCGTCTTTGTTCACAAGGTAACCGTCGCGGTCTAATTTATTATAACCGGCCTGTATTAATAATTTTTTTGCCGCGGCCGGGTCGTATGGTAAGGGAGGATTATCGCTTATTCCGGGCCAGTACGAATTTACCGGGCTCTCAAACCCGTACATGATCTTATCGATGATCGTCTTCCTGTCGAGGAGCATGCAGAGGGCCCTTCTGACCCTGACGTCACTGAAAACCGGCCTTCTCATATTGAGGGCCAGCCCCCTGAATCCCCTGATAAAGTGATTATATATTTTTTGTTTGATTATCCGGTTTTTCTGAAATTGTTCGCCCCCGGTCTCCGTGAACCACCGCCTGGGGGTAATCTGGCTGGGTCCTGCGCTCGTATAGATATCATAATCGCCTTTTTTAAAGGCCTCGAAGGAGACATTGTTGTCCCTGATAACCTTGTATTCTATCCTGTCGAAGTTAAACATATGGGCCCTGTTCGGAAGATCTTTGCCCCAGTAATCAGGCGACCTCGACAGGGCGTACGAGCGGCCCTCTTTGACACCGGTAAGGCAGTAAGGTCCGCTTGAACATGGAAGCTCCATGTTGAAGCTTTTATTAAAATCTTTCCCGCTGTAAATATGCATGGGAAGGATATTCAGCTCGGAAAGATTTGCAAAATTGAGGTAATGCTCAAATTTTGCCCTGAATACAATAGTATGATCGTCTATTATTACAGGCTCTTCGAACCTTGAATAAAATATTCTCTGTACCGAGGTCATATTGCCTGTATTCATGATAACGTCATAGGTGAATTTAACATCCCGGGCGGTTATTGAAACCCCATCAGACCATTTGGCTTTTTTATCGAGTAAAAAAGTATAGGTTTTTTTGTCCGGCGAGATAGTCCATGACTTTGCTATAAGGGGCTGGAATTCAAGGGTATCGGGATCGATATCGAGAAGGGAATCATAGACAAGGTTGAAGACGTCGGAAGAGTCGACGGACGGATTTATGTAGACGTTAAAAGTTTCAGGAAATTCCGATTTATTGATGACAATGGCCCCGCCCCTCACGGCCCCTGGATCGCCTGAAATAGCGGCCCCGGCTAAAGGGATCGATAATAAAAGCAGGGTATATTTTAATTTAAGCCACATTACGGCTAAACCTCTTAAGGCCTGTTGCCCTGGAAATTATAATTCCATCCGGCCGTATAATCAAGAACTTCCGGGCAAAAAAAACCCCGCTTCGTTAAGGAAGCGGGGCTATAGTCATTTAAAAATCACTTGTTTGTCGACGCCGGTGCTGCCGGTGCTGCGGCCGCGTTGGTCGATATCCTGTCGACTGCGTTTGTCGAATTATTTATACCCATCCTCTTCTTTTCCTGCTGGTAGAGGTAGAGATCTTCAGCGAACTTTTTATTCTCGACATCCATCTTGCCTTTTGTCCTTGCGGTTATGATGCCCCATACCTGCTCGTCCTTGATGTCCTGTGTGACTTCGTCGTCTATTATATAGGGCGTATATTCAATGTCTACCGATTTGATATAGGTGACAAAATCCCCGCCGATCTGGTCGGCAGGCCTGTATACGACAATGGAATCGAGCGAGTAATACGGAATATCGAAGGGATAAAGCGGTTCCCTGGTAAGGGTCTTGGAAGATACTTTCTCCGTAAAATTCGGATTGTTGAACACAAGTTTTCTCCAGCCGTCAAAATAAAGCCAGCCGAAGAAAAATTCATGAATATTATCGAAACGGTCTTTCAGGCGTATGGCGAGGCCGAAACGGTAATTTCTGCCGTTGGCCCATATGGCAAGGCTTTTTATCTCTGAGACATTGGGCATAACGCCGTTTTCAGCGTTAGCGAACTGTCCGTTCGTATCGTATATCTTAATGGGAAACGGGGGTTTGATAACGGCATAGCTGTTGTTGTTCCAGCTCGGAAAATGAACCCTCACGCCGAGGGTCGTGTTGAAGCGCTGGCTCATAACAGGTTTACAGTAGCTGTTGATCCTGTTGTTTATCATGTCGGCCGACTCATTGAGTTCGACTTTCCAGTTTTCAAGCATGTAGTCCTTGTATCCGATTACGACCTTTGGAAAGCCGTCAACATTTGTAATATAACTTTCAGCCGGTTCCGGGAACTGCTGCTTTACATTGTCATCGTATTTCGAGAAATCGATGAGCGTCCTGTCGATAACAGCCCCTGCGCTAGCCATACAAAAAAATATAAAAATTACACCGAATATGGCTATTTTTGTTTTCATTTGCCACTCCTGATTTTGATATCTTACTTAAAAATCGGCAGAAATTGAATTTGCCTTACATTTTTCATATATTTTTATTGTATCGATAAAAATAATGGGCTTAAATATTGGCATTAAGGGCATTATTCTTTAAAATAATGTCTTAAAAGACGAGAGGTATTAACTGTTAATGGCAAAAAAGGAAATTGTAACTTATGGCAACCCTGTACTAAGGCAGAGGGCCGAGGAAGTCAGGGCTGTGGATAAAGATATTATGAGGATCGTTCATGATATGATCGAAACCCTCGAAGACGGAGGAGTAGGCCTCGCGGCGACACAGATTGGAATACCCAAAAAGATCATGCTCATCGATCTTTCAAAAAGCGGCGAGGAAAAAAAGATCACTCTTTTCAATCCGGCGATAGTATACAGGTCTTTCGAGGAAACCGAATTCGAAGAGGGCTGCCTCTCTGTCCCGGATGTATGGGGGATCGTAAGCCGCCCGAAATCGATCAAATTAAAAGGAACCCTCCCCGGCGGCAGCACCATCCTTATTGACGCCGACGACTACTTCGCCAGGGTCCTTCAGCATGAAATGGACCACCTTGACGGCAGGCTCTTTATCGATTTCCTTGACCAGGATGACAGGGACAAGAACAAGGAAAGAATTGAGGAAATCCTCGATGCTAACCGGAAAAAATTAGGGAAAATCTGCCTATGAGGATCCTTTTTTGGGGCAGTTCCGATTTTTCAATACCTTCCCTTGAAATTCTAAGCCGCGAACATAAAATAGCGGCTGTGATAACAAACCCCGATTCCGTTTGCGGGCGGGGCATGAAAAATATCTGTGAGACTACGGTTAAATCGTTTGCCGTCGCCCATAATATACCGGTGATCCAGCCCGCGAGCGCTAAGGAGGCAGGTTTTAATGAGAAGATACAGGACCTTAATCCCGACCTGTCCGTCGTCGTTTCATTCGGCATGATCCTCCCGGAATACCTGCTTTCAATACCTAAGTTTTCATCCATAAATCTGCATGCGTCGCTTCTTCCATCCTACAGGGGCGCTGCGCCTATCCAGGCCGCCCTTGAACACGGGGATAGAAGGACAGGAGTAACCGTGCAATATATGGTTAAAGAAGTAGACCGAGGCGATATTATTATCCAAAGCTCCTCGGATATAAAGCCTGAAGATAATTATAAAAGCCTGTCGGAGCGCCTTGCCGTAGAAGGGTCGAAGATACTTCTAAAGGCCGTTTCAGCGATTGAAAATGGAACGGTAAAAGCCGTGAAACAGGACGATTCGGCTGCGACTTTCACGAAAATGCTGAAAAAAGCCGACGGACTGGTCGATTTCAGCGTTCAGTCCTCGGGGGATATATTCAACAAATGGAGGGCGTATTCGCTCTGGCCCGGGATCTTCGCATTTTACAACGGCCCCGCGGGCAGGATCAATATAACCTTGGTCGATATTAAGAACGTCTCCGGCGATGCAGGATTGGAAACGGGCCGGACCGGCTTTATTGTCCAGGCTGACAAAGGGGGCCTTGTCATCAGCTGTAAAGAAGGATTCTTATCCCTTCTTCGCCTTAAGCCATGGGGCAAAAAGGAAATGGATTATATCAGTTTTATTAACGGCTATAAACCCGAGTGCGGCAGGATTTTTAAAGGAGAACAATAATGAATGAAGAAAAACCATCCTTGAAATTATTTCAAAGCCTCAAGGTAACCATTTTCAAATTTGAGAAAAAAACAAGAGACTATTTCAGCGCCAAAGGCGCCGATATTTATACAAGGTTTGTCAGAAGAATGTTCTTTGTTTTTATTTTATCCGTGCTGACTGCAGGCATAGTCTCGTCTGCTGTAATATTGATTTCAAGCATCGCTGCGCCTGTCGTGAAAGTTCCTTCCGTTACAGGCCAGAATGTAATAAATGCTTCGATAGCCCTGCAGGAAAAAGGGCTGACAGTCGAAATAGACTCTAAATTCGACACGAATATACAGAAATATACCGTAATCGAACAATTTCCCCAGCAGGGTCTGGCGGTCAGAAAAGGCCGGACCGTTACCCTCCTGGTAAGCATGGGCAAGGACGTATATGTAGTCCCGGCGCTCACAGGCATGAAGAGGGAAGACGCCGAACAGCTCCTTACAAAACTCAATATAAATTATGATATAACCGTCATACAGAGCCAGGATTATCCCGTCGATACGATCATAAGCCAGGACTCCCAGCCTAACCAGGAGCTCGACAGGAATGTAAAGCTGAAACTCCTTGTCAATTCCGACATTGCCGAAGGCCAGTTCAGGATCTCGGATTATTCAAGGCAGTCTCTTGAACTTGTCGCCAAAACCCTTATTGCGAATTCCATACAGCCTGTTATCCAGGAATCGCCAGTCCAGAATCCCGATGAGGACGGTTTAATCATAAGCCAGAATATTCTTTCAAATACAGTTGTGCCGAGGAGCTCTGAAGTTCATCTCCAGGTCGGCGTTTATGAGGAAGATCCGGTCAAGAGACAGAAAACAAGATATAGAATATTCAGCTACAAGCTTGAAAGCATGTCCGATCTTTCATCAAATGAAAATAATCTTTCCCAGGATGAAACATTAAGCAAAAGCCAGGCCGCCGTTAAAATAATGCTGACGGATGAAGCGAACGATCAGAAGGAAATATACAACCAGACGCAGAATTACGGAAATAACATCGTACTCTGCTTCAAAACGATCGGCAAGGCGAAGCTTACCCTGATCATAGACGATAATTTCGTAAAAGATATCCCTTATGATCAATAAAGGACCGATGGTGGCGCCTTCGTTATTCGCCGCCGATTTCTACAATCTTTCGAGGGCATTGACCATCTGCGAATCGTCAAAAGTGGATATGATACATTACGATGTAATGGACAACCACTTTGTGTCAAATATTTCTTTCGGGCCCAAGGTCATCGGCGATATAATAGCCAGGACCTGCCTTCCTGCGGACGTACATCTCATGATAACACTCGAAAAAATAGATAAATTACTGCCGTATACTGATATACCCGTTCAGCATATAACCCTCCATATCGAATCCATGAAAAATTCAATCCCCGGATTTCTGGAAAAGGTTAGACAGAGCGGCAAAACCGTCGGGCTATCGCTCCGGCCGGGAACGGATATTAATGAAATAAAGCCTTATCTCGATATGATCGATCTCGTCCTTGTCATGAGCGTAGAACCGGGATATTCGGGCCAGACTTTCAAACAGGAAACTTATGAAAGGATTTCCGCACTTAAGGAAATGATCGGGCAAAGGCCAGTGACGATTCAAGTCGACGGGGGTATTACCCGTAAAAATTATGAAAAGGTGCTTGACAGCGGGGCCTGCTGCCTGGTAATCGGCAACCACTTTTTCGAGGACGGCAATACGATGGAATGGGTCGGCAGGATTAAAAAACGCTTAATCCTTAAGGGCACTTCTAATGACTGCCCCCCCTTACGGGGGCAAGCCCCTGGGGCAGCAAGGTAGTGCCCATTGGGCGGATCTTTGATTCATTATTACAATTATTTTTCAAAAATCTAGTTTTTGTAACCGCCCTTAAGTAAAATAAACTCTACGCGCCTGTTCTTTCTCCTGCCTCCGGCCGTCCTGTTATCCGCTATCGGGAATTTGTATGCGAACCCCCTGTATGAGAGCCTGTTTTTTGAAACACCCCTGACGGCAAGATATTTGTATACATTTTCAGCCCGGTCCATGGACAGGGCAAGGTTCTTCTTCATCGAACCCACATTATCGGTATGCCCGCCGATTTCCACCCTGTAATCGGGATATTTCATCAGTATCTGGGCCACCCTGTCAAGGATGAATGTCTTTTTTCCTTTTAATCCGGCTTTTCCGGAATCGAACTCGATATTATTTATCCGGATCATGTATCCCCTCCGGGTTTTTTCAACGAGGACATCTACATTAATTCCCCCGTCAAGCTCTTTTTCTGCGCGATTTCCGAAACCGTCTAAAGCTTCGGCTATAAGCCTGTAATTAAGAGCGCTTTCAACAAGCTCGCCGTTATCGGAACGGCCGTCCCAGGCGATTACGCTCGCGGGTTCCGAATGGCCCTCGAAAGATTTAAAAAGCTTGCTGTCCGGATCAAGGATTTCTATTTTCCAGTATTTGATCCCGTTCGCTCCTTCTGCGCTGAAATGGATGGTCAGCGGACCGGTCCCTTTATCATCGGGCGAAAAGGGGTTCGGACCGGCAGTCAGGGATAATTCCGGATGAGACGAGTCGATTATAAAAGAATTCTCTCCGGAAAATGCCGAGTCTCCCGGTGAATATGTGCATTCCAGCGTGCATTTATACAGCCCGTCGGCAGCCGTTTTCATATCGTCCCCGGTTCCATCCCAGGCAAGGCTCTGAGGCAGATCCCGGCCCTGCAGTTCCTTGGTTATTTTGAAGTTCTTGTCCCTTATTTTGAGGTCCCATGAAAAGAGTCCGTTCGTAACCGATACGGCAGTGTAGAGTTTTATCTCGTTATAGGGTTTTACAGCAGCCGGAGAAAACCCCGGCCTGTCGGGAGCCAGGAACACAGAATAAACCTGTCTTGAGAGGTTTATGCCGGGAAGAGGCATAACCGTCTTGTTCCCGGCCCTGTCCCAGCCGTAGGCAATGTAGTCATATGTTCCTTCAGGCTGGAGAGTTCCATCGCTGCCTTTGCCGTCCCATTCGAGCATAGCAGGGGGAGTATTGTTATTATCGCCCCAATCCCAGCTTTTAACAACAGCGCCTTCCCTGTTCCGGATTTCGGCTCTCCAGAATCCGTTGGTTGAAAGCGTCTGCGAGATGAAAAAGAGCCCCTTTTTCCCTCCCGAGTTCGGATAAAATATATTGTCATAAATTGCTAACGATCCCTTCGGGGGAGTTACATCTAGGATTATCGAATCGGTTTCCGAAAACACCGTATTTTTCATATCATCCCATGCGCTGGCAATAATAAAGTATTTTCCTTCGGGCAGGAAGGATCCGCTGTCGGCCCTTCCATCCCATATCAAAGCCTCCGGAATTACGGCATTTTCTTTTTTTGACCACAGCCTGTTCCAGAACTGCCCGGGATCTGCAGGGACATCCCTGCTCCGAACCCCGCTCCGCGTCCAGACTGCCTGGTTAGACTGGTTAATTATGGAAACGGACCATCCCTGCAGCAGCCCTGCGCTTTTTATATCGAGGCCTATCGTCACTGTATCCTGGCAGCCGTCAAAGTTTGGTGAGAACCAGACTTCCCTGGAACTCCCCCCATTGAGAATGATCCCGACGGAGAGAGGAATGCTATCGGCAAGAGATACACCTGGACTGAGTAGAATGATCATTATTAAACACGGAAATAATATTTTCATTGTAAGCCTGCCTTGTTTAGAGCCGCCGGGGTAATCAGCGGCTGTATTAATATCGGTACGATTACGGAAACTTAAAACGACTCGGCCGGATTCGAAGGGTTCGCAAAAATCCGGGAACTTCAAAATAGCTCTTGTAGAGTAATCTTTTCAGAATTATAATAAAAGCCATGAAATTTAATTTTATTAAAAATCACCCGGAGGGCCAGCTTTTCGTCACAACGCTTGCCTCTTTCATGACAGGTTTCTCCGTTTCTTCCGTCAATATAGCCCTTCCTCAGATCGGTCATGATTTAAGAATTGACGCGCTCATGTTAGGCTGGATCACTACCTCTTTTCTTCTTTCTACAGCAGTATTTTTAATTCCCATGGGCAAGATCAGCGATTCTTACGGAAGAAAAAATATATTCGCATCGGGTATTTCAATTTATATTTTTTCATCCCTTATTTCGGCTCTTTCTTTCTCAGGATGGATGCTCATCCTTTCCAGAGTGATCCAGGGAATAGGCGCCGGAATGATTTTTTCGACATCGAGCGCTATAGTGGCCGCCGCTTTCGGACCGGGCGGAAGGGGGAGGGCGCTTGGAATCAATACCGCATCGACTTACATCGGCCTGTCAGCCGGGCCTTTCCTGGGCGGAATTATGACAGGAGCGATCGGATGGAGGAGCATATTTGTTTTTTCAGCCGCTACCGGCATTATTATCATGCCTTTTATTTATTCTTACATCCCCGGAGATAAACCCCGGATTAAAGGCGGCAATTTCGATTACCCGGGCGCACTGCTCTGCGCAGCAGGGTTATCTTCCCTGATTACAGGCATTTCCATGCTGCAGTCGGCAGCCGGGATAGCCCTGGCGTCAATAGGTCTGGCTTTCATCGCGGCCTTTATTATCTGGGAATCCCGGAACGCAAATCCTGTCCTGGAAATAAAGCTCTTCAGTAAAAATCCGAATTTTCTGTTTTCCAATCTCGCTGCCATGATAAATTACAGCGCCACTCATTCAATCTCTTTTTTCCTGAGTATTTATCTCCAGACCGTCAGGGAGATGTCGCCCTGGTCTGCCGGAACGGTTATGGTTATCCAGCCTGTCATGCAGGCTTTATTTTCACCCCTTGCAGGAAAATTGTCCGACAGCGTCGAACCGCGGGTGCTTTCTTCACTGGGGATGTTCCTGACAACAATGGGGCTTTTATTCCTTTCATTTTGTGACACAGGTACACCATTATTATTGCTGGCAGCGACACTTGCGCTTCTCGGTTTCGGATTTGCCCTTTTCACATCCCCCAATACAAACGCGATCATGAGTTCCGTGGATAAGAAATACCTGGGAACAGCCTCGGCTCTTGTCAGCAGCATGCGCGTAACCGGACAGATGCTGAGCATGGGAGCGGCCCTTCTCCTGTTTTCAGTCTTCATCGGCAAGGCTGCAATAACGCCGGAACAGGCCGGGCCTATCAAAGAGAATTTTCTTCATGCAATGACGTGGGGTTTCAGGTTTTTTTCCGCTTTATGCCTGGCCGGGACGATGGTTTCGATGGCCCGGGGAAACTCAAGAACGGTTTCCGGATAAGGCTTTCGGGTGGTAAAACCTGTAATATAGGCCCTTTTTCCGGAGGAGCGCCAGGTGGCTTCCCGATTCCTCGATAACTCCATTTTCGATAACGAGAATGCGGTCCGCGTCGCGTATTGTACGCAGCCGGTGCGCTATTATAAAACTCGTTCTGCCCTTCATCAGCGTCTGCAAAGCCTGCTGTATGTGCTGCTCCGTAAGAGTATCGACGCTGCTCGTAGCCTCATCGAGAATTAATATAGAAGCTCCTGCAAGTGCGGCGCGGGCTATGGCTATAAGCTGTCTCTGGCCATGGCTCAGGTTAGATCCGCTTTCAGTCAGGATGGTATTGTAGCCTTCGGGAAGATGAGAGATAAATCCATGCGCATAAGATAGTTTTGAAGCCTGCTCGATATCTTCTTCCGAAGCGTCAAGCTTGCCGTAACGTATATTTTCGCTGATGGTTCCAGTAAAGAGATAAGTGTCCTGGAGGACAGTCCCGAAACAGTTTCTGAGGCTCTTCCTGCTGTACTGCCTTATATCCTTCCCGTCTATAAGGATGCTGCCTGACGACACTTCATAGAACCTTGTCAGAAGATTAACTATAGTTGTTTTGCCTGCGCCCGTCGGTCCTACAAAGGCTATCCTGCTGCCTTGAGCGGCTTCGAAACTGATATTTTTCAGCACCATAACATCCTGCCTGTAGCCGAAAGACACATTCCTGAATTCGATATGCCCGTGAGGATTTACCAGATCTATTTTATGGACAGGGTCCACTTCTTCTTCCTTTTCATCGAGTATTTCAAAAACCCTTTCCGCGCCTGCGATAGCTGTCTGGAGCATGTTGAATATGCTTGCGATATCGTTCAGAGGCCTGCCGAACTGCCTCGAGTAGCCGATAAAACTGGCAATCGTTCCTAAGGTAACGATATTTTGCAGGACAAGAAGGGCTCCGGCGGTTATAACGGCCGTGAATCCTATGTTATTTATCACATTCATCAGGGGCATGATATAACCGGACCAGATCTGGGCCCTGATCCCGACCATGCAGAGTTTCTGATTGAGAATGTCGAAATCGCTGACGGTGATTTCCTCGCGCCCGAAAGCCTTTACTACGCCGATCCCCGATATCGATTCCTCGATATGCCCGTTCAATTTACCGAGAATAGCCTGCTGTTCCTTGAATAGCCTTCCGGTTTTCGAGGCGATGAAATTTGAAAGGAAAAGGACCATCGGCACCGTGATCAGCGCGGCGAGAGTAAGAAGGGGGCTCATGATAAGCATCATGACAAGTGAACCGGCTATCACCGCGGCACTAGAAAATAACTGCGCGGTGGATTGTGAAATTGCCTGGCTGACATTGTCAATATCGTTGGTAAGACGGCTCAGGAGATCCCCATGGGAGCGGGTATCGAAAAATGAAAGCGGCAGTTTCTGCATTTTTCCGAACAAGGCGGTCCGGAGCCCCTGCACTATCCTCTGTGAAATTCCGGACATCATATAGCCCTGGATGACATTGAAGCATGTATCCGCCAGGAAGACCGAACCCATAAAAAGTGCTATTGCAAGGAGGACATCCATGCGGACTTTTCCCTGCCCGGGCGCAATCGCATCTATCGCCCTGCCTGTAAGATAAGGCACAAGAAGCCCTATAATGGCGCTGGCCAGGACAAGCATGAATACCGCTATAAGCAGGCTCCGTTCCCCTGAAAAATATCCCCACAGCCTTTTTAACGACGGCCAGAAACTTTTCGGCCTGACTACAGGGCCGCCCCTGTGCCCCCCTGGCCTGCCGCCCATACCGGCCCTGCCGCCGATCGACGGTTCAGGCATCTTCGGGCACCTCGCTGCCGATCTGGGAATGGAAGAGCTCCCTGTAAAGCACGGACGATTTGAGAAGTTCGGCATGACTCCCGAATCCTTCAAGCCTTCCTCCGTCAAGCAGCAATATACTGTCGGATTCAAGCACTGAACTTATCCTCTGGCTTATAATAAAACATGTCAATCCCCCTGCGTCTGAATTAAAGAGAGCTTCCTGCAGCCGGGTCTCGGTGCCCGCATCGAGAGAGCTCGTGCTGTCATCCATTATAAGTATCCCTGGTTTCCTGACAAGGGCGCGGGCTATGGCTATACGCTGCTTCTGGCCTCCCGAAAGGTTTACGCCGCCCCGGCCGATAACCGAGGAGTATCCCCCGGGGAATCCGGAAATAAAGCCATGGGCCTGCGCGATCCGGGACGCCTCTATTACATCCTCCTCCGAAGCAGCCGGGTTTCCCCAGAGAATATTTTCCATTATCGTCCCGGTGAAGAGTACGCTTTTCTGGGGCACAATCGCTATCTTCTCGCGGAGAGAACGGATATCCACATTACGGATATTTATGCCGTTTGCAAAAATGCTGCCCGAGGAAGGGTCGTAAAACCTGGGAATAAGCCCGACAAGCGTGCTTTTTCCCGATCCGGTAGCCCCGATTATTCCGATATTGTCGCCTGCGCCGCATACGAATGAAATATTATCGAGGACAGGTTCCCTCGCTCTTTGGCCTTCACCGGCAAAGTATGAAAATGAAACTTTATCGAATTCAATTCTAAAATTCTTCCTGCCCGGAAGGATGGGATGCATGCTATAAACCATCCTGTCTTCAGTGTTGAAAATGGCTCCTATCCTTTCTGCGGAAGCCCTGGCCCTGACAAGCATATTGAATATAAACGAAAGCATTATCAGTGAAAAGAGGATCTGCGTCATGTAATTCACGAATGCGAGGATCTGTCCTGTCTTCATCTGCCCCAGATCAACCCTGTATCCTCCATACCATAAAACAGCAAGTATCCCCAAGTTTACAGCCAGCAGGACTGATGGTATAAATCCCGCCATGACCTTCATAACCCTGATAAAGGCTCCGGATAGTTCTGAGTTGGCTTCAGAAAACCGGGTCTGTTCATAGTCCGACCGGTTGAAGGCTTTAACAACCCTGATGCCCGAAAGAAATTCGCGCATTGTGCCGTTGACACGGTCAAGAGCTGCCTGGACATTGCGGAAAAGAGGGTAGGCCCATCTCAGGTTGAGGAATATTATAAATACTACGACGGGAATTACTACAGCCGGCACGACCGCCATTCCCGGATTCACCGATAAAGCCATAACAAGGCTGCCGATTATAAGAAGCGGCGCTTTAACAAATATTCTCATTATTCCGTTAAAAAATGTCTGAAGCTGGGTCACATCGTTAGTAGTTCTTGTGATGAGGGTTCCAGTATCGAAACGGTCCAGGCTCCCGAAAGAAAAATTCATGATCTTTCTGTAAAGGTCAGACCTTACATCCCTTCCGAAACGCTGGGATATGTTGTTCGAAAAAATATTCCTTAAAGAGGCCGCGCATGCCCCGGCTGCCGTGAGGAAGAGCATCCAGCCGCAGAGCGCGAACACCGTCCTTAAATCCCTTTTCGCTATTCCGTTATCTATTACATGCGCCATCAGCGTCGGCAGGGAGAGGTCGCATGCGGCTTCTCCGGCTAAAATAAAAAGAGTGCAGGAAAAAGTAAAACCGTATTTCTTAAAATATTTACCGAGATAATTCATGAAAATAAGTATAAAACACCGGCAGAAAAACGCAATAAATTACAGTTGAGCCAGAGATTCACATGTTTTTTTTTTGCAGAAAAATTTTCAGCCATATATAATTTCTTATTATTCGAGGGGGCTGTAAAATGATTAAAAAGCTCGTATCATGCTTGCTTTTCCTTGTTATTTGCGGAATATCCTTTTCAAAGACAACTTTTGTCATGCTTCCCATGGCTGAAGAAGGAGTTACGAAATCCGAAGCCGACGCCGGATTCAACAGCTTTTACGGCAATCTGATAAATTCCAAGAAATTCAATGTCGTGGACCGTGAAAGGCTCAACAGTATCCTTTCGGAAACAAAGCTCGAATTATCAGGCCTCTCGGAGAATAAAAACGATATAACGAAGCTGGGAAAACTGCTCAGCGCAGACAAGCTCATCACATCGAAAATATATATGAAGGCGGCGGACCAGCCCGCTATTTTCTTCCAGGTAATCGATGTTCAGACGGCCCAGATCGAGATTTCAAGGGAAATTTCCTTCCAGAATTACAGCGCCGAATCGGACGGCAGGTATTGCGCTGCCGAAGTTATTAATAAATATCCCGTTTTAGGGGAAGTACTGGGTAAAGCGGGCGACAGCGTCATAATCAATCTCGGTGAAAATGACGGGATAAGCGTCGGTGAAAAAATATTCGCTGCAAGGAACGATATAACTTATGGAGATAACAAGGAAATTCTCTACCAGGAGGAAAAACGCCTGGGGATACTCCGTGTAACCGGGATAATGGGCGGAAGGGCAAAAACCTCTGTAGAAAGCCTTGAAAACCCGGATACGGACATCCGGAAAGGCGATATAATATCCCCTGAACCTATACCTGCCAGGGAGACAGTCGTATCTAAAACGCCTCTGCTGTCCGATATAAAAAAGGGAAACATATTGCTGGACGACGACATGAAAAAAAAGCACTACCTGGCAGTCACATATAACGCCGGGGAAAGCTATGCCGACGGCAAGCTCAGCATGTGCGCGACAAATATAAATTCAGGCCATGTTTATACTTTCTATCCCATACCATACGATAACCTTTCGAACTTTATCATGGAGGGCGATGTAGAATTCAAGAAAATCGATTCGACCTATAACCGTATGGAGGTCCTTTTCCGAAGCAACGGCGATTATGTCCAGAGCGAAACTTATTCTTTCTACTGGCACAATAAGGGGCAGTACGGGGTTTATTTGTTCAACCTGGGACAGTTATTCGAACTCATGCCGCTCCAGGGATCGCCCGCCATCAACCGGGAAACAGGCTTGAATCATTTCAAGATTGTGGCATACGGATCGAGGTTCGACCTCTATATCAACGACCAGTTCCTTGTCGGCATTGAAAACGAAAGATTGGAAAAGGGTTCGGTAGGTTTCGAGGTCGGCTGGGGCGGGTACTCTACTGTCAACAATGTGAAAATATGGGAAGCTGTGAAGTGATTTAGTTGCGTTTAGCGAGTTCTCGAGCTTAGTGCAACTTATGCCGGCAAAGCTGGTGCGGCACTTATGACCGGAGGGAACTCAATTGCGCACAACGCGGAAACCGATACATAAGTCCTCGACAATCCACGGTTCACATTCATCGCTATATGTAAGAGAAGCAGCCGATGCCGCGTAAAAAAAATTGCTGCCGCGCACCCGGCGGGATGAGCCGGAAGATGATCCCCTAAAATCTGTCAGCAAACCCGAGGGTCTGTCTTTAGCCCAATCCCAGCACCATTGCCACACATTCCCGCTCATATCGTACAAGCCCAGCTCGTTAGGCAATTTTGTACCAACCGGATGGGTCGTTCCTATAGGAGGATGAGTTTTCTTATTCGCGTTATTATCAGTCCAGGCATAGTCATCGATCCTATTAAGTCCCGTGCTGCCGGCAAAAGCCTTTGAATATCCTGATTTGTTAATCTGTCCGGGATCCGACGTATCTGCACCCATTGCAGCCCACATCCATTCCATCTCCGTAGGTAAACGATAGCCGTTAGCAGACCAGTCGGCTGTAACATTATTCCAGTCAGCATCTTTTGATCTGGGCACATCTCCCCAGTCTGCCGGATCAGTACTGCCCTTGACGGAGTATACAGGAGTAAGCCCTTCCAGCTTACTCAATTTATTACAAAATACCAGGGCATGATACCAGCTTGCTTCTACAGGATCATCGGGACTCAAGGAACAAATCACATAACCCGGGTCAAACCCCATCACATTTGAAAATTGAACCCGGGTGATGTCGTTCTGGCCGATCCTGAAAGACGATACCGTACTATTATTACCCGATGTCCCATTACGCTGAAACGTGCCGGATGGAACGTACTTAAGAGTGCCGATATTAGTGGATATGTAATCATTTCCAGTCGATGAAAAAACAGGGCCGCATGATACCGACATGAACAAAACAGCCAAAGATGCAATGAGACTGAAAAAAACAATTTTTCCTTTCATGATAACACCTCTTTTTATATTTTTACGAGCTGAAAAAAAGAACCATTATTTAAGTAAAAGTTTCAGCAAATTTATCCTGTCTTGTTTAATTCCGGACGTTTCATTTCAAAACTTTCACTAAAATCTTTAATTTAAACTGAAAGAAATATTATTTTATAAATGCTTCCTTGTCAAAAAAATCGAACTATTTTCAGAAATTAGCAAACTGTGGATCCTTTGCCGGACAGTTGACGAACGCCTTCTTTGACTTTAAAATATATCAGGTTAAAAGAAGGATAATTATATACTGAAAAAGAAAACAATAGAATCGAAAACATTCTATAACTTTGATAGAGTCTTTTGTGCCAGCCGATCATTCCCTGAAAAAGTTAAAAATAAATATCCTTTGATTTCATCCGAGATAAAGTAAAGCATCTTTACAGCCATACAGGACAGCCATATTGATGGTTTATCGTTTATGACATAGACGAGAAAATTCCTGATCACAGCGTCATCTGGAAGATAATAATATCCGTAACAAAACGCATTCTAGTAAAACTGACCCTGCCAGTAAAAAACCACATGGCAGACAAAAGCGGACTGATAACTGATGTATTTGTAACACCCGGAAACGCGAGAGATCATGTGACATATAAAGACCGGGTCATAAGACAGAAAGATACTTTTAGATTTAATATAAAGAACTGTGTTGCGGATAAGGGCTATGGTAATCACAAGGTTTATCAGTATTTAAAAAACATGGGTATAGAAGCCTATATCCGGTGAAGCATCCCGGAATTATATCAAAATTCTGATTCTACGCCCTGATAAATACCCCGGCAAGAAAAAAAAGAGGACTATACGGCGGGTAAACAAAGGCCCTACAGAGAGTATAATTTCAGGGGGGGGGGTGAATCCTTCCGATTTTAACAAAGGAAATTCGAAAATGTAAATAAACCATGTTAGTTTAATTTTCTTTGGCGGCTTGTAAAATTCTCAAACAGTTCTTATCATAAATCTTGTACTCCTCGAACCTCTATTTACATATTGAATATAATATGGTGTATCTTTTATTGTTTTATCTATTGCCCGGATAGAGAGGTTTTTATGAAGATGAGATCAACCATTCTATTTCTTTTGACAGTAATATTATTCACCCTGGAAATTTCCTGCTCTAATAAATTGCTGCATTCGCCAGCTTTGCCGGCTATGAACGTATACGTGGGCGGGTATGTAAACTCCAACATTTCTTCTCACGCTTGTTACTGGAAAAATGGCGCATTGACAATACTCTGCAGCAATGAATCCAAGACCATTTCCCTCGCTGTAGACAGCTTGGGCAACGTATATGCTGGCGGGGAGTATAGCAGTAACAATGATTATGTGTCTCATGCCTGTTACTGGAAGAATGGGGTTTTGGCAACACTTGACAGGAATGAAAAAACAGATTCATTGATTTATTCAATAGCCGTGAGCACTGCGGGGGATATTTATGCCGGAGGGGAGCAATGGAGCAGCAGAGTGGTTAATTATGCCTGTTGCTGGAAGAACAGTTCTTTGACAATACTCCGCAGCAATGAAAATGAAAAATCCCTGGTCACTTCCCTCGTTGTAGACAATTCCGGCAATGTTTACACAGGCGGGAATTATGAAAGCAGCAACGGTGTTTGGCATGCCTATTACTGGAAAAACGGGGCTTTGACAAAACTCAGTCAAGATGAGGGTGATTCCTTTGTCAATTCCATCACGGTTGATGGCTCAGGCAACGTTTACGCAGGCGGGAATTATGAAAGCAGCAACGGTATTTGGAATGCATGTTACTGGAAAAACGGTACATTGACAACACTTTGCAGCAATTATTCCCAGGTCTATTCCCTCGCAGTAGACAGCTTAGGTAACGTTTATGCAGGCGGGAATTATAAAAACAGAAACGGTGTTTGGAATGCATGTTACTGGAAAAACGGAATTTTATCAGCATTCAGAACCGGTGATGATGACGAATCCTGTATCAATTCCCTCGCTGTTGACAGCTTGGGCAACGTTTACGCAGCCGGATATTATGTGAATAATTTAGACAGCAAAAGTGAATATTATTATGCCTGTTACTGGAAGAATGAAGTTTTAATAAAGTTAGATATAGATGATTCAGGAACTGGCAGTGAAGCCGATTCCATTGTGATAAAATGAAAGGAACTGTGAGGTTAGCCGGAGTATCTAATAGGGAATTTCAGGGGGGTGTGAATCCTAGGCAATTCTAACAAAAAGAACCGCCCCGAAGAAGAATCACCGGACAAGCCGGTAAAGGTAAGGCTGCTATAAGATATTTTAATTTGTCATATATGGTGCTACAAAGATTGAGAGTGCTTCACAGTATACTCTTCTGCTTTGTAAGTGTGTTTCACTCTTACTTACAATGGCTAATTGTGTTTTAATGGTCCCGGTCCAGTAGCATGCGTTTTCGCTGTCGTCCTTACCTGCAGTATAGATCGTACCTTTATACACAAATATTGAGGATGCAATACCGCCCTCCGCTAATTTAGTCTCATTGGTCCCGGTCCAGTAGCATGCGTTTTCGCTGTCGTTTTTACCTGCAGTATAAATCGTACCTTTATACACAAATATTGAGGATGCAATACCGCCCTCCGCTAATTCAGTCTCATTGGTCCCGGTCCAGTAGCAAGCGTTATCTTTGCCGTCATGTCCTGCGGTATAGATCGTGCCTTTATAAACAAAGATTGAGTTTGCCACGGGAATAGTAGAGGTTGTTACCGATAATAATTTAGGCTCCGCTAATTTAGTCTCATTGGTACCGGTCCAGTAGCAGGCGTTCCCGCTGGCGTCCCAACCTGCGGTATAAATCGTGCCGTTATACACAAAGATTGATTTTGCAGCTGGGAAGAAGGCTAAATCTCCATTGCTTGCGCTGGTTAATTGTGTCTTCTTGGTTCCGGTCCAGTAGCAAGCGTTCCCGCTGAAGTCCCTACCAGCGGTATAGATCATGCCTTTATACACAAAGATTGAGTTTGCCTCACCGCCCTCCCCCTCCGCGAATTCAGTCTTATTGGTACCTGTCCAATAGCATCCATACCCGGCGATATAGATCGTGCCTTTATACACAAAGATTGAGGATGCAGAACCTTCCGTCGCTAATCTAGTCTCAGTGGTACCGGTCCAGTAGCATGGGTACCCGGCGGAGTAGCTTTCTTTCCCGCTGGCGTCATTGTCATACCCTGATATATATACAGTTGGGCCTGATGACGGACTCGTACAGCCTTCCAATAAAACCGCCAATAAAATAAAGCCGGATATCATAAGAAAGGCATATAAAAGAGTTAAATTCCTTTTCATAACTAATCCTTAATAGCGCTTAACGAGCATATCGAGCTTAGCGCTATTTATGTTGAAATTGCGCAGCGATTTCAACGTTATTAATAATATTCCTGAGAATATTGTATCCGTCTATAGTATACCATAAAACTCAAGAAAAAAACCGGAAATAAATTGAAACGATTTTATAAAACAGACATTGAAAAATCAAAAATCCCCAGGTTGTGAAAACATTCACGGGCTGTTGACGAACTCCTCCTTCAACATTAAAATATATCAGGTTAAAAGAAAGATAACTATATGCTGAAAAAGAAGATAATAGAATCGGAAATTTTCTATAACTTTGATTTGGAATCTTCAAATGGGACTATGCTCCGCTGTCGCTAAGTCCCCGCTAGCGCCGCTTGCTTAGCTAGCGCCATCAAGAGCTAGCGACTTTAGCGCCGTTTACAAAGTAAACGGCATTAAGTGCCGCTAAATTCCTCCGGAATCAAGCGACACTAAACTATAATCTCATCCTCGGCATTTCTCGAGAGGACGATTTCGCCCTGCTCCTCGAGCTTCCTGATAATATTGACTATCTTCTGCTGAGCTTCTTCGACGTCCTTGAGCCTTATCGGACCCATGTATTCCATGTCTTCCTTGAGCATCTGGGCAGCTCTCTTGGACATATTCCTGTAAATTTTATCCTGTACTTCAGGGTCAACCGCTTTCAGCGCCTTTGCAAGGTCGGATGTGTCCACATGCCTCATAACCTTCTGGATAGACCTGTCGTCGAGGGTAATAATATCCTCGAATACGAACATCTTTTTCTTTATCTCTTCAGCTAAGTCGGGATCGTCTTCTTCGAGGGCTTCGATTATATTCCTTTCCGTCGCCCTGTCAGCGTTGTTAAGTATGGCGACGACGGAATCTATGCCTCCGGCCGATGTATAATCCTCGCTTGCAAGGGTCGACAGCCTCCTCTCGAGGACTCGTTCAACCTCGCGCAATATTTCCGGGGATGTCCTGTCCATCGTCGCGATCCTCTTGGCCACATCCGCCTGTATTTCATGGGGCAGCTGGCTCAGAAGGCTTGCCGCCTTCTGCGATTCAAGGTATGACAGGATCAGGGCTATGGTCTGGGGATGTTCGTTCTGGATGAAGTTTATGAGATGGGCCGGATCGGCCCTTCTGACAAAGTCAAAAGGCTTGGTCTGCAATGAAGATGTCAGCCTGTTTATGATATCGACCGCTTTCTGGGTGCCCAGGGCCCTTTCGAGCACATCCCTGGCGTAATCGACTCCGCCGTTTACGATAAAGTCCTGGGCCATCATTAATTCCTGGAATTCCATGAGGACCTGGTCCCTTAATTCGGAATCGATCTTGTCCACCCTTGCTAATTCGAATGTAAGCTCTTCCACCTCATCCTCTTTGAGGTGCTTGAAAATATCCGCGGAAACTTCCGGGCCTATAGAAACAAGGAAAACGGCAGCTTTTTCCCTTCCGGTAAGGGCCTTTTTCTTGTCCCTCTTTCCACCAGGTTTCGGCTTTTGGACGGCGCCTCCGCCGGCCTGTTCTACTGTTTCTTTTTCAGCCATATATTTCTCCTGTTTTCAGGCATGCTTAATCTTAAGCCGTTTTTATAATTATTTCACTTTTCCTGCATATCTTTATTTATTTTCATTCAAACAGCTCCCGCTTTTTTAAGAAGTTCCGCCGCGCCGGCCTGTCCGTTTTCAGAAGCATAACGGTACGCCGTCAGTCCGTTCGCCGCCTTAATTTTAAGGTCGGCCCCTGCCCCTATCAATATCTTTACAGACTCGATATCATTCCTGCCGGCGGCAAGATGAAGGGCCGTCTGTCCTATTTTATCCCTGGCATTGACATCGGCCTTCGCTCTGACAAGGAGTTTAACCGCTTCCGGGCGGCTTTCGTCGGCCGCCAAGATCAGCGGCGTCATTTTATAGAAATCCCTTGATTCTACATCGCCCCCGCCCCTTATATAAACCTCGATCGCTTTTAAATCCCCGGTTTTGATCATTTTAAAAATATCCATGACAAACCTCCATTCAGTTATGACCGTTCCCTGTTATTATCCCGTCGAGCATCAAAGACACGGCATTGACGATATCAGTTATCATGACTTCGAAATCTACCATACCGCCCAAGCTCGCTTTAGCTCTCATGTATGAGGCATCTTTTATAGAATATATGACATTGTAGATAGTACTGGCAACTTTATTGATGTTGCAGTCGATTATCTCGTTTTTTTCCCTGCACCCCGCAAGGATGGATTCGAAATATTCTATCCCTTTTTTTACTGAGCTTTTCTTAAGTTCCTCGAGCTGGGGAGTCAGTTTTTTCAGAGTATCCATGGAAAGCTGCGTTAAAAAGCTGCTGCCCCGGCTGTAAGTAAATCCCTCCCTGATCCAGGTCAGGATCTTTTCCCTGCAGCCGGACTCTTTTTCCACCTTCTTTTTAAGAGATCCTGTGAATTCATCGGCTTGCCTGTTCACAACTTCCGTGAATATCGCTTCCTTGTTCCTGAAATAATAATAGAGGGATACCTTGTTTATCCCGACCATTTTCCCTATATCGTCAAGGGTAGTTTTATCATATCCGAATCTTGAAAAACACTTCTCAGCCGCGTTCAGTATGTCATTCTTCCTTCCGGAAGCCACGGGACCCCCCAAACATTCTTATGTTCTAACATTATATCATATTATTAGAATTATTGTCAACAGGGCCCCTGCAGGCACATCCGTCCAAATGTTCGTAAACCATATTTTATTCATGGTTGACAATCTTTAAAATCAGGAATATAATCTTCAGACTTATTTTTAGCGGAGGTTTCCCTATGCATCTGAGTTTAATAACAGAAAGGTATTATAAGTGGCGCAGCCAGTCCTCGTTTGCTTCAAAAGCGCTTCTCTCCTTAGGCGGGGCCTGCCTTATAGGCGCTTTGGCGCAGCTTAAGATATATCTGCCCTGGACCCCCGTCCCGATAACCGGGCAATCGTTCGCTGTAATTATGATGGGAGCGCTTCTGGGCAGGTGGTGGGGCGGCATAGGCACGCTTATGTACATCGGCCTGGGAATAATCGGAGTGCCCTGGTTTGCAGGGCTTAATGGGGGAATTGCCGTTCTTCTCGGGCCGACAGGCGGCTATCTTATAGGATACCTCATGGCGGCTTTCTATATGGGTTTTGTTATGGACAACTATCCCCGCGCAAGGAAACTGCCCATGCTCTTTCCTGCCATGCTTCCTATGATAGTCATGGTTTATATACCCGGCCTGATACAGCTTGGGTTATGGCTGAACATAGTCAAGGGGAGCTTTCCGGGAATCCCGCAGCTCCTGCTGATGGGCGCATCGCCATTTATCATCGGAGACCTTGTCAAGGCTGCGGCCGGAGCTCTCCTGATACATGGGATCAGCACCGAAAAGAAATATTGATAAAAACCGGTTATTATTTAACGGATAGAAATAATTTTAATACCGTTCCTGCCAAAAGGGACGGCTTTTTCTTTAAACAGCCAAAGCAGTCAATTGACAATAAATGTTTAATAATATAACATTTCCCCTGTAAAATATTCCGGGGGAGGTGGGCTTTATGAAGTTCGGGCTGTTAATTCTTTTTGCTTTTGTCATGCTTTCCGGAGCGGGATTGCTTTATCCCGGGGAGAACAATTCATCACCTGCAGGGAACTGGGGGGGAAGATTATCGGAAGTAAATCTCAGGGTCGGCTTTGATATCGCTGACGGCGGCACGGGCTGGCAGGCGGTAATGAACGATCCGGACCAGGGATTGATGGGGCTTCCCGCAAGTTCGATAACAATAGCGGGGCCGAAAATTCACATTGAAATCAAGAGCCTTTCCGCTGTTTATGACGGCGAAATTTCAGGGGGCGGTATCAAGGGTAAATTCAGCCAGAAAGGGCTGACTTTCGAACTTGATCTTGTTAAACTGGACAGCCCCTGGACCCTGGAAAGGCCCCAGGAACCCAAGAAACCTTACCCCTACATAGAGGAAGATGTTTCCGTCAGCAATACAAGGGACAATGTCATACTTTCGGGAACATTGACCGAACCGGAAAACAACGGCAGATATCCGGCAGTCTGCCTGATTCAGGGATCGGGCCCTCTCAACCGGGATGAGGAAGCATACGGTCACAGGATTTTCCTTGTTATAGCGGATTACCTTACCCGGCAGGGTTTCGCCGTCCTGCGCTGCGACAAAAGGGGCACAGGGAAATCCACCGGCGTATATTCCGCCGCTACCAGCCCGGATTTTGCATCCGATGCCTGTGCATGTGTTGAATATCTGAAGGGCAGAAAGGATATTATTAGCAATAAAATAGGGTTGATAGGCCACAGCGAGGGCGGAATAATAGCCCCCATGGCCGTAAACAGGGAAAAAAATGTCGCATTCATAGTTCTTCTTGCCGGCCCTGGAACCGGCGGCAGGAAAACCTGTCTGTACCAGAACCGGATAATCCTTAAAAGCGCAGGAGCTCCGGATGGATTCATCGCAAAATATCTCGAAATGCTTGACCGCGAAATTGCCTTAATAACAGCCGATTCGAACGATACAGCGGCAAAAAATGCGGCAATCGCCGAATATGATGAGTCTTCGAAAAATTTCAACCCGGGTGAGCTGGATAAATACGGGATTAATAAAGATAATATGGAAAAGTCAATTGATATATTCTGTTCGCCCTGGTGGCGCTATTTCCTTTCTTACGATCCGTCTGACGGCCTGAAAACTGTTAAATGCCCTGTCCTTGCCTTAAACGGGGATCTGGATACCCAGGTTTACTGGAAAGATAATCTTCTAACCATCAGCAATACCCTTGCCTCATCCGGAAACACTAATTTTAAAACTATAGTCATGCCCGGTTTGAACCATCTTTTTCAGAAAGCCTCGACAGGTCTGGGTTATGAATACGGAATTATCAGTGAAACATTCAACCCGGACGCATTGAGAACTATCGGAGACTGGATAATAAAACAGGTGCAGTGATCCCCGGTTCTTTATCCCTCGAATCTGTCGATAAGAAACCCTGCGTCCTGGATCATTTTCCTCGTTTCTTCCATGCCGTCGCCGCCGGCAGTCAGATATCCCTTTGCGAAAAGCGAGTTTGCCGGGAAAAGGCTCATCGCCTGCATGCCCCGCAGATGGTACTCCCTTCCCGCGGCGATGCGCAGTTCGCATGACGGCAGCATCAGGCGGAAAGCGCAAAGAACCCTCAGGCAGTATTCCGGGGTAAGCTCCTTCATATCTGGAAGCCTCTTGTTTTTCCCGGGGATGTAAAAATTGACAGGCACGGAGCTGGCCCGGACTTTCCTCAGCTCGCCTGCCATGCTGAAAATATCAGAGAGGCTTTCTCCCATCCCGATTATCACTCCGGAACAAACTTCAAGTCCCGCCTCCCGGGCCGTATTGACTGTTTCCAGCCGCTTACTGTAATCATGCGAGGTGCATATATTTTTATAGTGTGAAAAGCTTGTATTTAAATTATGGTTGTACCTGCCGACGCCCGAAGCCTTGAGCTTGGACGCATTCTGCCTGGTTAAAAACCCCGCGGAAACGCAAATGCTTATATTGTATAGATCCCTGATTTTTTCTGAAACATCCGTTATATGTTCGATTAATTTGTCATCCGGGGCGCTGCCTGAAAAAACCATGCAGTACCTGTACGCCCCCGATTCCGCGGCATCTTTTGCTTCGAGCAGTATTTCCTCCCTGCTTTTAACAGGGTATGCCTCGTCTTTATTGCCGGAATGAACCGACTGGGAGCAGTACAGGCAGTTTTCGCAGCAGTTCCCGTTTTGCGCGTTGTTGAGAACATGGATCCTTACGCCGTTCCCGAAATAATGATGCCTTACACGGTACGCGGCCTGCAGAAGGGGCAGGAGCTCCGCATCCTTGCCTTCTATCACCCATTTGAACTCTTGTGCATCTATCGGACAGTCATCAAGGCTTTTCAGGGACAGGTCGGAATATTTCGAATAATTATCCATCGGCGCTCAGATCAGGGCCGCATGAACCTTCGGCATGAGTTCGCTGATTATGATCTTCTGCGGGCATTTCTCCTCGCAGGTCCTGCACTGCGTGCAGTTCGATGCGTTTTCGTTTTCCGGCATAAAAGACTTGTATGCAAATTTCGCCCCGTTCATCGCGTCGTATGCTATGCCGTCGTTATAAATCTCGAAATTCCTCGGGATGTTCACTCCGGAAGGGCATGGCATGCAGTAGCCGCATTTTGTGCATGGAACCGGCGCCCTTTCCCTGAACCTGGCATTTATATCATCGATAAGGCTCAGGTCCCGGCCGTTCAGGGTGTTTATGCCGGAATTCTCCGCCGATATTATATTCTCCTCAACCTGTTTGAAGCTGCTCATGCCGCTGAGGACAAGTGACACTTCAGGCTGATTCCATATCCACTGTAATGCCCAGTCGACAGGAGAACGTTTGTTTGAATAACCCTCCATAAGCTCTCTGACCGCGGCCGGAGGGTTGGCAAGCCTTCCGCCCAGGATGGGTTCCATCACTATTACCGCCAGCCCTTTCGAGGAAGCCAGTTTAAGCCCCTTTGTCCCTGCCTGATTTTCCGTATCCATATAATTATACTGTATCTGGCAGAATTCCCAGCCGTCATATCCGTTTATTATCTCTTCGAAAGACTTGTAATTGTCATGAAAGGAGAATCCTATATGCCCTATCCTCCCGTCTTTCCTGGCCGCTTCGGCCTTTTTAAGTATGCCGAGGCGCTTAACCTTTTCCCAGCTGTCTTTGCCGAGGGCATGAAGCAGGTAAAAGTCTATTTTCGATGTCTGGAGCTTTTTAAGCTGCGTTTCAAGAAGCCTGTCAAAATCATCAGCTTTGCCTATCTCCCAGATCGGGGATTTTGTAGCAAGCATGACTTTTTCCCTGTACCCGTTTTTCAAAGCTTTGCCCGTCACTATCTCGCTTTCGCCGTTATGGTAAACATAAGCAGTATCCACATAGTTGACGCCATGGTCGATAGCGTACCGGATCATTCTAATTGCCTCTGTTTCTTCTATCTTTCCTTTATCCATAGGAAGCCTCATGCAGCCGAAACCAAGCGCTGAGGGTTTAAAGTCGATCTTCCCGCAATTACGATATTTCATAAAATCTCCTTTATAACTTTATATTTTAGACGGAGGCACGGAGAAGCCGAGAGTTTAATTTTAAAGACCGGATAAATAGTTTTTTCATACCAAAGATGTAACCCGGCTTTTACCAAATACAAAATGAACTCCGTGACTCTGTCACTCCCTGTTAATTATAATACGCAACCGATTATTCTTCCAGAAAGTCGGACTAAAACGGGAAATCGGAAGAGGCCGGCTTCTTTACCCGGACGGGCTTGTTTTCCTTGATTTTCGCTTTGAGATGCACAGGGTTCCCCTCGACAAATATTGCCTTTTCGGGCCTTGCCGGGCAGGCATTTTCACAGGCCCCGCACCCGATGCAGACGCTCTCATCGGTTTCCGGCGCAGGCAGGTCTTTTTTATACGGAACCAGGTAAACAGCCTTTGTCGGGCAGTATTCGGCGCAAATCCCGCATTGTTTTCCCTGGGAGTAAACGATGCAGCTGTTTTTATTCAGGTTCGCGATCCCGATCTGGATAAGCTTTTTTTCTTCAAGCGCGAATTCTTTTATAGCCCCTGACGGGCAGACTTTGAGGCATGCGGCGCACTCATAATTGCAGAAACTGGAATCGTAGTCCATCACTGGCTGGTAAATACTTCTGACGCCGTACTGCGAGAGCATGGGCTTTATAACATGCGAAGGGCAGGCCGCGACACATAGATGACAGCCGGTGCAGAAAGCCGTAAAATGATCGATGCTTATCGCGCCCGGGGGTATGACAGGGTGCTTCCTCCCGGCCGGCAGGAACGGTATCGATGCAGCGGCCCTTGTCATGCCCAAAAAAGGCAGAACAAGGAGAGCTAAGGAACCCCTGGCTATCATCGACAGAAAATGCCTCCTATTTTCATCGGGAAGAACCATGGTTATTCCTTTCCTTTTGATAAAAGCCGGTTTAAATTCAACGGCATGAAAACTGCAGGCGTCAAGGCAGTCATAGCAGTGAATGCACCTGCTGTAATCAATGGACCCTCCGGCGCTGTCGATGCATTCGGCCTTGCAGACCTTCTCGCAGAGGCCGCAGCCTGTGCATTTATCCCCGGAAATAGAGAGTTTCCAGATGGAAAACCTCGATAAGACCGATAGTATGGCCCCCGTCGGACAGAATAAATTACAGTAAAGCCTGCCCCTGAAAACCGATATCAGGAAAAGGGCAAGGAAAAAAGAAAATGTGAGGATTACAACCGGGATCTCTAATCTGTGCAGCGGGATGTCCGCGAAAATCGAAATAGAATTGAAAAAATATGCGGCCGGGGGTCTGAGCAGGTTAGCCGCAGCGCGTCCGAAATTGCTGAACGGTTCGAGAAGGTTAATTAAAATAAGATTGCCGGAAATAAAAAGGGCAGATGCGGCGGCAAGCAGGGTATACCTGAATATGTTCGCCGCCTTATGGAAAGAGTTCCGGTTCCCGGCTTTTTTAAATATTTTCCTTCCGGCGGAAATAAAGATGTCCTGTACTGTGCCGAGGGGGCAAATGGCCGAGCAGTAAAATCTGCCGGCAAGGATCGTTGCGGACAGTATTGCTCCCAGCCCTATAGCCCCCGCCGCAGAGACGCCGATCACTTTCAATACGGCGGGCATAATCTGGATCCCGCTCAGAATCCCGGTTAGCCAGGACAAACCGTTTATAAACCCGGTAAAAAGAAGGATGTAAAGGATTAAAAATGAAAAGGAAATTATTAGCCTTGTTTTTTTCAAGAGGCGCCTTTTTTAAAGTAATATCTTCTTAATACTTAACTGCGACAGATCGCTGTTTCCAAGAAGCCCGGATTCCGATGCCTTTTTAAGGTACCCGATATTCATAGGATCGGTTCCGAAAATTTTCGCCGCAGCTACATCGGCGGCTAACATATCGGTGGAAACAAGCAGGTTTTTTAAAATGCTCACATCTCCTTTCGAATGCCCTCGTGGACCGTTTGTCATCATAACCGCATAAGCGTCTACCACTGTCAGGTCAGGTTTCCTGACAAGGGGGCAATCGGCTATGCATGCTTCCAGGTCGGTCCGGTGCCACTGGTCCCTCGCCCAGACAACACCCATGTAATTTTTCATTCCGATAGTCAGCTGGGCCATCCTGTGATTTTTTAAAACCGGGACATTTATGAATACGTCGGATTCAAGGAATGTTTCATGGAAATCAGCGCTTTTTAAAACAGCGGAACCGGGTATGGCCGTGTTATGATAATACCCCGGATTGTCTCCCGGGACCATAACGCCCCCCGCGTTTTTCACGGCATCCTCTATCCCGCTTATCTTATAGCAGGACGGGCCTGAATCGCATGAGTGGTCAAACACCAGCACCTTTTTTGCGCCGGCGTCAATGCAGTGCTTTATTATCCGGGACACCAGCACAGGATTCGTAGTAGCGCCAAGATCGGGAGATACAGCCCAGCCGATATTAGGCTTTACAAGGACTGTCTGCCCGGGCTTGACAAAATTCTTCATGCCGCCCATGGCTTTCATGGCGGTATCGAACATTACATCCGGTTCTCCGCCCTTGACCGCAACCATGTCATATGCTCTAAGCCGTGCGGGAAGCGCTTCATCGAGCCCGAAAACAGGATTGAAATCTTTCAGAAAAAAAGAGGCGCCGGCCGCCATTCCGATTTTGATAGCGTTACCGAGAAATTCTCTTCTGTTCATATTAATAACCCCGGTTGATTTTAACATAACACAGGTATTTTGTAAATAGTGAACTATACGCATTAATTATATTTTCTTTAAGCCGGAAAGATATTCCGAAGGAGTTTTTGTTGTTATCCTTTTGAAAGAGGAATAAAAAGTCGATTTGGATTTGAAACCGGAATTATATGCTATTTTAAGGATGTTTGAAAATTCGCCGGTTATCATAAGCCGTTTTGCCTCGTTTATCCTGTATAAATTAAGAAAATCATAGAAACTCTGTTTTTTTTGTTTATTCAAAATCCATGAAAGGCGGTTTCTCGGTATATCCGCCATATCGGCTAGATCCTGCAGTGTGAATTCCGGATCGAGGTAGGGCTTTTCTTTATCCATAATATTCTCGATTTTTTCAAGATCATTTAATAAATCCTGACGGCCGCTATAGTATTTTACACTCTTTACAAATGTCTCATTAATAACAAGAGTTTTTCCGGTTATATTACCCTGGTGATCCCTGATAAAAAACACCTGTGTCCTGAGCAGGCGAAAGCCCGTTTCTGTTTCGATACGCCATTCAGACTGGCTCCGGTCCGGTGAAGAGGTTAATTTCAGAATTTCCGGTAATCCCTCCGCGATTTTATCGAATTCCATCCCGATGCTTCCCGAATTTAATTTTCTGAAAAGTTTTCTTATACCCGGGTTATAATCGGCAATACGGTTATCATTATCCAGGATTATCATGTAGTTTGTTATTGTTTCCAGCAAGGTCTTCCATTTCACAGGGAAAATATCGAACAACCTGTATCTCCGAAGCCCCACCGCATAAAGAGGGCCTACAACTGCCAGGAGGATCAGGACAAAATCCAGGCCCCTCTGGAAAATATCAAATTGAAAAATTATATACCCTGCCCAGGGTATAAAAGAAGCTAAAAGCAATATCCCCGCCTGTCTGCGGAAAATTTTTGATGCCTGGAAATAAACCGTAATTACAACAATATTTCCAGCCAGGACGCACAGGTTCGTATATACCGTTTGAACCCAGAACCATGTACTCCTTGTGAATAATATGACCGGATAAGGATTCTCCCTGTCAATCCATGTCGTTTTATATATCAGATGAAAATAGCTGTCGGTGAATTTCAGGAATACCGATGCCAGCGGTATAATTACAAGTAAAATGACGGTCCACTTATTAAGAAAGCGGATGTTGCCGCTGTAAATTACAGAAAGGGCAAGCCAGCTGCATCCGATGAATGTGCTCCCGATAAAAGAAAGGTTATTCCAGAATATTTTCCCCCGGTAATCAGGGCTGATTAATTCAAACGCATAAGTCACAGTGTAAATTGCCACAGCGAGCATCATCAGTGAAAATACTTTCCGGCCGACTAAAAATCCGCTGAACCAGCTGTATAAAGCAAGGCTTAAGAGCATGACCGATGAAACGATCATTATGATCAGTACATAAATCCAGGGAATCATTGCACCTCCCCGGATTTTTTCAGACCGGACAGGTAATCCAGGGGTGTTGTGCCCGTGATACCCTTGAATGCGGAATAAAAAGCGGATTTGGAATTGAAACCGGAATCGAAAGCTATCTGCAGGATATTTCCGGAACAGGATTTTGAGGCCATCAGACGCTTTGCTTCATCTATCCTGAAATTATTAATAAAATCATAGAATTTCTGTTTTTTACATTCATTTAAAATCATTGACAGGCGGTTCCTTGTTATTTCAAGCTTGCCGGCAAGTACCGTGAGATTCAGCTCCGGATCAAGGAATGGTTTTTCTTTTGCCATTATTTTCTCAATTTTAAGAATGTCGCGGACTATCGAATCATCATCAAGATGATGTTTGCCGTACTTTTTATGGCTTTCATTCAATATAATTGTTTTTCCTGTAACATTATTAACACTGTCTCTGATGTAAAATACCTGGAATTTCAGCACTCTTGACCCGTGTATCCTGATTACAGCCTGATAACGGTCTGGCGACTCCGCTAATTTCAGAATTTCCGGAAATCCATGGATAACTTCCGTCAGGAGCTTTCCTATGCTTTTCCCGGTCAAATCTTTAAAGACACTTTTTATCCCGGGATTAAAATCAACAACCAGCCCTTCGTTATCAAGGATAATCATATGGTTAGTCACAGTTTCCAGAACATTTTCCCATGTCAAAGGAAGACTGTAAAGCAAACGGTACCTGATCAGCCCGATCACAAGAAGGGGTCCGGTAATGGACAGGAACATGGGGTTGTAGTCAAAGCCCTTGAAAATAAATCCCGAGAGATAGAGGATAAATCCTATCAGCGGTATTATGGATGCGATAAAGAGAACCCACGCCTGCCGTCTGTATATTGCCGTAGACCTGAAAATAACTATTGCAACCAGGATAATCCCGGAAATCATGCAGGTTGTCTGAAAAACGGTTTGCACAGAATACCAGGGGCCCGGAATGAAAGAGACAACCGGGTAAGGATTCGAGGGATCAATGAATGATTCTTTATAAACAAGTTTGAACAACCCGTCCGTACATTTCAAAATTAAAGAGACAACGGGTATTATAGAAAGAGAGCCGATAACCCACTTGTTTAAAAAAAGGCTTTTACCGCTGTATGCCAGAGAAAATGCCAGCCAGCATGGCCCTATTAAAACAAGCCCCGCGTAAACAAAATCAAGGCATATGTTCTTGCCGCCGAGCGAAGGGATAATAAGTTCAAACGCAACACCGGAGGAGTAAAGAGCTATGCCGAATAGAAGCAGGGTTATTGCTTTACTCCCGATAATTATGCCGCTGCGCCATATATATATTACAAGCAATAATAAAAATATCGATGAAATAACCATAATTATGAAGGCGTAAACCCAGGGCAAAGTCAACCCCCATACTACCTGGAATTTATATTCGACAATTCGCTGTAAAACTGGGCCTGGAGCTTCTGCTGACCGTTAAATTCCTTGTTAAAAATATCCTCGTATTTTTTCCCGTTAACATTGTCATTCAAGCGGTAATACGCCCATGAAAGTATGATAGTTCCATATGGAAACACATCAAGAGAGAGGTTTTTCTCGAGAAGGGAAATAGCGTCCTGGTACCTGCCGGTAAAATAGAGGGCCCTTGCCCATTCGTAAGCAATATAATTTTTCGAGTATCCTGCCCATTCCGGAATATTCTCATAAGCCTTCTGATAAAGGAGAGCCGAAGCCTCGGAAAGCTTCATGATCTTGAATCTCATGCCCTGCATCTCCAGCTGATAGGCCATGTTATAATAATCGCTGTACATCATTCTCGAAGACAATCCCTGATTGCTGACAATCTCCGATGCCAGTGCCAGAACTTTGTCATAATTATAAGAGTAAAAATTTTCAAAAAGCCTGAGCAAATAGACTTCATCACGGTACCTGTTCAGGAGTTCGGCCGGTATATCCTTAATTATCTTTTCAGCGTCGGTCGTGCCCTGAAATCCTCCGTAGCCGGCGGTGCAGGCAAAGAATAATTTTTGTTCGGGGGACATCTTATCAATAAGCGACCAGTTAGTCACATGATAAAGTTCGCCGTAAAAGGGTTCGCCGTTGGGCCCTCCCGGTCCGATGGCTGAGAGCGATTTCACCCCGAGAAAAACCTGTCCAAGGTACCTGTAATCATCAATCGGCAGCGGGGATTTATTGGAAATAAGCAGGAAATCAATGTCGCCCTGTGAAACGGATATGTCCTTTTTCACTATGAGGTTTGCCCTGAGATTGATAAATACGAGCGCTGTATTTCCCGGGAGCAAATTTTCGGCATCTTTAATATCATCCGTCGAGTGATCCCTGCCGTTGAAAAACCGGTATAAAATGGCGTCGGCGCTTTTTTTAATTTTCAGGGACTTATCCAGGGTATCTTCCCATGGCTCTTTTCTGATGTTTTGAACAATCGCCTGCATAAAATAATAAAGCCAGCTTCCGTTCCCGATGGAACTCCTGCAATCATCGAGCAGATTGTCCGCGTTTGCAATGGAGTTTTTATTCTGATCTAAAAGCTGCTGCACCACTTCCCTGTATCCGTTTTCGGTATCGATCTGGTCTATATAGTAAAGCGGTACAAGGTATTCCTGCTTCCGGACCGCGGCAGCCTCGCCGTATTTTTTAGCGCCCCGGTAGTCTGCTTTTTCCCAGCTTTTCCAGAACAGGCTGATATTGTTATCCGAGGCAAAAGCAGCCGCCCCGAAAAGGCATAGTAAAACGATGCTCAGGGAAATTTTCATTTATAGTCTCCTGTATTTAATCGCTTAATGATATATCCGTTATAACATTTCGTCAAAACGGAGAAGGAAAAAGGGTATGAAGGTGGCTGCTACAACCGCAGCCAGCGCCAGAAAACCTATACGGTAAGATCCGGCTTTGAGCATATAAAGGCTGTCGAGCATCAGGCCCATCAGGACCGGGAGGAAAGCAGTGAAAGGCATCGTTATAAGCGGAGATATGGCATAATAGGGGCTAGCGTCCTGGCAGCCGGAAATTTCCTTAACTGCGGGTCCGTACATCTGAAGCCTGCCGGATCTTGAAAAGCCGAGCAGGAAGCTCACGGCATAAAAGGCATAAAGATTCTGAAATATGACAAGGGTTATAATGCCTGTCAGCGTGCAAACCTTAATAAAAAAATAGCGGACTTTTACGCCTATTTTACCGATGAATCCGAGAACAAAGCTTGCACAGACGGCCCCGGTCATGTCCCATGACTCACTTTTTCTCATCCTCAAAATACTTTCCGCTCTTCCTGAATTCAATATTGCTGATTCCATGTCCCCACTTCCTGAAAGCAAAAAAAAGCCCGCTCCCGAAGTTTTTAGCTCCGATAAGCAGGCTCAATATTCTATGCTTGAGATAGAAATAACGCAAATTTTGTATGCTGAGATTAACCTTGCAATTCTTCGGGTTTTTTTCTTCCTTTTTCCGTCCTGTCAAAATCACCGTCATAGCTGACGATTGTCAGGTCTTTCTGATCAGCTATATAGTATTGATAAGCGTCATCGAAATCCAGTTTGTATCTTTCCTCAATCTCAATAATTTTACTGATATTTTCCATTTCCGCCTTTACTAAGTTAATACCTTCGTTGGAAAAAATATCATCCACAAAATTTTTGAGCACTTCGTTTTCATGAATTTTACCCAGCAGAATGCAGATTGAATAAAGAGAAAAATCAGTAATGTACATCGCTTTACCGCTCTTCAAAAAGGCTAATGCTTCATCGTACTTATCTTTTTTCAGCAGAACATGGATGAAGATATTGGTGTCAACGAGATACATTAATGCCGCTCCATAAATCAGAAATTTCATGCTGGAGGGCTACCGGATCACCCAATTTGTCTTTGTATTGTTCCAGTTTTCCTGCCCAGGTCAGTTTCATAGGACTATGGTTCTTTTCTTTCAAATACTTCTGTTTCAGAAATTCGGCAAAATCCTGAAGCTCTTTTTTAGCTTCATCAGGCAGTTTTTCGATAGTTTGATCTATATTCGATTGCGGCATAATCTTTTCCTCCATAGATATATTCTACTTCTTTGCTTCTTGCCAGTCAAGAATATACGACTCCCTTGCTCTCACGTCAAAGAAAAGTTCGTTTTCCAAAGGATGGTATTTCTCATAGACCTCCTTGAGCCTCGACGAGGCCAGGTTGACGTATATTTCCGTCGATGATATGCTCGCGTGGCCCAGGAGCAGCTGTACTTCCCGGATATCGGCCCCGCCGTTGATAAGATGAGTGGCAAAAGAATGGCGCATCACATGCGGGGTAACGTGTTTTCCTATCCGGCTTTTCTTCCGGACATAATCGAAAAGCCGCTCAAGAATCCTCGGCCCAAGCCTGAAGCCGAACTTTCCCAGGAATAAAGCTTTTTCCCGATGGAGGCGCGCCTCTCGCTTACGCCGTGCCAGCTTCGGCCTCACCTGTGAAAGATAGCGTTTGAGATATTCATAAACGTTCGGCCCAAGCGGAACGATGCGGTCTTTCTGCCCTTTGCCGTTGCGGATGAAAAGCATGCGTTCTTCTTTCAGGAAATCCGAAACATCGAGATTCATAAGCTCCCGAGCCCGGATACCCGTCCCGTAAAGCGTTTCGAGGATCACCCTGTTTCTTATGCCTATGGGGGAATCCATCTCAACGGACGAAAGAAATTTATCCATTTCATCCTCCGTTAAAGTCATTTCCCTGATCCGCCGGATATTCTTCATCGTCTCGATGCCGGCGAAAGGGCTTTGAAGTATCTTCTCCTCCTCTTCCAGCAGGGCGAAAATCCTCTTGAGCGTGATCCCGTACTTTCCCAATGTTTCCCGCTTGATTCCCCGCTTGCTTTTCTTTTCCGTGTAGTCCAAAAAATCGTAATAATCCTTTTCCTTCACTTCCCGATAATCCGGAACGCCCTTATGCCGGAGATAGAGGTCGAACATCTTCAGATTTGTCAGGTAGCTTTCAATGCTGGCCCTGGTATAGTTCCTGTACTTCATGGCCTCCGCTATGACCGCTTCGGCTTCGATAAACGATAATCCGGACATACTACGCTTTCTCCCTTGGGTGATATTTCAGAAGCGTTTCCCTCAAACGCTCAGGCGCGAGCCTCGTATAGCCCTGAGTCGTCTCGATGCTGTTATGCCCCAGCAGTTCAGATACTTCCTTGATCCCGGCCCCGTTCTCCAGGATATGTGTACCGTAGCTGTGACGGAAGGAGTGGCTCGATACGTTCTTTTTAATCCCCGCTTTTAACGCGAAGTGTTTGAGTTCCTTGTTCACGGTTTGTATCCATATCCGGCCATGCTCCCTGCCGGTTATAAACAAAAGAGCGGATTCTTCCGGTGAGCGCCTCTGTTGTGCTTTCGGGCGTATATGCTCAAGATAAAGCTGGAGATAGGCCGCTCCGACTTCGCCGAATTGCACTATCCTCTCTTTCTTCGTCTTCGGCTCGTAAACCACGGCCTCCTTTTTCTCAAAGAATTGTGCCTCATAGATGTCTGAAAGTTTCATAGACAGCAATTCTCCGCATCGAAGCCCCGTGGCATATAGTATTACAAATATAGCCTTCATCATAAATTCCGAAGGGTTTTCCGCTTTCCGGTTAAACAGGGCCGAAAGTTCCTTGCGGGTAAAAATATTCCTTGAAACCTTGTCGCCTTCATTCACCCGCCTGACTGACGTATGAATATTATAGCAGTTCGGGTATTCTCCCTTTTTAGACAGCCATATCAAAAAGACCCTTAACGCGTCGATATGCTTGTTCACCGAACTCATCGAAAGGGGGTGATCGGTAGCAATACCATTCTTCAGACATGGCTTGTCTATCAGATAGCCTGTAAATTCCTTGATGTCCTCGCGCTTGAGTTCAGAAAGGCTCCCGATGTGTCTTTCGAGGGTGAGATACCGAAAGAAGACTTTAAGGCCATATCGGCAAAGACCGAGACTACGCTCTGAAGCGTTCTCCTGTCGTTTCTGCTCTATAAAACGATTAAACGACTCCCGGAAGGCTTCCGGTATCTCTGAATCACGCTTTATCGCCTTTTCTTCGAGGCGCGCCTCTTCGGCTTCGAGTATTGCCCTGGCCGTGATTCCCTTTTGCTCGCGCAAGTAAACAAGGAAATGCCTGACGGTTTCCAGTTTCAGGGATAGCGTGGCATCAGAGAGCGGCAGCTTCAATCTTTCAGCCCGCCGGTATAGAAAAACTTTGAAGTTTTCAATGGTTTGCCTGTCCACGTCCTCAATACACTTAATACCGCTCTCCTTGAGGTATTCAATAAAAAGTCTTACAGACCGGCCCCGCTCGTCCAGCGTCCCGAAGGTGTATCCCTTCGCCCTGTAGTATTCCGTATATTCCTTGAGACTTTTTTGTTCCATTGTTATTGCCTCCCAGGGACACATCCCTTAGCTTAAACTTTTTCCCGGCCTTCCACCCCGGAACAGTGTTACCCTGTCGTTTTTGAGTTTGTAATCGCCTGATTTTACAGCAGTTAGAAAATCAAACCGGGTAATTTACCCGGTTTTACCCGCTATTACCCAGTTTATCTTCATATATTACAAATAATTACTCGTTTTCACCGATCTAACTTTCTATCAGTAATAGAATTACCTGTTTTTATCCTTTCTACAACAGCCGCCATTTCTTCCGCCGTAGGGATCATCCCTTCCAATTCCAGCCCTTTTATGGGCGCGTCTTCCCGAAGACAGTAGCTGAACCTTGTCCCATGCTGCTTTCCGCCTACGATCTTTAAAAACTCAAATTCAACCAGCATCCGGACGTACCGCTTCACACTCTCATTAGACAGGTCGGTCAATCCCCGGATGTCCGTTTGTATGATGCTTGTTTCCGTTACCTTTATCCCGCCTTTCGACGCGCGCTTTCTTGACAGCTTCCGTATTTCCTCATACAGTTCTACCATCCCAGCGGGAAAGTCGTAAATATTTGTCAGGATGCCCCCGTCGATGAACAACCTGCGTGCGATGCCGTAATCGTCAAGGCCGCATTCCAGCCCTTGTATTTCTTCTTTAGCGTATGGGTCGTAAAGCGCCACCGGCCCCTTTTTATACTGCTGAAGAAAACAAACAGAATCGATCAGGGTAAGGAACTGCTCATGCGCCCGCCGCATTATGGATTTGACCAATGGGAATTTTAACGCCTGTGAAAACGGGTTGAAGATGTTCTGCGCTTTCAGCATCCTTTGCGCCGAGATATGCTTCCGGGTAATTCCTGGTACAATATGCCGGTTTTCAAGATATCCGTTGAACGTCCTCTTGTATCTCTGCAAGTCCATAACACGCTCCGTCTGCGCCCGGCTTTCATCCACATTCAATACTAAGCAGCGGGAAGCGTTTTCCGGATTCAGCTTCAAGGCCGTCGAGGTCATCATAAAACAAAGTCTCACCTTTTTCTTGACCTCCACAGTTTTCAATTCGCCTGTTTTCTGATCTTTCTGCGTTACCGAGCGTGATATCATGTTTTCAGACTGCATCTGCCGGATGTCTCCTTCGATCTCCTCATTATGCAGCGCTTCGCCCATCGCAAGAATACTATCCAGAAGCTTTTCTTCCTCAAGGTAGTTGAACGCCCGGTCGGATGCCGAGGTTATGGAGTTTACCTTTTCCGGCGGCATAAGCTTCAAAACTGTTTCAATAAGATAGCTTTTCCCACTTCCCGCGCCCGACTGGATATATACGCTTAAGGGCTTTGGCATAAGCCTCGATGTCCCGGCAAGATATACAAGCTGTTTGTTTACATCCTCCCCGGCATAGCCCAGGACATTCATGTCATTTACAATATCATCAAAGAGTGTGGGACTTTTCAGAAGCTCTAATCCGGCCTGCCGGTCGTCTTCCGTTAATTCGATCTTCGACGGCTTTTCTTTCTCAAGCTTTTCATCCTTTCGCTTTTCAAGGTATTCCAAAATATTTAGCAGGTCTTTTTCTATCCGCTTCAATTCCATGCCGAACTGTGAAGAAAGGTGCGCCGCAAAATTCGACCGGGAGCGGTATAAATAAAAGTCCACTGTGTCGATGAAATAATCATTGTTTGATTCGGCCTTAACCGTTACCTTCAGGCTGTTGGCGAACATTTCCTTTACCCCGGTCAGCCGGTAGGTGATAGGAGTTACGCTATCGGAATAGGTGAAGTAATACTGCCCTTTTTCCTCTCTGACATTAAAGGGGACGCGTCCCCCGGTAAGTTCATCCTCCTTTTCAAAGATCGCCGTTTGTTCGATCAAAGCCTTTAAGGTAATACGGAATTCCTCTCTATCGAACTTCCCGTCCGTCGCGCCGGTCGTCAATACCTCATTCCAGTCCTTCACCTCCGGTACAAGTCCGTTAAACGGTGAAATGATCTTCACCCGGAATCCTTCGGATATAAGCCGCTCCTTGAGGGCCTCCGATGCCTTTTGCCCTGCCTCATCGTTATCTAACGCGATAACGACCGTCTTAACACGGTCCGTCTTCAATATTTCAAGGTGTTCGTCCATAAATCCATTCGTTCCATAAACAGCCTGGACGTTCTCAAAGCCCGTTTCGATAAGGCTCAAAGCGTCAATAATACACTCGGCCAGGATGATCTCGTCATAGACCTTCGACGCCTTCCTGTTAAATACTCCCTTATGCGGCCCTTTTAAATAGCGGTGCTTGAAGCCGGAACTGTCGTCAATGTCCCTGCCGTAGAATGATACTACGTTTTGATTTTCGTCCATAATAGGGAATACCAGACAGTTTAAGAAGTGCTCTTTGCCTTTCTCACTGAAGATACCCGCTTCCGTCAATGCCTGTCTCTGGCTTTCTCCTATGACCTGGTTTAAACTGCCATCGGAATATCCAATCTGAAAGCGTTCATAGAGGGCGGGATTTGCAAGCCCTCGCTTCCTCAGGTATTCAAGGGCTTCAGAATGGTCGAATAGCTGTTTATGGTAATATCCGGATATTACTTTCAGGTCGATGGCTTCCACCGGTTCGGGTTTTTTCCTCTCCGGAATCGCCGGAACGCTAACCGATGGCCTGACAACCACCGGTTTAAACCCTTTAAGATAGGACATTGCCCCTTTAAAGTCGGTGTTTTTGAAGTTCATTACGGCATCAACTACCGAACCTTTAGCTTTGCATTTCCCGCTAAAGCAGTTAAATAAGCCCTGTTCACGATCCACCGACAGGCTGGGGGTGTGGTCTTCATGGAATGGGCAAAGACCTGTATAATTGCCGTCTTTCCCCGACAGCTTTACGCCAAAACTTTCAAATAACTCGACAATATCAACCTTACGCTTGATGTCGTCCACTTCAAACTCTTCAAGAAAGCCTCTGACCCGCAAAGTCTTTTGTCCATGCAGTTTATCTTTTCGAGGCGCGTCTCCTGGAATAATAGGGGTTTCCATAAGCATGATCCTCCCCCTAAACCAGGTTCAAGCGTGATAAGAGTTCTTCGCCTATGGCTCTGACTTCTCCAGCTATCTTACTGTTTTTAACTGTTACACCGGTCTTTGACGCTATCGCTTCCTCGATCTTGATAGACTTCGACAGGACGGAGGTAAACACCTTTTTCCCGAAGGCTTCCCGGATTTCAGCGTGGATCTGTTTTGTGATCGATGGAACACTATCAAAGGCGTTGACAATAACACCAAGAAGCTGCAAGTCAGGATTGAAGTTTTTCCGGACTTTCGAGAATGTCGCCATCAGGTCGTTTGTCCCCTGCATACTGTAAAGGCTTGGATTCATCGGGATTATAAGCCAGTCGGAGGCCGTCAAAGCATTGCCTGTAAGCACCCCCAATGACGGCGGGCTGTCTATCAGAATAAAGTCATAGGTCTGGAATAGCTCGCCGGAAGCCCCGCCTTTAAGCAGGTCTTTCAACCTTGTAAAAGCGTCCAATTCCCCGATCAGGCTCCTTTCAAGCCCCGCCAGTTTTACCCCGCCTGACAGTAAGGATAAGTTCAATTTCACGTCCTCCGGCTCATAATCTCCGCCGGTTAGCGCTTCATATAAGCCAAAGCCAGGTTCATCCACCAATGATTTTGAAAGGTTCCCCTGCGGGTCGCTGTCGATTAATAAGACACGGTAATTTTTCTCGGATAGGTATATGCCTAATTCCCTGGTGGTCGTGGTCTTCCCCACACCCCCTTTCTGATTGCAGGATACGATGATTTTAGTCATGGCTGCCCCCTGATTCCGGAAGCCGCACTTCTTTGCCCTCGATTCTTGCATCTCTGCGGGCCGCGCCCATTATCGAGTTCAGGTGGATATAAGACCGCCGGAATTTTAGAAGATTAACTACGGCCTGGCCGTTGAAATAATCAATCTGCGCCTGTGTAAGCCCTTCTCCGGAAAATGTGAATCTACCAATGATTTTTTTTTCTTCCTTCATAACTTCGACTTTCAAGACAGAATAGCCCAGGCATACATAATATCCGGCTTCGTACATGTCGGTCGTTTGCAGGGTGGTTTCAGGTGATAGGTTCTCTTTCATGATTTTTTCCTCCCTGAGGCTATGCCTCTGTATCCGGAGGAAAACTTCTCTCGATTGGATTGATTAATATAGCTGTTTATGCTACAATATAACCCACGAGGAAGTATTCCTCGGCTGTATGTTGCCCTTGTTTCTCGCGGTGGCCAAACTTTGAGAAACAGGGGTTTTCTTTATCTTTATTTTTTTCGCGGGTTTTAAGCCTGCGTTTTTTTAGTTAATTAAATATAATATATACGTTCTGTTGATATTGTTATATTGTATAACGGGGTTTTTGAATTGTCAAGCGTAATTCGAAAAAAAAGACAAAAAAACATCTTCGTCATTGGGCAACATCTTAAAGATTTGAGGAATAACCGCCAGATTACCTTTGAAGAATTATCAAGATGTTTAAAAATATCCGTTGCTTCTTTGAAACAATATGATGCAAACCAGTTTTCCCCGAACTTAGACAGGTTAATTGAATTCTCAAACTTTTACTCGGTTTCTGTTGATTTTCTGATATTGTGGGATAAAACAGAATACATCAAAAGTATTGAACTGTTTAAGTTGGCAGACACAATTGATAAACTGGACCAAGTAAAGCGTTTTCAAATCGAATCAACAGCCTTGTCCTTGATTGGACACCCTAAAGAATTAATAAATATTCGGTTAAAAGAAGATCCTTTTAACCTTGAAAATGATGTAAATACAAATATCAGATACCTGATAGATAAAAACAA
>Ga0181520_10000095_pt1 | contig 169148 bp, 161 predicted proteins | sample PEATcosm2014_Bin_29_FD_132451 | JGI IMG/M metagenome (GOLD analysis project Ga0181520, IMG submission 132451) | Peatland microbial communities from MTU Mesocosm Facility, Houghton, MI, USA - PEATcosm2014_Bin02_30_metaG | ecosystem: Environmental > Terrestrial > Soil > Wetlands > Peat | place...
CCGCAACTTGGATCATCTTCATTCCGCTTTGGCGACGGCCCTCACCACCTTCTCTGCTCAACACTGCCGCGGCTTCTTCCGTCATGCTCAATATGCGTCTATCTAAATAGTAAATGCTCTAGTTGCAGCGTTTCTGTTCCAGTCCTTGCATGAAAGCAAGAATTTCCGCCCGCAGCCAATAGGTGTTGTGCCCATTCTTAAAAGGCTTTGGCAAGATGCCCGCCTGCGAATCGCGCCACACCGAGCGGATGCTACGCCCGGTCGCACGGGCCACATCCCAGACTCGAAAATATTTCCCCTCGTTCTCGCTTTGTTTGTTGGCAACAGTGTTCGTTTCCTGATTCATGCTATTTCACCTTTCCTAAAAGCCTTTCCGCCAGATACGGACGGGCCTTCACGCGGGTTTCAAAATCAATGCTAAACCACTTTTCGCGCAACGTATCAATGGCCTGCGCGACTTCAAATTTCAGCAGTTGCTTCCGCAACAGTTCGCGCCCGGGAAATTGAACCGCTTTGAACGCCTTGTCATCATATAAAAATTTCTCCCGTTTCTCCGACGGCTCAAAATGCTCGTAGATCACGACCGCCGGTTCAATCGTGTCAAAAAACTGGTTCCAATACTTCTTCGGGTCGTTCAAGGATTTGGTGATCGTGACCGCGCTCAATTTAACGCCGTGCTTGGCGTTCAAAAACCGGCTGACTGCGCGGGCGCTCAAGCGTTCCTTCACCCCGAAGATAAACGGGTAAAGCTCCACCACGAGGCCGCGCTTGCCCTCTAGGTCAATGGTTTTGGAATGTTCCATCAGGGTTTGGCCGATGGCCACGATGCTTACAGATTGCTCTTTTGTTTTCATTGAGAAGTATATTAACTAAGTTGTCACTTGTTGGCAACAACTATTTTTGCCCGCTCGTGCGGTTCTTTTCCCCCGGGGCCAAGACTTCCGGCCTGTCTCCATAAATTCCGTCAGACCAGAAGACTTGGCCCCGACCTGAATCAGGTCGCGACCGAAGCGGCGTTGGATTCTCCGCTATATGGCTACGAACCCAACGCCGCTTCCGTCTTGAAGGGCTGGAGCTCATTCCCCACGCTCGACACCGTTGCACTGCTTTTGGGGTCTGGAACATGGTGGCCGGCTGCAAAGACTGGCCGTGTGCAGCAACCAGCCGCCGCCAAAGGCAGTTTGGGTTGGACAAACGAGGCAAACCCACCGTGGCCATCCACGGCGGCCACGGTCAAATCTTCCAAGTCGGCCACGGCGGCGTGCAGACCATCGCAAGGCGCAATGGTTTTGGACTACTTCTAGATATTTTAGCTCTCAATCACCAGTTTGGACAATACTAATTCTGAATATCGTCTGGAATTATACTTTCCAAACTGCCATTGACAGGTGAAAGACTTGGCATAACAGTTAAATGATGAGGGCCATCGGAAGGAATTTTCGATGTCATCTTGAGCCAGCGGGGATTTTTTCCGAGTCCACTGCAAGCAAGTTTATACATTTAAGCACCGCCTGTGTTTCACGGATGCTTCCACCGGTTATCCGAATACTCTGTGCAGTCGTGATGGTGTTTTCGGTTTTTGGAGCACAGGCCGGAGTGATTTTCACCAGCATTTATTCATTTGGTTCGGTTCAGGACACCAATCGGAATCCTCTTGATGGTGCAAATCCTCAGGCCACGCTGATTCAGAGCAGCGACGGCAATTTCTTTGGCACAACTTCCGCAGGGGGCACGAACGGCGTTGGCACCGTGTTTAAAATCAGCACCAATGGAGTGTTGACCAGTTTATATTCGTTCACTGGCGGCAATGATGGCGCAATTCCGGTTGCCAGTCTGGTGCAGGGGAACGATGGCAGTTTCTATGGCACGACTTGGTCAGGCGGTAACGATGGCTTTGGCACCGTGTTTAAAATCACCACTATCGGGGAGTTCACCGGTTTGTATTCGTTCACTGGCACCAATGATGGCGGCAGGCCGTGCGCCGCTCTGGTTCAGGGTAAAGACGGTTATCTCTATGGGACGACTTTATTGGGCGGGGTAAATGACCTCGGTAACAGTTATGGCACGGTGTTCAGAATCAGTTCCAGTGGGGTGCTTACCAATTTGTATTCCTTCACTGGCACCAATGACGGCGCAAGTCCCAGAGCCGCTCTGGTGCAGGGGGGCGACAGCTATTTCTACGGCACGACTTCAAGTGGTGGCCGCACGAACAACTATGGCACCGTATTCAAAATTAGCACCAATGGGGTGCTGACCACGTTATATTTCTTCGGTTCGGTTCAGGATTCCAACAGCTATTCACTTGATGGTGCAAGTCCCCAAGCCGCTCTGGTGCTGGGGAGCGACGGCAATTTTTATGGCACGACAGAATTGGATGGGTGGGTTGTTTTTTGGGGGCCGATCTCCCCACCTCTCCACTTCGGCAACGCTGGAAAGGTGTTCAAAATCAGCCCCAATGGGGGGATCACAAGTTTGTTCTCGTTCGACAACGACAATGGCACAAATGGAGCAAATCCCTGTGCCGGGCTGGTGCCGGGCAGCGATGGCAGTTTCTACGGCACCACTCGTTATGGCGGCCTTTACGGCTATGGCACCGTTTTCCGTCTGACGATTGTGCCAGAACCACAACTGACGATAATTCCTTACGGGGAAAATATCGTTTTAACATGGCCGACCAATGCCTTCGTCTTCACTTTGCAATCCAGCACGGACATTGGTTCTTCAGCAAGCTGGAGCACCAATTCTATGGCTCCTTTTGTCATTGGCGGATGGAACGTCGTGATAAATCCAATCTCAAGCAGCCGGATGTTTTACCGGCTGCTGTTGGCACGGTAACGGAACTGAATTTCATTTCTCGGACTGCTTTTCCCCAAGCTGAAATTATCGGACACCACGCTGGCCACGGTCAAATCCTCCAAATCGGCCACAGTAGCGTGCAGACCATTGCCAAGCGGGACGGTTTTGGACTGGCTCAAATGTTTTAGGTCAGCGGATTGACGACTTCCAAACCCAAAGGCTCCAGCAATTTGAAATGCGCCGTGTTGTTCGTGGCAATCCCGTGTCCACCGGCAAGGCATTGGGCGGCAATCAGGGAATCCTCACATGAAATTGTGCGCCGCTCATTTTTCAGAAAGGCGGCAATGCGCTTCCACTGAACGAGGCTTTCCAGCGTGACGTGCTCAATGGCTTCGGAAAACTGGCTTTCAGTCTCCGCCACGCGCGCAGCCAAGATTTCCCGGTGGCTTTCGGGTGCAACTTCAACGCCGTAACGCATCTCCGCAATGCTCACGCTGCTGATGAAGCTGTCGTCCTCGTTGGCCTTCAACCATTTTTCCAGCTTGGCGGGCAGGTGTTTTTTGTGCGCGAGGGAAATGATGTCCGTGTCAATCAGGTAGCTCATTTGAAAGGCAGATGATGGCGTTCAACTTTCGGGAACGGCACTTCCTGCCGCTTCAAGTACGCCAGCAACCCGGACGCGCCGCGTCGTTTCTGGGCGCGCGGGGTGATGATCAGGCTTTGGCGTCCGTCATTTAACGGGCGGACATCGCAAGGTCCGCCCTGCGCGAGGCCGGCGAGTTTTCGCCAGCTTGCCGGGAACTGGGCCTGCCCTTTTTCGGTGATGGTAATGGTCTCTAGGTCTCGCATACAATGTAATTATTCATTACTTTTAAGCCAGTGTCAAACGCGCCTTCCGTGACTTGCTCAATTTTCCCCCGCCGTGTAATCCAGCCACGACTTGAGTTTGGGACGCGGCGGCTCGGCTGTCAATTCCGCCCGCCTGTTTGATTGACGGGTGAGGTTGGGCCGTTCCCAGTCACGGTGTCGCCGGAAACGCCGCAGCAGGATTTCCTTCGCTTCCACAAACGCCCGCAGATGCGACCGCACCAACACTTCCGGCGACGGTTCAAATTCCACTGGCGGCACGTTGCCTTGTTCCATCTCTGCCTCGGTAATCAGTCCATCCATCATCGCCAGCTTGATCGAATCATACTTCGGGAGCAAAATGCCCCGAATAACCGGCTGCAAATGATATGCCCATTTGGGCCCGAACTGGTCCGCGAACCCCTCCAGCGACTCAATACCCAGCAAGCCCGCCAAGATGCCCAGCTTGAGCCGGTGCAGCCGGCCACCACCGTTCGCCCAGGAAAACACTTCGCAGCACAGTTGCGACACGCGCCGGGTGCAGCCGACCAACCGCATCCCCTTATCTTCTGGTCGCCGATAGGCAAAACCCTTGGAAATGTATTTTGAATACATACGCTGCTAACGCTTGCGCCGTGCTGATGATCGGCAGCAAATGGCACGCGTCAAATTTGTAGTAACGCGCACCTTTTCCTTTTCGTCGTGCCTTGAACTCGCCCAAGCCGCATAGCCGGCGGAACTCTTTCCAGATCGCTTTCAAATTCGGCGACGCCAGCCGTTTGATGCCGGAATAATAAACCGCCTTGCAGATTTTACGGTCGCGTTTGTCCTTGAGCAGTTGATTCAGGGCGACCACATCCGTGCCGGTGCGGATGTCATCTTTGGTGGCGACCACGACGTGGGCATGCCAGGCACCCCGTTGCTGACGTTCAAACACGCGCAGCCAGTCCAAATACAATTCGGGAAAGACATTCGTGGCGATGGATTTGAACCGGCGTTCAAACTCTTTGCGGTCAGTGATATTTTCCCGAATGGTCATGGTTTGTAACCCAATGTGTTCAATGCCGTAAGTCCGCACCATCCACTCAATGCGCAAACGGAGTGCAAACATTTTCTTTCGCAGCCGCGAGGGCAGAGCTTCCACCAGACGATCCACCGCCTGGTTGTCTTGAGCCGCCTTGAACTCATCCTTGATGACGTAAGGAAATGACTCAATGCCGTTGTTACTATTTTGATGAATAAGGGCCGAGGCGGGCGGCGCTCCGCGCCGCCCCGCCTCTGGCCCTTGCTTCCATCCCCATAAATCAATCGGCAGTGAAGGATTCACGGCTTCACCTCCGGGGTGGAATTTACCGAGTTGACTATGGCGAGGATGGCGGCTTTAAGCGGCGGGGAGAGTTTTGACCAGACCGTGACTACTTGTGCCAGTTGAGGACAAGCAGTGACAGCGCCCTGTGAGTCTATTTGTGAAGCGACCGAAGATTTACCGCATGAACATTGAATTTGATGCGGGTTCAACCCCCGCCGCGCGCACCATTTTATATTGAGCCTTGTGCAGCCACGGTGATGTTGTGCGGAATGGTGAAACCAGTGAATTAGGGCGAAGAAGGCTGGAAAACAACGACTTGCACACGTTTTTAGGGCTTCTTGATGTGTGGTTTTGAGTTTCTACAAAACCTGCTGGAAAGCCAATGAATTGAGGTTTTGAAATGGCAAAGCGCACAGAATCACCGTGGCTCAAGTCGTAGGAACCAGGAACCGCTTTTTTGCCCCTGCCAACCCAACGCAACCGAGTTGCAAACGGACTGCAAGGTCAGAAAAGCCAGCGCCGGCATATCTGGCACCGCCGATCCGGGCCAAGATGACCGCGGTCGCCATGACCCGATCGGCTCCACTGGCACCAATCCGGCAGCGTCGGGCCATCGGCCAGTGTCTTGACGTTGCCGGCGAGAAAATCACCAACGCTATCGGACCACGGAAGCGCTGCTGCTGCTGGCTGATCCGCCAAAGCGATGGGAGCCGGTGCTGCCGTTGAACCAGATTGCCAACAGCGAAATTGAACGGGCAAACAAACTGCGCGCGGCGCTGCTGCCATCAATCATGCGACACCATTGCCGGTTTACGATACGATCAGGAATCTGCCGGGGCCGGTGGGCTATACACAAATACGCGCACAGATTTCAGGCCCAGAGGGTCAAAACGTGGCGCGACCTGTCGCAGCGAGTGAAGGGGCTGAAAGTAAAGAATCGCCTGTAAACGACGGGGTTTGCCTCGGCCTAGCACCGCTGGTCGCAGAAATGAAAATGGAGCGAGCGAAGGGATTTGAACCCTCGACGTTCACCTTGGCAAGGTGATGCTCTACCAACTGAGCTACGCTCGCGTCCGAATGTTTTAAGATGATAAGTCAACCACCGGCGCTGGCAAGCCCGAATTTATGAAGGCTTCGCCACCGCATCGCCCAGCGTGGCGCGGACGACTTTCAAAAGGCAATCGTGTTCCAGCGGCTTCTGAAAAAACGCCACCGCCCCCGCCGCCGTGGCGCGTTCCTTCGCTTTCGGTTCTTCGTTGCCAGTGATGACGATGATGGGAATCTTTTTGGACGAGTCCAGCCGATGAAACCATTCCATGATGCGAAAGCCGTCCCAAGGCACGCCGCCCACGTCCGGTGGAAAACTGATGTCGAGCAGGATCAAGTCCGGGTTTTCCTTGCGCGCCATCGCCATGGCCTCGGAACCGTCCATGGCGGTGATCACCTGATAACCAGCCCCCTGCAATTTCAAGGTAATGGACTTGATGATGATCTCATTGTCATCCACCACTAAAATCTTTTTACCAGGCACCCTGATCGGGTCGGGGTTCATAAATAAAAAATCACCAGCTTGAATCGCATTAAATCGTTTTGACCTACAGTTTTCAAAATCTAGCAGAACTCCTGCCAGCCACAAAGAAATTTCTACGCTTTGCCTCGCCCGCCCGCAACCGCTAAGCTCGGCGCGTGAGCAATGTTTTTTACGCGCCCGGCGAAGCGCGCGCCGCGAAGGTCAACGATCTCTTTGCGCGCATCGCCCGCCGTTACGACCTCATCAACGACCTCCAAAGTTTCGGACTGCACCGAAATTGGAAACGTCGTGTCGCGGAACTGGCCAGGGTTTCGCCCGGTGACCGCGCGCTCGATTTGTGCTGCGGCACGGGCGACATTGCCTTCGCGCTCGCTCATCGGGGGGCGGAAACGACCGGCCTCGACTTTAGCCGGCAAATGCTCAGAGTGGCGGAAAACAGGTGCCGGAAATCAGCCGTCAGCAGCCAGGATAAACACCGCCGCCAGCCGCAATTCATCCAGGGCGACGCGCAGCAACTGCCCTTTGCCGAGAACACCTTTGACATTGTGACCGTCGGCTACGGCTTGCGCAACCTGGCGAGCTGGCAGCGCGGGCTGGAGGAAATGCACCGGGTCGCCCCGCCCGGCGCGCGGCTGGTTGTGCTCGATTTCGGCAGGCCGGCGAACGCCGTGTGGCGCGCGGTTTATTTCACCCATTTGAAAATGTCCGTGCCGCTGATCGGACTGCTGTTCTGCGGCAGCGCGTCAGCCTACGCCTACATTTTGGAATCGCTGAAACATTATCCGGCGCAACTGGCCGTGGCGGAACAGATGCGCCAGCTCCAACTGGCCGACGTCCGTGTCCTCAACCTGCTCGGCGGCGCGATGGCCATCAATCATGGGGAAAAGCCAAAATGAATTCCTGCGGACCGCACCGCCGGCGAGAAAAATTTTCAGCGGAACCAAATCAGCCATTGCAGCTTCCTGCGGGCATCATCAAATAAACGCTGCGCCGGGAGCTCACGCGATGCCATCGCCGGATTTTACAAGGTGATTAAACAGCAGTTTTGGATTTCCGGGCAGGCGAGAAATGCAACGATTTCCGGCGACATCCCTGGGAAACGCCGGCACGGGAATGCTCCGAAAAGAACCTTTGTCGGACCAGTCTGGCGCAATTGAAACTTGACCTGCGCCGGCATTTCCCAAAACTGCATGGAAAAATTCCTCCAAAACATGATTACACCTGTCCAACCCTCCCATTCCAGCACCCAAGGCGGCAGCCTCTTCCGCACGGCGGATGGCAAAAACCTTTTTTTCACCTTCGCGCTGGTCACCTCGCTCTTTCTGCTGTGGGGCTTTTGCAACGGCATGATTGACATCCTCAACAAGCATTTCCAGGACTCGCTGCACATCAACAAGGAACAGTCCGGACTCGTGCAGTTCGCCAATTATCTGGGTTACTTCCTGATGGCGATCCCCGCCGGGCTGTTGGCCAGAAAATTCGGTTACAAGGGCGGCATCCTGATTGGCCTGTCGCTGATTGCAGCGGGCGCGTTCTGGTTCATCAAGGCGACCGGCATTGGCGAATACTGGGCGTTTCTGCTCGGCTTGTTTGTCATTGCGGCGGGCATGACCTGCCTGGAAACCATTGCCAATCCTTACACGACGGTGCTGGGACCGCCGGAGAGTGGCGCGACACGCATCAATATTGCCCAGACCATCAACGGCGGCGGCTGGATTCTCGGTCCGATTGTCGGTGGCCAGTTTGTCTTTTCCGGCGGCGAAAACTCCACCTCCAACGGCAGTCTTTACATTCCCTATATGGGCATTGGCATTATTGCGGCCGTGCTGCTCGTCATCTTCATCGTGTCCAAAGTGCCGGATTTGCATGCCGAAGACGAAAGCCGGAAGTCCGCTGGACAAAAAATTCGCCTCAAGCCTTCGCCCGGCCAGTTGACGGTCATTGGCGTCATGCTGCTGGTTGTTTTTGGGGTGTTGTATTTCTTTATTTCGCCGATTCTGGGTTTGGTTTGGACCCTGCTTAATTTGGATCCGGCATTGCTCCAGCCGTCGAAATACATACTGCTGGTGGCCGCCTACATTGCCGCGTTCCTGCTGGTCTCCAAAAACTGGGATTTGTTCCGGCGCAAACATTTTACGCTGGGCGTCGGTGCGCAATTTCTTTACGTCGCGGCGCAGACCGGCATTTTCAGCTTCTGCGTCAATTACATTCTGGAGAACGATCCTGGAGTGACGAAACTGCAAGCCTCCCACTGGCTGGGAGCCATTGGTTTTGGCTTGTTCATGTTCGGCCGCCTGTGCGGCAGTTTCGTAATTAACCAGTGCAAACCGCATCTGGTGCTGGCGGCATACGCGGTCGTCAACGTGGTGCTGGCAGCGGTATGCATGGGCGGCGGCATGCTGGGCATGTATGCGATGTTCGGCACGTTCTTCTTCATGTCCGTGATGTATCCGACGATTTTTGCGCTCGGCATCCGCGGCTTGGGCGACTACACAAAACTCGGCTCGTCGCTCATCGTCATGTCCATCGTGGGCGGGGCGATTGCGGCACCGTTCATGGGCCATATCGCCGACACGCATTCCATGAAAGTCGGTTTCGTGGTGCCGCTGGTGTGCTTTGTCTTCATCGCCGCCTACGGTGCGATCTGGCAGAAGCTGGAAGCGAAGGACAGCGCCGTCTGAAATTAAATCTGCCACCACCGTCGGAACAAGAAATGTTCCGGCGGTTTTTTTTCACCGCCGGAAAACCGGCCTGCGTGCATCCGATGCTGCAAGGACGGCATGAGGCGGCACTGGCAGTCTTAGGCCGCCCGCTGGACGGTGAAAATTTCCCAAAAGGTGTTTGGGCCGGGGTTGTCTGCTGTGGCTGATCCGCTGTGGCTGCGGTTCAAAATGCGGTGAAAATGGCGGCGGCGGCGGCAGTGGTGGCAAGGGCGTTGAGATTCGCTGCTGGATTCCGGCTTTGCGCTGCGGTATGTTCCGCCGCCATGTTCGACCTCGTCAAACCGCAAATCTCGACCGCCGCCGACAAGCTCACCCACTTGCGGAGGTTTCTTTGACGTCGCCAAATTGACCCAACGCCTCGCCGAACTTGAGGCGCAGATGACCGGCGAAACTTTCTGGAACAACCAGGAGGCCGCGCAGAAAGTCATCAACGAGACCAACGACATCCGCGGCAAGCTTGATCCGCTCGCGCGCTTCGGCAAACAGGTGGAAGACTTGCAGGTCATGCTCGAACTCGCCCAGGCCGAACCGGAGGAAATGCAGTTGAAGCTCGAAGCCGAGCTGGAGGCCGACACCAAAAAGCTGTTCGCCGACCTTGACACGTTTGAGCTGAAGACTTTTCTGAACGGCCCGCACGACAGGTGCAACTGCATCTTCACCATCAACGCCGGCGCCGGCGGCACCGAGGCGCAGGACTGGGCGGAAATGCTCTCGCGCATGTATGGCCGCTGGTTCGATTCGCGCGGCTGGAAATGGGAGGTCACCGACGCGCTGCCCGGCGATTCCGCCGGCTTGAAGAGCGTGACCTTCCGCGTCGAGGGCGAAAACGCCTACGGCTACTGCAAGGCGGAGCGCGGCGTGCACCGGCTGGTGCGCATCTCGCCGTTTGATTCCAACAAGCGCCGGCACACGAGTTTTTCCAGCGTGGACATCGTCGCGGAATTGAGCGATCTGCTGGAGACTGACATCGTCATTCCGAAAAGCGAAATTCTGCGCGACACCTTCCGTTCCGGCGGCAAAGGCGGCCAGAACGTGAACAAGGTGGAAACCGCCGTGCGTCTCACGCACCTTCCGACCGGCCTCGTCGCCGCGTCGCAGGCCCAGCGCAGCCAGGTGCAGAACGAGGCCACCGCCATGCAGATGCTCGTCTCCAAGCTCTACGCACTCAAACTGGACCAGGCCAAGAGCGAGATGGATCGCTTTTACGGCGACAAGGGCAGCATCTCGTGGGGCAACCAGATTCGCAGCTATGTTTTCCAGCCGTATCGCATGGTGAAGGATCTGCGCACCGGCGCACAGACCAGCGACGTGCAGGCCGTGATGGACGGCGCGCTGGATCCGTTTGTGAACGCCTGGCTCCGCGCCGGCTGCCCGCTCAAGCGGATGCAGGGTGTGAAGGATGATGAGGACTGAATTGACCCCAGAGACGCGGCGGCGCAGAAACGAAAAATAAAATTCTGCGTTTCCGCGTCTCTACAGTAAACATGAGGTGTGAACATTCTCGACGAAATTGTCAAACAGAAGAAACGCGAAGTCGCGCGGCTCCCCGCGCGCCGCATCGCTGCTGGTGACCTGCGCGACGCGATGCTTGAACGCGGCGAGCCGCGCGATTTTCTCGCCGCATTGAAAAAGCCGCGCGGCGGCGGCATCGGCCTGATTGCCGAGGTGAAAAAGGCGTCGCCATCCGCCGGCGTGATCTGCGCGGACTTCGATCCCGTCCGCATCGCCAAAGAATACGAGGCGGCGGGCGCAAGCTGCCTGTCCGTTTTGACCGACGAAAAATTTTTCCAAGGCTCGCTCGCTTATCTCCGCCAGATTCGCGCCGCCGTAAAACTGCCGCTGCTGCGCAAGGATTTCATCATTGATGAGCGCCAGCTTCTGGAAGCCGTCGAATGGGGCGCGGACGCCGTCCTGCTCATCGTCGCCATTCTGACCGACGAGCAGCTTGCCAAATTTCATTCGCTTGCCGTCGAGGCCGGGTTGTCCGTTCTTGTCGAAGTCCACGACGAAGCAGAATTGGAGCGCGCGTTGAAAATGTCCCCGAAGCTCGTCGGCGTGAACAATCGCAACCTGAAAACTTTCAAAGTGGATTTGGCGACGACCGAAAAATTGGCGGGCAATATCGGCGCGGGAAAAATCCTCGTCGCGGAAAGCGGAATTCATTCGCGCGCGGACGTGGAACGGTTGCAGAAGTGCGGGGCGGGCGCGATTCTAGTCGGCGAATCGTTGCTGAAACAGGGCGACATTGCTGCGAAAGTCCGCAGGCTGATTGGCGGCTAAAAATTATCGCGCGAAGGGCGCGAAGTTGGCGAAAAGGGAAACAGTTGAAGCCGGAAATTTTCCCCTTCGCGTCATTTGCGCGAAATTATTTTTTGTTTCGGGCAAGCTGCTTCGCCAGCCGGATCGCCGCGATCATGCTGCCCGGATTCGCAATGCCTTTTCCGGCGATGTCGTAGGCCGTGCCGTGGTCGGGCGAGGTGCGGATGAACGGCAGGCCGAGCGTCCAGTTGATGCCGCTGTCGAAGGCAACCGCTTTCAGCGGCGCGAGGCCCTGGTCGTGATACATCGCCACGACCGCATCAAAATTCCCTTGCAGCGCATAGTGAAAGACCGTGTCGCCGCTCAACGGGCCGGTGACGTCGAAGCCCCGTTTCTGCACTGCCTGAACCACCGGAGTGATCGTCGTGATTTCTTCGTCGCCAAATTCGCCGCCTTCGCCGGCGTGCGGATTCAGGCCGGCGACGGCGATTTTGGCGCGTTTCAAGCCAAGGTCGCGGCAGGCTTGCGCGGCGAGTTCGATGGCGAGCGTGATTTTTTCCGCCGTCAATTTTCCGGAAACGGATTTGATGGAAATGTGAACCGTCGCCAGCGCGACGCGCAGCCAGCGGCCGTGCTCGTCGGTGCCGAGCAGCATCATCGCGGTGCGTTTGGCCCCGGCGAGTTCGGAGAGAAATTCCGTTTGCCCGATGAATTTGTGGCCGGCGCGGATGATGGCTTCCTTGTTGACCGGCGCGGTGACGAGCGCATCCAGTTCGCCGCGCAGGCAGCGGTGCGCGCCTTCGCGCAGTGCGGCGACGGCGGCATGGGCGGCGAGCGGCGAGCCGGCGGGCAGTTTTTTGGGCAGCGTTTCATCGGTTAGGTTGTCGAAGAAAAACTTTCCATTGCCGGCATAACTTGAGAATTTTTTCAACGGCAGGTTGAGGGAAAGTTTCCCGTTCAGCGATGCGAGGACTTTTCCGTCGCCGATGAGGAGATATTTAGTCTCGTCGGCAGAGGCTTCGGCGGCGACGGCCTTCAGGGCGACTTCGGGGCCGACGCCGGTGACGTCGCCAAGGGAAATGCCGATCCAGTTATTCATGGTGGCGGGTGGCGAGCGACGGGCGGCAGATCACAAGTTACACGCCACGCGTCATACTTTTTCAGAAATAGGTGACAAAGGTTTTTTTCCTCAAGCCGTCAATCCATTGTTTCTGAAGCCGGGCTTGTTCCTGCGTGCGGAGAGTCTTTTCAATGTCGTTGCGGACGTCGGCCAGCGGTTTGGCGTGCGCAGTTTTTTTATCCTCGACCAACATGAGATAGACCGCGTCGGGGGTGTCAATCACGTCGCTGGCCTGGCCGGGCGCGAGGGAAAAAGCAACCTCGCCCAGTTCCTTGCGGAGGACGGAGCGTTCGACCCAGCCCCAGTCACCGCCCTGATGCTGTTGCGAGCCTTGTGAATAAATGGCGGCCATTTCCGCGAAAGTGGCGCCATCTTTCAGCTTGGCCTGGATTTCACGGGCAAACTTGAGGGCGTTGGTGTCGTCGTCCGAACTTTTGTTCAGCACGATCATGCGCAGTTTGACCTGGTCTTCGATTTTGAAACTGTCCAGATGGCTCTGATAATAGTTCACCACCTTGGTGGGGGAGATGATGACTTCGCGCTGGACATTCTGGCTGCGGAGGGCGGAGGTGATGTATTGCTCACGGATTTGTTTGCGAAACTGCTCAAACGTCATGCCCTTGGCCTGCAAGGTTTTCATGAGTGTCACGCGGTCACCAAACTGATCGTGGATCCGTTCCTGCACCATTTCATCCACCGCGCTGTCCAGCAGTTTGGTGTTGTAACCGCCGGTGTCGAAATCGTGCAAAATGAGCTGGCGTTCGACAAGTTGATCCAGGCTGTCGTTGAGCAGTGCGGTGAGCTTCTGCTGGAAGACATCCGGTTGCGAGGCGAATTGCAGCCGGAGCGCGTTGGCGGCGTCGCGGGCGAAATCCTCAGCCTCGGCATAGGTGATGGCGCGGTCATTGACCACGGCCTTGATGCCGTCGGCCATCTCGGCACGGGACAACGCCGGCACGCAAAACGTCACGGCCAGCACCGGAATGTAGCGTAAAAATCTCATTGCACCTTTCCGCATGGTAACAACCAGGCAAACGCGGTCAAGCACGGCTCAAAGCTTCGGGCGCGACAGCCACCACATCACCGCCGCCAACAGAACCCCAAAAATCAAGGCCACCGCGACCGCCCAACCCAGGATGACCCGCTGTTTGCGGTAATAATTTCTTCCGCCCTGACCGGGCAGCAGGTAAAAGCGCTCGCGGGGTTTGTCTTTTTTGCGGGAGGACACGCCGCTCTTCTACCAAATTCCACGTCGCGCCACAAGCCGTGCGCTTGCCGCGCGCCCCGTCTTTCCGCTATTTTCAATCCATGCAACTCGAAGATCATCTGGGCGACATCATTCGCAAAGCCCGCGCCATGAGCGGCGTCACCGCCACGGTGGCGGCGACGGCGGCGGGCCTTTCCGAATCGGAACTTTCCGCGCTGGAGGAAACCGGCCAGTGCCCGCCGAAAATAAATTTCACCAAGCTCGTGCCTCAGATTGGCCTGAACGCCGCGAAACTTGAAGGCATCGCCAACGGCTGGACGCCTTCGCCAAAAAACTTGTCCGCATGGCATGAACTGCGTGTCTTCACGACGGCCGGCGACAGCCTCACCGTGAATTGTTATCTCGTCTGGGACGAGGTGACGCGTGACGCGGCGCTCTTCGACACCGGCCTCGACGCCCAGCCGATTCTTGATTGCATCGCCGCCGAGCAGCTTCAGCTCAAGCATGTTTTCATCACGCACTCGCATTGGGATCATGTCGAGGCGCTGCCAGAATTTCGCGCGGCCTGGCCGAAAGCGCGCCTGCATTCCGGCTCCAAAAACGCGCCTGTGGAGCAGCGCAATAAAAACTCCGAAATCATCCATCTCGGTGGCTTGCGCGTGACCCACCGCGAAACCCCCGGCCACGCGGCGGACGGCGTGACCTACCTCGTCGGCAACTGGCAGGAAGACGCGCCGCACGTCGCCATCGTTGGCGACGCGATTTTCGCCGGCTCGATGGGGCGCGGCAACGATTCGTGGGAGTTGGCGCGGCAAAAAGTGCGGGAGCAGATTTTGTCGCTGCCGGCGGAAACTTTGATCTGCCCCGGCCACGGCCCGCTGACCACTGTCGCGGAGGAAAAAGCGCACAACCCATTTTTCTGAACCGGTTAAAAGCCGAAATTGCCACCATCACTTCATTTTCACTTGACATACATATAAAGTCTATGTATAGTGTCCCTATGATTCGTAAAGAGCTCGTCGCCGCGTCGGCTGAACCGCTGATTTTGTCGCTGCTGGCGCAGGGTGAGAGCTACGGCTACGCCATCATTCAGGAGATCAAGGCCCGCTCCGACGGCAAGCTCAACTGGACGGACGGGATGCTTTATCCGGTGCTGCACCGGATGGAACACCGGGGCTTGATCAAGTCGCGCTGGGGCGAAAGCGAGACCGGGCGGAAGCGGAAATATTACTCGCTCAAAAAGGACGGCAAAACCGCGATGGCCAAGCACCACGAACAATGGTCGCTGGTGCATGACGTTCTGTCCGGCCTGCGAAAGGAGCAATATGCTTAACCTCGAACAATCCATCGCGGAATGGCGGCGGCAGATGCTTACCGCCGGAATCAAAACGCCCGTGCCGCTGGACGAATTGGAAAACCATTTGCGCGAGGAATTCCGCGCTCTGATTTCAACCGGCATGTCGGAGAACAGTGCTATCCAAATCGCGATCTCGCGTGTGGGCGCTCCGGAATGCGTAGCGACGGAGTTCCGAAAAATACGCGGCGGCATGAACCCAACGGAAATGGCTGGCTGGTTCGGCTTGATGGTGGTGACGTTGCCAACGGCAATTTTTTCAATCACCAACTGGTTTTCCGGCAGGTTCAGTTTTCTCTTATCAGCGCACATTTTCTGTTTGACGGTTGGATACACTGCGGTGTTGCTGGCTGGCGGACTTGGAATTTCCTTGATCTGCCGCCGCTTTTTTCAAGCGCAGTCTTCGGCAAGCGAAGGTTCGCTGAACCGCACAGCACTTCGATTGAACTCGTTGTCTGCCGGATTGGTTTTTGCGGGATTCGTGCTGGGGGTGATTTGGAGCAAACAAAATCGCGGAGGTTATCTGGTGGATGATCCGCGCGCGATCGGCACGTTCTATGTTCTCATGTGGCTGTTCGCCTCAAACTTGGCGCAGCGATATGGGAGATTGTCCAATCGAATCACGGCAACGTTGTGCATTGTCGGCAACCTCATTGTTTGTCTGGCTTGGTTTGGCGGCGGCATTCTGGCACGCGGGTCCCCATTGACTAGCTGCTGGCCGCTCCATGCCTTGGTTGGCGGTCACCTTTTGTTTCTCCTGATGAGTTTGGTTCCGGAACACAAAACGGCCGAAGTTTGAAAAAATTATGTTTGATCTTGAAAATGCGATTGCGATTTGGCGAACACAAATGCTCGCCGCTGGAATCAAAACTCCCGTGCCGCTGGAGGAACTGGAAATTCATCTGCGCGACGAGATTGAGCGGCAGACGAAAGCGGGATTGAATCCACAGGACACTTTCAATTCCGCCGTTCAGAAATTTGGGTCGGCGCACACCGTCCAAAACGAATTCAAGAAGGTTGACCGCCCCCAGGGTGTCCTCAAGTGGAAGCTGATGGATGCCTTCTTGGTGCTTGTGACGATCTTGTTTCCTCTGGTCGTGGGCGGCATCGTGCTGAAAAGGGGAAGCTTTGCAGGCATGACTGCCGGTGAGGAGATGTCCTGCCTGGCGGCGATGGCTGTGTTTTCTTTGCTCGCCTGGGCCGGGAGATTGAGCCGCAGGATCTTTCCGGTCATAGCCAGCCGGCGAACCCGTGATGCCATCGGTGCCTTGGGCACCCTGCTGGTGGCGCTCTGGTGGATTGTCTTTCTGCGCCTGATCGTGCCGCACCACGACTTCACCATGAGCCAATTTCTGGTGGCGTTCATATGGGCGTATTTTCCACCGGCAGGCGCTTTTGTCGGTTTGTTTTGGGGAATGGAAGCCGCTGCGCAGAAAAAATTCCAGCCGGCCAAGGTCTGAACCGAAAGGATAAAATGTTCAATCTCGAAGAAAAAATCGCGGAATGGCGGAACCAAATGCTCGCCGCCGGAATTCGAACACCCGCGCCGCTGGAGGAATTGGAAATTCACCTGCGCGAGGACATCGAACGACAATTGCAACCGGGGCTTACCGAACGAAACGCATTTGAAGTGTCAGCCAGACAAATCGGTCAACCTGAATTGCTAAAAAGCGAATTCAAAAAAAGTGAAAGGGACGGCATGAAACGCAGCTTGATTATCAGCGCAGGAATCATTGGCGTTCTGGTCGGCATGGCTTTTGTCATGCCAGCGGTCGCCCAATACCGGCACGAAGGAGCCATGACGCTTAATAAAATATGTCTGCTGCTGCTTGGGTTTGGTTTGACCCTCGGCGGCGGAAGCGTGGCCGTTTTCACTTTCAGAAAACGCAAAGCCTAGCCGCGGGCGGCGAGAAAGTTTTTCAATTCCGCCGCCGCCTTGCCGCCAAAGCCGGGAACCTCAGCGAGTTGTTCGAGCGTGGCCAATTTCAACCGCTGCACCGAGCCGAATTTTTTCAGCAAGGCCGCCTTGCGCCGCTCGCCGATGCCGGGGAACTCGTCCAGCACGCTCTCGGAAATTTTCTTCAGCCGCAACTGGGCGTTGTAGCTGTTCGCCACGCGATGACATTCGTCGCGCAAGCGCTGCAACAATTTCACCGCCGGATGATCGAGGCCGGGCCGCTGCGGCTGGCTTTTCCCCGGCAAATAGATTTCCTCAAACTCCTTCGCCAGGCCGATGATGGGAATTTTTTCCAGGCCGAGTTTTGCCAGTTCCGCGCAGGCCACGCTCAACTGCCCTCTGCCGCCATCAATCAAAATCAAATCGGGCATCGGCTTGGCCTCGCGTTTCAGCCGCGAATAACGGCGTCCGACCACCTCCGCCATGCCGGCGAAATCGTCCTGACCCACGACGGTCTTGATTTTGAACCGCCGATAATTTGCGCGGTCGGGCCGTCCGTTCTTGAAGCTCACGAGCGACGCGACGGCGAATGTGCCGCTGATATTGGAAATGTCAAAACCTTCAATCCGCTGCGGCGGTGCCGCCAGGCCAAGAATTTTCGCAAGTTCCACCAGATCGCTTTCGGGATTGATCGCCAGCGGCAAATTATAAGGCACGCGCGCAAACTTTTCCGTTCTCTTCCACGTGTCCTGCAAATCGCGGAGAAGGTCGCGCAGGTCGGCGGCCTTTTCAAACTCGTGCGCGGCGGCGGCTTTTCTCATTTCCGCCTCGAGCTGGCCCTGCATTTCGCGGCACTGGCCTTCGAGAAAATTGCACGCGGCCTTGACCTGTTCAAGATATTGCTCGCGCGTGACGTTGCCGACGCACGGCGCGGTGCAGTATTTCAGATGCGCGTAGAGGCAGTGCTTGCAGTCCGCCGGGCCGGGCGTGAACACGCGGCAGCCGCGCAGGTTGAACTGTTTTCGCGCGAGCGCGACGGTGTGGCGCAGCGCCATGGAATTCACGAACGGCCCGAAGTAGCGCGCGCCATCGTCCTTTTTCAGCCGCGTGAAAACGAAGTTTGGGATCAGGTCGTTCAGGTTGACCTTGAGCATCAGGTAGCGCTTGTCGTCGCGGAGCATGACGTTGAAGCGCGGTTTGAATTCCTTGATGAGCCTGCTTTCGAGCAGCAGCGATTCCGGCTCGCTTTTGACCACGTGGATGTCGAAATCCCAGATCGCCTCCACCAGCGCATTGAACTTCAAATCCCAGCCCGTCCGCCGGCCCGGGTGGAAATACTGGCTCACCCGTTTGCGCAAATCGCGCGCCTTGCCGACGTAGATGACCGTGCCCAGGCGGTCCTTGTGCAAATACACGCCGGGCTTGTGCGGGACGGTTCCCAGTTTTTGGCGAATGTGTTCCGACGCGGCCATTGCGGAAAAGGTTCACGCAAAAGCGCGCCGGCGCAAAGGAATTTTCACGGAAGAAAAAGGCTTGCCTGCAAAATAAAACCGGCGTATTCACGGGACCACGCGAGAAAGGAAACCCATGTCAGAAAATCAAGCTCAAGCGCCGCCGCCCGTCACGCCGGCAGGTTCGTCACCGCCAGCGCCGCTTGATCCTGAAAGCCGGGCGCGCACTTGGAACATGCTTTGCCATTTGAGCGCACTGGCGGGTTTCATCGGTATTCCGTTAGGCAATGTGCTCGGTCCGCTGCTGGTCTGGCAGATCAAGAAAAATGAATTCCCGTCCGTGGACGTCCACGGCAAGGCGGCCTTGAACTTTCAACTGACCGTGCTGCTTGGCGTGGTTGCCGCCGCCAGCGCCGGCTTGGTCCTGTCGTTCATCTGCATCGGATTTCTGCTTTTCTTTGTGGCGCTGGCGATCGGACTGGCCGGCCTGATCCTGGCCATTGTCGCCGGTGTCAAGGCCAACAACGGCGAGGATTACAGGTATCCATATCGCATCGAGTTTGTGAAATAAGCGCGGCAGGATGCACAAAATTTCACTTCGGTTTCTGCGTTTTGTTTTCCCTTTCCACCGCCGCCAGGTGCCGGTGGACGAAGAAATAATACAGTCCGCCCAGCACGAGCATGGCCGCGCCGAGCCAGAGGGCGATGCGCTGCAAATCGCCGTGCATCAGCTTTTCGTCCTGCCCGGCCTTGATGCCGACATAGCACAGCACCGAACACCAGATCGCCGAGCCGAGCAGCGTGAAGCAGGAAAATAATTTATAGTCCATCCGCGCAATGCCGGCGGGAATGCCGACGAGCTGCCGCGCGCCCGGCAGCAGCCGCGCGATGAACACGCCCGCCGCGCCGTAATGCGCCGACCAGCGTTCGCCCTTCTCGATTTTTTCCGGCGTGATCAAAAGGCAGCGGCCATAACGCATGAGCAGCGGCCGGCCGGCCTTGCGCGCCAGCCAATAAACCATTGTCGCGCCCAGCCAGGAGCCGAACGCGCCCGCGATGACGATGCCCGGGATGCTCATGTGATATTTTTCAGGATGCGAGTGGGACCAACTGGCCGCGAGCGGGATGATGCTTTCGCTCGGCAACGGCAGCACGGAGCTTTCCGCCGTCATCAGCAGGCCGACGACATAATAGCCGCCGGTTTCGAGCGCGGTCTGATACCAATCAAGCAGAGGCTGGAAAAGATGTTGCAACATGGCGCGGCGTTATAGCGGAAATTCAAATCCGCGCAATGACTTTGGTGAATGCTGATGGCTGGATGAACCGGCCGGTCATCATGCGCCCCGCCGCACGCGTTCTTTTTTCTCCTCCAGTTCGGCCTGAAGTTTCCGGCGCTCGCTGACCAACTGGTCGCGGAGCGATTTCTCCTTTTCAAAATCATCGGCGGCTTTGGCAAGCTCGCCGTTGAGCGCAATTTCGCGCGCGGCGACTTTCGCCGCATATTGGGATTCGAGTTCGGCCAGCTCCTTTTTCTGCGCGGCGGTGAGTTTCACGGTGGGCGCGGTTTTGTTCAAACGATCCATGGCGAGTTCGTAGGCGGATTTCATCTTGGGATTTTATCAGTTATCAATCATTCACCATCAACTTTTTTTCTTCCACGGCTGTTCAGGAAATTTGTCGGGCCTGCGGATGACTTTTGCCGGCGGCGGTTCGGGCCGGGCCGTCTGCAATTTTAAATCGCTTCCCGGCGTTGCCCCCGGCGAACCGGACTGCGCGGCGGCGAATTCGCCCCGGCTGAAATCGAGCATCGCGGCGTCATATTGTTCCTGCAAGGTCATTTCGTGCCGCCACGCTAACCCACCCGGCCGGCCGGCGGCAAGTGGCGGGAACCGCCTGATATTGTCCCAGGTGGATATAAATCTGACTAATATGCATGTTTTGCCCTGCTTCTGCCGCCCGCTGTCGTTTTGCAAGACGCTTCATTGCAACAAGATAAACATTGCATTAGAATTTGACACGGTTGGCAGTAGTCGCTTACTGTATCCCGGCAATGGTGTCGCGCTGAAGTTCATTTCAGCCGCCAAACCCACCTTGCGTCGCGGTTAACTTTTAATTGAAAGTTCCATGAGTGATACATTGACAGGTGCGCCGGCGGCGGGTGGCGCGAAAAAAGTCTCCCGGATCAACGAAGCGGTGATCCGGATCGCCGGCAATTCGCAGGACGGCATCCAGGCCATCGGCGGCTTTCTCGCGCGGCTGGCTGGCCGCAGCGAGCAGGAAGTCATGACCTTCATGACCATTCCGTCCACGATTTCGGGCGGACCGTCCATTTTCCAGGTGCGCATTGGCAGCGGCGAGGTTCTGACGGCCGGCGATGATGCCGACGTGCTGCTGGCATTTTACCAGCACAGCTACGAAGGCCACATCACCTCGCTCAAGAAAAACGGCATTGTGCTCTACGATTCCGACCATGTGGCGCCCAAACCGGAATGGCAGAACGACTATCACCACGTCGGCATCCCGATTTCCTCGCTCACGGTCGAGGCCATTGGCGGCACGGCCAAGGACAAGGGCAAAAACATTTATGCCCTCGGCCTCATCGCCAAGATGTTTGACCTGAATGTGCCGAAACTCGAAAAGCTCATCGGCGAGCGTTTCACCGGCAAAGATCCGAGCATTTTGAACAACGCGCTGGCGGCGTTCCACGCAGGCTTTGCAAATTCGCCCAGCAACTTGGTGGAAACTTTCCAGTTCACCGACAGCCAGAAAAAGGGCGTCCACCAGGTCGTGATGAACGGCAACGAAGCCATCGGTTACGGCCTCATTGCCGCCGGTGTTCGTTTCGGCGCGGGTTATCCCATCACGCCCTGGACGGACATCATGGAACTGCTCCGGCGCGAACTGCCGAAGTATGGCGGTTCGTTCATTCAGTGCGAAGATGAGATCGCCTCCGTCTCGATGGCGATTGGCGCGAGCTTTGCCGGACGTGTCGCGGTGACCGGTTCCAGCGGACCCGGCATTTCGCTCAAGACCGAAGCCATCGGCTGGGCGGTCATGGCGGAAATGCCGCTGGTCGTCATCAACGTCCAGCGCGGCGGTCCTTCGACGGGAATGCCGACGAACATTGAGCAGTCCGATTTGAACATCGCCATCAACGGCGGTCACGGCGACGCCCCGCGCGTCGTCATCGCGCCCGCGAACGTGGAAGATTGTTTCTACATGGCCATTGAGGCCGTCAACATCGCCCGCAAATACAATACGCCGGTTTTTTTCCTGACGGATCAGGGCATTGCCACGCGCATCGAGGCGTTTGTGGAGCCGAACCTCCAAAAAATCTGCCAGGACATCACGCCGGATTTTACGCCGGTAGCGACGCACAAACCTTATGACTTGGCGGCCAAGGACGGTGTCACGCCGCACGTCAAGCCGGGCACGCGCATTCTGGACGGCAAGTATCCCATCGCCACCGGCCTCGAACATGACGAGTTCGGCCATCCGACCGGCTCGCCGAAACTGCACATGCAGATGAACGCCAAACGCCGCAAGAAATTGCAGGCGCTCGGTGCCACGCTGCCGGTGCCGAAAATTTACGGCCCGCCGGAAGGCAATGTCCTGCTCGTCGGCTGGGGTTCCACCGAAGGCCCGATCCGCGAGGCCGTGGATCGTTTCCGCGCCGCCGGCGACAGCGTTTCGGCGATTCACCTGCGCCACATTAATCCGCTGCCGAACGGGCTGGAAAATATCTTCTCCGGCTTCCATCATGTGTTCGTCGTGGAAATGAATGATGAAGGTCTTTATGGCTACGGCCAGCTCGGCGCGGTGCTTCGCGCCCGTTATTGCGACGCGAAGATCCAGGGCATCAACAAGACCGACGGCCTCACCTGGAAGGTGAAGGAAATCGTCGAGCTGGTGAAAAACAAAGCGCGCAAATAATCTCAACCGCCAAAAAATATGAGCCAGACTTTGACCGAAAATCCCGTTGTCTCCATCAATGCCCCCAAACCCGCCACCGGTGAACGTCCGGGCTTGACGCGCAAGGAAATCGTCGCCGACCATCCGACGTGGTGCCCCGGTTGCGGTGACTTTTCCGTGCTCGCGCTGTATTTCAAGCTGATTGAAAAGCGCAAGCTGTGGCACGAGAAGATCACCTCCATCTCCGGCATCGGCTGCTCCAGCCGGTTTCCGTATTTCGTGCAGGCGCACGGCGCGCATTTCATTCATGGCCGCGCGCTGCCGTTCGCCAGCGGCGTTTCGCTCGCGCGCCCGGATTTGCACGTCTTCGCCTTCAGCGGCGACGGCGATGCGTTTTCCATCGGCGGCAACCACTTCACCCACACCGCGCGCAAGAACATCAAGATGACGCTCGTCGTCATGGACAACCAGGTTTACGGCCTGACGAAAAAACAGACCTCGCCCACCTCGCCGCTCGGCTTCAAGAGCAAGACCGACATCTGGGGCGCGGTGGATTATCCGATCAATCCGTCGAAGCAGGCCATCGCCGTCGGCGCCACGTTCGTCGCGCGCACCACCGCCTCGAATCCCAACCACGTCCTGGCGATGATGGAGGCCGCGATGGACCACGACGGTTTCAGCTTCGTTCATTGCTTGAGCGAATGCGTGGAATTTTACGAAGGCGCGTTCGATGCCGCCAATCCGCGCAAGGGCGGCGTGTTCAATGAAATTCCGAAGAGCCACGACGTGACCGACGAGCTCGCGGCCTACAAGCTGGCCAGCGCGGAGTTTCCCGGCAACTTCGGTGTTTTTTACAACGTCAGCAAGCCGACGAAAAACGCGAAGGAAGCCGAGATCAACCGGAGTTTCCAAAGCAAGTTCACCGGCCTCAAAGACTGGCAGATCCTTCAGAAAACTTTCGACCGGATGGAATAAGTCCATTGGCGACATACGACTTCCGAGTCCGGAACTGCCGCCGGACTCGTGTTTTGTTGTGGCGCGTTCATCGCAAAACGCAAATTATAAATGCCGTCATGCCGATCTACGAATTTGCCTGTCCAAAGTGCCGCCGGATTTACAGCTTTCTCTCCAAGCGCGTGAATCCCGGACGTCTTCCGGTCTGCCCCAGGTGTGGCAGCAAAAAAATGTCCAAGCAGGTCAGCCGCTTTGCCATGACCAAGGGGCCGAAGGAAACACCGGCGAAAACCGATGCCGGTGCGCCGGGCGGTCCCCCGCCGCCGGACTTTGACGACCCGCGCATGGCCCGTGCAATGGCCGACATGGAGCGCGACCTGGAGCATCTGGACGAGAACAATCCCAGGCACATGGCGCACATGATGAAAAAAATGAAGGACATCCTGCCCGCCGGTTCCGTGCCGAAAGAACTCGACGTAGCCATCAAGCGGCTCGAAGCCGGCGAAGACCCGGAGAAAATCGAGGCCGACATGGGCGACGTGCTCGGCGATTTCATGGGCGGCGAAGCAGGCAGCGCGGGTGCCGGCGGCTACACGCACGACAGCGGGCTGTATGATTTTTAACGTCCGATGTCATCGTGCCCGGCAGAAAGCCAAGTCGGCAGCTTCAAGGACTGGCCGGTTCTCCAGAAGAATTTCACCGGGGGAATAGTTCTGCGGACAGGTCAGCGTTTGACCAAGTCCGTTTCCAACCCGGCATAATCCTGACAGTCAGTTTTTGACCGCGCCGATTTGTTGCAACAGATGTTTCTCAAATCCGCGTCCGCCGACTGCCGGTGGCCTGAATAATTCTTCATTCGCGCCTTGGCGGCTTTGTTGTTAAAATTTCCCGGCAATAAATGGCTCACATCCATGAAAAAATTGATTTCACCGTCGCGGTCTTTGTTGTTCACGACGGCAAAATCCTGCTCATCCACCATCGCCAGCTCGACAAATGGCTGCCGCTCGGCGGACACATCGAGCTGGACGAAGACCCGGAACAGGCCGCGTTGCGCGAGGCGAAGGAAGAAAGCGGTCTCGACGTGGAACTGCTCGGCGAGCGTCCGCCCACGACTTCGCCCGGCACCCGCGCGCTCATCGCGCCGCGTTTTCTCGACATCCACCGCATCAGCGGCACGCACGAACACATCGGCATGATGTATTGGGCGCGCCCAAAGGGCGGCGGCCCCGCCGCCGCCGGAACCAAACTGGCCGCCGCAGAACATCACGCCATCCGCTGGTGCTCATCCGCCGAACTTGATGCGCTTTCGCCGCCGATGAGCGGCGCGGTGAAATGGTATTGCCGGCAGGCCATCGAGGAAATTTCCCGATGACCCATCGCCAGCTCAAGGCCGGTTATTTCACGCTCGCGGGCCTGAACACCCTGGCGACGTCTTATTATTTCAACTACCTGTTCTTTTTCCTCCGCGACCGTTTTGGCTTTGGCAACCGCGAAAATCTTTGGACCTCCGCATTGTGCGGTTTCATTTACATCTTCGCCGCGTGGCAGGGCGGCAAATTCGCCGCGCGGTTCGGCCGGGTGTTAAGCCTGAAAATCGGCTTCATCAGCCTCGCAGTGGTGATGGTGGGCGGCGCGCTGGCGCACGGTGTCGTCGCCCAGCTCGCCTGGCTCGCCGTTTACAACGCGGTGCTGCTGCTCACCTGGCCCGCGCTCGAGGCGCTGGTGAGCGAGCGCGAGACGCAGGCCGGCGTGCAGGAAATGGTCGGCATCTACAACTGCACCTGGGCCGGCACGGCGGCGTTCGCGTATTTCACCGGCGGCAAACTTTACGACGCGCTGGGCGCCGGGGCGGTGTTCTGGCTGCCGGCGGGAATTTTCTGCGCGCAATTTCTCCTGCTGCTCTGGCTGGAAAAACATCACGACGTCGTGCTCGCCGCCACGCCGGAACCGCCCAGGGAAGAACATCACGCGCCGGAAACATCCGCGCGGAGCCTGCCGGTCAGCCCGCAGGCGTTTTTGAAAATGGCGTGGCTCGCCAATCCGTTCGCCTACGTTGCCATCAACACGCTCATCGCCGTCATGCCGGGCGTCGCGCAAAAACTCGCGCTGTCGCCCACGCAGGCCGGGCTGGTTTGTTCCGTCTGGTTTTTCGGGCGCTTCGCCGCATTCGCGGTTTTGTGGCAGTGGCGGGGCTGGCAATACCGGTTCCGCTGGCTGCTGGGCGCGTTTCTGCTGCTCATCGTCAGCCTCGCGACGATCCTGCTGGCGCCGCAGCTCTGGCTGGTGGTCGTGGCGCAGATCTTTTTCGGCCTGGCGACCGGGCTGATTTATTATTCGTCGTTGTTCTACGCGATGGATGTCGGCGAAGCCAGCAGCGAGCATGGCGGGCTGCACGAGGCGTGCATCGGCGCGGGAATTTTTCTCGGCCCGGCCACCGGCGCGGCGGCGCTCACGCTGGCACCCCACTCGGCCAATGCCGCGACCTGGGCGGTGTCCGGTCTGCTGGTCGCCGGGTTGGGCGGCCTGGTGTGGCTGCGCAAGTAAACTCGCATCCAGCCGGTCCGGTTCATCTTTGAAAACCAGCTCCGACTCCGCCGGTTGGCAACCGCTGCCGGTTCCGGAATTCGGATTGAATTCGCTTAATTTTTCCCGGCGGCGGCCTTAGACTGGACGGGTAAATTATTTCAACATGAAAGCCATTCCCCTTCCCGCCGCGCTGTTCACGCTGAACCGCGGGCGTCTCGTCAAAAAACTGTTGCCGCGCTCGCTGGCGGTTTTGAACGCCAACGACATCATGCCCACGAACGCCGACGGTTCGCTGGGGCATCTGCAAAACGCCGATTTGTTTTATCTCACCGGCGTGCATCAGGAGGAAACCATCCTGCTGCTTGCGCCGGAGGCGTTTGATCCGAACCACCGTGAAATTCTTTTCGTGCGCCAGCCGAACGAACACCTTGCCATCTGGGAAGGCCACAAGCTCACGAAAGAACAAGCCGCGGCGATTTCCGGCATCAAAAACGTGAAGTGGCTTTCGGAATTTCCGGTGATTTTCCGGCAGCTCGTCTGCGAGCTGGAAAATGTCTATCTCAACAGCAACGAACATCAGCGCGCCGACGTGACCGTGGAGACGCGCGATGCGCGGTTCATCCGCGAATGCCGGAAACAGTTTCCGCTGCACCGCTATCAACGTCTCGCGCCGCTGATGCACGAGCTGCGCGCCGTCAAATCCCAATACGAAATTGACGCCATCAAAGCCGCGTGCGACCTGACCGGCAGAGGTTTCAAGCGCGTCTGCAAATTTCTAAAACCCGGCGTGAACGAGACTGAAGTCGAGGCCGAGTTCGCGCATGAATTCATCCGGCACAAGGGCCAGTTCGCGTATCCGCCCATCATCGCCGGCGGCGCGAACAACAACATTTTGCATTACGGCCAGAACGACCAGGTTTGCAAGAAAGGCGATTTGCTCCTGCTCGATGTCGCGGCGGGCCTGGGAAATTACATGAGCGATTTGACGCGCACGATTCCCGTGAGCGGACATTTCACGCGGCGGCAAAAACAGGTTTACAGCGCCGTGCTGCGCGTTTTCCACGCGCAGGTCGCCGCGCTCGTGCCCGGCAAGACGACCAAAGATCTGCGCTCCGAATGTGAGGAGATCACCGCGAAAGAGTGCGTGGACCTCGGCCTGCTGAAAGTGTCGCAGCTCAAAAAGCAGACGCCGGAGAATCCCGCCGTGCGGCCGTTCTTCATGCACGGGGTGTCGCATCCGATCGGCCTCGACGTGCATGACGTGACTTACAATCATTTCAAAATCGCGCCGGGCTGGGTGCTGACCGTCGAGCCGGCGATTTATGTCAAGGCAGAAGGTTTCGGCGTGCGCATTGAAAACACCGTGCTCGTCACCGAGAACGGGCAGCTTGATTTGATGGCGGACATTCCAATTGAAGCCGACGAGATTGAAGATCTGATGCACCATTGATTTTCAATAATAAAAATGAGCGAATCCTTCCGGCGCGGCGGCTTCTTCCCCGCCATCCGTCTGGTTTGAAACACACCGGGCCGGGCGATGAGCATTCCCATCACAACGCGGATTTACGAGCAGCTTTGGGGCGAAGCGGCTCCGGCCTTTGAACGCGGCCAGCCACAAATTGACGAGCATCTGGCCGACCAGACAAAAGATCTGCGACGCGGGGTGACGCTGGCATTGCGGCCATCCCTTCCAGTGCAGGCTAAAATAAGGGTTTTTCTGGATCCGCTGGCCCAAATGTTTCCGGGCCAATACTTTTACCAGCCCGAACAGCTTCACGTCACGGTGATCTCGATCATTTCGGGAACTGAATTCTGGCGAAAAGAGATGGTCCACCTGTCTTCTTTCCGGAGCCTGCTCCGCGAGATCCTCAGCCGTCACCGTTCCTTCAAACTAGGTTTCCACGGAGTCACCGCCACGCCCGGCGCGGTGTTGATCCAGGGTTTCCCGCTGGATGACGGCCTGGCAAGAATCCGCGATGAAATCCGGCAGGGTTTCGCGCAAAAAGGTTTTGGGGACAAATTGGATCGCCGTTACACCATCAGCGCCGCGCACATGACCATCATGCGCTTCCGCAATCCGGCGGCGGATTGGAAATTGCTGGCCGCCCGGCTGGAAGAAAACCGGCAAACAAACTTTGGTGAAACCAAGGTGGATTCGCTCCAGTTGATTTGGGGCGATTGGTATGCCTCCGCCGATACCATGCGGATTCTTGAAGAATACCGCTTGCAGAACGCGCCCCGCTCGGCAGACGTTTCTTGACCTTGCCGCGCAAAGCCGCTAGATCTTGCACAACCTTTTATGGCAGTCAAAACCATCATCAAGCCCGCAAAATCACCCGCGGCCGTCGGCCCCTACAATCACGCCGTCCGCGTCGGCGACCTGCTGTTCTGCGCCGGCCAGATTCCGATTGATCCGAAGGACGGGAACCTCGTGACCGGCGACATCAAAATGCAGACCGAGCGCGTGCTCCAAAACGTGAAGGCGATTCTGGACGACCAGAAGCTGACGTTTGCGAACGTCGTGAAAAGCACGGTGTTCTTGACCGACCTCGCCAATTTTGCCGGCGTGAATGAAATTTACGCGAAGTATTTCACGGAGAATTTCCCCGCGCGCTCGACGGTCCAGGTCGCCGGCCTGCCCAAGGGCGCGACTGTGGAGATCGAAGTCGTCGCGCATTTTTGAATTGAGAGTGCGCCGCCTGTCGGCGCGTAGAAAGCGGTGACATGCCACCGCCATCCAAGTGAAACCGGAGGCCGTATGAAACCAAAAAAATCCTGGCGCGAAAAACTGGCGGATGACAAAGACCTGCCGAAGGTCGGCGAGGCCGCTGGCAAGTATTCAAAACGCTGGGGCGAAGGCACGTTTGTCATCCCCGCTCCGCGCGAAGTGGACGCCTTGATGCGGCAGGTGCCCAAAGGCCGCGTTGTCACGATCAATGAACTGCGCGCCGCGCTGGCCAAACAGCATGGAACGGATTTCGCGTGTCCGCTGACGACCGGAATTTTTTCGTGGATTGCCGCCCACGCCGCCGCCGAGGCGGAAGCCGAGGGTGCAAAACGCATCACGCCGTTCTGGCGCACGCTGAAAACCGGCGGCGAGATCAATCCAAAATATCCCGGCGGGGTTGAAGGTGTCGCCAGGCGCCTGCGCGCCGAAGGCCACCAGATCGTCAGCCGAGGCAGGCGGCGGCTGGTGGCGGATTACGAAAAAAAACTGTTCACCCGATTGAATTGAACCATGCCTGCCGGAGTTTATCTATTGATCGGATTTGCCGTTGGCGGCGGACTGGGTCTGCTCGTCGGCTGGCTGCTGGGGCGCGGCCGTGGCGGCGCGGAAGGCGAATTGCGCCAGCAGCTCGCGCAGCGTGAATCTGAGCTGACACAGACGCGCGAGCAGCTTTCGCAAGGCAAAACTGCGCTCGCCACCGCGCAGGCGAATCAGTCGGCGGCGGAAAAAATTCTCGGCGAGCAGAAGCAGCTTCACGAGCAAACCTTGCGCGAGGCCAGGGCCGCGCAGGAAAAGGCGCTGGCCGACTTGCGCGACACGTTCAAGGCGTTGAGCGCCGACGCGCTGAAACAGTCTGCGCCGGAATTTCTGCGGCTGGCGGAACAGTCGTTCGGCAAATTTCAAGAGACGGCCAAAGGCGATCTGGCGCGGCGGCAGGAGGCCATTAAAGGTTTGGTTGAGCCGCTCAAGCAGCAGCTCGAAACGTATCAGAAAAATCTGCAGTCAAACAGCGCCGCGCAGTCGTCCGCGCTCGGCGAGGTGAAGAAACAGTTGGAACTGCTCTCCCAGCAAAGCACCGCCCTCGCGCAGGAGACGCAGCAGTTCCGGCTGGTGTTGCACTCGAACCAGGCGCGCGGCAAATGGGGCGAGGAAACCTTGCGCCGCGTCGTCGAGGCGGCGGGCATGAGCGCGCATTGCGATTTCACCGAACAAACGTCGTCCGGCGAAAACCGTCCCGACCTCGTCGTGAAACTGCCGGGCGACCGCTTCATCATCGTGGACGCGAAAGTGCCGGACTTCGATTTCCTGAACGCGCTGGAAACGGCGGAGCCGGTGAAGCGCGCCGAGGCGCTGGCGGCGCATGTGGCCAAATTGAAAGGCACCATCAAGGCGCTGGCCGACCGCGATTATCCGCGCCAGTTCCCGAACGCGCTGGATTATGTCGTGTTGTTTGTGCCGGCGGAATCGCTGTTCAGCGCGGCGCTGGAGGGTGACCACGATTTAATTGTCTGGGCGGCGGAGAAACGGATTTTGCTGGCGACGCCGGCGTCGCTGATTGCGCTGCTGCGTTCCGTGAGCGTGAGCTGGCAGCAGCATGCGCAGACCGAGAACGCCCAGAAGATCGCCGAGGCGGCGCAGGAATTTTATGCGCGCGTGGTGAAGTTCACCGAGCATTTTGCAACTGTCGGCGCAGGCTTGGAAAAGGCCAACAGCGCTTTCAGCGCCGCCGCATCCAGTTTTCAAACGCGCGTGCGCCCGGCGGGCGAGCGGCTGGCGGAACTCGGCGGCCCCACTTCTGGGAAAGAACTGGCGGACATCCAGCCGCTGGACGCGACGTTGCGGCTGCCGCCGCCGGCGTGATTGAACCGGGATTTATTTTCCGGCCGTTCAGGTTTCCGTTTCACTTGGAGAATGCGAAAGACGAGGCCGCCGTCATTTCGATCCGGCCTTCAAAATCCGGGACCAGCGTTTGCCGGCAACCGATGGTAAAATCCTGACTGCCGCCGGTCACAGCCGCAGGAAAATTTTGCGCTGATACAGGAAGCGCGCGAACCAGACGAACAGCGCCACGCCGACCGCCGCGATGACCAGTTCGCCGAAACCGCTGGCGACGTGCGTGTCCCAAAAGCCCTTCACCGGGCCGCCGGCAATCCGCTGGGCGAGCCTTTCAAATCCCAGAAAATTGCTGGTGAGATACAAGGTGATCGGGTTCATGCCGATCCAGACGAACGGCCGGCACCAGGCCGATTTTTTCTGCACGTCCACCAGCCAGTAAAACAGGCCCAGCAGCATCGCGCTGTAGCCGCCGGCGATGAGAACATAGGACGAGGTCCAGATTTTTTTGATGATGGGGAATTCCATCCCCCAAAGCCAGCCAATCGCCGCGCCGGCCGCGCCCGCGCCGATGAGCCAAAGAACTTTTTTCTTGTCCGGCACGGATTTGTTCCGCAGAAGCAGCCCGGCGAAAATGCCCAGGAGCCCGGTTGCGAACGCGGGCAGCGTGCTCAAAATGCCTTCGGGATCGTAGGTGCCGTCATATTTCCGGCCGGGCAGATATTTCTGGTCGAGATAATCCGTCAGGTTGACGCCCTGGATGAAGGAGCCGCGCAGCAGATTCGTGCTGGCCAGGTTGAGCTGCGACACATTATTGAAACCGGCCTCCTTGGTGATGACAGACGTGCCGCCGGGCGTCGGGCGCACATCAGGAAACGGGACAAATTCCAGCAGCGCCCAATAACCGAGCAGCAGCGCCACGGCAGCCGCCATCATCACGCGCAGATTGCAGAAAATGAACAGCAGCCCGCCAAATGTGTAACACAGCGCAATGCGGTTCAACACGCCCATCAGCCGCATGTCCGGCCACGGATTGGTGAAACCGCCGGAATAAATCAAGGCGACGACGAACAGCAGCACGCCGCGCTTCAATACGCGTTTCACGGCGGCGGCGCGGCCCTCGCGCTCAATGATTTTGGTCAGCGAGAAGACCGTGGAGACGCCCATGATGAAAACGAACATCGGGAAAATCAGGTCGTAGAAATGAAAGCCTTCCCATTCGGCATGGTCGAGCTGCGCCGCGAAAAACTTCGTCACCGGGTTGTCGCTCATCTCGTGCAGCGCATAGACAAACGAATCCGCGCCGAGGATCCAGAACATGTCGAAGCCGCGCAGCGCGTCGAGCGAAGTCAGCCGTTGGGAGTCCGCAGTTGTGGTGGAGGGGTTGGCAGCCATGATTTAATTTGGGTTTTCCGGCTTAAATTCAACGGTCTTGAGCATACGGTTCGCGCCGGACAAACGGAAAGAAAAAGTTGTGGCTTTCTTGCCCTTTTGCCGCGGCCCTTTCGCTCGCAGCCGCAAAAGAACCGGGAGAGCTGCGGGCCGCCGGCGGAATAAAGGCCTCAGCCCAGCTTCACCCGAAACAGGCTTTCGGCGGTGATCTTGATCAGTTCGCCGCCGTAAAATTCGTTGCGATATTCCTCGTTTTCGAGCAGGTGCTGGCGCCGTTCCTTCTTGTCGCGGCGCAAGATGTATTTCAGTTCCTTCAGGTCGTCCGACCAGCGGAAGCCGTTGAAAAATTCCGCGCCCGCGAACTGCGTCTTGTAAAGCGCGCTCTCCAGATAACAGGAGCCGAGGTAAAGATGCCGCGTGCCGCGTGCCGCGAACGCCACCGCCGCCGAGGTCATCATGAACATGCCGAGGTTGCGGGCGTAATAATTCAGGTCGTAGAACGCGTAGTAATAAAACGCCAGCGCCTTGCCCTCCAGATACAACGTCGCCACGCCGATTTCCCGGCCCGTCGCCGTGTCCGTGAAGACCAGCAGATGGGAGATGATCGGCGCGCCGAACAGACCGTCAAGCCGCTCAAAGGTCATCACATCCCTGCCGAACTTGATGTCGGCGTAGGTCTTGAAAAACTGGCGGCGTTCCGGCGTGTAATCGAATTTTTCGCGCGGCACCAGCTTCACCTCGATGCCGGTGCCCTTGCGGAGAATCCGCCGGTTCTCGGACGACGGCTTGAACTTCGGCAGACTGACGCGGATCTGGCGACAGAGATAAAAGCGGTCAAGCTGGCGCGACGACGGCAGAAAACCGGCGTTGAAAATGTCCGACGGCGCCTCGCCGTCCTCCGGCACGGCCCAGATGGCATACGGAAACTGGTAATGCTCGTAGTCGGAGTTTTGCTCGGAAAAAAGGAGTTTCACAAATTGAAATGCAGTTTATTTTCGCTTATTTTTTATGGCTACAAAAGCCACGACACTTACGAACACAAGAATTACGACATAGGCAATAACTTGCCCCTTCGTAGCATCGCGGTCATAGAAACCTCCAACAGCCATTATAAAATAAGAAATCATTCGGAAACTTATTTCGCAATCAGTGTTTCATCCGTGTTCAATCCGTGGCTAAAATTCTTTTGGCCATTCACCGGTTTCCGCCGCAGCCGGAGACGCCAGTTCGTCAGCACGTCGTAAGTCACGGAGTTTTTCAGTTTCGCAATGTCGCGCACGGTGATTTCATCAGCACCCTGCCGGCCCATGATGACCGCTTCGTCCCACATTTGCGCCTGTGGAATGTCCGTGACGTCCACCATCAGCGCGTCCATCGCGATGCCGCCGACCAGCGGCGCGCGCCGGCCGTGGATGAGCGCGCAGCCCTCGTTCCGCACGCGCGGAAAGCCGTCGCCGTAACCGATCGGCAGGATGGCGATGCGCCGCTCGGTCTTCGCCGTGTAACGCATCCCGTAGCCGACGACATCGCCGGGTTTTAATTTCTGGATCGCCGCGATGCGCGCCTTGACGGACATCACCGGCTCAATGCCCGGAATCTGCCGGCAGACCTGCGACGGGAAAACGCCGTAAAGCAAAATGCCCGGCCGCACCATGTCCAAATGCGCGTGTGGCAGATCGAGAAGGCCGCCGCTGTTGCAGCAGTGCCGCAGTTTCACGGGAATATTCCGCTGCTCCAGCGCGCGCAGCACTTCGTTGAACCGCGCAAACTGCAGATCCGCAAACGACTTGTCCGTTTCATCCGACTGTGCGAAATGCGTCATCACGCCTTCGAGCAGCAATGATTTTTCGGCCAGGATTTTTTCGATGAGCGGCAAGGCTTCGTCCCAGCGCACGCCGTAGCGGCTCATGCCGGTTTGGATTTTGACGTGAACCGGAACCTGTTTGCCGAAATCTGCCGCGAGCCTGGCGAGTTTGCGGACGGCGTGCGGTTCGTTCATGCAAACCGTCAGGTCATGCGCCACGCACCATTCGAGTTCGGCCTCCTGGCGTTCGCCAAGCAGCAGCAGCGGCGCGGTGATGCCCGCGTCGCGCAGCGTCATGGCTTCTTCCAGATTGCTCAAGCCGAAATACGTCGCGCCCTCTTCGAGCGCGATGCGCACCACGTCCAGCGCGCCGTGACCATAAGCCTCGTCCTTGACGACCGCCAGCAGCCGGACGCGCTTCGGCAAGTCGCGGCGGATCAGTTGCAGATTGCGGCGCAGCTTGCCGAGATCAATCTCGGTCCACGCCGGCCGTAGCGGAAAATTTTCAGAATTTAGTTTCATCGAAACATCAGGGAATGGTTTACCACAAAACTGGGGTTCGTCGAATCGTTAAATCGTGAATCGTTGCATCGGGAACCGGTCACGGAGGCAGGCCCGGTTCACAGTTCACGATTCAACGATTCCCGCCTCACGCCGCGCCCGGCGGCCACAGGCTTTGACCGACGTCCGTGCGGAAATAGCTGCCGACGACGCGGATTTTGCGGATGTTCACATAGGCCTTCGCGATCGCGGCCTTCAAAGTCGGTGCGAGCGCAATCACATCCGCGATCCGATGGCCGGTGGCGATCAATTGGCCGTCCGCCCCGCGCGCGACTTCGTTCCACCAGACGTTGCAGTCGAATTTGCCGTCCACTTCCAACGGCAGTTGCGGCCCGCGCACTTGCGTGAACGGATAGCCGTAGCCCGCCAGCGTCAGCGAACAGCCGAAGTTTAATTTGTCGTTGAACAGCAAATTCAGCTTTTTATTCCGCGCCGTTTGCAAAACGACCTCCGCCGGATTTTTCAGCATCCGCAAAATCATCGGGCCGGACGTGACGCCGATGCGGATGTTGTATTCGATGACGTGCCATTGGCCGCCGCGCTTGATGGCCGTTACTTGCAGCGGCCCGTCGAATTTGGATTCGCGCAGCCACGGCTTCAGCGGATGAATCAGTTCCCGCGCCAGACCGTATTTGTCATTCTCGTCGCGTTCGACGAGTCCGCCCAGCGGCGCGCCGGCGACGATGCCGAGGTTGCCGTTGAAAGCGTATTTGTATTCCTGGTTCGTGACGAGCGAATGGATTTCGCCGCCGCTCACCAGTGCAATGTGGCCGGCTTCGGCACGGCCAAGATACTCCTGAAGAAAAACGCCCTCGGCATAATTCACCTGGCGCAGCCACGCCCGGGTGTCGGCAACGGTCTCGCACATGACCGTATGCACCGGGCTGGTCGGCGAGCAGAGCGGATTTTTGATGACGAAAGGCTGCGGATTTTTCGCGAGAATTTTTTCCGCCTCAATACGGTTCGACGCGACGAATGATTTTGGAAAGGGAATTTTGAACTTCGCGCACAGCTCGCGGGCGAAGTCGCGTTCGCGCTCAATCCGCATCGCCTCGCCGGTCGGGCTGAAAATACCGACGCCAGAATTCACCAAATCCTTCGCCCACGACTGCGTCGCCCAGTCAATGGACTGCGGGATGACGACGTCAATTTTGTTTTCCCTGATGAGCGGCACCGGACTTGGAAAGGCGTCGCACGAAAAGGTTTTTCCGGCGAGCGTGGGCGGAAAATGTCCGTAATTGCGCGTGAGATAAGTCATGACGTCCGCGCCCGCATCCGCCAGCGCGCCGCCGATGCTCTGCGCAAACGAGCCGACTCCCAGCACCATGAAAGACCCGGCGTGCCGCTGCCCGGTGATATGGCCGGTCTGAAAATTCTGCATCACCGTATTTTTTACCAACTCCGCCTCGTGTGCAAATGGATTCGGAACCAAACCTCAACCGCCTGCTTCGGGAAATGTTGTTGCCGGCAAATCCACATAATCAAAGGTATTTCCACGTCCACCGCCGGCCGTCTCGAGCCTGGCGCAGGTCCCTGGCACGGATATGTTTTCTCGCAATGTTCGCGGGCTATGGCATTGAGGAAGCTTGCAGTTTCCATTTTTGATCGAAAACGGATTGTTGACTTTTAAGTGAAACTTACTTTAATATACAGATGTTCTTATCATTCGAGACCTAAAACAGCAATGCAAAATCGGAAACCCGTTACGAAAGGACTGAAGGAAAACCTTGACCCCTCTTGGGAGCGGGTCAGCACTTTTGGAGAAGGCTCAAGGCAATGGAACCGCGTTGTTTCCTCTGTTTCCGGCAGGCTTTCACAGTTCCGGGCGGAGCATTCTTGCAGCATGCAACCGCCACGTCGGCGCGCGGCAATGGCAGTAAACCGGCGGGGCGCTGACATAACGGGGTCCGACCACAGGATCCATGCAAGACGATTAAATGAACTCGCAGGGCGACATCGGCGATTTCGCCTCCGCTTTCAAACATGGCGGCACCGGCGGATTCAAGCAGTCACCGCACGCGAACACTTTTTGGGATCGGGGGCGCGGCAACTGCCGGCATGGCCGCCGGCCCGGGGTCGTCGGCTGGCACAGGCGTTTGAATTTATAGGTCACAAAACGGAATAAAAACGACATGTTTTGTCTTTCTAATCGGCGGGAATGGGTTAAGAATTTTCTTCCGGATGCAATCAACACAGGCGAGAAAACAACCGCCACGGAAAAATGGCACAAGGTCGCTGACCGGCGATGGCTGTGAATAACAAAATGAATCCTGCTCCAACTCATTCGGGCGCGTCCGCCAAATCCGGTTACAACCGTTTCCTGCTCTTCGTCGCCGGCCTGGGCGGACTGCTTTTCGGCGTGGATGTCGGCATCATCGCCGGCGCGCTGCCGTATCTTGAAGCCACCTCCGGCCTGAATGCCAACCAGCTTTCCTTCATCGTCGCCGCCGTTTTGCTGGGCGGCGTGATTTCCACCTTGTTCGCCGGCGCGCTCGCGGACTTTTTCGGCCGTAAAAACATGATGATTTTCAGCGGCGGGCTGTTTGTCGTCAGCGTGCCAGCCATCGCGTTGTCGCACAGCTACGACGCGCTGGTTTTCGGTCGGCTGTTGCAAGGCATCAGCGGCGGGCTGATCGGCGTGGTCGTGCCGCTGTATCTCGCCGAGTGTCTTTCCGCCTCGGCGCGCGGCAAAGGCACGGGCATTTTCCAATGGCTGCTCACGCTCGGCTTCGTCGCGGCGGCGGTCATCGGGTTTTATTTCAGCGGCCGCGTCGAGGAAGTTGCCGGGCTCGGCGACGCGGACAAGCTGTTTGCGTTCAAGGACACCGCCTGGCGCAGCATTTTCTGGGTCTCGCTGCCGCCGGGACTTTTATTCGTCATCGGCGCGTTCATGGTGTCAGAATCGCCGCGCTGGCTTTTCCGTCGCGGCAGAAAAGAGGCGGCGTTGCGTGCGCTGCTGCGTTCACGCTCCGACGAGCAGGCCGAAATGGAATTGCAGGAAATGGAAGACATCGAGACGGCGGAAAAATCTGCCAAGAATTCCGCCGGCAAAAATTCGGACTCGTTGTTTCAGCGCAAATACATCCTGCCGTTCGTGCTGGCGTGCATCATCCTCGCCTGCAACCAGGCCACCGGTGTCAATTCCATCATCCTTTACAACGTCCCGATTCTCATCCAGGCCGGCTTGAGCGACAAGCAGGCGCATCTGGGCTACGTCATTCTCACCGTCGTCAATTTTTTGATGACCATCGGCGCCATCGCGCTGGTGGACCGCAAGGGCAGAAAGTTTCTGCTCTCGCTTGGCAGCGCGGGCGTCATCGTTTCGCTGCTTGCCGCCGGGCTTGTCTTTCACAAAACCGAGGGGCAGCGAGTGGACGTGAAAGACGCAATTCAGGCGCAGGTCGTTTCCTCAAATCAAACGGCGGTGGTCGAATTCAACAATGAATCAGCGGCCAAACTTCTGGCGCAGTCCCACAAAACCATTGCCCAGCCGAAGACCCTTGTTGTGATTTATTCCTACGGCGATTTTCATGCCGCCACCAAAGTCGTCCGTTCCGACGAACCCGGCGCAAAACTCACGATTGACCGCGGCAGTTGCGTGCCGGCGACCAAAGTTTCCGCGTTCTTCAAAAATCCTTTCGCCGGCCTCGCCGCCGCGCGCGTCGCGCCCTTGAAAATTGAAAACGCGCTGATCACGCCCGTGCCGTCGGCGCAAAACGGCTGGCTCACCGCGCTTTTGATCTACTGCTTCATGGCCTCGTTCGCCGTCGGCCCCGGCGTCTGCGTCTGGCTGGCGCTGTCCGAGTTGATGCCCACGCGCATCCGCTCGAACGGCATGAGCGTCGCACTGGTGATCAACATCGCCGTCTCCTGGATCATCGCGGCAGTGTTTTTGCCGACTGTTGGCAAATTCGGCTACTCCACGATGTTTTTTGTTTTCGCGGGCTGCACGGTGGTCTATTTCATCACCGCGACGTTTTTCCTGCCCGAAACCAAGGGCAAAACCCTGGAAGAAATTGAAGAACACTTTGAAGGCAAAAAATGAAACAAAAAAAAATTCTGGCGGCGATTGCCGTTGCTTCTGTCTGCGTCATGGCCCGCGCCGCGAACCCGACCCCCATCATTCCCGCGCCGGCCAAAGCCGAGGCGTCGCCGGGAAATTTCCAACTGTGCGCTGCCACGCGCATTTTGGCCGGGCCGGATTTGCGGGCGACGGCAGAGCTGCTCGCCGCGCGGCTGCGCCCGGCCACCGGCTTCAAATTCAAAATTAAATCCGCGGAACCGGCCGGCGCGGCGGGCGGCATATTGCTGACAACCCAGGAGGCCGACACCAGCCTCGGGGCGGAAGGTTATGAATTGTCCGTCACGACAAATGGCGTGGTCATCCGCGCGGGGACTGCGGCGGGAGTTTTTTACGGTGCGCAGTCGCTGTTGCAGTTGCTGCCGCCTGGAATTTTTTCCACGAATTCCGGGCGCGACCGCGAAATCGCCTGGGCCGTTCCCTGCGTGGAAATTTCTGATTCGCCACGATTCGCGTGGCGCGGCTTCATGCTGGATGTCAGCCGCCACTTTTTTACCAAAACGGAAGTCGAGCAGGTTCTGGATTTGATGGCGCTTTACAAGCTCAACACTTTTCACTGGCATCTGGTGGACGACCAGGGCTGGCGCATCCAGATTAAAAAATATCCCAGGCTGACGAGTGTTGGCGCGTGGCGCGACGGGGTCGGCTTCGGCCTCGCTTCAAATTCCGCGACGGCCTACGACCAGCACGGACGCTACGGCGGATTTTACACGCAGCGCGACATCCGCGAAGTCGTCGCCTATGCGGCGGCGCGGCACATCACGATTGTTCCTGAAATTGAAATGCCCGGCCATTCCAGCGCGGCGCTCAAGGCCTATCCGCAGTTCGCCTGCGCGAGCGCCCGCATTGCCATGCCGGAAAAAGGCGGCGTTTTCAACGGCGTTTATTGCGCGGGCAACGATGCCACGTTCGTGTTCCTCGACAATATTTTGTCGGAAGTCGCGCAATTGTTTCCGGGAAAATACATCCACATCGGCGGCGATGAAGTGAACAAATCCAACTGGAAAAACTGCGACGACTGCCAGTTGCGCATCAAAACTGAAAACTTGAAGGATGAACGCGAGCTGCAAGCCTATTTCACCCGGCGCATCGAAAAAATGGTGAACGCGCACGGCAAAAACCTCATCGGCTGGAGCGAAATTCGCGAGGGCGGGCTGGCATCGAGCGCCGCGCTCATGGACTGGATCGGCGGCGGCGCGGAATCCGCCGCCAGCGGCCACGATGTGGTGATGTCGCCGACGACGTTTTGCTACTTTGATTATTATCAGTCCACGAATCAGGCGGCGGAGCCGAAAGCCATCGGCGGATATGTGCCGCTGCAACGGGTTTATCAGTTTGATCCGATGCCGGAAAGGCTCGCGCCGGAATTTCACGCGCATGTCATCGGCGGCCAGGCCAATCTGTGGACGGAATACATTCCCAATTTCCGCCAGGTCGAATACATGATGTTCCCGCGCCTTGGCGCCCTGGCGGAAGTGAACTGGTCGCCGAAGGCAGCGCTCGACTGGGACGATTTCCAGACGCGCGCCGCGCTGAATGAACAACGGCTCGCCGCGCTGGGCGTGAATTATCGTGCGCTGTCCAAGCCTGATTGAAATGCACTTTGTTTCCGCCGCCAATTTTCCCGCGCCGCTGGACCCGCAGTTCCAGCCGGCGGTTTTGTTCAACTGCAATTACGTTGACGCCGCCAGGAAATCCGGCCGCGCGGTGCCGCTGATCCTCGGGCTGGAGCGCGAAAACGGCCTGGTCTCGCGTTACGAAACCGTCGTGCTGCCGCAGGCGGACGTGGTTGCGTTGCTTTACGCCGAGCGGCTCGTGAAATTTTTGCTGTGGGCGCGCGGTGGCTGGAAACTTCATTTCGGCGGGCCGAAGGCGATTGGCGGCTTCATCCAGAAACAATATGCGCCGCGCGGCGCACGCAAGTTTGACTGCGGCATGATGGCAACCGCTTACGGGAAAAAATTCCAAGTCGTCGTGACCACGGCGGAAAAAGTTCCGGCGGAAAAAGAGTCGCAGATGGCAGCGGGTGGCCATTTGAAAGGCTGCCGCATCGGTTTTGATCTGGGTGCGAGCGATTACAAGGTTTCGGCGGTGATCAATGGCGAGGCGATTTTCACCGAGGAAATGCCGTGGAATCCAAAATCGCAGGCGAACCCGGATTACCATTATCACCACATTGTTTCCGCGCTGCACCGGGCGGCGGCGCATCTGCCGCGCGTGGACGCGATCGGCGGCAGTTCGGCGGGCATCATCGTGGATAATGAAATCCGCGTGGCCTCGCTGTTCCGCGCGGTGCCGGAAAAAGATTTTCCAAAGGCGGCGGGCATTTTCAAACGCATCCAGAAAGAATGGAACGTGCCGGTCTTGGTGATGAACGACGGCGACGTGACGGCGCTGGCGGGCGCGCTGGCGCTCGGCAGCCGGGGAATGCTCGGCATCGCAATGGGGTCGAGCCAGGCGGCCGGGTTCATGGATCGGCGGGGCCATGTTCTGGGCTGGCTGAACGAGCTGGCTTTTGCGCCGGTGGATTATCAGCCGCAGGCGGCGGTGGATGAGTGGTCGGGCGACCGGGGAGCGGGCGTGATGTATTTCTCGCAGCAGGCGGTGAACAAGCTGCTGCCCGCCGCCAAAATTTCGCTGCCGGGCAAAATGGATTTGCCGGCGCGGCTCAAGGAGGTTCAAAATCTCATGGTGAAAGGCGATGCACGCGCCGCCAAAATTTACGAGACCATCGGCGTTTATCTCGGCTGCACGCTGGCGCAATACGCGGAATTTTACGATTTCCGGCAGGCGCTGGTTCTGGGCCGGGTCACGACGGGCCGGGGCGGCGACATCGTGATCACCAAAGCGCGCGAAGTTTTGGAAAAGAATTTTCCCGAAGTGGCGCGCAAAATTGAGCTGCGCGTGCCTGACGAAAAATCGCGGCGCGTCGGCCAGGCCGTGGCGGCGGCCAGCCTGCCCGCGCTGTGGAAATGAACCTATGAAACTGCACAACCCCTCGGCGGAAATTTTCGTGCCGGACGGCAGGCCCGTCGCGGCGGCCCTGCAGCGCATCACCCATCTGGGCATCGGCGCGCACCAGGACGATCTGGAATTCATGGCGTTCCAGGGCATTCTGGAATGTCACGCGAGCAAAACCAAATGGTTCGGCGGCGTCACCTGCACGAACGGTTCCGGCAGCGCGCGCGTCGGCAAATACAAAAACTTTTCCGATGAACAGATGATGGCCGTGCGCCGGCACGAGCAAAACCAGGCGGCGAAACTGGGCGGCTATGGTGTGATGCTCCAGTTGGATTATCCCAGCAGCGCGGTGAAAAGCGCCACCGACGTGGCGCTCAAGGATGATTTGAAAACCATCCTGACCGCGACCCGCCCGGAGGTCGTTTACACACACAACCTGGCGGACAAACACGACACGCACCTCGGCGTGGTCGCCGCCGCGCTGCAGGCGATGCGCGAACTGCCGCGCCGCCGGCGTCCAAAAAAAGTGATCGGCTGCGAAGTCTGGCGCAATCTCGACTGGCTGGCGGACGATCAAAAAGTTTTGATGGACGTGAGCGGCCACGACCAGTTCGCGGCGAAGCTGAACGGCGTTTATGATTCGCAGATTGCGGGCGGCAAACGCTACGACCTCGCGACGCTGGGCCGGCGTTCGGCGAACGCGACGTTCTTCGAATCGCACGCGACGGACGCGGCGACGCAGTTGATTTTCGGGATGGATTTAACGCCGCTGGTGCAGGATGAGCAGAAGGACATCGTGGAATACACCGTTGCTTTCATCCAGCAATTCCGCGCCGACGTGCAAAACAAACTGAACCGCCGGCTGGGGAAAATATAAGCCGTGGAAATCATCATCCAGCCCACGCCGGAGGCCGCGACCGCCATTGCCGCGCGGCTCATCGCGCGGTTCGTTCGCGAGAAACCCGCCGCCGTGCTCGGTCTCGCCACGGGCGGCACGATGGAGCCGCTGTATCGCGAACTCGTGGCGCAGAAACTTGACTGGGGCCGGCTGACGACGTTCAACCTGGATGAATACGTCGGCATCTCACCGACGCATCCGCAGTCCTATCACGGCTTCATGCGGGAAAAACTTTTCCGGCACGTCAATGTTTCCACCGGGCGCGTGAACATTCCGGACGGCCTGGCCCGGGACGTGCCGGCCGCATGTGAAGCTTACGAGCGGAAAATTGCTTCGGCGGGCGGCATTGATCTACAACTGCTTGGCATCGGCACGCACGGCCACATCGGCTTCAATGAGCCGACCTCGTCGCTGGCGTCGCGGACGCGGATCAAAACGCTGACGCCGCAGACGCGGCGCGACAACGCGCGTTTTTTCGGCAGCGAGGAACAGGTGCCGCATCACGTTGTCACGATGGGCATCGGCACCATTCTGGAATCGCGCCACTGCCTGCTGCTGGCGTTCGGCAGAAAAAAAGCCCGCGCCGTCGCCGGGGCGGTCGAAGGCCCGGTCACCGCAATGAACCCGGCGAGCGCGTTGCAACTGCACCCGAAGGTGACGGTGTTTCTCGACGAGGAGGCCGCCGCAGAACTGAGGCTGACGGATTATTATCGCTGGGTTTATGCGCAAAAACCCGGCTGGCAGAAAATTTGATTTTTGGACCGGCGTCGCGTTGCCGCCGCTGCTCGCGCCGCTAAATTTAGCGAACCTAATGAAATCGCATTCCATCCTTGAACATCTGGCGGTTTGCAGCTGGTCGCTGCAGCCGGCAAGCCCCGAAGACCTGGTTGAAAAACTTCGCGAAACGGGCATCCGCCGCGTGCAACTGGCGCTGGATCCGGTGCGCGTGTCGCCGAAAATCTGGGGCGGCACGGGAATAGTTTTCCGCGATCACGGCATCACAATCGTGTCCGGCATGGTCGGCTGCCTTGGCGAGGATTATTCCACGCTGGATTCCATCCGGCTCACCGGCGGCATCGCCCCGGACGCGAAGTGGGAGCAGAACGTAAAAAACATCGGCGCCTGCGCCGCGATTGCCAAAAAAATGGGATTGAAGCTGGTGACGTTTCACGCCGGTTTTCTGCCGTCGGACGAGTCGCACCCGGCGTTTGCCAAGATGCTGCAACGGCTGGACGTGGTGGCGGACCTCTTCATGAAACAAAATATTTTGCTCGGGCTGGAGACCGGACAGGAAACCGCGACGGAACTGGCCGGCCTGCTGCACAGGTTGAGCCACCCGAACATCGGCGTGAATTTTGACCCCGCGAACATGCTCATGTATGACAAGGACGATCCGGTAGAAGCGTTGCAGATTCTCGCGCCGTGGATCCGGCAGGTTCACATCAAGGACGCCCGGCGCACAAAAATCCCCGGAACGTGGGGCGAGGAAGTGCCGGTCGGCACCGGCGAGGTGGACTGGCGTGGATTTTTCTCCACGTTCAAGCACGCCGGGTTGAACGTCAGCCTCGTCATCGAACGTGAATCCGGCGACAACCGCATCGGCGACATCCGCGCCGCGCGCGAGGCGATGAAACAAACTTTTATCTAGACCAACATCATGGCGGCAAAAAAAATCAACGTCGCGGTCGCGGGACTCGGTTTCATGGGCGTCACGCACTTGCGAGTTTATCAAAAAATCCGCGCCGCGCGCATCACGGCGGTGTGCGACGCGGTGCGGTTGCCGGTCAACGGCGCATTGCGCGGGATCAACGGCAACATCAAAAACTCCGCCGATGTCCATCTCGGCGCGCGCGTGAAAGTGTATCGCGAATTCGACAAACTGCTTGCCGACCGCACCATTGACGTGGTGGACATCTGCACGCCGACCGCGCTGCATCCGGCGCAGACCATCGCTGCGCTCAAGGCCGGCAAACACGTCCTCTGTGAAAAGCCGCTGGCGCAAAATTTTGCGGCGGCGCGGAAAGTTTTGAAAGCGGGGGCCGCGTCGGAAAAATTTCTGATGCCCGCGATGTGCATGAGATTCTGGCCGGGCTGGAGCTGGCTGAAAAGAATTGCCGCCAGGAAAATTTATGGCGAAGTGCGCGCGGCGAATTTCCGGCGGGTCACGGCAAAACCCGCGTGGGGCAAGGCTGGAACGCACGCCGGCGGGGCGCTGCTGGATCTGCACATCCATGACACGGATTTTGTGAATTTTTTGTTTGGCCGTCCGGCGGCGGTTTTTTCCACGGGCGTGACCGATGCGGCGGGCGACGTGGATCATGTCGTGACCCAGTATATTTATCCCGGCGGGCCGGTGGTTCACGCCGAGGGAAGCTGGCTGTTGCCCGACGGTTTCAACATGAGTTTTGTGCTTCACTGCGAACGGGCGACGATTGATTTTGACTTGTCGCGCGGAAACGATGCGTTGCGTTTGCACGAATCCGGAAACAAATCGCGGACGGTCAAACTCAAAAATGCGGACGGCTATGGCGAGGAAATCCGCTATTTCTTGGACTGCGTCGCGCGCGGCGAACGGCCGGTTGTCGTGACCCCGCAAGACGGTGCGACGGCGCTGGAAATCTGCGCGGCGGAAGAAAAATCCGTGCGCACCGGCACGGTGGTGGAACTTTGAGATTCAAATGAATGCGCGTTGCAAGCTGTTCGTGATGATGCTGCTGGAATACTTCATCTGGGGCGCGTGGCTGCCGCTGATTTTCAGCTACCTGCCAAGCCTCGGCTTTTCGCCGGCGGAACAGTCGTGGATTCTAAATGCGTTTCCCCTCGCGGCCATCGTCGGCATGTTTTTCAGCAATCAGTTCTGCGACCGCAACTTTGCGGCGGAAAAATTCCTCGCGTTCAGCCACTGCGTTGGCGGCCTGGCGATGCTCGGCCTGGCCTTCACAAAAATGTTCTGGCCGTTTTTCGGCCTGATGCTGCTGCATTGCCTACTGTTTGTGCCAACGATGTCCATCGTGAATTCCATCGCCTTCGCGCACCTGAAGGATGGGCGGAAGGAATTCGGCCTCGTGCGCATCGGCGGCACGCTCGGCTGGATTCTCGCCGCGTGGCCGTTCACTTTCATCCTGGTGGACTGGGACAAAGTGCATCAGTTGAATCCGCACGGTCTGATTGACTGGCTTGGCGCGATGCTCGGCTCTGGTTTGACGGGTGAAAAATTAAAAGCGGCCACGGCGTGGACTTATGCCGTGGCGGGAATCGCATCGCTCGTGCTCGCCAGCTTCAGTTTCATCTTGCCGCACACGCCGCCGAACAAATCGGGCAATGGCACCGAAAAATTCGCGTGGCTCGAAGCTTTGAAATTATTGAGACATCCGTTCGTGCTGGTGCTGTGGCTGGTGACGCTGGTGGATTCGTTCGTGCAAAACAGTTATTTCAACTGGACGGGCGGTTTTCTCGGCACGGCGGCGGCGGCGGGAGGCGTGGGCATTCCCGGCAACTGGATCATGCCGGTGATGAGCGTCGGCCAGATCGCGGAGCTGCTGACGATGTTCATTCTCGGCGCGACACTCAAACGGCTCGGCTGGCGCACGACGATGATTGTGGGAATCCTCGGCCATGTGGCACGGTTCGCGGTCTATGCGTATTTCCCGCGGCACCAGGGAATCATCATCGCAATCCAGATTCTGCACGGCATCTGCTACGCCTTTTTCTTCGCGACCGTTTACATTTTTGCCGACGCGTATTTTCCCAAGGACGCGCGGGCGAGCGCACAGGGTTTGTTCAACGTGATGGTGCTGGGACTCGGCGCGTTGCTGGCGAATTCCATCTGCCCGTTTCTCGGCCAGAAAATGTTCGCGCACGGCGGCGCGACGAATTTCCACGGTCTGTTTTTGGTGCCGATGATTTGCGGGGTTGCCGCCGCCGTGGCGCTGGCGCTGTTTTTTCATCCGCCGCAAACGGCGGCGCCGGCCGCCTCGCCGCATTGAAATGCCAGTTTGCGTGGCCAGCGTCACCGCCACGGCGACGTTCCGTCCGCATTTCCAACCCCGGTTCTCTACGAAGTTTTCTTTGGCATCCGCCAGGCCGCCGTCGTGCGATGAATGCGCCGTGAATAATTTCCTTGTTTGGCGCTCAAAAATTTTTTGCCAGCGCGTGACCCATTGGGTGTGCAAATCATGCGCGGTTCCATCCAACCGCGCAGGGTTTGCGCAGCCCGATCCGGCGGTTCATTGGGAAATCAGCCTGTTTGAGGCTGGCACGCTCCTTGCGTTGGAACCTTGAACCCGGCGACAGCCCGCGTGTGTGCCGCCGATCAATCAAACAACAACTAACCACAGGAACATTCGATGAAACTGAATCGCATCATAACATTGTGCGCAATGGCGGCGGCCCTGGCGTTGAGCGCCGGCAGCATTTTCGCGCAGGACAACGGTAATGACAACGGCGGCCCCGGCGGCGGCCAGCGGCGCAACCGCCCCGGCGGCGGCAATTTTGACCCCGCGCAATTCCAGCAGCGCATGATGGACAACATCCGTGACCAGCTGAATTTCACCAACGACACCGACTGGAGCGCCGTGCAGCCACTGGTGCAAAAAGTAATGGACGCCCGCCGTGATGTCGCCGGCCCCGGTATGCGCGGTTTGTTCGGACGCAATCGTGGCGGACAAAATGGCGGCCCCGGCGGCGGACGCGGCGGCATGTTCGGACAGCCCAGCCCGGAACAGGAAGCCTTGCAGAACGCGCTGGAAGCCGATGCGCCGGCGGCGCAGATCAAGGATCTGCTCGCCAAATACAAGGCTTCGCAACAGGCCAAACAGGCCAAGCTCGAAGCGGCGCAGGACGCGCTCAAAGGCGTTTTGACTTCGAAACAAGAGGCGCAGGCTTATCTGCTCGGCCTGGTGCGGTAACATCACAAATAGAAAGCTGACGATTCATGGCCGCCTCACCGGTTCAAGGTTCTTCAACGAATCAGTTGCTGGAACGCATGGTTGCGTCCCGGCAATTGTCTTCGCTGGACGCGGGCGCCTTGCTTCGCGCCAAACCGCACATTGAGAGCGAAGAGGAAATTCTCCGCTGGCTCGCGACCGAATACGGCCTCGGCTTCACAACGCTCGAAGACGTCGAGCCGGATCGTCAGCTTCTATCCCTTTTCCCCGCGCGCATTTTGCTGAAGGAGGAACTGCTGCCGCTCCAGCGCGTGAACGGCCACGTCGAAGTCGCCACCAGCCGGCTGTTCGCCACGCAGGGGCTGGACGCGCTGAAAACGTTGACCGGCCTGAACCTCAAGCCGATTCTCGCCTCCACCGAAGCCATCCAGCGCGAAATCAAAAAACGTCTCGGCGTCGGCGCCGACACCATCGGCACGCTGGAAGAGGAAAAAGGAATCCAAGTTGTTGATGAAGATTCCGAGGGCAATAATCTCGACGAAGGCGCGGAGGACGAGGCCTCGATCATCCGCTTCGTCAACCAGGTTTTGAAAGACGCGATTGAACTGCGCGCCTCCGACATCCACCTCGAACCGTTCGAGGACGAATTCAAGATCCGCTACCGCATTGACGGCGAGCTGCAGGAAGTTCCCGTGCCGCCGCAATTGAAGCAGTTTCAGCCGGCCATCGTCTCGCGCGTCAAGATTTTGAGCCATCTCAACATCGCGGAAAAACGCCTGCCGCAGGACGGCCGCATCAAGGTGCGCATTGACGCCGCCGAGGTGGACATCCGCGTCTCCGTGATTCCGATGCTGCACGGCGAGGCGGTCGTGATGCGCCTGCTGCGGCAAAATTCCACGCTGCGCGGCCTGGCCGAAATCGGGATGAACACGCGCGAGCTGGAACATTTCCAGCACGTCCTCCGTTTGCCGCATGGAATCATTTTGGTCACCGGCCCGACCGGCTCCGGCAAAACCTCCACGCTCTACACCGCGCTGAACGAAATCAACGACGCCGTCCGAAAAATCATCACCGTGGAAGACCCGGTCGAATATCAGCTCAAAGGCGTCAACCAGATTCAGGTCAATGAAAAATCCGGCCTGACGTTTGCGCGCGGGCTGCGCTCGATTTTGCGCCACGACCCCGACGTGATTCTCATCGGCGAAATCCGCGACGCCGAAACCGCGCAGATCGCGGTGCAGGCGTCCCTCACCGGCCACCTGGTTTTCTCGACGCTGCACACCAACGACGCGCCTGGCGCGCTCACGCGGCTCGTGGACATGGGCGTGGAGCCTTATCTCGTCGCCTCGTCGCTCGAAGCCGTGCTGGCGCAGCGCCTCGTCCGCGTGCTGTGTCCGCATTGCAAACTGCCGGACACTTCCGCGCCGGCGCAATCCTTCAAGACAAAACTTGGCATCGCCGCGGACAAAGTGATTTATAAATCCGTCGGCTGCCGCGAATGCCGCAACACCGGCTTTTTCGGCCGGCACGCCATTTTTGAATGGATGGACACCGACGAGGAAATCCGCCAGTTGATTTTGAAAAGCGCCTCGACGGATCAGGTCCGCAAAGCCGCGCGCAAGGCCGGAATGCGCTCGCTCGCCGAAGACGGCTGGCGGCTGGTCGCCGCCGGGGTCACGACGGTCGAGGAAGTGTTGAGCGTGACGACGGCGAAGGAAGTCGAGAGTTCAATAAAAATTCACGACGGCGAATCCACCGCAAGCATCGCGGTGGCGAGGTAAGCTTAATTTCCCATGCCCACGTTTTCCTACAGAGCTTTGCAGGCCGACGGCAAGATTGCCGAGGGCGTGCTGGACGCCGGCAGCCGCCCCGACGCGCTACGGCAGATCGAGACGCTTGGCCTGCGTCCGGTGAGCGTGGCGGAAAGCCTTTCCAAGGCGGCAAAAAACGGCTCGACGCCGGCGTCGCTTGGGAAAGTTTCCTTCAAGTTCGCGGCGAAAAAAGTTTCGGCGAAGGAGCTCGAGAACTTCACGCGGCTGCTGTCGAGCCTGCTCGCGGCGGGCGTGCCGTTGAGCCGCGCGCTGGTGATTTTGCAACGGGAGGCGTCGTCGCCAGCGGCGCGGGCGAAATGGAAGGAAGTTCACGATCTGGTTGTGGACGGACTTTCGCTCGCCGACGCAATGGCAAAATCGCCGGAGACTTTTCCGCGCGTGTATGTCGCGATGGTCGAGGCGGGCGAGGCCGGCGGGTTTCTCGACGTGGTGCTGGCGCAGATCGCGGAATTTCAATCGCGCGAAAAGGAGCTGAAATCCAAGGTGATGACGGCGATGCTGTATCCGTGCATTTTGCTGGTGCTCGCGCTCATCGTGCTGGCGGTGCTGCTCGTGTTCTTCATTCCGAAGTTCCAGCGCGTGTTTGCGAGCATCCACGGCTCGCTGCCGCTCATCACTCAAATGATCATTGCCGCGAGCGATGCGATGCGCTCCTACGGCTGGCTGATCGCCGCCGGGCTGGCCGGGCTTTACTTCCTGGTGCGCGCGTGGTTCGCCTCCGAGAAGGGCAAGCGCACCTGGGAAGGGCTGGTCTTGAAATCGCCGCTCGTCGGCCCGCTCATCGCGCAATTTGCAATGGCGCGCTTCTGCCGGATGCTCGGCACGCTGATCGGCGCGGGCGTGCCGCTGGTGCATGGCCTGAACGTCGCGCGCCGCTCGATTGGCAACCAGATTCTCGTGGACGCCGTGGCGCAGTCCATCGAGCGCGTGCAGCAGGGCGGGCGGCTCGGCCAGAGCCTCGCGGACTGCAAGTCGCTGTTTCCCGGCTCGGTGCTGGAGATGATCGCCGTCGCGGAAGAAAGCGGCAAGCTCGACGCCGAACTTGTGCGCATCGCCGGCGAAACCGAAACGGATCTGGACCGCAATCTGAAAACCGCCGTGGCGTTCGCCGAGCCGGTGATGCTGTTTTTGATCGCGGGCTTCATCGGCGTCATTTTCATCGGCATGCTGCTGCCGGTGCTGTCCATGAGCGAATACATCAAATAAAAAAGGTTTATGAAAATCGAAATCAAAAAAATCGTGATTCCAAAAAACCGGCTGCCCCACGCCTTCACGCTCGTGGAAATGCTGCTGGTCGTCACCATCATCGGCATCCTCGCGGCGCTGGTCATCCCGAAACTCGTGGGCAGAAGCGAACAAGCGCGCACGACGGCCGCCTATGCGGACATCCACGGCGGCATCAAGTCCGCGCTCGACGCTTATGAGGTGGACAACGGTTATTATCCCAAGAGCCTGCAAGATTTGATTCAACAGCCGAGCAACGCCAAAAACTGGCATGGGCCGTATCTCGACAAGCTGCCGACTGATCCGTGGGGCAATCCTTACGTTTATTATTATCCCGGCAAGCACAACGGCAGTTCCTACGACCTGCTCTCGGTCGGGCCGGACGGCAAGGAAGGAACGGACGACGATGTTGTCAACTGGTCAAAATAATGTCCGCCGATGCGCGTTCACGTTGATCGAGCTGATCCTGGTGCTGGCGCTGCTGGTGATCATCACGTCCATCGCGGCGCCGGCGATGGCGAAGTTCATTCGCGGCCGGGCGCTGGATTCCGAGGCGCGGCGGCTGTCGGCGCTGATGCACGCGGCGCAGAGCCGCGCGGTTTCCGAAGGCGCGCCGATGATGTTGTGGGTGGATGAAAAGGCCGGCGGCTACGGACTCGAAGCGGAAACAAGCGGGCAGAACGGCGACACGAAAGCCGAAGAGCTGACGGTGGATGCGACGTTGCAGATTGCGGTGCTGAATGTCGGCACGGGCGTGCAGACGACGTTCAAAAGTCTGCCAGCGATCCGGTTTTTGGCGGACGGCACGGTGGACGAGAGCAGTCCCCAGACTTTGAAATTGACGGACAGCGACGGGTTTTCGCGCTGGCTGACCGAAACGCGACTGCGCACGGGTTATGAAATTAGCGACACCGGCCAATAAAATTTGCGCGGCGCGGCGCCGCCGCCGGGCGTTCACGCTGGCCGAGGTGCTGGCGGCGCTGCTGTTCCTGGCCATCGTCATTCCGACGGCGGTGGAGGCGCTGCATGTCGCGAGTCTCGCGGGCGAAGTCGCGGCGAGAAAAGGCGCGGCGGCGCGCGTGGCCGACCGGATTTTGAACGAGAGCCTGGTGACGACGAACTGGAGCAGCGGCCTGCAGAGCGGCACGGTCACGGAAGGCATTCTGGATTTTCGGTGGAAATTGACGAGCCAGAACTGGTCGGGTGATGTGTCACAGTCGGCGCAGTCCATGCGGTTGCTGACGGCGGAAGTGACGTATTCCGCGCAGGGCAAAGATTATTCGGTGAAGTTAAGCACGCTGGCCAATGCGCAGACGCAGCAGCCAGCAACAATTAATCCGCAATTTTGAAAATGGAACAGACATCGCAGCGCCGGGCAACGCCTGGCGTTCCGGGATTCACGCTGATCGAGATGATTCTCGCCATCGGCGTCGCGGCGATTGTGCTTGTCGCCGTGAACGCGGTGTTTTTCACCGCGCTGCACCTGCGCAACGACACGGCGGACATGGTGGACGCCGCCACGCCGGTGGATTCAGCCGTCACCTTTTTGAAACGCGATTTGCAATGCGCCGTCACGCCGACGAACGGCACGACCAAAATTTTGTCCGGCGGTTTCCGTGTCGGCAACAATCTCAACAGCATCGGCGTGAGCGAGCCGGTGGCGATTGAAATGTTTACCGCGTCCGGCGCGTTGAGCGGCGGCCAGCCGTGGGCCGACATCCAGCGCGTGACTTATGAATTGAAAAATCCGACAAGCCAGTCTGCGAACGGACGGGATTTGTATCGCAGCGTCATGCGGAATCTGCTGGCCGTCGCGACACCGGACGTGACGGAACAACTGATGTTGAGCGGCGTGGCGAACATGAAATTTTCCTGCTACGACGGCGCGCAGTGGAACGACACCTGGGACACGACCGACCCGACGGCGGTCAACACCAATCTGCCGCTAGCCGTGCGCGTGGACATCCAGATGGCCGGCAACGCGAACGCGCAGCCGGTTGAAATCGTCGTGCCGATTGATTCCGTGTCGCGGACGAACATGGTGCTGACCAGCACCCAGTAAAGCTAAAATGAAAATCAGCCAGGAACATCGGACCTTGAACAGCGAACGCCGAACGCCGAACGCCGGTTGGTTCGCTGGCCAGCGTGGTTCGGTGCTGATCATCGTGCTTTGGGTGGCCATCGGCCTCGTCAGCATCGCGCTGTATTTTGCGAACTCGATGAATTACGAACTGACGGCGTCCGACAACCGCGTGAACGGCGTGGCGGCGGAGCAGGCCATCGAGGGTGCGGCGCGTTACGTCGCCTGCGCGCTCCAAAATTTTGCGACCAACGGCGCGATGCCGGACAGCACACAGTTCAAATGCGCGGCGGTGCCGGTGGGCGACGCGAAATTCTGGCTCATCGGGCGCGACCCGAACGCGGACAATTCCACCGAGCCGTATTTCGGCCTCGTGGACGAGGGCGGCAAATTGAATTTGAACAGCGTCAGCACGAACATCATTCTCTATCTGCCCAACATGACGGCGGATTTTGCCGAGGCCATCCAGGACTGGCGCGGCACAAACGGCGTGGTTTCGCTTGATTACACGTCGCTTGGTTACGCGTCGAAAAACGCGCCGTTCGAGACGGTGGACGAACTGCGGCTGGTTTACGGCGCGGACATCAACCTGCTGGCCGGCGAAGACCTCAACCGCAACGGCGTTCTCGACAAGAGCGAAAAGGACCTGAACGGCAACGGCGAACTCGATCCCGGCCTGTTTGAATATGCCACGGTTTATACGCGCGAGCCGAATTTTCATGCCGACGGCTCGTCGCTGACGAACGTGAACACGGCGTCCACCGGCACGATGCGCACGTTGCTGCAAAACGCCGGCGTCAGCACTTCCTATGTGCAGGCGCTGACCCGGACCAATGTCAATGCGCGGCCCTACGCGGGCCTCTTGAAATTTGCCGTCGCCTGCAGAAACGCCGGCATGAGTTCGTCCGATTTCGCAAACCTCTGCGACAACATCACGACCAGCACCAACACCTATTTTCGCAATCGAGTGAATGTCAACACCGCCGGTGCGGATGTGCTGACGGCGTTGTTCATGGGCCTGAACGTGGACGAGCAGACGGCTGAAAGCGCGGCGCAGACGCTGGTCGCTTATCGCCAGCAAAATCCAAGTCTCCTGACGTCCGCAGCGTGGCTGGTGGATGCGCTGGGCAACACCAGCCCGGTCATCACCGCGCTGGCGGGCGGCGACTATGTGACGACGCACAGCTATCAATTTACGGCGGACATCGCGGCGGTCGGGGCGTTTGGGCGCGGCTACCGGCGCGTGAAATTTATTTTTGATATGAGCGACGGCACGCCGAAAATTTTATATCGCCAGGATTTGAGCCGCCTCGGTTGGGCGCTCGGCGAGAAAGCCCGGGAAAGTCTGGTCGCGAAGGACACACCATGAAACCTGATTCAAAATTCAAATTTCGGAAACGGAAAAAACTGACGACACTGCTCGGCCTCACGCTGGACGGCAGCAGGCTCGACGGCGTGGTGCTGCGGCGCACGAACGGCGCGCTACAACGGCTGCAAAGTTTTTCCGCGCAGCTCACGCTGGACCCGCTGACCGGCGCGCCGGAACTCGTGGGCCGCGAAATCCGCAACCAGCTCGACGCGGCGGGCGTGCGCGAACGCGACTGCATTGTCGGCGTGCCGCTGAAATGGGTGCTGACCGCGCAGACGGAGCTGCCGCCGCTGCCGGAAGCGGATGCGGCGAGTTTATTGCAAATGGAAGCCGAACGCGGATTCCATTCCGACGTGACGGCGTTGCAGATGGACAATTCACGCAGCCCGCTGGCGGGTGACAAAAAGTTTGTGCTGCTCGCCGCAATTCCCAACCCGCACATCGGCGCGCTGGAGCAAGTTCTGGCGGCGGCGAAATTGAAGCCGGTCAGTTTTGCGCTCGGCATCTCGGCGCTGCAACCGCCAATGGCGGAAAAATCCGACGGCGTGCTGGCGCTGGCGATTGGCGAGAGCCATGTTGGTTTGCAAATCACGGCGGGCGGCGTGGTGGCGTTGCGCGGGCTGGAAGGCGCGATTGAAAATGAAGCGGGCCGCCGCACGCTGGTCGCGGACGCGGTCACGCGCGAGGCGCGGGTCACGCTCGGCCAGTTGCCCGGCGAACTGAACGCGAAAGTGAAGCGAATCCGCATTTTCGGCCCCAAAGAACTCGCGCAGCAGCTCGCGGATGAAATGGAACTGCGTTTTGAGCCGATGGGCTTGAAGGTGGAAACGGTGCCGGCCTACGCGCCGGATGAATTTGGCGTGACGCTGCCGCCGGACGCGCCGCTCTCGCCGGCCTTCAGCCTCGCGGCGCGCTATTTGACGGAGCAGCCGCCGGCGTTTGAATTTCTGCCGCCGAAGCCAACGATCTTTGAGCAGTTCGTCACCAAATATTCATCGGGCCGTTTGCGGACGACCGGTGCCATCGCGGCAGGCGCGGCGGCGATCATCCTCGGAATTTTTCTGTTTCAGCAGTTTCAACTGTGGCGGCTGCGGTCGCAGTGGTCGCACATGCAGGCCAAGGTCACGGACCTGCAATACCTCTCCGGCCAAATCCGCCAGTATCAGCCGTGGTATGGCGGGACGTTTCGCAGCCTGGCGGTTTTGCGGGAGCTGTCGCTGGCCTTTCCGCAGGACGGCGTGGTGACGGCCAAGGTCATCGCCATCCGCGACGACGGCACGGTAAACTGCTCCGGCAACGCGCAGGACAACGCGGCGCTGCTGGCGGTGGAGGCAGGCTTGAGCAAGCTGCCGGGCGTGTCCGAAGTGCATCGGGAACAAAGCCGGGGCAGCAAGCCGCCGCTGCAATTTGTGTTCAGTTTCAAATTTAACAACGGAGGCGGCGGTGAAAATTAAAAACCGGCAGGATTTTTTGGTGGCGCTGACGATTGCGGCGGTCGGGCTGTTCGCGGCCGTGAATTTTATTTTCACGCCGCTGCAAGGCTGGTGGTCGGCGCGGCAAGCGCAGGTCCGCGATTTGCGCGCCAAAGTCAGCGAAGGCACCCAGCTGATCAAGCGCGAGGCCGGCATCCGCAGCCATTGGGACGAGATGCGTGCGAATGCGCTGCCGGCCGGCACTTCGCAGGCGGAACAGCAGTTTTTGAAGGCGGTGGACGGCTGGGCGCGCGACAGCGGCGCGGCGATCACCAGCCTCATGCCGCAGTGGAAAAACGACTCGACAAATTACATGACGCTGGACTGCCGGGTGGAAACCGCCGGCGATCTCGGCGCGCTGAGCAAATTTATTTACGACATCGAAAAAGGCCCGCTGGCCGTGCGGCTGGATTCGGTGGAATTGAGTTCGCACGACAACAACGGCCAGCAGATGACGCTCGGCCTGGAAATCAACGGGCTGGCCCTCATCACGAATGACAAAAAATGAAACTGATGAAATGTGAAATTTTCCTGGTGCTGGCCGCCGCGCTGGCGGGCGGCGCCGGCGCGTTCGCACAATCAAACGGCGATCCCGGCCCGACGAATTATGCGAAGTTCAGCTCGTTCGTCACCGACCGCAATATTTTCGATCCGAGCCGGCAGCCGCACTTTTATTCGTCAAACACGCGTCAAACGCGGCGGACGCGGACGCGCAACTCGGCGCCCGGCATCATGCTGGTCGGCACGATGAGCTATGGAAAAGGGCTGTTCGCCTTTTTCAACGGGAACAGCGCGGATTTGAAAAAGGCGCTGCAAGTGACGGAAAAAATCGCGGATTACACGGTCACGGAGATTTCACCGAGCCGCGTGATGCTGGAATCCGCCGACAAAAAATCGCAGCTCGAATTGAAAATCGGCGACGGGCTGCGGCAGGAAAACGGCAAATGGGTGTTTTCCGGCGCGGCCGAACTGCCGGCAGCGACCAGTGTGACGGAGACGACAAATGCGCCCAGCGGCGAGGTTTCGAGCGAGACCGGTGCGACCGCTGCGCCGAGTTCCGCGGCCGAGCCAAATGAGGTTTTGAAACGATTGATGCAACTACGCGAAAAGGAAAACCAATGAAAAAAATAATCTTGAGCCTGTTAATGACCGGCCTGTTGGGACTGGCGGCTTCTGCCAGTGCGCAAAACCCGCCGGAGGAAAACAACACCAACACGCCGGCCCCCGCCGACCAGCCGGGGCCGCCGCCCGGCGATGAAAGCGCCTCGAACGGACCCGATGCCGGCGGTCCGCCGCCCATGCCGCCGGACAGCTCGGCCGCGTCGGAAACCAACCAAGGCAAGGAGCCGCTGGTGATCACGCCGTCGCAGTCCAGGGCCGCGCCGCAGGAAGAGTTCCAGTCTGAATTCATGCCGCCGGCGCAGGCGGGGACGAATGCCAACGATTTGAATCTGAATTTCAATCGCGCGCCGCTGGACATGGTGCTGAATTATTTGAGCGATGCGGCGGGTTTCATCATCGTGCAGGACACGCGCGTCACCGGCACCGTGACCGTCAACGGCAAGCATTTGACGCAGGAGGAGGCGGTGAATCTGCTGAACTCGGTGCTGAACAAGAACGGTTACGCAGCCATCCGCGACGGGCGGACATTGACAATCCTGGACAAGAACGATGCGAAAACGCGCGACATCCCGGTGAAGACCGGCAACAAGCCTCAAGAGATTCCGAAGAACGACGAAATTGTGACGCAAATCATCCCGATCCGTTTCGTGGAAGCGCGGCAACTGGTTTCGGATTTGTCGTCGTTCGTCTCGCCGCAGGCCACGGTGGTGGCCAACGAGGCGGGCAATTCCATTGTCATCACGGACACGCAGTCAAACATCCGGCATATCGCAGAAATCATCAAGGCGATGGACGACAGCGCCGAGGCGGAAACGGAGATCCGCGTGTTCCATCTGAAATACGCCAACCCGACGGATGTCGCCACAGAAATTGGAAACGTTTTTCCCAGCAGCACATCCGGCAACAGCGCCCAGGCCCCGACCCGTTTTGGCGGCGGTGGCGGACCAGGCGGTGGGCCGGGCGCTTTTTTTGCACGGATGATGGCCAACGCGGGCACTTCCGGCAGCAGTTCGAATGACCGGGTCAAGAAGGCGACGCAAGTCACTGCCGTGGCGGATGCGCGCATCCAGGCGGTCATTGTGACGGCACCGAAGGACTTGATCGAGGAGATCGCGAGCATGATGAAGGATTTGGATGTGCCTTCGGACCGGGATCAGGATGTGTATGTTTTCCAGATGAAAAACGGCGATCCGCAGCAGGCGGTGACCGTGCTGCAAAACATGTTCCAGAGCAGCAGCACATCGCGCAGCGGGAGCAGCAGCTCGACGCAAAACAGCGCGCTCCAGCAACGTTCTGTGAACGCCACCACCACGATGGGCACCACCACGACCACCACCGGAGTCGGCAGCACCGGTAACGGCGGCGGCCGCACCGGCGGCGGGACGCAATTTTAAGCTGCCAGGCATCAACCACTCAACACAATGAATTTTATGAAGACAAATTACTTTTCAAAATATGTCGGCATCTGGCTGCTGGCCCTGTTCTGCACCGCGATGACGGTCCAAGCCCAGCAACGCGGCGGCGGTGGCTTCGGCGGGTTCGGCGGCTTTGGTGGCGGGGGAAATAATTTTAACCGCGGCAGCAGCAGTTCCAGCAGCGGCCAATACAACAACAACGGCACGGTGGGCAGCGCGGTCATTTCCGTGGATCCGGTGACGCACAACATCATGGTCATCGCCGACAAGGAGACAAGCGAGCAAATCCGCAAGGTTATTGAAAGCCTCGACGCGCCCGAACCGCAGGTGCTTATCAAGGTCGCGTTTGTGGAAGTGCAGGACAGCAAAGCGTCCGACATCGGCGTCCAAGGCGCTTACACCGGCAACCCCCTGGGCAGCAATCTGGGCCAACTCACCGGCTTTGTGACCAATTCTTACCTGCCTACAACCACGACTGCTGTCGGAAGTGGTCAGAACGTTCAGACTACAACTTACACTCCCGTGCCCACCCCACTCTACCAATCAATGAACGTGGGGCAAAACTATGGTTTGCCCCAGTCCCTGTCGGGAGCGGCCGGGAATGGCGGCCTTTATCAAGTCTTGGGCAATGATTTTACGGCGACGGTCCAGGCCATCGCCACCGCCGGCAAGGCGCAGATTCTTTCCCGCCCGTCCATTCTCGCGCGCGACGGCCAGATGGCGGAGATCGTCGTCGGTCAAAGCATTTACCTGCCCAGCAGCGTCAGTTTAACCGCTGTCGGTGGCACCGGCACCACCATTCCGTCCATCAACGGCAGCTACCAAAACGTCGGCATCCAGCTGGACGTCACGCCGTTCATCGGGGCGAACAGTCTGGTGCAGATGATTCTCCAGCCGCAAATCACGTCCATTGACAGCTCGACGCCCGGCCAGGTGATCGAAGGCGGCAGCATCATTTCGTCCGCCGTGTATGCGCCCAACCTCAACAAGCGTTCCGCCAACACCGTGGTCGTGACACCCGACGGACAGCCCGTCGTCATCGGCGGCCTCATTTCCAACGACAAGTCCTCCAGCGAGAGCAAGGTGCCGCTGTTGGGCGACATTCCGCTGCTCGGCAATCTTTTCAAGTTCACCAACAAATCGGACGCGAAGAGCGAGCTGCTGATATTTCTCACGCCGCACATCATCCAGATGCCGTCGCAGCTCGCCGCGATGTCCACGAAGGAAACCAGCCAGACGCCGATGATCACCAGCACCAATTCGTTTTCGGAGAAGGAACTGGATCGCTTTCTGGAACGCGTGCCGGTGAAAAAGCAATAATGAGTTGTCTTTCCCACCGCAGCGGCAAAACTTGAACGACGCATGAATACTGAACAACGGAGCCGATGGGTGACCGGGCTTTTGCTCGGCGCGTGGCTGCTCGTCATCGCGTGGCAGGTGGAAGAGCATCAGCGCGTCGTCGGGGCCGCAAAATCCGACCTGCTCAGCCGTGCGCATGAGATCGCCGGCACCTTGAGCGCCGTCACCCATGCGCTTAGTTTCCGGGGCGCGATTTTTCAGGAGCGCCTCGAGCCCGTCCTCAACGAGCTCGTCAAAAACCGCACCAACTCCCTGGTCAAATTGATTTACGTCGGCCTCTTGAACACCGACGGCGACCCGGTCGTGGCGGTCGGCGACACCAATTTGTTTTCGCACGAAATTCTCGCCGGAAGCGAACTTTGGTCTGACAACTATGTCACTTTTGTCCTGCCGGTTGTCGGCGCGAGCGTCAGCCCCGAAGGCGACCACCCCACGGTCGTCCTGCCGCCGCGCAGCAATTTCACCAACGGTGCGCCGCATTTTCCGCGCCGTGAACCGCGCCCGGATGAAACCAATTCCGCCGGCACCAACGAATTTTCTGCGACGAACTTTCCGCCGCCGACCAACGGCGAAATGGGGCCGCCCCCGCCGCCGGAAGACGACAAGCGTCCGCCTGAAGGCGGCGACCGTCCGCGCGGCGGCAACCGTCGTCCGCCGTGGATGCGCGGGATGTCCGACGCCGAGTTCAAGGCGCTCGTCGCGAAACGCGAACTGCACGGACTCGTCCTCGCCATGTCCACGGAAAATTATCGCGCCGTCTGCACGCGCGACTGGTGGCTGCGCTGCATTATCGGATTTTTCGCCGGCATTTCCGCGTTCGGGGCCGGTCTCGCCTGGCGCAACATCGGCCGGACCGCCGACCTGCAAATCCGCCTCGTCCGCGCCAGCGAGCTGAATTCCCATCTCAAGGAATTGAACCTTGCCGCCGCCGGTCTGGCGCATGAGACGCGCAATCCATTGAACCTCATCCGCGGCCAGGCGCAGATGATTTCGCGCCTGCCCGACGCCTCGTTCGACGTGCGCGAAAAATCCAAAACCATCGTGGACGAGACGGACAAAGTCACCGCCCAACTGACTGAATTCATCAACTACTCGCGCCCGCGCGAAGTCCGCCGCACCAAGGTGGCGCTGACCGCCGCCTGCCAGGAGGTTGTCCGCACGCTCGGCTACGATCTTGAGGAAAAGAAACTGCACATTGAAGTCACCGGCGATCCGCTTGCGATTGAAGCCGACGAACAACTGCTGCGGCAGGTTTTGTTTAATCTTCTCCTCAACGCCATTCAAGCGGCCGGTGAAAATGGGAAAATCCAGGTGGCCGTCCAGCGCGCCGGCGCCAGCGAGGCCGCTTTTGAAATCCGCGACGACGGCCCCGGTGTGCCGCCCGAAAACCGCCAGGAAATTTTCAAGCCCTATTTCACCACGCACCAAAAGGGCACCGGCCTCGGCCTGGCCGTCGTGCAGCAGATCGTTCTCGCGCACGGCTGGGAAATTGCGTGCCTGGGCCATGATCCGCGCGGGGCCGTCTTTCGCATCACCCACTTTAAAATCGCCGCCTGATTTCCTGGCGGCCGCTCCGGCCATGCCCTCGCCCGGCGAAGGCCGTTAATGAAAAATTGCGCCGCGCAGCCCGCGCGGTTAGTTTTGAATTTATGTCTGGCTTTTCCGACCGGTTGAAATCCTCGCCGCTGCTCCTGCTGCTCCGGGTGAATGCCATTCATAGCTGGCGGCGGCTGCTGGCGGTCCGCGAACAATCGCGGCTGCTCACCGGCATCATCGGTCTTTTTGTGGCAAGCTATCTCGTGCTGGCGTTCGAGCTGTTTTATCACGGGATGAAGTTCATCGCCAAGTTCCCCGGCCTCGGCGCGGTGCTGACGGAACGCCTGCTCTACACGCTGTTCGCCTTTCTGTTTGTGCTGCTGCTGCTGAGCAATCTGATCATCAGCTACACCAATTTGTTTCGGAACCGCGAGACGGCATTTCTGCTGACGCTGCCGGTTCCGGCGCAGACCATCTTCAACTGGAAATTCATCGAGTCCACCATCCTGGCCTCGTGGGCTTTTTTATTTTTGATCGCGCCGCTGCTTGTCGCCTTCGGGCTGGTGCGCGACGTGCCGTGGCATTTTTATCCGCTGACAGTTTTGCTCATCGGGCTTTTCATCATCTTGCCGGGCGTGCTGGGCGCGGCGCTGGCCATCGGCATCGGCCGGCATTTGGACCGGAAAAGTTTTCAAGTCGTGCTGCTGGTGGTGGCGCTGGTGCTGCTGGCGTTCGTCGCGTTTTGGTGGAAGGCCAATCCGGTGGACGACGACCTGCTCGACAAGCGCACACTGGAGGCGCTTGACCGCCTGCTCGCCAAGACACGTTTCACGATGTTCCCGTTTCTGCCGAGCTACTGGCTCTCCTCGGCGGTGCTGCAATGGGCGGAAGGCATCATCGGCGGCTCGGTTTTTTTCGCCGCGATTTTGTTGAGCCACACCTTGTTCTTCGGCAGCATCGCCTTCACACGGTTCGGAAACATTTTTTACCACACGGCTTCGGCGGTGCAAAGCCGCGGCGGCAGGTTCAAATTAAATTTCTTCCGTGAAGAAGTTAATTCGCGCCGGCCGGGCTTCCTCGAAAAGCTGTTTGAAAAAATTCCGCTCCTCCTGCCCGACACCCGCGCGCTGGCGGTGAAAGACCTGCGCATGTTCTGGCGCGACACCACGCAATGGGGCCAGTCCGTGATGTTTTTCGGCCTGCTCGGCGCCTACATCATCAACCTCCGCAACTTCACGCACCAGCTCACCAGTCCGTTCTGGATCAATGCGGTGGCGTTCCTGAACCTCGGCGCCTGCGCGTTCAACCTCGCCTCGGTCACCACGCGCTTTGTATTCCCGCAGTTTTCCCTCGAAGGCCGGCGGCTGTGGATCGTCGGCCTCGCGCCCATCGGCCTGCCGCGTGTCGTCAAAACCAAATACTGGCTCGCCAGCGCCGCCTCGCTCTTCGTCACGCTCGGCCTCGTCACGCTGTCGTGCTACCTGCTGAAAATGCCGTGGGCCGACGTCGCCTTTTTCGGCGCGGTCATCACCGTGATGACCTTCGCGCTCAACGGCCTCGCCACCGGCCTCGGCGTTTTGTTCCCGAACGTGAAGGAAACCAACCCAAACAAAATCGTCAGCGGTTTCGGCGGCACGCTGTGTTTCGTGTTGAGCTCGGTCTATATCATCGGCTCGCTCGCGCTGCTTGTCCTGGGCGGCGGCGGCCTGCATGGCAACACCGAATGGGCGGCGGCCTGCATCATCGGCTTTGTCGCGCTGTCTCTGGCCATCGGCTGGCTGCCGATGAAAATCGGCCTGGCGCATCTGAAAAATTTCGAGGCCTGAGGCGAATTTACGCTGTTCGGTTTGCGGTTTACAAGTCCCCAATACAGCCGCGCATAAATCGCATATCGCGGACCGTAAATGACAACTGGCGGCAACTATGACCAGTTCGCAACTTTCTCCAGCTCCGAGAACAGCTTTTCCGCCGATGCAAAATGCCGCTGCCCGACCGCTGAAACCAAACCGAATCCCCTGCCGTAAGCCGGGCCGTTTGCCACGCAAAAATCCGTCGCGCAGTCCGTGATTTGTTTTCGCGCGGAACGCAAGACTTCCGCGTGCCCGCCGTCCGCCTCGAATTTCCAGCCCGTGATTTTCGTTTGGGGAAACCAGCCGCGCAGTTCTGCGATAATTTTCGGCGTGGGCACCAGCTCGACGAGCAGGTTGCCGCCGCGCGTGGAAATTTTTTTGGACGGCACGAACGGCTTCAGCTTTCCCGCCGCGCCGCGCGCGAACATTTTGCCAAAAGCAAAATCACTCACCGCCGCCGCATGAAAAATGGCGTCCACCCTTTTGCCGGAAAAGGATTCCAATTTCGCCCGCAAATCCGTCGTCGTGGAAAAAGTTTTCACCGACCGCGCCCGGCGCTCGCCGGTGTAAGTCGCCGATTCGCCAATGAGCAGCGCGACCCGGTGGCCGCGCGCAGTCAGAAAATTGGCCAGCTCCGTGCCGAGCCGGCCCGTGGAAAAATTCGTGAGCCGGCGCACGCCGTCCAGCGGCTCAAAGCTCGGCCCGGCGGTGACAATGCAGTTCATGCCGCCAAGATAACGGATGGAAGCTGAAAGTGCGAAACGCCGTGACGTCGGGTTTGCGGAAGCTGATTCATAAAAGAATACAGATGGAATTAAGTCAACGCTTTAACTTTACAAGGGAAAATGGTGGAGGCGGCGGGAGTTGAACCCGCGTCCCAAGCAGACCTGCCAGCCGCGACTACATGCTTATTCCGGATAATTTTTTCTGCTATGCGATGCTGTCCGAACTCAAGTCGCACTGCCTAGTCCGCATGGTAAGATCTCGGCTGACAACACGCGGTCTCCATCGTCAACCATGCCTGCTGTTGCGTCCGTCCACCGTAGCAGGTGTCCAGTGGCGAACGTCGTGGCGCTTAGGCCGCGAGGGCTAGTTCTTCGTTAGCTTTTTAGTTTTGATGCGATTATTTACGAGGCCAACGCATCGTCCTCGGCATGCCGCCTCTGGCGTGTTCACATGGTCGAAACCAGTGCGCCCCCATCAATCCGGCATAAACATTATCGGCCAACATCCGGCTGTGGTCAAGTTAATGAAATTCTTTTTACAACGCGGGGCGGAACGGCACTCCGTCATGCGGTTGCGAGAACATTGGTTTTGCTCAAAGAAAAAACCGCCGGGAACAGCTCTGTTCCCGGCTGGAAAAGGTTGCGATAAATTCAGGATCAGCACCTGATGACATTGCGTCTGCGGCGGCACGGCGGATTGCTTTAGCCAGTTCGATCATGCGTATTTTTGCGAAGATGGCAGCGGCCTCGGTTTTCAACTGTAATGCCGCGACGGTGAAGATGTGGTGGTGACGCGGATTCCTGTCACCTGTCATACGCCGCAGTCCCAAAGATCACGGCGAAAGAAACGCGAACGCCGGGAGATTCCGCAGCACGGTGAAAATGATGGCGGCCACGAGCAGCGGCCAGAGAAATTTCACCGGGAAAAAATCCGCGCCCGCCTGGCCGGTGAAATTTTTCGCGCCAATCCAGACGCCGCGCAGCGCCGTGGCCGCCAGGCCGCAAACCAGCAGCGCGTTGTCCCGCAGCGCCGTGGAAAAATTACCGTGGAGCAGCGCGTAAAGCGCCCGGGTTCCGCCGCAGCCGGGACAGTTCAGTCCCGTGAGCCGGTGGAACTGGCAGACGGGATAAAAATTGTGCGCCGACGGATTGAAGAAATAAACCGTGGCCGCAATGCCCGCCGTCGTCACGGCCAGAAGGACGGCGGCGAAGCGCGTGCTCGCCGGATGAATTTTTGGCGGCGCGGAGTTCATTCAAAAGCGGCTGAGATGCCAGTGCAGGGCGGCCGGATTCAAAGCCAGCCGGAACAGGCCCAGTCCAAAAGCGAAGAGCAGGTTCGCCGCCGAAAGCACCAGCCCGGCGATGGCTATTGTGCGGCCTTCCTGCGGTTCCGGCTGCGAACTGATCTGGATCAGCGCGATGATGGAAAAGACCAGGCCGAGCAGGTTGAACGGCACGCAGCAGCAGCAGCATGTCCACGCGAGCAGCCCGCAAACCAGCCCGGCGGTGGCGAAGGAATTTGTCCCGCGCGCCGAAGCGGCGCCGGGCTTGACGGCACCGATGCGCGGCGGCGAACCGGCGAAATCCCCGGCCAGTTCCGGCAGCAGGCCGAGAAACGTCCACTCGCCCGCGCCGTCCACAAAAACCGGCGTGCGGCTGTCGGCGCGGCCCTGCGCGAGCCACTGGCGGATTTGGTCCAGCCCGACCGGGCCGTAAGTCTTGCCGTCCGTGCCAATGATGCGGTATTTCATATCATTCCTCTTCGTCGCCGTGCGCCGTGCTGCGATCCGCGCAAACACCGCGTTTGGCCGTCACCACAAATTCTAGCATGATCCTGGCGCCGGGGCTGGAAAAATTGTTCCGCGCTTCGGCCACGGCTTCGGTGAAAATCTTTCCGCTGCGAAACAGCGCATGATACAGCCTTTTCAATTCCAGCCTTTCTGCGGCGGAAAATCCCGCGCGCCGCAGGCCGACCACATTCAGCCCGCAGATGCCGTTGACCCCGCGCGCCACGGTGAAGGGCGGCAGATCCTTGCTGATGGCCGTGCCGCCCTGCATGAACGCCAGCGTGCCGACGCGGGTGAATTGATGCACCAGACAATTGGCCGAGAGAAACGCCCGGTCCTGCACCGTCACATGGCCGCCCAGCGGCGTGCCATTAGCGATGATGACGTGGTTGCCGACCACGCAATTGTGCGCGATGTGCGCGCCGGCCATGATGAAATTATCCGAGCCGATCACGGTCGCCTCGCCCGGATGGGTGGCGCGACTGACGGTGACGTGTTCGTGGAAAACATTGTGGTCGCCGATGCTCACACACGTCGGCTCGCCCTGGTATTTCAAATCCTGCGGCGCGTCGCCGATGACGCAGCCTGCGTGGAATATATTGCCCGCGCCGAGCTTCGTCACGCCCGTCAGATAAACGTGCGGCCCGACCACGCAGCCCGCGCCCAGTTCGACATCCGCATCAACCACCGCATACGGCCCGACGCGGACGTCCGCGCCGAGCTTCGCCTGCGGATGAATGATGGCGGTGGGATGGATCATTTTCACCACAGCTAATCACAGATGAATGCGGATTAAAACTGAATTTTGCCGCGCAAGATGCTTTGTGCCTTCCTGCCATCGGGGTTAAATTGATTTTGAAATGACCGGCACGCCCATAATTGAATCCAATCCGCAGTCCGCAGTCCGCAGTCCGCAACTGCCGGAGCTGCTCGCGCCCGCCGGCGACTGGGAGTGCGCCAAGGCCGCCGTCGAAAACGGCGCGGACGCGATTTACTTCGGCCTCGACAAGTTCAACGCCCGGATGCGGGCGAACAACTTCACCGAGGCGGTTTTGCCGAGGCTGATGGAATTTCTCCACCGGCGCGGCGTCAAGGGCTGCGTCACTTTCAACACGCTGGTATTTGAAAACGAACTTGCCGATGCGCAAAGTTATCTGCGCTCAATCATTGCCGCCGGCGCCGATGCCGTCATCGTGCAGGATGTGGGCATCTGCAAAATGATCCGCGAACTCTCGCCGGATTTTCCGGTTCACGCCTCAACACAAATGACGATCACCAGCGCGGCGGGGATTGAATTCGCCCGCGGCCTCGGCTGCAATCTCGTCGTGCTGGCGCGCGAGTGCTCGACTGCGGAAATTGAAAAGCTAAACGCGGTTGGTGAAGTGGTCGCGCCCCATGTCACGCGTCACACGTCACTGCCTCTGGAAGTTTTTGTCCACGGCGCGCTGTGCGTCGCCTATTCCGGCCAATGTCTGACCAGCGAATCGCTCGGCGGCCGCTCCGCCAATCGCGGCGAATGCGCACAGGCCTGCCGGATGCCCTACGATCTGATTTCCGACGGCCGGCCAGTTCCGCTGGGCGACAAACGCTATTTGCTGAGTCCGCAGGATTTGTCCGGTTTGGAAGTTTTGCCTGAACTCGTCCGCGCCGGCGTCGCCTCGCTGAAAATCGAAGGCCGCCTCAAGTCGCCGGAATACGTCGCGAGCATCACGCGCATCTATCGCGCTGCGCTGGACAAGCTTCTTAACCGCCAAGACACCAAGGCGCAAAATGAAAATCCCGCCTTGGCGCCTTCGGGTCTTGGCGGCTTAAGTTCTGACCGCTACGAAGTGGAAATGTCCTTTTCACGCGGACTGTTCACCGGCTGGTTTGGCGGGACGGACAATCAAAAACTCGTCCACGCGCGCTTCGGCAAAAAGCGCGGCGTTTTCCTCGGCGAGGTGAAAAAAATTGTGCGCGACGGTGTCATCATCAGTCTCGCCGCGCCGGTCAAACCCGGTGATGGCATTGTTTTTGATGCCGGCCGGCCGGATGAAAAAGAAGAAGGCGGACGGGTTTATGAAGTCCAGGAACCGCGTTTCAAAATTTCCGGCGAGAAATTGACCGAACTGCGCTTCGGCTACGGCGACGTGGATTTTCTGCGCGTCCACCTCGGCGATAAAATGTGGAAGACCAACGATCCGGAGCTCGACAAGCGTCTGCGCCAGAGTTTCGCAGGCGACACGCCCAGATTTCAGCGGGCAATTGAAATCGAGGTTCACGGGTTGGCCGGCAAACCGCTGACGGTCATCGCGCGAGATGAATCTGGCAATGTGGCAAAAGTGGCATCCGCGATGCCGCTGGCGAAGGCGGAAAAACTTCCGCTGACCGCCGAAAAATTGCGCGCCCAGCTTGGCCGGCTCGGCGGCACGCCGTTCAAGCTCGGCGAACTGAGAAATTTCCTGTCGGGCGAAGTCCTGTTGCCGGTGAGCGAATTGAACCGGCTGCGCCGCGAGTTTGTCACCGAATTGGAGAAGCGTCGTGCGCAGCCGAAACGCTGGACTTTGAATGACCGCCGGGACACCGGGACACCGAGTAAAAATTTAGTTTCTGAAATCTCTGCGCCGCCGCGTTTCTGCGCTGAAAATTCAAAATTGATTGTTTTGGTTCGCAACCTCGCGCAGCTTGAGGCCGCGCTGAAATGCGGCGTGACGACGGTTTATTGCGAGTTTGAAGACCCCAAAAAATATCGCGAGGCGGTGACATTATTTCACACCGCACACGGCTGCGAATTCGCAACCCGCAATCCGCAACCCGCAATTTTTGTCGCCCCGCCGCGCATTTTCAAAACGGGCGACGACTGGATTCTCAAGCAGGTCCGTTCTTGCAACGCCGACGGCTATCTCGTCCGCAACTACGACCACCTGAATTTTTTTGCGGACACGCGTCGCGTCGGGGATTTTTCGCTGAACGTGGCGAACCGCATCACGGCGGACTATTTCAAAAATCACTTTGGTCTCGAGCGCGTCACCGCCAGTTATGATTTGAATGTCACGCAGCTCGACGCGCTGTTGCAGGCCGCGCCGCCGGAATGGTTCGAGATTACGATCCATCAGCATATGCCGATGTTTCACATGGAGCATTGCGTGTTCTGCGCGTTTCTTTCTACCGGAAAAGACTTTCGCGACTGCGGCCGTCCGTGCGACGTGCATGACGTGCGGCTGCGCGACCGCGTGGGCGCGGAGCATCCGCTCAAGGCCGACGCCGGCTGCCGCAACACTGTGTTTAATTCGCAGGCGCAGACCGGCGCGGAATTTGTGGAGCGGCTGCTCGCGCTCGGCGTCCGCAATTTCCGTGTGGAATTTCTGAATGAAAAACCCGATGAAGTCCTGCGCACCATCACGAAATACCGCCAGTTGCTGCGCGGCGAAATTTCCGGCGCGCAGCTCTGGCGCGAATTGAAACTTTTCAACCAGCTTGGCGTGACGCGCGGGCAGATGGGGAAATGACGGCCGTGATGAAGCCTTAAGCCCGGCAAAAGTCGAACCTCGTCAAAACGTGATTAACGCATTAGCTTTGCGGCGTGGAGCCACGGATGCAAAGTCGTTTCGTGACGCAGGCGAGGAACTTTTTCCGCCGCCACTGGCAGGCCGCGCTGCGTTGGCGCGGGAAAATCGTCTTCAAGGAGGAGGCCTTTCATCTCCTGCTGGCCGCGCTTGTCGGCGTCATTGGCGGCTCGGTGAATCTCTTCTTTTTCTATGCGGGCGAGATGGTGCAGCGGCTGTTTCTTCCGCAGCCGACCGACCCGGTTCAAGCCGCCGAAATGTTCGCGCCGTGGCAGCGGCTCGCCGTGCCCACGTTCGGCGGACTGGCGGCGGGACTGATTTTACACTGGGGCTTCCGGCTGGTCGGCCCGCAAGGCTCCAGCGATTTGCTCGAAGCCGTGGTCGCTGGCGACGGCCGGCTGCCGTTTCGCACCGAGTCGGTCAAGACGGCCTCGGCGCTGGTGAGCATCGCCACCGGCGCGTCCATCGGGCGCGAAGGCGGCATCACGCAGCTCTCCGCGACGCTCGCGTCCAGGCTCGGCCAGATCGCCAAATGGCCGCCCTACCGGCTGCGCCTGCTGGTCGGCTGCGGCGCGGCGGCGGGCATTTCGGCGGCCTACAACGCGCCCATCGCCGGCGCGGTGTTCGCCTCGCTCATCGTGCTGGGGAATTTTTCCATGAACCTCTTCGCGCCGCTGGTCTGCGCCTCCGTGGTGGCGACGATGGTGTCGCGCAGCTTTTTCGGGATCGAGCCGTGGTATCATGTGCCGCCGTTTCCGCCGACGGCTCCGGCGCAACTGCCGTGGTTCATCGTGATGGGCGTCCTGTGCGGCGGCGTCAGCGCGCTGTTCCTGAAATTTCTGCGCACGGCCAAGCAGCAGTTCAACCAATTCGATCTGCCCATTTACGCGCGGCTGGCGCTGGCCGGGCTGGCGGTCGGCATCGTCGCCGTCATTGGTTTCCCCGGCGTCTGCGGCAACGGCTATTTCGTCACCAACTCCATTCTACACGGTGAATACAGAGCCGCCACCGGCGGATTTTCACAACTGGGCGGGCTTTTTTTCGCCAAGCTGCTGGCCACGGCCGTCACCGTGGGCGCGGGGACGGTTGGCGGCGTGTTCACGCCCACGATGTTTCTGGGTGCGGATGCGGGCGCGCTGTTCGGCATGGCGCTGCATCATTTTGGCTGCGCGACCGGTGTGCCGTCCGGCGCGTTCGCGCTGGTCGGCATGGGCGCGACGCTCGCCGGCACGACGAAATCACCGCTGCTGGCGATGATCATGGCGTTTGAAATTTCACTGGACTACTCGCTGATGCCGCCGCTGATGCTGGCCTGCGTGGTGGCCGTGCTCGTTTCACGGCAGTTGCACAACGAATCGGTCTATACCGAGCACATGCGGCTCAAGGGCCTGTCGCTGCTGCGCGAAAACGAGCAGACCGGCGCGGCGATGGACAAAACCGTTGGCGACCTGATGCAGCCGCCGGTGCCGCCGCTGCGCGAAACGGTTTCCCTCCGCGAAATTGCCGACCGTTTTCTCGCCAGTTCCAATAATTTTGTGCCCATCGTGGATGCCGGGCAGCGGCTCATCGGCGTGATCGCGCTGCAAGATTTGAAGGAGTTTTTGCATGACAACAAGGACCTGGCCGGCGTGATCGCGCTGGACCTGATGCGGCCGCCGCCGCCATGCCTCACGCCCGGCCAGCGCCTGCTCGACGCGCTGCCGCTGGTGCTGCAAAGCGAGATTCGCAACATCCCGGTCGTCAGCACGCCGGCGGAAAACCGGCTGGTCGGCTCGCTTTCGCGCGCCCAGATGCTCGCCATTTTCTCCGAGGCCATCGCCGAAAAAAGCAAGCCCGTCGGCTGATTAAAACCTTCGGCCTGCGATTTTTTGGATTGCCCGACAGGCGTGGATTTTAATTGTCATTGACTGTTTTTGTTCGTGAAAAACGCGGCTGGAATTGCTTCCAGCCGCGTCCTGATTTTTCGGTTTCTACAATTTCATGCAGAGGGCTTAGTAGCCGCCCATGTCGCCCATGCCGCCCATGCCGCCACCGTGGCCGCCACCGGGTGCCGGCTTGTCTTTTTCCGGCAGGTCGGTGATGAGGCATTCGGTGGTCAGCAGCAGACCGGCGATGGACGCCGCGTTCTGGAGCGCGCTGCGGGTGACTTTCTTCGGGTCAACGATGCCGGCCTTCACGAGGTCTTCGTAAGCGCCGGTGGCGACGTTGTAACCTTCGTTGCCCTTGGACTTCTTGACCTTGTCCACGATCACGCTGCCTTCTTCGCCGGCGTTCGCAGCGAGCGAACGGAGCGGAGATTCGACGGCGCGCTTGATGATGCCGACGCCAATCGCTTCGTCCTCGTTCGACGACTTGACGGCTTCAATCGCGCTGATGCAGCGGATGAGCGCCACACCGCCGCCCGCCACGATGCCTTCTTCGACGGCGGCGCGGGTTGCGTGCAACGCGTCTTCCACGCGCATTTTCTTTTCCTTCATTTCGCTCTCGGTCGCGGCGCCGACGTTGATGACGGCCACGCCGCCGGCGAGTTTCGCCAGGCGTTCCTGCAATTTTTCACGGTCGTAATCCGAGGTGGTTTCCTCGATCTGGCGGCGGAGCTGGTTCACGCGGCCCTGGATGTCGCTGTTCTTGCCGGAACCTTCGACGATGGTCGTGTTTTCCTTGTCAATCACGACGTTCTTCGCGCGGCCGAGGTCGGTGAGTTCAATGCTTTCCAGCTTGATGCCGAGGTCTTCGCTGATGAACTTGCCGCCGGTGAGGACGGCGATGTCTTCCATCATGGCCTTGCGGCGGTCGCCGAAGCCCGGGGCCTTCACGGCGCAGACGTTGAGCGTGCCGCGCAGCTTGTTCACGACGAGGGTCGCCAGCGCTTCGCCTTCGACTTCTTCCGCGATGATGAGCAACGGCTTGCCGGTGTGCGCGGCTTTTTCAAGCAGCGGCAGCATGTCCTTCAAATTGCTGATCTTCTTCTCGAAAATCAGGATGTAAGGCTCTTCCAGCTTGGCTTCCATCGTCTCGGCGTTCGTGACGAAATACGGCGACAAATAACCTTTGTCGAACTGCATGCCTTCGACCACTTCGAGCGTGGTCTCAATAGACTTCGCCTCTTCCACCGTGATCGTGCCGTCCTTGCCGACCTTGTCCATCGCGTCGGCAATCTTGTCGGCGATTTCAAAATCCCAGTTCGCAGACACTGCCGCGACCTGCTTGATTTCTTCCTTGTCCTTGACCTTCTTGGAGATTTTGTCGAGATGGCCAACCGCGGCTTCCACGGCCTTGTTGATGCCGCGCTGGATGCCGATCGGGTTCGCGCCGGCGGTGACGAACTTCAGGCCTTCGCGATAAATCGCCTCGGCCAGGACCGTCGCCGTCGTGGTGCCGTCGCCGGCGGTGTCGCTGGTCTTGCTCGCGACTTCGCGGACCATCTGCGCGCCCATGTTTTCGTAGGCGTCTTCCAGTTCGATTTCCTTCGCGACCGTGACACCGTCTTTCGTCACCGTCGGGGAGCCGAATTTTTTGTCAATGACGACGTTGCGGCCTTTCGGTCCGAGCGTCGCGACGACCGCCTTGGAGAGCTTGGAAACGCCGCGCAGAATCGCCTGCCGCGCCTGCTCGTCGAATATCAATTGTTTTGCTGCCATAATATATTTAGTTCTTGGTTAAACGTGGTTGGTTGAAAGTTATTCCAAAATCGCGACGAGGTCGTCCGAGTTGAAAATCTTGTATTCCTTGCCGTCAATCTTGATTTCCGTGCCGCCGTATTTGGAGACGAGCACGCGGTCGCCCTTCTTGACTTCAAAGGGGACTTTTTTGCCGTCGTCATTGGTCTTGCCCGTGCCGAGCGCGATGACGATGCCTTCCTGCGGTTTCTCTTTGGCGGTGTCGGGGATGATGATGCCGCCCTTTTTGGTTTCCTTCTCTTCGACGGGTTCAACGAGAATCCGGTCGCCGAGCGGTTTGATGTTCAATGCCATATTTGTTCTTTGTTTTGGTTGTTGTTTTGTTGACTGCTTAATTAACTCCCGGCCCGCACTCGCGGCGGGAAAAGTGTTTATTTAACCATCGCTTGAGCTACGGTGAAATTATCTGCTCTTCCTTCATTTTGTTTTCAGCGATTACTTCTTCTCGTCCACGACTTCCGCGTCAATCACGCCTTCGTCTTTCTTTTCCTCGGACTTCGGCGCTTCGCCCTGCGGCTGGCCGCCGGCTGGGCCGGCACCCTGCGCCTTTTCCGCCTGCGCCTTCGCGGCGGCGGCCTTGTAAAGCTCGGTGCCGACGGCCTGTGAAACTTCGTTCAGCTTCTCGTTCGCCGACTTGATGGCGGCGGCGTCCGTGCCTTTGAGCGCTTCCTTCACCGCGCTGACGGCGGCTTCGAGCTTGCCCTTGTCGTCCGCCGAAATCTTGTCCGCGTTGTCCTTGATCAATTTCTCGGTGCGATACACGGCGTTGTCCGCCTCGTTGCGAGTCTGGATTTCTTCCAGCTTGGCCTTGTCGTCGTCCGCGTGCGCCTCGGCGTCCTTGCGCATCTTCTCGACCTCGTCCTTCGAGAGACCGCTGCTGGCGGTGATGGTGATCTTCTGTTCCTTGCCGGTGCCAAGGTCCTTCGCGCCGACATGCAGAATACCGTTGGCATCAATGTCGAACGTCACCTCGATCTGCGGCACGCCGCGCGGCGCCGGCGGAATGTCGGTGAGCTGGAACTTGCCGATGGTCTTGTTGTCGCGGGAGAACTGGCGTTCGCCCTGGAGCACATGAATCTCGACGCCGGGCTGGTTGTCGCTGGCGGTGGAGAAAATTTCCGATTTGCGCGTGGGAATCGTGGTGTTGCGCTCAATCAATTTCGTGAACACGCCGCCAAGCGTCTCGATGCCGAGCGAGAGCGGGGTCACGTCGAGCAGAAGCACATCCTTGACTTCGCCCTTGAGCACGCCGCCCTGGATGCCGGCGCCGACGGCGACGACTTCGTCCGGATTCACGCCCTGATGCGGCGGCTTGTTGACGAGCGTATGCGCGGTCTCGACGACGCGCGGCATGCGCGTCATGCCGCCGACGAGCACGAGTTCATCAATCTTCGCGGCCTCAATGTCCGCGTCCTTCAAGCAGGCCTTCACCGGCGCGATGGTGCGCTCGAAAAGTTTGTCGGTGAGCTGCTCCATTTTGGCGCGCGTCAAGGTTTTCTGGATGTGTTTCGGCCCGCTGGCGTCCGCTGTGATGAACGGCAGGTTGATGTCGTAGCTCTGCGAGCTGGACAGCGCGATCTTGGCTTTTTCGGCCTCCTCCTTGATGCGCTGGAGCGCGTCGGGCTGCTTGCGGAGGTCCATGCCGGATTCTTTTTTGAATTCGTCGAGAATCCAGTCCATCAGGCAATTGTCCCAGTCGTCACCGCCCAGGTGCGTGTCGCCGTTCGTGGCCTTCACTTCAAACACGCCGTCGCCGATTTCCAAAACTGAAATATCAAATGTGCCACCGCCCAAGTCATACACGGCGATCTTCTCGTCCTTCTTTTTGTCGAGACCATAAGCGAGCGAGGCCGCCGTCGGTTCGTTGATGATACGGAGCACTTCCAGACCGGCGATGCGACCGGCGTCCTTTGTGGCCTGGCGTTGCGAGTCGTTGAAATAAGCGGGCACGGTGATGACAGCCTGCGTGATTTTTTCGCCGAGGCGCGTTTCCGCGTCGGCTTTGAGCTTGGAAAGAATCATCGCGGAAATTTCCGGCGGCGAAAACTGCCTAGTCTTGCCCTCGACCTCGACTTCCACGGCGGCATCACCGTTGCGTGCCTTCACAACTTTGTAAGGCACGCGTTTGATTTCTTCCTGCACCTCGTCAAATTTGCGGCCCATGAAACGTTTGATGGAATAAACCGTGTTGCGCGAGTTGGTGACGGCCTGGCGCTTCGCCGCATCGCCGACGATGCGCTCGCCGTTCTTGGTGAACGCGACGACCGACGGCGTAGTGCGTTTGCCCTCGGAGTTTTCAAGAACGAGCGGTTCGCCGGCGTCCATGATGGCCATGCAGGAATTCGTGGTGCCTAAATCAATGCCTAAAACTTTTGCCATAAAATTGGGTGGATAAAATTGTTTTCGATTTAACTGCCGGGTTTTCTAACGCAATAAAGATGCCGGAATCTGGCATTCGGATAAAAACTCACAACACCATTGAAAACAAAGGATGAAATGAACTTTAAGCCATTTGCTTCAAAACTTCAAAACTGCGCCAACTGCGACACGATGGCGCTAGTCTCAAGCAGTTGGCGCAATGGAATGGCACAAGTAAGACAGGATTAACAACAAAAAAATGGAAGAATATAAAGGGAAAGAGATGCTTTCGCAGGCATCCTGCTTCTTAACTTGGCGGCGGATTTTATGACACATCCGGGTGACAATTGGGTGACATCGAAAATGTCAACAGGCACAGTGAATTTTACGAACGACTGCGTCCGCGAGGGAAAGCAGGCTGTTAGAAATAAACCCACTTCCTTGCCCGCAAAAGAAACGGGCAGTCCCAATTTACAGCGCCTTGCGTGAGCTACGCGACGGGCTGGTCTTTCGGCGGAATTTCATCCGCTGCCTTCACCATTTCGTCCACAAGTTTCTTGAACTCGGCTAGCCCGGTTGAGGGGATGATGATGGTGTCGCGTCGTCCGCCGACATCTTCCGTGATGCGGAGGAAGCGCCCGCGCGGATTCTCCTTGAGCGTGAGCACAAAAGTTTTCCGCTCAATCTGAACTTCCCCGCTTTTAAGCGTGTCTTCGACAACAGGTGGCCTGGGCTGGGCGTATTTTGACGCACCGTAACCTTGACCTGGCTGGCCTTGGTATGGCCGCCGACCGTAGGGTGATGGCCGTTCGTTTGATATCATAATTGTCCCGACTTTTTTCCTAGTCGCCTTAAACTCAGGCGACTTAACAGAATTGTCAACTTATAAAATATTCGCGTCCCGAGGCAATAACATTTTTTGCAGTGTCAGGCTTGTTGCTATCCAAATCGCAGGCCGGAGGCGAAAACAGTTTACAGGATGTTTGCCGCCAGCTCCGCCAGTTCCGAGCGCTCGCCTTTTTGCAACTCAATGTGCGCGGCGATGGCCTGGTCACGGAACCGGCTGATGAGGTAGTTGAACCCGTTCGACGAAGAATCCACATACGGATTGTCAATCTGATACGGGTCGCCGGTAAAAACGATTTTCGTGCCGCTGCCGACGCGGGTGACAATGGTCTTGGCCTCCAGCGGCGTGAGATTCTGCGCCTCGTCAATGATCATAAACTGGTTGGCGATGCTGCGCCCGCGGATGTAGCTCAACGCCTCCACCACGATGCTGCCGCTGCGCATGAGGTCGGCGGCACGGCGATGGTCATGGCCCATGTTCAGATCACTCAACATTTCCAGCGCATCATGGATCGGCTGCATCCACGGCGCGAGTTTCTCTTCGAGCGAGCCGGGCAGAAATCCCAGCTCCTTGCCCATGGCAATGGTCGGCCGCGCCACCACGAGCCGGCGGAATTCTCGGTCGTTCACCACGCGCTTCAAGCCGGCGGCCATCGCGACCAAGGTTTTCCCCGTGCCCGCCTTGCCCATGAGCGTGACCAGCTTCACGCGGTCATCCAGCAGCGCGTCCAGCGCGAAATGCTGTTCGCGGTTGCGCGGCTTGATGCCCCACACGCCTTCGCGGCAGTCGTGGATGGGAATCAGCTTGGTTCCGGTCGCATCCACCTTGGTCAGCGCGGCCTTCTTGGGATTTGCCGCGTCAGTCAGCGTGCAGAATTCGTTTGGAGAACGTTTTCTGCCGCCATCCAGCGCAAGTTCGCCCTTGGCGCGGAAGACCGCCATTTGTTCCGCCGACACCGTGAGGTCAACCATGCCGGTGTAAAGATCGGTGATGAACACCCGGTCAGTCTCATAATCCTCCGCCATCAAACCAAGCGCGTCGGCCTTGATGCGCAAGTTGATGTCCTTGGACACGAGGATTGTCGCGTTTTTCGGCTGCGCCTTCTGAATGCCGGCGGCAAGCGCGAGAATCCGGTTGTCCACCGAATCCTGGGTGAAGATCGTCTCGCCGTGGCCGTTTTTTTGGAACGCGATTTTAAGCTTTCCGCCGTTCGGCAGCTCCACGCCCGCGCTCAAACTGCCTTCGCCGCGAAAACCGTCGAGCATCCGCGAAACCGTGCGCGCGTTGCGGCCCAGCTCGGTGGACTCGCGTTTGAAACGGTCAATTTCCTCGATGACTTCGATTGGCACGAGGACATTATGCTCCTCAAAATTGACGAGTGAATTCGGGTCGTGGAGCAGGACGTTGGTGTCGAGGATGAAATTTTTCACGGAAAGAAAAAACAGCAGGTCGGATTGCCGCCGTGTGCGCGGCGGTGGATTGAAGGTTCAGACAACAGCATCAAAATTCCCTGAGACTTTTCCCAGAGTTTTTCAGGCCCAAAAAAGGAGTCAACGATAATCCGCCGGAAAAGAAATTTTTCCGAACAAACCGGTCACGAAACTTCAGTCCACGGACAGGCCCATCTGCCGGAAGCGCTGCAATTTGTAGATCAGCGCGCGGCGGCTGATGCCCAGCGCCTTCGCTGTTTCGGTCCGGTTGAACTTGTGCTGCGCCAGCGCCGCGAGAATCGCCTGCCGCTCGATTTCGTCCAACTGTTGCGCGTCAATCGCCGCCGGCACCGCCGACTTGAGCGCTTCGCGGAATTTCGCCGGCAGATGCTCCGGCAGAATCAGTTCGCTCTGCGACAGGAGCACCGCGCGTTCAATCGCGTTCCGCAGTTCGCGCACGTTGCCCGGCCAGGAATAATTTTGCAGGCACACCACCGTGCCCTCGGCCAGCCGCGCGCGGTTCCGCGCCAGCTTGCCGATGAAAAAGTTCGCCAGCGGCAAAATGTCCTCGCGCCGCTCGCGCAACGGCGGCAGATTCAATTCCACCACGTTCAGCCGGTAATACAAATCCTCGCGGAACCGACCAGCCTTGACCTCTTCTTCCAGGTTTCGGTTGCTGGCCGCCAGGATGCGCGCGTTGGTGCGGATTTCACGGTTGGAGCCGATGCGCTGAAACCGTCCGTTCTGCGTCACGCGCAGCAGCTTCGCCTGCAACACCGGCGTCATTTCCGCGATTTCATCCAGAAATATCGTCCCGCCATTCGCTTCCTCAAAGCGTCCAATGCGCATCGCGCTGGCACCGGTGAACGATCCTTTTTCGTGGCCGAACAATTCGCTTTCCAGCAGCGTTTCGGGAATCGCCGCACAATTCACCTTGACGATTTTGCCGGACACCCGCGCGCTCCAAGCATGAATGACATCCGCGACGACTTCTTTGCCCGTGCCGCTTTCGCCGGTGATGAGCACACGCGCCTCCGACGGCGCGACCAGCGCCACTTCCTGAAACAGCGCCACCGTCAGCGGACTTTTCGCGATGACGTATGAAGGCAAAAAAATTTCCGCACCCAGAATTAACGGTGCCAGCGGCGCGATGCCCGTGGCCTGCCGCACCGTAGCCAGGAGTTCGTCCAAATCAATCGGCTTGGCGAGATAATTCAGCGCGCCGTCGCGCATCGCCACCACCGCGTCGCGGATGTCGGCGTAGGCGGTGACGAGCAGCACCGGCAGCGCGGGAAATTGCGGGCGGACGCGGCGCAAAGTTTCCAGGCCGGACAAGCCCGGCATCCGCACGTCGGAAATCATCATGGAAAAATTGCCGGCGGGCAAAAGCTCCAGCGCCCGCTCGCCGGATTCCGCCAGCACCGTTTCAAAATTCTGGCTGCGCAAAAAAGAATCCAGCAGGCTGCGCTGGCCCGGATCGTCATCCACAATCAGGATGCGCGGCGGGTGCGGCGGCGAGTTGGACAGTTCGGCTGGCACAGCCCAAGACTAGACAAATCCGCCGGCGGTCAAAAGAAGTTTTCCGAAGCCGGTTTTGCCCGAAAATCACCATGCCGCGAAGCGGCGATGGAAATTAGCCAGACACGATGTGTCTGGTCATCGTCGCACAATAACCGCCAGGCCGGCCACAGTTTTGCAGCCTGTCACGTTGTTAGGCCACTGGTCGTCTAGTCTGTGTAAATAAGTCTGCAAGCGTAATGTCCTCTCGCCATGAACTAACAATATCAACGTGGTATCGCTTCTGCAAATCAATCACCAAACTCTCCATCTCCATGCCATCCGCTGTGTTGCGAACTGGATAAAGCGCGCGATAAACATCAAGCACTCGGTCTTCGGGCGTGAACTGCAAACGCCAGCTCTGCTTGAAACCAAACGCATCAACGAATATGTCGAGAAACTCACGAATCTCTGAATTCGATGCGTCGGGAAAACGCTGCCGCCACTTCTTGCCGGTGCAAGCTCGCTCCAAAAAGCGGCGCATAAGCTGGCGCGTCTGGATGGACGACAGCGCAAAAATAACGGCTGCAAAAAAAGCTATGGCAATAATCTGTAACATAGCGCGAAGTGGCCTAACAAGTAATGGACGGCTGGTTTTGCAGCCTGTCCTTTTTCCGATGGTTGACGATATTTCGCATTTAAGTTTCTGTCCAGCACGCTTTTGAAACGGCATTCCCTGCCGGGGCGGTGCCAGCAAAGGTGGCGCGGTTATTTCGCCGGCGTGCTCGGCGTCACCGGTTTCGCCTTCGCCACGGGCGTGTGTTTTTCCACATGGCTGGCGGCGGCCCATTCGGCGAGCTTGGCGGGATCGTTTTTGCAGGTGACGCGCACGCTGCAAAATTATTTCAAGCCGTAGCGCTTCTTGACTTGGTCGTGGGTGAGGCGGAGTTTGCCTTCGTCGCGCACACGAGCTTCGGTGCCGTCCAGATAATCGTTCAAATCCTCCAGCTCCTCGCGCAGCGTGGCAATCTGCTTGCGCTTGCGGGTGATGTCGCGGACAACCGTTTGTTGGACAGCTTTAGTCATAAACGTCTTTCCGGTTTCCAATCCTGCGGATGACAATAACATCATCTTCCACGTCGAACAAGATGCGATAGTCGCCCATGCGCAGGCGATACATGATTTCGGCCTCCCGCAGGCGTTTGATGTTGCCGTGCAGGCCAAGCTGAAGGCGTTCAATTTTCCGCAGCGCCTGCGCGCGTTTGCGGATGACCGGCACCGCCAAACGACGTGTTCGTGAAGCGTTAAGATGGAGTGGAAGGCCGAAGTTCTACCAAGCGGTTGCGGATGGCTCACAAAAGGTAAAATTTCGCCTTGATAAGGAACAGCAATAGCATCGGCGGACCAAGCATTATTCAATCAGGCCTTCAACTATCTCACCGCCCCCACGCATCGTCCGCATAGCGTAGGATGCTCGGCGTTCTGGCCGATGTCCGTTTCCCAATGCCAGCAGCGCTCGCATTTCTGGCCGTCGGCTTTGGAAACAACAAGTGAATCATTCTCACCAACCGAAATTTTCAACGCGGATACATTGACGAGTTCACGGAGTAATTCAGAATCAGACAATTGCCATTGGACTTGCGGAACAACGAATTCGACTTTTGCATCCAGAGCTTTGCCGATGGTTTTGGCTTGGCGCGCTTTTTCCAATTCAGGAAGAATTTTTTCACGCCACTGTTTGAGCCAGACCCATTTTCCAATTTCATCAGGGTCTAGCGTCAGAGTGCATTGCTTGAATTCGCTTTCATGCACCGAGCCGGTCGGCTTGCCGGGAATGAATTCCCACGCTTCGTCCGCCGTGAAGGCCAGGATCGGCGCGAGCATCTGGCACAGGCCGGTCACGAGCCGGTGCAGCGCGGTCTGCGTGGAGCGGCGGCGCGGCGAGTTCGCGGCGTCGGTGTAGAGCCGGTCCTTGATGACGTCGTGATAGACCGACGAGAGTTCCACGGCGATGAACTGGCTGAGCTTTTGATAGACGACGTGGAATTCGTAATTGTCGTAGGCGGCGAGCACTTCGGTTTCGAGCTTGGAGAATTCGCCGAGAATCCAGCGATCCAAGCCGGTCAGTTTGTCGTCCGGCACGGCGTTTTTCGCCGGATCGAAATCGTAAAGGTTCGAGAGCTGATAGCGCAGCGCGTTGCGGATGCCGCGATAGGTCTCACCGACCTTGTTGATGCGCTCCTCGCTCACGACGATGTCGTTGCGGTAATCCTGCGACGCGACCCACAGCCGCACGACGTCCGCGCCGTATTTTTTGACGTAGGCTTCGGCGGTCTGCGGCTTCTCGTAACCGCCCTGCTTGCTCTTGGAAATCTTCTCGCGGTCGGCGTCCACCATGAAGCCGTGCGTCAACACGGTCTTGAAGGGGGCCGCGCCGTTGCCGGCCAGCGACAGCAGCAGCGAGGATTGGAACCAGCCGCGATGCTGGTCGGAGCCTTCCAAATAGACATCCGCTTGCCAAACTTCGTTGCCGGTTTTCGTGGAGTGCTGCAATTCCTTCCGCTGTTTCAAGACGGCGCGCGAGGAACTGCCGGAATCAATCCACACGTCAAGCGTGTCGTTGGATTTGGCGACGGCTTCGGCACCGGCCCAGTTCGCGGGCTTAACGAGCACCCAAAGTTCGGCGGCGGTTTTCTCGAACCAGATGTTGGAACCTTCTTTTTGAACAAGGTCGGCAACTTTATCAATGATTTCCTTTTCGAGAATGGCATCGCCTTTCGCGTCATAAAATGCCGGCAGTGGCACACCCCAAGTGCGCTGGCGGCTGATGCACCAGTCGGGCCGCGTCTGCACCGCGCCCTTGATGCGGTTGACGCCCCAGTCGGGAATCCACGTCACGCGGTCAATCTCGGCCAAGGCGGCGTTGCGGAAAGTTTGATTAGGAACTCGTCCCTCCGAGGCGACGTGATCAATCTTGATGAACCACTGGTCCATCGCACGGAAGATGACTGGCGTCTTGCTGCGCCAGCAGTGCGGATAGCTGTGCGAATAATTTTCCTGTTTGAGCAGAACATTTTTCTCCCGCAGCAGTGCTAGCACGGCCTCATTCGCATCGCTCTTGCCGTGTTTTTCGAGGATGGATTTGCCGACCAACCCAGCAGGCATTTGCTGCTCGGCGGGCAAATCGTTCGTGTAAGCAAGTTTCCCGTCGTCATCCACGGGCGAGTAAATCGGCAGGCCGTTCTGGCGTCCGAGGTTGTAGTCATCCAAGCCGTGGCCGGGCGCGATGTGGACAAAGCCCGTGCCGGTGTCGGCGGTGACAAATTCGGCGGCGAAAGCCTTGCCGGTGCGGTTGCAAAACGGATGCTGGTATTGAATCGTCGCGAGCTGTTCGGTCGGGAAGGGCGTTTGGGTGTAATTCACCCAGCCGCATTTTTCGGCCACGGCAGGCAGCAGGTTGCGGAAGAGGATGTAATTTTCGTCGCCGACCTTGGCGCTGACGTATTGAAAATCCTTGTTGTAGGCGACGGCGAGGTTCGCGGGCAGCGTCCATGGCGTCGTCGTCCAAATCACGATGAACGTGTTCGGCCGGCCGACGACGGGGAATTTCACGAATACGCTCTGGCTGACGTGATCCTGATATTCAACTTCGGCCTCGGCCAATGCGGTGCGGCAGGGAATGCTCCAGTAAACCGGCTTTTTGCCGCGATAAACAAAACCCTTTTCAACGAGGTCGGCAAACAGGCGCAGTTCGTCGGCTTCGTATTCCTTGTTCAGCGTGAGATAGGGATTTTCCCAGTCGCCGAGCACGCCGAGGCGCTTGAATTGCGTGCGCTGAAGGTCAATGAACTTGCGGGCGTAGGCTTCGCAGGCCTTGCGGATGGCGGCGGCATCGGCGGACGTGTTGCCGGCCTTGCGCATTTCCTGCGAAACCTTGAATTCAATGGGCAGGCCGTGGCAGTCCCAGCCCGGAACGTAGGGCGCACTTTTGCCGCGCAGGGTCTGATACTTGATGATGATGTCCTTGAGAATCTTGTTCAGCGCGGTGCCGATGTGGACATCACCATTGGCAAACGGCGGGCCGTCGTGCAGGACGAACTTTTCGGCGCTCGCGCGCGCCGCCTGGATTTTTTCGCGGAGCCTTGCGGTCTCCCATTTTTTCAAACGTTCCGGTTCCCGCTTGACGAGGTCGGCCTTCATGGCGAAGTCGGTGCGCGGCAGATTCAATGTGTCTTTGTATTCCATTGTAAAAATTGAAGCAAAGACGGTAGCAGCGGGAAAAATCAGTGTCAACGAACGCGGCGAGGATTTAACGACCGTCCGGAAAAGAAAAAACCGGGTCAGTCAGCCAGAGGTTGGCCGAAAGACCCGGGGAATTCAGAATGAGCACAACGTAAGATTACGGAGAACTCGCGCCCCGGACTGCACTCACGCCGGGGCCGAAATTGTATAAAATTCAAAGATCAAGTTGCTGGCTGGCACTTTTGGCCCCTGCAACTATGATCAATAAATCATACTCGCTTATTTTTGTCAACATAGTTTGAAAACTATAAGCAACTATTTTTGTTATTGGCATGGCTATAAGATGACAATTCAGGTTAAGGATTTTGCAATTAAAGTTCTGCCTGAACTCACGGGCAAGGGCGAATCCAAAAGACGGTCGTGACGGCACGGGTTGCTGACCTTAGAAAACGGCTGTTTGACGGGCTTTTTAGCGGTTGTGAATAACTTGCGAACAAAAGTTAATATGTTGTCCTCGTAACTTTCGCGCCAATGAAATAAAAACGCTGACACCGTTTGAAGTCAGGCTGGGCGATTGACCAGATTGGTTTGAATTTGAGCCAAAAGGCGAACAGTTAAATCGCAAAGCATTGACAATCAAACTGTTAACATTTTATTTAAGCAAACAATGTGCTGACCTGGCGCAAACATTTTATGTTTTCGCTTGAATGTTGGCGCAAGGCACGGTTGACTGGCGGGCGAGTCCGAATCAAAATGCCGGTGGCGGTGCAGGGTGAATAAACGTAAAAAAATCGGGTTATTGGTGGTATAACATGCAAATTTCTGCGGAAACAATTTGGAACACGGCGCAGGAGCATCTCCGCGCCAAATTGAGCCGGGACACCTTCAACATGTGGTTCGCACCTTTGCGAGCCTGCTTGGTTGATGGGCAGCAATTGACGATGGAGGCTCCAAACGAATTCTGCGAAGTCTGGCTCAAAGATAATTATCTGAGCCTGCTGCAAGACGCCGTGGCGGTGGCGGCGGGCTGCCGGCTACAGGTGAAATTCAAGGTGACGAATGCCAGCCAGCCGGCAATCCCGGTTCGGGTCGCGGTTCCGGTCAGAACCAAGGCAGCCGAATCGGCGGTCGAACGCGCCAATGGCAGCGGGGATTCGCATTTCAACCCCAAAAACACATTCGACTCGTTTGTCGTCGGCACCAACAATAATTTCTGCTTCGCCGCCGCCAAGGCCGTGGCCGAGGCGCCGGGAAAGTCCTACAACCCACTGTTTCTTTACGGCGGCGTGGGGTTGGGCAAGACGCATCTGCTGCACGCCATCGGCCAGCATGTGACGGGCACCAAAAAAAGCGCGCGCGTCGCCTATGTTTCGTCCGAGAAATTCACGAACGAATACATTGACGCGATCCAGAACAACAAGCTGGTGACGTTCCGTAAAAAATACCGCCAGACGGACGTGCTGCTGATTGACGACATCCAGTTTCTGGCCGGCAAAGAGCGCATTCAGGAGGAATTTTTCCACACGTTCAACGCCCTGCACGAGTCGCACAAGCAGATCGTGCTGACCTGTGACCGGCCGGCCAGCGAAATCCAAGGCTTGGAAAACCGCCTGGTTTCGCGGTTCGAATGGGGCTTGGTCACGGACCTGCAACCACCGGACATTGAGATGCGCCTGGCCATTCTCAAAAAAAAGGCGCAGATCATGAACGCCGTCCTGCCGGATGACATCATCAATTTCCTTGCCACGCGCATCCGCACGAACATCCGCCGGCTGGAAGGCGCGCTCATCCGCGTCGCCTCCTACGCCTCGTTGACCGGCAAAAAACTGACGATTGAGGTCGTCGAAAATTTGCTGCGCGAAATCCTGCACGAAGAAGGCCGGCAGACCATCAGCATCGAAGTCATCCAGAAAAAAGTCGCCGAACATTTTGACATCCGGCTGGCGGACATGACCAGCAAGCGCCGCCCGGAAAACATCGCCTTCCCGCGCCAGATCGCCATGTATCTGTCGCGCCAGTTGACTGAAAGCTCGCTCAACACCATAGGCGAAGCCTACGGCGGACGCGACCACGGCACCGTGCTGCACGCCTGCCGCCTCGTCAAAGACCGCATGGAAGTGGATTCCAACGTGCGCCAGGTGGTGCATTATTTGGAGAAGCAGTTGATTCGGTAAATCCAACTTCGTAGCAGCCGAGGTAACGAGGCTCAAACATAGTTGGCTGTGGCTTCGCGCGAAAAGTCAGCGCCGCCGTCTCAAAAAGTGTTATTGCCAAACCAGCGAGCAGGTTCACAAATTGGCGGAAACATTCCGGAAACAGCTTGATGAAATTTACAAAACGTTAAACGATTTGGACCAATGAGCAAACAAGGAATGAGGCGCGAGGAGGTTCGCCAGCAATCCATCGCCAGCCTGGAACGGATGCGCGCGGTCGGCATCAAGTTTGTGGAACTCATTGGCGCAGGCAGTGGGATCAGGAGTTGCGCGGCCAGCGCATCACTCCGCCGTCAAAAAATCGAAATAGATTTCGCTGCGCCGCTGCCGCTAGCAGACTGTGACAAAGAATTTTGCAAGTGCCTTTACATCGCCCGCCAATGAAAACCGTGCTCTGCCTGCTCGCCGCCGCCGCGCTGTTGTGCGGCTGCACAAAAGTTCCGCCGCCCGCGCCCGCGTCAACTCCCCAGTCGGTGGCTGCCGTCCCCGCGCCGCCTACAAAAGTAAAATGGGAATACAAAATTGTGACGCTCGAAAACGTCGCTCAAAAATTAAGCTTGGACGCACTGAGCGAAATGCAGACGAACGTGACGCAGGGACTGAAAGACGTTCACCAGGCGGAAAGCGGTGCTGGCGGATTTGACTTTGCCGGCAAATTGGAATTTTACGGAGCCGATTTGCAGCAACTAGGCGCGGACGGCTGGGAACTCGTCAGCGCCGTTCCCCAAATCGAAACGATTCCCGGCGCCCAAGCCACCGATTTGAGGTTTTCCAACATGCGCACCGGGAAAATTATTTTGATCTTCAAAAAGCCTGCGGAATAATTTCCTTCTGCGCCTTTTGTGCTTTTTTGCGGCTGAATTATGCCGGCCATCGAGGTCAACCATCTCACCAAAGCCTTTCGCACCTACAAAAAGCAGCCGGGCTTTGCCGGCGCGGTGCGCGGACTCTTTCACCGGCAATACGAGCAGACGCTCGCCGTCAACGACGTCAGCTTCCACATCGAACCCGGCGAACTCGTCGGCTTTCTCGGGCCGAACGGCGCGGGCAAAACCACCACCCTCAAAATGCTCGCCGGCCTGCTCTATCCCACCAGCGGCGCGGCCACCGTGCTCGGCCACACGCCGTGGGAACGCCACGACGATTACCGCCGGCAGTTCGCGCTGGTGCTCGGCCAGAAAAACCAGCTCTGGTGGGATTTGCCCGCGCGCGAATCGCTGGAGCTGAACGCCAAAATTTACGGCATTCCCGCCGACCGTTTCAAACGCACCGTCACCGAACTGACTGAGTTGCTCGGCGTGAAGGAAAAATTGGACGTCAATGTCCGCGAACTGTCCCTGGGCGAGCGGATGAAAATGGAACTCATCGCCTCGCTGCTGCACCAGCCGAAAGTGCTGCTGCTCGACGAACCGACCATCGGCCTCGACGTGGTTTCGCAGAAAACCGTCCGCGAATTCATCCGCCGCCACAACACGCAGCAAAAGACCACGATCATTTTGACCAGCCATTACATGGCCGACATCCAGGCATTGTGCGAGCGTGTGATCATCATTGACCACGGAAAACTTTTCTTTGACGGCAAGCTGGATGAAATCGTGGATCGTTTCGCCGATTTCAAGCTCATCACCATTCAATGCGAGAATGCCGACCGGCATCCGGCGGAAAATCTGGCGCGCTACGGCGAAGTCACCGAAAAGACGGCCACCACCATCACGCTCAAAGTAAAACGCGACCGTGTGATTTCGGTTTGCAAAACCCTGCTCGACGAACTGCCGGTAACAGACATTGACATCCAGGAAGTGCCAATTGAAGACGTCATCCGGCAGATCTTTGCGCGGTAGCCAGCAAGCGTTTTCGTTCGCGTCTTTGCGTCTTTGCGTTAAATTTTCCCTTCGACATGAAACAATTTGACTACCTCGTTCTCGGCAGCGGCATTGCGGGGCTTTCGTTCGCGCTCAAAGTCGCGCCGCGCGGGCGCGTGGCCATCGTCACCAAAAAAGACCGCGCGGAGTCCAACACCAATTACGCGCAGGGCGGCATCGCGTCGGTGACGAGCAAGGAGGACTCGTTTGAACTTCATGTGCGCGACACGCTGGCGGCGGGCGCAGGCTTGTGCAAGGAAAGCGTCGTCCGCACCATCGTCGAGGAAGGTCCGGCGCGCATTGCGGAGCTGATTGAACTCGGCATGAAATTTTCCGAGCGCGAAGTGCTCAACGAAGACGGCGGCAGGGAATTGGATCTCGGTCGTGAAGGCGGACATTCCAAACGGAGAATCCTGCATGCGAAGGATGTGACGGGCCGCGAGATTGAGCGCGCCCTGCTCAACGCGGTTTCGCAGCAGCCAAACATCGAGATTTTTGAGAACCATATCGCCATTGATTTGATCACGAGCCAGAAGCTCGGCCATGCCGGCGAGAACCGCTGCCTCGGCGCCTACGTTTTTGACAAAAATGCGAACCGGGTCTGGACGTTCACCGCGCCGGTGACGCTGCTGGCGACCGGCGGCTGCGGCAAAGTTTATCTCTACACGACCAATCCTGACATCGCCACCGGTGACGGCGTGGCGATGGCCTATCGCGCGGGCGCGGCGGTCGCCAACATGGAATTCGTGCAATTTCATCCAACCTGTCTCTATCATCCGACGGCAAAATCTTTTTTGATTTCCGAAGCGGTGCGCGGCGAAGGCGGCATTTTGAAAACGCTTGATGGAAAAGAGTTCATGGACGCACGGCATCCGATGAAATCGCTTGCGCCGCGCGACATCGTGGCCCGTGCGATTGACAGCGAGATGAAAAAAACCGGGGCGGATTGCGTGCATCTGGACATCACGCACAAGCCGGCCAAATTCATCATCGAGCGGTTTCCGAACATTTACCAGACGTGCCTGCGCTACGGCATTGACATCACGAAGGAGCCGATCCCGGTGGTGCCGGCGGCGCACTATCAATGCGGCGGCGTGATGACGAACGTGGACGGTGAGACGGACATCGCCGGGCTTTACGCCGTTGGCGAAGTGGCCTGCACCGGCCTGCACGGCGCCAACCGGCTGGCCAGCAATTCACTTTTGGAAGCGCTGGTCTGCGCGCACCGCGCGGCGGAAAAAACCCGTTCCGTCCGCCGTGAAAAAACCGATTTGAAAATCCCGCTGTGGCAGTCCGGCAACGCAACCAACGCGGATGAACTGGTGGTCGTCTCGCACAACTGGGACGAAGTCCGGCGGCTGATGTGGGACTATGTCGGCATCGTGCGGACGAACAAACGATTGCAGCGGGCACAGTCGCGGCTGGCGAATCTGCAGGCGGAGATTCACGGATATTACTGGGATTTCATTGTCACCGCCGACCTGCTGGAGCTGCGGAACATCGCGACCGTCGCCGAATTGATCGTGCGCTGCGCGCTGCTGCGCCCGGAAAGCCGGGGGCTGAATTACAACCTCGATTTTCCGAACCTGAATCCCGACTGGTCGCAGCGCAACAGCGTGGTGCGGCGCGCGGCGTGAATCACGCCCAGAGCTTTTCCGGGTATTTCCCCTGCGCGATGAGCTGGCGGATGCTTTCGACGACTTGCGGCCGGTCCTCGCGGTAGGTCACGCCAAACCACGAGTCGTTCGTGCGCAAAACTTTTACTTTCGCCTGCCGGGTCACCACGAGGTCGTTCACCGTGATGGGAATGTAGCACTCGGATTTCACCTCGGTGCCGCTCTTCTTCAGGAACGCGTCGAACTGCGCCCGCAACTGCGGAAACAGCATGGGCGTGAAACCCCAGAAATTCATCGAGACGGCCTCGTCGCCGGTGAGCTTGGTGATTTTGCCTTCAGCATCGGTATTCTTTGCGCCGCCGCCGGCGGGCTCGATCTTCATCATTTCGACGACGGATTTGAGATGGTTTTTCTTGTCCACGCGGCAGACGCCTCGCGCCACGCTGCCGAATTTTGAAAGCGTGTTGCGCAAAATGAAACCCACCATCGCGTAGTCCGTCGTGCCGGAAGTCAGATGCTGCGCGAGCAATTGATAAGCCTGCTGGCCGTAAAAGTCATCCGCGTTGATCGCGGCGAACGGCTCCTTGACGACGCCTTCCGCCATCAAAATCGCGTGCGTGGTGCCCCACGGCTTGGTGCGGCCAGCGGGCAGCGTGTAAGGCGCGGGCAGTTTGTCGAGCTCCTGGTAAACATATTCCACGGCGATGCGCTTTTCAAAACGCGTGCCGACGATTTCACGGAACTGCGGCTCGATGTCCTTGCGGATGACGAACACGAGCTTGCCGAAGCCGGCACGCATCGCGTCAAAAATGGAATAGTCAATGATGGTTTCGCCCGCCGGGCCGACGGGGTCAATCTGTTTGAGTCCGCCGTAACGGCTGCCCATGCCGGCGGCGAGAACGAGCAAAGTCGGTTTAATCATGCGCTTAGATTTTAATTTTCTTTGGACAGCTGTCGAGAAAATGCTTGGCCGGGCGGGCGGCCGCCGGTGAATTCACAAAATGTCAAAAATAGATATGTTTTGGTCAAAAGTGGACATTCCCCTTTGCGGAAAACCAGCTAAACATATACAGGAACATTGCCCCATGCACGGATCCTTCCGGCGTGCCGGACAAAAAAAGAAACCAGTTTATGGAAAAAACAAAACAACTCGTTGAGAAAGGCCCGGCCACCAGGAAAGACGATCTGATCGTCATCACCGGCGCGGGCGGCTTCATCGCCGGCAACCTCGCGCTGCACTTCAAGAAAAAAGGGTTCACCAACATCCGTGCGGTGGACAAAAAGCCGCTGTATGAATGGTATCTGCACGTTCCCGGCGTGGAAAACATCTGCCTGGACGTGAGCATCGAGGCCAACTGCCGGCGCGTTTGCGAAGGCGCGGTGGAAGTTTACAACCTCGCCGCCGACATGGGCGGCATGGGTTTCATCGAGCGCTTCCGGGTCGAATGTCTGCGCTCGATCCTCATCAACACGCACATGGTTGAGGCGGCTTACCGGGCCGGCGCGCGGCGTTATTTCTATTCTTCGTCGGCCTGCGCTTACAACACGCTGCTGCAAAAAGACCCGAAGGTTCGCGCGCTCAAAGAATCCGACGCCTATCCCGCGATGGCCGAACGCGGTTACGGCTGGGAAAAACTGATTTCTGAAATGTTCTGCCAGGAATACTGGCATGAACGCGGCATGAAAACCTTCATCGCGCGCTTCCACAATGTTTACGGCCCGAACGGCACCTGGGACGGCGGCCGCGAAAAGGCGCCCGCCGCGCTCTGCCGCAAGGTCATCGAGGCGATGGACACCGGCAAAAAGGAAATCACGATCTGGGGTGACGGCGAGCGGACGCGCAGCTTCATGTATATTGACGACTGCGTGAAGGGCATTGACATGATCACGCATTGCGACGATCTGATCGCGACGCCGATCAACCTCGGTTCCAGCGAACTCGTTTCCATCAACGAACTGCTGACCAAGATCGAAAAGATCGCCGGCGTCAAGCTGGTCCGCAAGCACGACCTCACCGCACCCTTGGGCGTGGCGGGGCGCAACTCGGACAACACGTTCATCCAACAAGTGCTCGGCTGGGAACCCGGCACCACGCTCGACAAAGGGCTGGCCGTCACCTACAAATGGATCAAAGGCCAATACCAAGCCCGCAAGGCCGGCAAACGCGTGGGCATCGGCTGATGAAAAACCAGGCCCGTTCGCCGGTCGCCAAACTGCTTGGATCCATTCCCAACCGCCTGCAGCTCGCGGGCGGCTGGATTGACCAGCCGTTTGTTTCGCAGCACAACCCCAAGCCGCCCGGCTCGATGGTCGTGGTGCAGATCAAACCGGATTTTCGCCCGATGGACCGTTCCGGCATCGCCAGCGGCACGCGCGCCATTGCGATGCGGATTTGGAAAGGCAGGCTGCCGAACCGTCCGCCGGCGGATCTGGCGCGCGAGCTTTACGAAGTGGAAAACCAGGGCAAGGCCGAGCCGAGCGGTTCGCAGGACATGATCGGCCTGGTTTATCCTGGCGTGAACCGGCTGGACTACGATTACAATATCCACGGCGGCGTTTTTCCGTCGCACATTGAATCGTGCAACCGCGCCAAAGTCGCGCGCTGGCTCGAAAAGGTTTTGCATCTGATTCCCGTTGAGCCGCGGCCCGAAGGCTATAGTCCGCTCGGCATAAAAAACCTCGATCCAAAGTGGATCGCCAAGCTTGGCCAGTCGGGCCAGGACTGCTACCACGCCATTGTCAACATGGACGCGAACGCACTCGGCGCTTCGCTCAACCTCAACATGAAATGCTGGGAGACGCTGCTGCCGCACGTCGTCCGGCACCCGCTGCTGCGGCTGGATTTGCTGGCGCTGCTCAAGGCGTATCAGCAGCAATATCTCGGCGCAATGTATTCCGGCTGCGGCGGAGGCTATCTCATCGTCGCTTCCAGCGAACCGGTGCCCGGCGCATTCCAGGTGAACGTCCGCGTTGCCGCAAAGTGAGTCCGCCAAAACAAATCATCGTCTCCGGCGGCTTTGACGACATCCGGTCCCGCGACCTGCGGTTTCTTGAAGAAGCTTCCAAGCTGGGGGAACTTTCCGTGCTGCTCTGGCCGGACGCCACGCTGCAAAAACTCACCGGCCAGCCGCCAAAATTTCCGCTGGCGGAACGGCGGTATTTTTTGAATGCCATCCGCTGCGTCAGCCGCGTGGTTGAAGCCGACGGCGCGGCCAGTTTCGACACGCTGCCGAAAAATCCGCGTGCCGACATCTGGGCGGATGCGGAAGCAACAACGAACTCCGCCCGCGAAAGATTTTCCGCTGAAAACAAAATTACCTACCGCGTTTTCAAAGCTGACGAGTTGAGAGGTTTTCCCGCACCATCGCCGACGCCACCTACGCCGGGCCGGAAAAAAGTTGTGGTCACCGGCAGTTACGACTGGTTTCACTCCGGCCACGTCCGCTTTCTCGAAGAAGTCAGCGCTTACGGCGATCTTTATGTGGTCGTCGGCCACGACGCAAATATCTGGCTGCTCAAGGGTGAAGGCCATCCGTTGATTCCGCAGGATGAACGGCGTTACGTCGTCGGCTCGATCAAGTTTGTAAAGCAGGCGATGATCTCCAGCGGCGAGGGCTGGCTGGACGCCGATCCGGAAATTAAAAAGTTGAAACCGGACATTTATGCCGTGAACGAGGACGGCGACCGGGGCGGCAAGCGCGAATATTGCGAGAAGCTGGGGCTTGAATATCTTGTCCTCCAGCGCACACCCGCGCCGGGCCTGCCTCGGCGCAGCAGCACCGGCTTGCGCGGATTTTGATCAGTCGTTCACAAATTTCCGTTCTTTGAGCCAGAACAGACAGTCGCCCGCCCATGGATGCGGATGTGCGAAGGGCGGCTGGTCATTCAAGCCCATTCCGTGTCCGCCCTTTTCATAAACGTGCAGCGCGAACGGCACATGGTTTTTCCGCAACGCCTCGGCGAACATCATCGTGTTTTCCATCGGCACGGCGTTGTCCTCAAACGTGGTCCACAAAAAGCATGGCGGCGTGTTCGTGGTCACCTGCAGTTCGTTGGAAAGCAGCGCCACCAGTTCCGGTGAAGGATTTTTGCCGAGCAGATTGTCTTTTGAACCCTGATGCGTGAACCCGCCCATTGTGATCACCGGATAACATAGGATGCCCAAATCCGGGCGCGAACTTTGCTGCTCGACCGCGTCGGTTGAATTCGTGTCGCCAGCGTCAAAATGCGTCAGCAGCGTCGCCGCCAGATGTCCGCCCGCCGACGAGCCCATGATGCCGACGCGCTGCGCGTCAATTTTGAACTCGTCCGCGTGGGCGCGCACCCAGCGCACCGCGCGGGCGGCGTCGGCGAGCATGGCGGGATGACGATAGCCGTTGGAACCGAGGCGATATTTCAAGACGAAGCAGGTCACGCCATGCTGGTTCAGCCAGAGCGCATAACCGTTGCCCTCATGGGGCGCGAGCATGACATAGCCGCCGCCGGGACAAATCACCAGCGCCGCGCCGGTGGCCTTCGCAACGTCAGGGAGATACGGCGTGAGCGTGGGAATGTCATTGGTAGAACTGCCCAGCGCGCCGGGCGCGCCCTCCGGCCAGAGCGGAACGGGAGATTGCATGTCAGCGCGGGCAAGGATAAGCGACATAAGCAAAGTTGCCGAGGCCAAAATGATTTTCATGGTTGGATGATGCCGAGACTCAGGGAAATTTGAAACCATTTTAATCCCCAATCTTGCCGCGTGGACAGCGCAGCTCGCGGTCAATACTTTGGATAGAGGTGTGGCGAAAGAGTGAAATCTGCCGTCCGGTTTGGCTTTCCCGGCGTCAAGTTTCTTGGGATGTGGTGGCACCGGCGGTAAAAATTTCCGGTCGCGCCGCTTCCTTTTGTTTTCGTGAAATCGAAACGCTGCTTTCTGGAGGAAGCGGCCAGATTTACCGCCGATCGTTTTGTCACAGTGAACCGGCACGGGCAGTTTTGCGGCTTGACTCTGCGCCCCATCAATCCATGTTCTACCGGCAGCCAGAGAATTGCGGCCGCCCTGCAGGTGCCAGGGCGGCAATTCTCTTCAGGCCGCCTGTTGCCATGACACCTAAAATTGCAGAACGAAACAAACCTCTGTTGCCAAAGCGAATGACTTTTGGCGGTTGCACCCGGCGGCTCATCGGCCTATTGTGCCTGCTTGTGGCGGGAGCGGGCGGGTTCTCAAACGCAAATGCGGCGGACATGCCGGCGCATCGGGCGGCGGATTTTCTCAATTCCATCGGCGTCGTCTCCTCAATCTCCAGGCGTGGAGAGACTCTGCAAAATACCATCCATGCTGCCAGCTATCTGGGGATTCGCTGGATCAGAGCCGGCTATGAGGGCGACATTCCCTTAAGCGACTTGATTGAACTGCACAAGCAAACCGGCGTCCGCTTTAGTTACGGCCTGGGAAGCGGCGGGGCCGATCTTACCAGGTTGACTGCCGGGGCCAGGCAACTGGCACTGGCGGGAGCCTTGGTTGCACTTGAGGGTCCAAACGAGCCCAATAACTGGGGCGTCACTTATCAAGGCCAGACCGGTGGTCGGGGCGGTTCCTGGCTGGCGGTGGCGCGATTGCAACGCGATCTGTTCGCGGCAGTCAAAAGCGACCCGGTATTGAGGCAATATCCCGTCTGGACTATTTCGGAGAGCGGCGCCGAGGCCGATAATGTTGGACTGCAATTTCTGACCATTCCGAACGGTGCCGGCGCCTTGCTGTCGGACGGCACCAAATATGCCGACGCCGCGAATGTTCATAACTACATTTATCATCCAAACTCCCCAGGCCTGAATGACAACAAGACGTGGAATGCCGCAGATCCAACTTCCGCCTGCAAGGTGGATGGACTGTATGTTGAGTTCGGCCTGACTTGGGCGCATCACTACCTTGGTTATCCTGTCGAAGCCCTGCCAGCCTTGCCAAAGGTCACCACTGAAACCGGAGCATTAATTGGCGGGGTCATAACCGAGGACGTCCACGCCTTGAATCTTCTGACCATGTATCTCGATCAGTTCAAGCGGGGCTGGAGTTACACTTCCGTCTATCTGCTCAGGGACCGTTCGGATGAAGCCGGCAATCAGCAGTATGGTTTCTATAAACCCGACTATGCTCCGCGAAAAGCCGCCGTCTGTCTTCATAACCTGACGACGATCCTGGCGGACCACGACGCCAGATTCTCCCTTGGGAAGCTCAATTATTCCATCACCAACCAGCCGGACACCATGCATGACTTGCTGTTACAGAAGAGCACCGGCAAATTTGAACTAATCGTGTGGAACGAAAAGGTCAGCGGCACCAGCCAGGTCAATGTCAACCTCGGCTCTGCCTGCGCGGCCTTGACGATTTACGATCCGACCCTGGGAACTTCGGCGATTCAGACCCTGAGCAACGTCACCTCGGTCCCGCTGACTTTGGGCGACCATCCCGTGATCATCGAGTTGTAAAATTGCCGGCTCGGCATGAACCAGCCGGATTGCCGCTGGTTGAAAGCCCCGCCCGGAGCCGGCAAATCCTCCGGCTTCTCGCAGCCGGCCAGCAGTTGATCCAACACGGCGGACTCGCGCTGCGACTCCGCCCCTTTATTCATTTTCGTGGCAGACATAACTCACTTTACCTTTCGGGTTATGCCGCACAAAAAAAATCCCAGACAGGTCCAGGATTTTGGCCCTGGCGATTGTAAAAACGCACAAACTGCTGTATATGATAATGTTGCGAGTCTGCCGGTTGACTCTTTTATCCTTAACGATGACGCTCTGAACCTCAACGTTGACTCTTTGAGCTTCAATGACGAGCTTCCGAACTTCAACGATGAGTCTTTAAGGGTGACGGTTGAAGCGGCGAACTTCACCGGTGACTTCGGCCGCCTCACCGTTGAAGCACCGGGAGAGCGGACTTTGCGCCCGCCAAAAACTTGCGTAGAAAAAACCACCCCGGCCGCCCGGCATCCCGGCCCCCTTGCGCCGGCCAGGCGGCATTCATCCGCGAATTACGCCAGTTACCGCTATTTTTTTGTTCGCGAAAATTCGCGCAATTCGCAGATTATCCGTGAAATTCCACACTGACGGTTGCGGCGTCAAAGTTCTGCTGGAATTTCCGGCGCAGACCCGCAAACTCGCGGCATGAAATCGCCCGATTTTCGTCCCGCCATCATTGCTTACCTCCGCGAGCAGGCCAGGCCGGTGGACAAGTTCAGCCACCAGCCGCGGCTTTATGAACTGACGCGCGCCATCGGCGCGGGCCGGAGCTACGATGATGACGTGGTGTTCGCCGCCGTCTGGCTGCATGATCTCGGCGTGTTCGTCGGCCATCGGCCCGAGGAACCGGAGGCTTTGGCGAAATGGGACTGCGTGGCTTACGCGATGAAGCGGACGCCGGAAATCCTCGCGCGCCTCGGTTTTCCCGCTGGAAAAATTCCCGCCGTGGTGGAAGCCATCCGCACGCATCAGCCGCCGGATGCGCCCGCGAGCCTCGAGGGCGTCATTCTGCGCGACGCGGACATTCTGGAGCAACTGGGCGCGGTGACGGTGCTGCGCACGGTCTGCAAAATCGGCCGCGACACGCGCTTCAAAACCTTCCCCGACGCGCTGCGCGCGCTGCGGAAAAATGCGGACACGCTGCCGGGCCGGTTGAAACTGCCGGCTTCCCGAGAGCTGGCCGCGCCGCGCCTGCAAGCGCTGCGGCAGTTTCTTGCCGCGGCAGAAGCCGAAGGTTGCGCGGCGGCGGACTGAGTGGATCTGGCCGCCGTAAATTCCGAAATCATTTTCGTGGTGGCGTTGAACCTTTGCTCGCCTCGCGCATTCCTCTGATTGAAAATGCCGGAAGTGGCCGACATCGAACAACTGCCCGTGGCCCAGGCCCGCGCCGGGGAACCGGCGGCCTGGGACGCGCTCTTCCGACGCTACCAACTGCCGCTTTACGTTTATGTGTTTGAACTCGTCCGCGACGAACAGGCCGGGCTGGACATCGTGCAGGAAACCTTCATCGCCGCCGTCCGGCACCTCGGAGGACTGCGCGAGAATGCGAAGTTTGGAAGCTGGCTGTTTGGCATCGCGCACCAGAAATGCATCCAGCGCTGGCGCAAACGGAAAGAAATTTTGTTCGATGAAATTCCTGAATCGCCGGATGAATTTGACGACAGCCCGGACGACCTGCTCGTCCGCCGTGAACAGGAGGCCGAATTTATGAATTTGCTGAACCAACTGCCGCTGCCGCAACGCTCCGTCCTGCTGCTGCATTTCGTCGAGGATTTTTCGCTGGAAGAAATTGCCCGCATCACGGAAACGCAGCTTGGCACCGTGAAGTCACGGCTGCATTACGCCAAGAAATCCCTGCGCAAACTACTGGAGGAGAAGAAATGAAAACGCCGCGTGACCTTTTATTTGCCCGTCATCAAGCCGCCGGACCGAGGCTTGACGCCATCCGCCGCGACGTGATGGCGGCAGAGTTTAACCACCAAGACACCAAGGCACAAAGCTGGCCCGTTGTCTTCATGTCGTGGTGCCTTGGTGGTTTCAACCGACTTTGGTTGGAACTTGTCTGGCCGTGCCGCCGGGTTTGGACGGGGCTGGCCGCTGTCTGGGTCTTCTTACTCATCATCAACGTCGCGCAGCGCGACCATTCCCCGGTCATCATCGCCCAATCCCAGCCGACGGTGGCGATGCTGCTGGCGTTTCGTGACCAGGAAAAAATATTGAACGAACTGCTCGCCGACCATTCCCAACCAACCGAAGCCGACCGGCCGCGCAATTTCGCGCCCAAGCCGCGCAGCGAAATTTCCGGAACCGTCATTATCTGATTTATGAAAAAAAAAACCAAAAACAAATGGCGCTGGCTGCTGCTGCGCCGGGGATTGATCGGGCTGGCCATCCTCATCACCTTGGCGGGTGTTTTAGTCACCGAAGAAAACTGGCGCGGCAAACGTGCATGGGAGACTTACAAGCGCGACGCCATTGTCCGTGGCGAACGCTTTGACTGGACGGCTTTCGCGCCCACCAACCCCGTGCCGGACGATCAGAATTTCATCAAAGCCCCGATCTTTTCCGGTGTGACGGCGCCGGAATGGGACGACCAGACACTCGCATGGAAGCCAGCCACGAACCTCGTTGACCGCCTCAACATGTCCCCCGAACGCAGAGATCCCACCTATTTCCCTGACGGAACCGCCGGGTCGTGGGAGCTCGCGCGCTTGACCAATTTGAAAAACTGGCAGGATTATTACCGCAACTCGGTGACCAACGGTGTGGGCGAATTTCCCGTCGGCACCCATGCGCAGTCGCCTGCCGCCGATGTTTTGCTGGCGTTGAGCAAATATGATTCCGCCATCGAGGAATTACGAGCCGCGAGCCGCCGGCCTTATGCCTGGCTGGGCGAATATCCGGCTGGTGACTCGAAGCAATTCGAGTCGTTGCTTAAGTATCTTGCAAAATTCAAACGCTGCACCCAGGTTCTTTCGTTGCGGGCCATTGCCGAACTCGGCAACAACCAAAGCACACAAGCCCTGGAGGATGTCCAACTCCTGCTGCGCCTCGGCGACGCATTGCGGCAGGAGCCTCTGCTCATCACGCATCTCGTCAACATGGCCATCACCTCCTACATGCTTCTGCCAATTTACGAGGGCCTCGCACAACATCGTTGGAACGACGCCCAGCTCGCCGAACTCGAACACGCGCTAGCACCAAGAGACTTTCTGGCCGATTACCAATTCGCCATGCGCGGTGAACAAGTCTTTGCAACTGATTCATTGGAAAACCAAAGAATCACCCGGAAATATGAAACCACCGTCGAAGAAGCCGGCAAAACCAAGGAAATTACGGTGAGTCTCCGACTCATGCCCAGCGCCTACTTTTATCAGAACGAACTCGCCCACGCGCGACTGAATGAGCAGTTTCTCCGGCCGCTGGTGGACGTCACGAACCGGCTGGTTCGCCCCGCCGCAGTGCGCCAGGCTGAGACCGCCGTGAAAACCGAGCTGAAACATTATTTACCTTATAAAACTTATAAAATACATGCCGGGCTGACCTTTCCGGCCATCAGCAAAGCCGTCGCAAAATTTGCCTACAGCCAGTCCAGCGTTGATTTGGCCCGCGTGGCGTGCGCGCTTGAGCGATTCCGGCTGGCCAATGGAAATTATCCCGAAAGCCTCGACCCGTTGGCCCCGCAATTCATCGCCCAAGTGCCGCACGATGTCATCAACGGACAGCCGCTGCATTATCGCCGCACGGACGACGGCAGATTTGTCCTCTACTCCGTTGGCTGGGATGAAAAAGACGACGGCGGGCAGCCTGCGTTCACCAAAAGCGGCTCGGTTGACCGGAATAACGGCGACTGGGTCTGGCGTTATCCGGCGGAATAATATCCAGGTTTCATTCTTCGTGCCGATGCACAGAGCGTTTGGAAATTTACGTTCTAATTTCCGCGCTTTTGCCATGCGCGCCGAGGCCTTCCAGTTCCGCGAATTTTTTCAAGGTCTTCATCGCTTTTTTGAGCGCGGCGCGGTTGTATTCCACCACGCTCGTCCGGCGCTGGAATTGATCCACCGTCAGGCCGGCGAACGACGCGCCCGCGCCGTCGGTCGGCAGCACATGGCTCGGCCCGGCGACGTAATCGCCCAGCACCGTCGGCGACCAGTTGCCCAGGAAAATCGCGCCCGCCGTCACGATGCCGCCGCTCACGCGCCGCGCGTCGCGCGTGATGACCTCGCAATGTTCCGGTGAAATTTGATTCGCCAGCATCACGCCGTCGACGACGGACTTGACCTGGATGAGCCAGACGTTGCGGTCCAGCACGCGCTGGATGAGTTCGCGGCGCGCGAGCCGGGGCAGCTGCCTGGCAATCTCCTTTTCCACCGCCTTGAGAGTTTTTGCGGAGGTCGTCACGAGCCAGACGCGTTCGTGGCCGGAGCCGTGCTCGGCCTGCGCCAGCATGTCGGATGCGGCGAACCGTGGATCTGCCGTGTCGTCGGCCAGCACGAGCAGATCGCTCGGCCCGGCGAGCAGATCAATCGCCACGCGCCCGACGAGCAGCCGCTTGGCCATGCTGACATAAGCGTTGCCCGGCCCGAAAATTTTCTGCACGCGACGGATCGTCTTCGTGCCGTAGGCCAGCGCCGCAATCGCCTGCGCGCCGCCGACACGGTAAATCTCCGTCGCGCCCGCCGCCCGCGCCGCGAACAGGATCGCCGGGTTGATGGAGCCGTCCTTGCCGCACGGCGTGGTCACGACGATTTCCTGACAGCCCGCGACCCTGGCGAGCGTGACGGTCATCAGCGCCGTGGAGACGAGCGGCGCGGTGCCGCCGGGAATGTAAACGCCGACGCGCTGGAACGGATCAAACTTCTCGCCAACGCTCGCGCCGTGGGAATTTTTTCCCGACCAGGCCGTGCGCCTGGATTTTTTTGCGAATCCTGCGATGTTTCCTTCCGCTTCCGCCACGGCGGCGCGGAGTGATTCATCGGCGCCAAGCGAGGCGTTGAATAATTCCGCCTGTGTCACGGCGAGCTGCTCGGCGGCAAGTTTCGCGCCGTCGAATTTTTCGGTGAACTCCAGCACCGCGTCGTCGCCGCGCACGAAGACCTCATGCAAAATCGCCTTGGTGCGCTGCTCGATCTCGGCGTCGAACAGGCTGGAGTCGGCGGCGACTTCACGGAGTTTCGCGGAAAAATTCTTGTCGGTATGACGGGCAATTTTCATGCTCACAGGTTAGGAAAAATTTGCGGCCAAGTCAAAATTCGCGGATGCACTTTTCTGGAATCTGTGTTTATCTGTGTCATCTGTGGCTATTAAAAATCCCATCATCGCCGCGCTCGACGTGCCGTCGGCGGAACAAGCCCTGAAGCTCGCCGGGCAAATTGCGCCCGCCGTCGGCGCGTTCAAGATCGGCAAGGAACTGTTCGTCGCCGCCGGGCCGGACATCGTGCGCCGCGTGCGCGCGACCGGCGCGAGCGTGTTTCTCGATTTGAAATTTCACGACATCCCGAACACCGTCGCCAAGGCCGTCGCCTCCGCCGTGCGGCTCGACGTGCAGATGCTCACCATCCACACCAGCGGCGGCGGCGAAATGATGCGCGCGGCGGAAAAATCCGCGCAGGACACGGCAAAATCGCTCGGCCGGCCGGCGCCGCTCGTCCTCGGCGTGACCGTGCTCACCAGCATGGACGGCCACGCGTTGACGGAAATCGGCTGCGGGTCCAATGTTGGCAAGCAGGTGGAGCGGCTGGCGGCGCTGGCGGTGGAATCCGGTCTGCGCGGATTGGTCTGCTCGCCGCTGGAAATTGCCGCGCTGCGAAAGATGCTGCCGGCGCACATCCGGCTTGTGACGCCCGGCATCCGCACCGGCGCGGAAAAAGCCGACGACCAGAAACGCACGCTCACGCCGCGTGAAGCCATCCAGGCCGGCGCGAGCTGGCTGGTGATCGGCCGGCCGATTTACGCGGCGGAAAATCCGCGTGCGGCGGCGGAGAAAATATGGGAGTCTCTGAATTGAATTTATGAGCGAAAAAAATGTCACCGTCGTTGCCACGTTTGAAGCCCGGCCGGGCCGGGAGGCCAGGTTGAAGAAAATGCTGACGAGCCTGCTCGCGCCCACGCGCCAGGAGGCGGGCTGCATCAATTACGATTTGCACCAGTCGCCGGACAAGCCGGGAAGATTTCTCTTCCACGAGAACTGGACCAGCCAGGCCGCGCTGGATGCACACCTGCAATCGCCGCACATGAAAGCCATGCTGCCGCGCCTGGACGATTTCTGCGCCGGCGTGCCAGAAGTCAAAATCTGGCAAAAGATCGGGTAGGACAGAATCCGAGGAACCGGCAGAACTGAACTCTGGAAATTCCGCCGGCCATATTATCCGATGATCGCCTGAATCAGCGGGACATCTGAAATTTTGCGCGGGGAAATTTCAAATGCAGTTTTCAATCGCTCCACGGCGGTTCTGGCCTGCGCCGAACTGGCCGCATGAACGCGGCAGAGCACGCCGGATTTTTCCACGCGCCCGCCGGGCTTGGCGATTTGATCCACCCCCACGTCAAAATTAATGGCCGATTCCTTCGTGAGCCGCCCGCCACCGAGATCGCGGATGACCTCGCCGATGACGCGGGCGTCGCATTTGGAAACAAAACCGGATTTTTCCGATTTTACTACGGCAACAAATTTTGCCGTGGAATCCAGCGCGAGCTTGCGGCTGAACGCCTTCAAGTCCGCGCCTTGGGCAGCGATCATTTCATCCCATTTCGCGCGCGGCTTGCCAGAGTTCAAGCAATCCTCAGCCAGCTTGCGCGCGGCGGCGAGTGATTTCGATTTCTTCGTTTGCACCAAAAGATGCGCGGCGGAATCCACGACCAGTTTGCGCAAATCATCCGGGCCTTTTTTTTCAAGGCAATCAACGCTCTCCTTCACCTCCAGCCAGTTGCCGGCGGCGCGGCCGAGCGGCGTGTTCATGTCCGTCAAAATGGCGCGTGTGCGGGTGCCGCATTCGTTTCCAAGCGCAACCATCGCCCTTGCCAGCTTGCGCGCGTCGGCTTTGGTTTGCATGAACGCGGCGCAGCCGAATTTCACGTCGAGGATGAGCGCGTCCAGGCTTTCGGCGAGTTTCTTGGAAAGGATCGAGGCGGTGATGAGCGGGATGCTGGGCACCGTGCCGCTCGCATCGCGCAGCGCGTAAATTTTTTTGTCGGCGGGAACCATCGTGTCCGTCTGGCCGCAGATGACGCAGCCGACTTTTTGAACTTGCGCGACAATTTTTTCGGCGGGCAGCAGCGTTTGGAAACCGGGAATGGAATCCAGCTTGTCGAGCGTGCCGCCGGTGATGCCGAGGCCGCGGCCGGAAATCATCGGCACGCGGAAGCCAAGGCACGCGAGCAGCGGCGCGAGCGGCAGCGAAACCTTGTCGCCAATGCCGCCGGTGGAATGTTTGTCCACGAGCGGGCGCGGGTCGCGCGGAAATTTCAGCACGTCGCCGGAATCGCGCATGGCGAGCGTGAGCGCGGTGGTCTCGGCGGTGTCGAGTCCGCGGAAATAAATGGCCATGAGCATGGCCGTCATCTGGTAATCGGAAATTTTCCCGGCGGTGAATTCGCGAATGAATTCCTGAATTTGCTCCGCAGCGAGAATTTTTCCTTCGCGTTTACTTTCAATTAGCGAAAGAAAATTCATTTCACCAAACAATTCTGCCAAATTTTAATTAGATTGTCAGCGGTGACGGTTGTCGGCAACGCGACTTTAGGAAAGCCAAAAATACTTTGTCCGCAATACATCAAATGAATCCCGATTGGTTCATTTCTCAAATCATCAATTGCCAGCCATTTGATTTGAGTCTTCCAAACTGCCGTCGAAATGTTAATCCATTCGGCATCCCAAGAAACTGTGCGTGAAGTGCCCAATTTCTTATGCGAAACACGAGCTTGTTCTCTCGCGCGACTTACAATTTTAGAGCGAACCGATTTGTGAAAAAGACAGCCAAGACCAAATCCCAGAAAAAATCCAATTATCGCGTCAATCATTCTCGCAGCAGTCGAATAATCATTGCTACCAATTTGACATTTGCTGTCGCCAGAACCCAAAATAGCCGCGCCAATAATTCCCAAAAGAATCGGCAAATACCATCTTTTCTTTTGAAGTCCAGCGGTTTGAATCATTGACTGCTCACTGGCAATTTTTTCTGCCAATTCGAGTGGCAACTGATATTCAAATTTCGTTTCCAATTTTCACCCCACAAACTTTTTCGCCGCGATGGTCGAGTTGTGGCCGCCGAAGCCGAAGGAGTTGTTGACGATAATATTCACCGGCATTTCGCGCGCGGTGTTCGCGACATAATCCAAATCACATTCGGGGTCGGGATTTTGCAGGTTGATGGTCGGCGGGACGACGCTGTTTCTGATGGCGAGCGCGCAGGCGGCCATTTCCACCGCGCCGGCCGCACCGAGCATGTGGCCGGTCGCGCCTTTGGTGGAACTGACAGCCAGCTTCTTGGCGTGGCCGCCGAAAACCGCTTTGACGGCCTGCGTTTCGCAGATGTCGCCCTGCGGCGTGGAGGTGCCATGGGCGTTGATGTAATTCACGTCGGTCAGGTTCAAGCCGCCGGAGCGCAACGCCATTTTCATGCAGCGCGCCGCGCCTTCGCCGCCGGGTGAGGGCGAGGTGAGGTGATGCGCGTCGGCGGTGTTGCCGTAGCCGGCAATTTCACAATAAATCTGCGCGCCGCGTTTTTTCGCGTGTTCCAAATCTTCGAGGACGATGACGCCCGCGCCTTCGCCCATGACAAAGCCGTCGCGGTCCTTGTCAAACGGCCGCGAGGCGTGTTGGGGATCGTCGTTGCGCGTGCTCATGGCGCGCATCGCGCAAAAGCCGCCGATGCCGATGGGAACAATCGTCGCCTCCGCACCGCCGGCGAGCATCACCTGCGCGTCGCCCATCTTGATGGTGCGCCAGGCCTCGCCGATGGCGTGGTTGGCGGTCGCGCAGGCGGAGCAGGTGGCGAAATTGGGGCCGCGCAGGTTGAAATACATGGAGACGACGCCGGAGGCCATGTTCGAGATCAGCATGGGGATCATGAACGGCGAGAGCCGGCCGGGACCGCGCTCCAGCAAAATTTTCAACTGCTCGCTCGTGGTTTGCAGGCCGCCGATCCCGGAGCCGAGAAACACGCCGATTTCGTCGCAATTTTCCTTGTCCAGTTCGAGTCCGGAATCTTTCAGCGCGCTCCACGCGGCATAAACGCCGAACTGCGTGTAGCGGTCGGTGCGGCGGATTTCCTTGGGCGACGGAAACGCGGGTGCGGGATCAAAATTTTTAACCTGCCCGGCGATCTGCGTGTCAAATGCCGTCGCGTCAAACGCCGTGATTTTGTCAATGCCGCACCGGCCGGCGACGAGGTTTTGCCAGAACGTATTGAGGTCGTGGCCCAGCGGCGTGACGACGCCCATGCCCGTGACAACCACGCGGCGGTCGGAAGAGTTGTTTGCCATGACAAAATCAAACGGGGCAGTCCGGGCTGTGTCCAGCCTAAACTGCCCCGCGGTGCAAATTTCGTTTACTTCGCGGTCTCTTCGACGTATTTGATGACGTCGCCGACGCTCTGGAGCTTCTCGGCCTGTTCGTCCGGCACTTCGATGCCGAATTCCTCCTCCAGCGCCATCACCAGCTCGACGGTGTCGAGCGAATCGGCACCGAGGTCTTCAATGAATTTCGCCTGCGGAGTCACTTGTTCCGGCTTGACGCCAAGCTGTTCCACGACGATGTCTTTTACACGTTGGTCAATAGGTTTGTCTGACATAAATAATTATGGCTGTTTTCTAACTTACAAACGCCATGCGCGTCAAGCCTTGATTCGTTGAATCGTTAAAATGTTTGATCATTGAATCGCGCCATCTCGGCAGCGCCGATATAACCATTCAACAAATCAACCGTTTAACAAATTACATCACCATTCCGCCGTCCACCGTCAAAACTTGACCGGTGACGTAGCGTCCCGACGCCCCGGCAAGATACAGCGCCGCCGCCGCGATGTCGTCCGCCTGGCCGAGGCAGCCCAGCGGAATCTTTTTCAAAATTTCCGCGCGCAACGTCTCGTTCAACTCCGCCGTCATGTCCGTCTCGATGAATCCCGGCGCGATGGCGTTCACCGTGATGCCGCGTCCGGCGAACTCCCGCGCACACGATTGCGTGAAGCCGATCAGCCCGGCCTTGCTCGCCGCGTAATTGCTCTGCCCGGCGTTGCCGATGAGGCCGATGACCGACGAGATGTTGATGATGCGCCCCGTGCGCGCCTTGATCATCGCACGGCTGAAAGCCTTCGTCACCAGAAACGCACCTTTCAAGTTCGTGTTCAAAACCGTGTCCCAGTCCGCGTCGCTCATGCGCATCAGCAGACCATCACGTGTCACGCCCGCGTTGTTGACGAGAATGTCCGCCTTGCCGCACTCGGCGAGAATTTTTTCGGCGGCGGCGCTGACGGCGGCGGCATCCGCCACGTCCACGGCGTGCGCCCAGGCCTTGCGGCCGAGCGTGCGGATTTCCGCCGCGACCTTCCTGGAATTTTCCGGTGTGCGCGAGATGACGACGACATCCGCGCCTTCATTGGCAAATTTCAACGCAATGGCGCGGCCGATCCCGCGGCCCGCGCCGGTGACCACGGCAATTTGACTGGCAAGCGAACTCATAATTTTTTTCAGCCACAGATGAAACACAGATTGAACCCAGATTCAAAGCTGTATTTTTATCTGTGTTTCATCTGTGAAAATCTGTGGCTAAATTGAAAGTGCCTTGCCAGCGGCTTCCAAGCTCGCCACATCCGCGACGTTCAGCATCGTCACCGTCTTATCAATGCGTTTCATGAAGCCGCTCAGGGCCGTGCCCGGGCCGAGTTCGATGAAGCGCGTAAAACCCTGCGCCAGCAGCGTGCGCATGGAATTTTCCCACAGCACCGACGCGCAAACCTGCTCGACGAGCTTGGCGGAAATTTCCGCCGGCGTCCCGTGCGCCTGCGCGGTGACATTGGAAATCACCGGCACAATGGGCGAAACCAAATTCACCTTGGCCAGCTCCGCGCCGAGCTTCGGCTGCGCGCTGGCCATGAGCGGCGAGTGATACGCGCCGGCCACCGGCAGCGGCAGCGCGCGTTTCGCGCCTTTGGCCTTGGCCAGTTCGCACGCCTTCGCGATCTTTTCCGCCGCCCCGGAAATCACCAACTGGCCGGGACAGTTCAGATTCGCCAGCACGACTCCGGCTTCCGCGCAAACTTCGCGCGTCGGCGCTTCATTCAGGCCGATGATCGCGGCCATGCCGCCCTGGGTCACGTCGCAGGCTTCCTGCATGAATTTTCCGCGCTGGCGGACGACGCGCAGGCCGTCCTCAAAACTCATCGCGCCTGCCGCCGTCAGCGCCGTGAATTCGCCGAGCGACAGACCGGCGGTGGCGTCAAATTTCAGGTCCGGCACCTGTTCCTTGAGCAGTTGGAACGCGACCCAGCTCACGAGGAAAATTCCCGGCTGCGCGTTTTCCGTTTTCGTCAAATCCGCTTCCGGGCCGTGGAAACAAATGCCGGCGAGGTCGTAGCCGAGCGCGGTGTTGGCGCGGTCGAACCACGCCTTGGCGGACGGAAATTTCCCGGCGAGGTCTTTGCCCATGCCGGCGGTTTGCGCGCCCTGGCCGGCAAACAAAAGTGCAGTTTTGCTCATAACCCGGACAGAATAACCACGAAGGCGCAAGGACACCAAGTTTTGAAAAACATTTCTTCGCGCCTGGGTGTCCTGGGGTTCAATTATTTCAGGTTTTCACGCATCATGATGTTTGTTACTCTGGTGGCAGGCGAAGTTCGGCCGGGTCCGGCTGACGGGTGAAAAGCACTTCGTCACCAACGTCCGCATGGTGATTTTGTCCGGCGGTTCGTGCTGCCGGACAACGCCGGTCGGGAGCAGATGAAATTCAAGGCCCGGAAGGGACGCTTTCCGAAAGGTTTGGGAAACGGCCGGGAGCCAAAGCCGCTCGGAACCGGCTTTCCCGGTTAAAAAACTGGCGGATGAGAGGTCATTATGGAACGCGTAGCATTAGACACGTCGCTGGGAAAAATCTTGAGCTGGTGCAGGCAGCAGCAGGCCACGGATCTGCATGCCCAGGCGGTCCGCCGGTATTCCTACCGGGTGGACGGGAAACTGCTGCGAATTGCGCCGGAGACGTTTCCGGTTCCCAGCAACGATGACATCCACAGCCTGCTACGGCAGGCGTTTTCGGCTTCCATTTGTGAACATCTGGAAAAGCATCACGAGCTGGATCTGAGCTTCCTTTGCGGCAACGTGCGCTATCGCGCCAATTTCAGCAAACAGCAGGGGACGCAGTCGTTTTCCTTCCGCGTCGTGCCGCAGCGCATTCCCAATCTGGACGATCTCCAGCTGCCGGCAACGCTGGCCGGCCTGATTCAAAACCCGCGCGGCCTGGTGCTGGTGACCGGGGCGTCCGGCCAGGGCAAAAGCACGACCGCCTGCGCCCTGCTGCAGCAGCTCAACGAAACCGTCGCCTTGCGGGTCATCACCATTGAGGACCCGATCGAGTATTTGTTCGAGGAAAACCAGTGCCAGTTCGAGCAGCGCGAGGTGGGGGTGGACACGGATTCGTTTGCCACGGGCATTCGCAATGCGGTGCGCCAGGACCCCGAAGTCATCTTCATCGGGGAAATCCGGGACGGCGAGAGCATCCAGGCCGCCATGCAGGCGGCAGAGACCGGACATCTGGTGCTGGCGACGCTGCACGCCGACTCCGTGCCCCAGGCGGTTGACCGCATCCGCGAACTGTATCCCGCCCAGGAGCAGGCCGGCGCCGGCGCCCTGCTGTCCCGCACGCTCAACGCCATCATCTGTCAGCGCCTCCTGCCGAGCAATTTCAACCGGCGCATTCCCTGCCTGGAAATCATGCGGCACAACCTGGGGGTTCAAGAGGCCATTGCCCGGAATGATCTGCACCTTTTGGGCGGTCTCATTGAATCCTCCCTCCATGAAGGCATGCACAGCTTCGATCAGTATTTGATGCAACTGTGCAAGAGCGGGCGGATTTCATTGGAAACGGCGAAGCATTACGCCAACAACTGGAACAAGGTGGAGATGGAAAGCCACGGATTTGTGCCGGCCATGCCTGGCATTCTCAAACCCGACCCGGAAATGTGATTTTCCAGTCCGGCAATGAAGGCGCGGATGGATGTCACATTCGTCTGGAATTCCTCGCCCGCTGCGTGAAACCTTTCGTGAAAAAGCGTCGTTTGCGCTTTCCAGCAATTTGTCGCGGCGGTCTATGACCGCCGATGGTTTCGTCTGCGGTCGCCGGCCGCCGCTGCCAGCTCACGCCCTGCGGATGAAAAAAAGGGCCGGAACGGTTGCCCGTTCCGGCCTTGGTTTTGTCAGGCTGCCGGATTCTGAATTTCAGCGTTTGCCAGGGTGGCCGATTGCCAAGTCTGGCCCGTCCGGCACGGACCGGGCTGGTTCAAACCGGCGCTGGACAGGTTCGTCGGCAACGCGCAACCGTGGGATTTGACCGGCTTCGTCACCGAGACACAGAGACGCCGAGCTGCTAAAAACTCCCTCGGTGGGGCGAGCGTCCCGGTGAGCTGTTTTATTTCAGCTTTCAGCGTTTCAGCTTTTGTCCCAACCCCTGCCGCGATGATGAACGCGGAATTGACGCTGCCGGATTTCCGACGCACACTCTCGCGCCATGCCGAGCCTGACACTCAAGCCAACGCACAAGGCCGTTGCCGCCTATTACGATTCGCTCGCCCAATTTGAAAAGCTCGGCATCAAGCACGAAACCGCCGTCCGCTCCGCGTTTCAGGAACTGCTCGAAACCTGTGGCCGCCAGTTCGATTGGAAACTCGTCCCCGAATACCCGCTCACCCGCAAAGGCAAATCCTCACTGAAAGCCGACGGCGCGCTGCTCGACATCTACGGCTTGAACCACGGCCTTTGGGAAGCGAAGGACAGCGACGACGACCTTGAAAAGGAAATCAAAGCCAAGTTCGCGCTCGGCTATCCCAAGGAAAACATTCTTTTCTGGCAGCCCGCCCGCGCCGTGCTTTACCAGAACGGCCAGAGGTTTTACGAAGCCGACCTGACCAGGCCCGACGACCTCGTCCACATCCTCGCGCTGTTTCTGGAATTCGCGCCGCCCGCCATCGCCGAATGGGAAAAGGCCGTCGAGGAATTCAAGGACAAAGTCCCCCAGATTGCCGCGAGCCTGAAGCAGCTCATCGAAAAGGAACGCCAGACCAATCCCAAGTTCATCAGCGCCTTTGACGATTTCCTTTCGCTCTGTCGCGGCTCGCTGAATCCGAACATCTCGCTGGAGGCCGTCGAGAACATGCTCATCCAGCATCTGCTCACCGAGCGCATCTTCCGAAAAATCTTCGACCTCGCCGATTTCACCCAGCGCAACGTCATCGCGCAGGAGATCGAAAAAGTCATCAGCGTGCTCACCAGCAAATCCTTCAGCCGCGACGATTTTGTCAAAAGCCTCAAGCACTTTTACGTCGCCATCGAAAATGCCGCCGGGACGATTTCCGACTTCCACGAGAAGCAGACCTTTCTCAACACCGTCTATGAACGCTTCTTTCAGGGCTACTCGGAAAAAGAGGCGGACACGATGGGCATCGTCTATACGCCGCAGCCGCTCGTGAATTTCATGATCGCCAGCGTCGAGCAGGTGCTGAAAAAGGAATTCGGCAAATCGCTCGCCGACCGCGACGTTCACATCATTGACCCATTCACCGGCACGGGCAATTTCATTGTCAACATCATGCGGCACATGGCCGAGGCGCACAAAAGCGCCCTGCCGCACAAATACGCCAGCGAACTTCATTGCAACGAAATCATGTTGCTGCCGTATTACGTCGCCTCGATGAACATCGAGCACGCTTATTACGAGGCCACCGGCAAAAATGAGCCGTTCGAGGGCATCTGCCTTGTGGACACGTTTCAAACGGCGGAAAAGGCGCAGACGGAATTAAGTTTTTTCAGCGAGAAAAACACCGAGCGCGTTGACCGGCAGAAAAAAGCTCCCATCCGCGTCGTCATCGCCAATCCGCCTTACAACGCCGGGCAGATGAATGAAAACGACAATAACAAGAATCGCAAATATCCCGAACTCGATGCGCGGGTCAGCAATACTTACGCCCACGATTCTCAAGCGACGTTGCTGCGCAAATTATCCGACCCTTATGTGAAGGCGATTCGCTATGCGACCGACCGCATCGGCGACAACGGCATTGTCTGTTTCGTAAATAACAATTCATTCGTTGCGGATTATTCTTTTGACGGGATGCGTAAACATCTCGCGCGAGATTTTGATCTAGTCTATGTCCTCGACTTGGGCGGCAATGTGCGCAAAGGCCAGAACGGAAATGGCAATGTGTTTGGCATCATGGTTGGCGTCAGCATCAATCTTTTCATTAAATTGCCGCGCAAAATCAAAAGTGACGAGCGACGTAATGGCGTAATCAAATACTTTGAACTGGCTGACGAACTAAACCGAAAAGAAAAATTCAACTTCTTGGACACGAAAATAGACGTGGATGGAATCAAATGGAAAACTTTGAAGTCGGATGACCGGCATGATTGGTTTCCCAATCCGACGGACGCTGAATTTGAATCTTTTTTACCAATCGGCAGCAAAGATGCAAAGGCGGGCGTAAGCGTGCCAACGGTTTTTCGCACTTACTCGCTTGGCGTTTCCACAAATCGGGATTCCGTTGTTTATGATTTCGACGCGGAACGGCTTGAAAAACGGATCGAGGAATTTGCTGATAATTACAACGCAGAACTTCACCGCTGGAAAAAGAAAGGCAAGCCAGAAGACGTTGACGGATTTGTCAGTTACGAAAAAATAAAATGGAGCGAAACATTGAAACGTCTCTTTCGTGAGGAACGAGAATTGGAATTTAATGCTAATAAAATTATTGATGCGCTGTATCGGCCATTCACGACACAACTTCTTTATTATGCGCCACTGTTTGTTGATCGCCCTGGAAAGTTTGATGAATTTATTTCGTCCAAGAAAAATCTGAAGGGGAACAAATTTATTTGTCTTTCTGATGTCGGCCTCCGTGCTCCTTTCAGTTGTTTGGTTACGGACAAAATTTCAGACTTGCACTTGTGCGCAACTACAGACGGGTTTCAAAATTTTCCATTTCAAACCTATTCCGATGATGGCAAGCATAAGCAGGACAACGTCACGCCCAAAGCGCGCACGATGTTCCAGATTTTCTACGATGACGACACCATCACGCAGGCCGACATTTTCCATTACGTCTATGCGGTGCTGCATCATCCCGCCTACCGCACCCGTTTCGCCGAGAACCTGAAACGCGACCTCCCGCGCATCCCGTTTGTCGGTGTCGCCGCCGGTGAGAAAGATGCCAGCTTCTTCCCGTTGTCCGCCGTCGAGAAGATGCAAGGCGATAAAACGCCCGACCACAAACCGGAATCCAGCGCGAAACTGTTCCACGCCTTCGCCGCCGCCGGCAAACAGCTCGCCGACCTGCACGTCAATTATGAATCCGCCAAGGAATTCAAATTGCAGCGCATCGAAAACAAAGACGTCAAACTGGACTGGCGCGTGGAGGCGATGAAACTCACGAAAGACAAGTCATCCATCATCTACAATGATTTTCTGACCTTGAGCGGCGTCCCGCTGGAAGTGTTCGACTACAAACTCGGCAACCGCAGCGCACTGGAATGGGTGATAGACCAATACCGCGTCACCAAAGACGAACACGGCAACATCGTCAGTGACCCAAACCGGAACGATGACGAGGAATACATCGTCAGCTTGATTGGCAAAGTCATCACCGTGAGCCTGGAGACGATGGAGATTGTGAACGGGCTGCCAGCTTTGAAGCACCAGTAAAGAATTGATCGGTGAGATCGAGGTGATCATCAACCTCGGCGTGCGTTACAACATCGCCCCCACGCAAATCGCCGGGCCACCCGTCACTTCGGGCCACCCAATGACTCGCTCGCGCCCGCTTGCTCGGCCCTTGCGGGCTTTCGGCTCCGCCAAACTCCTTTCGTCATTTTCCAAATGCCTCAAGTCCCGTTCCCACGGGCGAGGAATCTGGCTGCGGCTGGTGGAGGCACCGAAAGCAAAAGCTGAAAGCCGGATGGCGAGGGGCAAAAAATGTTGGGCAAATGGCAATGGACGGATTTGCCGGCCGGGGGTGGCCAGGCTAAACTCGGACTTCAACCTGGGGTCATGAAACACAACCCTTTTCAATCCATCTACCGGGAGGAGTTCGAGGTGGTCGAACAGAGGCTCGGCAACACCACCCTTTACCCGCACACCGACCAGTTGCCACAACTGCACCGCGCGCTGAACCTGGAGTTTCTCAACCCGTTGCCCGGCCACATCGCCCGTGTGGACAAACGCGCCGATGGGTTTCACAAGATCATGATGCGCCGGGCGGCCATGATGTATTGTAACATCCTCAACGACGCGCGCGCCGACCAGGTGCGGCTTTATGACCTGCCCGATGCCGACCGCGTCACGCGGCTGACCATCGCCCAGCAGGTCATCGAGAACACGCCGCTGGGCCGCGTCCACCGTTTCCGGTTCTACGGGCCGGACGGGTTTTTTCCCGAGATCCGGCTCTCCGGCAAACGCATTGCCTTTGCGGAGCATGTGCTGCAACGCTTCACCGAGCGCGTGCCCAACGCCGTGGGCGCGGACATCACCAGCCTGCTCCTGGCCTTTTATGGCAACAATCTCATCGGCCTGCCCGTCGGACCGGGCCGCGCCTTCGTGATGAGCTATAACGATTCCATTCTTGCTTTCACCTACAAGGAGACGGCGGATGAATACTTCCTTACCACCTGTCTGACGGTCAACGAAATGAGTTCCCTCCGCGAGGAGTCGCCCGTGCGCGCCTATAATTTCCACTACGGTGAAGCTTTCACGGAACCCGCCGACCGCAAGGAACCCGTCAGGATCATGCGGGACTACATCGAAATCTGGCGGCGGCGGACGCCAATCAACGAAGAGCCGCTCAAGGTGCGGGCGGAAAACAAAAAACGGCGGACGGGCTGGCCCCAACTGGCCCAGCGCGTCCGGGACATTGTCCTGATCGAGGGCCACGGCCCCGGCTCGGAGATTGAGTTCATGGATTTTATCCCCGGCCCGCGCCTCATGGAGGCCTACCCGCTCGAACCCTGTCCGGAGGGCGAAAAGCTGCGCGCCCGGTTCGTGGGGAAAAATCCCGCAATGGACGCCGTCCTCGCCAAGCGCAAGAACGATGAGCTCAAGTCGCTCAGCCAGTGACACCTGGTTCCGGCGGTTGGAGGAACCGAAAGCAAAAGCTGAAATTCTGAAAGCCGGATGGTGAGGGACAAAAATGTTGGGCAAATGGCAACGGACGGGGGGGGGTGCCGGCCGTTAACGGCATTGGGCCGCTGGAACCGTTGCCCGCACTGAATCCGTGTGGATGGTTCGTCGCTGAAGTTCTTCAGTCAGCCACCGCGTTTGCGCGCGTCCACAAGTTCAGGGTCGAACTGGATGCCGAAGACGGGGCCGGGCGGGCCATCGCCCCAGCCGTTGAAGGCGAGAACGCGGTAGTAGAGCTTCACGTTCTGCGGCTGGTTGACCAGCGTAATTTCCGGCTCCACGCCCAGGTCGGCCAGATAGAAATCCCGGTTGTCCGGGCTGCGTTCCACACGATAACCCCAGACCGGGCCGCCGGTCGCCGGTGGCTGCCAGTGGAACAAAATCCAGTGAGTGCCGTAATCGGAGGAGGCCAGCGGGCCGGTCGCGCCGGGCAGCCCGCCGAGCGTGGCCTCCAGTTGAAAGGCGTTGCGTTTGGCCTCCCACATCGCGAGGCTGGCGGCGACGTAGGCGACGTGTTTTTTCTCAGCATCCGCACAGGCGGTCTGCTGCGCGTCCAGGCTGGCGCGGAGTTCAGCTCCCATTTCGCGGCCCAGCTTGGTTTCGTTGGCGAAGAGAGTTTTCCAATGTGCGCAAAGGGCGACGTTCAAGTGGTGGGTGAACGGCTCCTGTGGCGGTTCCGCCAGCGCGCGGCGGATGCGGGTCAGCAAAAAGCTCATAAATGGGTGACAGGCGGTGTCATCGGCTGGTCGGGCGGAACCAAGTGTCCACCATGAAGCCGGCGGTGGGAAGGCGCTGGTCATCGGTTGTCAATTGCGGGGCAAACATTGTCCCGCATATTTTGGCGTCGTCCATCGGCGTTCATCCAGCCTTCATTTCATTTCGGCGCGGCAGGCCGTGGTTAATTGTTTTTCCACTCAACCCTCACCTGTCCTGCGGCCACCCTCTCCTGTTCCCACGGGCGAGGAATCTGGCTCCGGCTGTTGGAGGAACTGGAGGAAGTGATGCAGGGCCGGCGGCACTTTGCGACGTTTCCGGTGGATGGCCGCCACCGGCGCGATGTGCCGCCCGTGCTCAAACGGCACCGCCGTCAGCCGCCGTTGCGCGACCTCGTCCCGCACGAGGCTGGCCGGCAGCACCGCCACGCCGAGGCCCGCCATCACCGCCTCAATGGCCGGCTCCACCGTGTCGAATTCGTGGCGCGGCTCGTAGAAATGCCGTTCGTTCGCCCGCACGCCCGTCAAAATCGGCAGCCACGGGATCTGGTTCCAGACCACGACGGACCGGTTCCGGAGCTGCCGGGCCATGACCAGCGGCAGCGCGGCGAGGGGATTTTCCGGGTGGCAGGCGAGCACGAGCGGCACTTTGCGGATGACCTCAACGGCCAGTCCCGGTTCGTGGCGCGGATAGGGAACGAGGCCGGCGTCCACATGGTTGTTGAGCACCGCCTGATGCACGCCGTCGTGGGATTCCTGCCAGACCCGGACGGTGATGCCGGGACAGGTTTGCTGAAAGGCGTGGAGCAGCGGCGGCAGCCGATACAGCCCGATGCAGGGGCACGCGGCAATTTCCAGCGCGCCGGAGCCGGCCCGAATTTTATTCATCGTGTCAACCAACGCAGCTTCCAGGCCGACCATCTGCCGGCAGTATTCGTGGCAGACCTGTCCGGCCGGGTTGAGCAGAACCTGGCGGAGGCAGCGTTCGGCCAGCGGCAGGTAGAATTCCTGTTCGAGGGCGTGGAACGCCAGGCTGGCATTGGCCGGGGTGCAGCCGTGGAGGCGGGCGGCGGCGGTGAAGCTTTGAGTGACCGCCACGTCGCAGAACATCCGCAACGCATCCAGTTGCATGATGTCACCGGCATAACAAAAAACAGAATTCCCGTCAATCTTATGATGGTCTTGCGGACGGCCAGTGTTGTAGCGGCGGTCTATGACCGCCGCAGTCCCGGCGACGGCCACGGGCCGCCGCTACAGACTCACGCGCGCGGGTGAAACTTCCGGTGGATCTCCCGCAGCCGGTTGCCGGTGACGTGCGTGTAAATCTCCGTCGTGCTGATGTTCGCGTGGCCGAGCAGTTCCTGGATCACGCGCAAATCCGCGCCATGCTCCAGCAGATGCGTGGCGAAACTGTGCCGCAGCATGTGCGGCGTCAGGTTGCGCTCCACGCCGGCGCGGCGGACCCGGTTCTTGATGTGCAGCCAAAGCGTCACCGCCGCGAACGGCGTGCCGCGTTTCGTCAGAAACACGTTCGCCGGTGATTTCGGCGTGACCAGCTTTGGCCGGCCCGCCTTAATGTAACGATTCAACGATTCAACGGCCTTGCGGCCCACCGGCACGACCCGTTCCTTGTTGCCCTTGCCGATGACGTTGACGAAGCCGGCGTCGAGATGCAATTGCTCCAGCCGCAGATTTTTCAACTCGGACAGGCGCAGGCCGGAAGCGTAAGCGAGTTCCAGAATCGCGTGGTCGCACAAGCTTTCCGGCGTTTCAGGATTTTCCGGTTCGAGCAGTTTTTTGATTTCGTCATTCGACAAGGCCTTTGGCAGCCGTTTCCACCGGCGCGGCAGCGAAAGATTTTCCGCAAGGTTCGCCGGCAGCAGTTTTTCGTTCTCGGCGAATTTGTAAAACGCCCGCAGCGCCGCGATTTCCAGATAAACGCTTTCGCCGCTCAGGCGTTTGGTGGATTCCTTCGGCTCGTCGGCGAGGGGACGCACGCGTTCGTGCTGCAGGAACGCCATGAGATGTTTCAGCTCGACCGCCGGCCAGTCCGTGAGGTTTTCTTTTTCCGCCCACGCGGTGAATTTGCCGAGCAGCGCGGCGTAAGTTCTGGCCGTGTTGTCCGACTGCCCGCGTTCGTGGCGCAGGTATTGCAGAAAATCTTCCACTAGAGTTTGCATCATGACGGTTCGTTCGTTGTTGTCGCCGGAATCACCGCCTTCGGCAAGCCAGATGTGGCCGGATCGGTTGAGGCGGATTCCGGCGGCGGTCACGTTTTTTTACATATTTTAATCTGACGCACGGCAATAGAAAGACTGCCGAAAATCGAAACCGGAACGTTTTAATCTTCAAAACTGTTCGTGGTCCGAATTCCGGGGACGAGCCTGATCCGGGGCTGTCGCCTGAAACGCCTCGGTTTTCGGAGCCCGGTTTTGACCCGGGCGGCGGCCGCGTCGGTGAAAAAATTGAAGCAATTGTCCGCCAAAAGGCGGCGGCGGGCAATGGTGCAACAGAATGAATTCATTTCCAAGATTGCCAAGTGCGCGAAAAACCCGCTAAATAGGGGCGATGTCAACGGTTGCAGAACAACTCCGCGCAGCGCGCGAAGCAAAAAAACTTACGGTGGAGCAGGTCGCCGATGCGACGAAGATCCGCACGGACCATATTCGTGCGCTCGAAGAGGGTAAATTCGACGCCTTCTCCGCGACGGTCTACATACGCGGTTCGGTGAAAATTTACGCGAAGCTGCTCAAGCTGGACGTCGCCCCGCTGCTCGCCACGCTGGACGCGGAATTGAAGGGGACGAAAAAATTCAGCGAGCCGCCGCCGCTGGTCGAGCAGAAGCACACCATCGTGGACGCGCTGATCCTGCTGCTGGCGAAATTGAACTGGAAGGTCGGCTTCGCCGGTCTCGTGACCATCGCGACCGTCGTGATCATTGGTTTGTCCCTCTTCGCCTGGCGGCATCACAAGACGCGCGACCCGCTGAAGAACCTGCCGCCGGCGGTTTATCAGCCCGGCAATGCCGGCGACACGCTGCCGCTGCCGAAACGTTAAATGTCGTCGAGATACAGCGCGCGGTTGCGCCACAAATAAATCAGCCCCGAAGCCGCCGTCAGCGTGACGGTGATCCACAGCATGATTTCCGCGAACAGCGGCGTCCAGGGCGCAAACAGGTTTTTCAGGGCCGCCGGCCATTCTTCGCACGCATCCACGACGAGCAGGGCAATGATGGTGACGATCTGCGAAACGGTCTTGTGTTTGCCGTAGCGTTCCGCCGCGAGGACGATGTTCTTCGACGCGGCGAGCAGGCGCAGGCCGGTGATGGCGAGTTCGCGCCCGACAATGATGACGACCATCCACGCGCCGACCTTCACCGGCGCGTCCGGGTTCAGGTGCGTGCTTTCCACGAACGCCACGAACGCCGAGCAGGTCATGATCTTGTCCGCCAGCGGGTCCATGAGGATTCCGAAGTTGGTGATGAGTCTGCTGGTGCGCGCAATGCGACCGTCGAGAAAATCCGTGACGCCCGCGAGGCAGAAAAAAAACAGCGCCAGCGTATCGTTGTAGGCGAACTTGGAAAACATGGCCCAGAGAAAAACCACCGTCAGTCCAAAACGCGAGACGGTGAGCTTGTTGGGCAGGTTCATGTGGCAAAAGCTTGGCGCGGCGCGGCGGCGGTTGGCAAGTTCCAAAAATAAAAAAGGCGGGCTGCCGGAGCAGCCCGCCTTGCGTTTCAAAACTTACGCGCCGAACTTGTCAAACATCCGCGCGTTCGCCTGCATCAGGCGGATGAGGAATTTCGCCGGGAAGACGCCGAGCGAGCCGCTGTTCGCGCCGGTTTCGGTGAAGCGTTCCAGCTTGTCCGAACCGCTCGTGGCGGAATGGATCATCACCGGCTGCGGATGCCACGAGTGGCCGTGCATCGCGCACGGCGTCGAGTGGTCGCCGGTGACGACGAGCACGTCGGGTTTTTTCTTCAAAAAAACCGGGAGCGCGGCGTCGAAATCTTCAATGGCTTTTTTCTTCGCGGCGAAATTGCCGTCCTCGCCGTATTTGTCCGTGTATTTGTAATGGATGAAGAAGAAATCGTAGTTGTCATATTCGGCGAGGTAGCGCTCGAACTGCTCCTTGATGGTCTGCGGCCCTTCGATCTTCACCATGCCGACGAGCTGCGCGAGGCCTTTATACATCGGATAAACCGCCAGGCACGCGGGCTTGAGCTGATAGCGGTCCGCGAACAGCGGAATGTGCGGCTGGTGCGCGATGCCGCGCATGAGAAAGCCGTTCGCCGGCTTTTCCCGGGCGATGACGGGCAGCGCGGCCTTGTAAAAATCCGCGATGAGCTTCGCCATTTTCTTCTGCTTCAAATTTTCCGCGTCGCGCGGACGGACGGACGGAATGGCAAAGCCTTCGCGGTTCGGATCGGCGTCCGTCAGCGGGCCTTCCAATCCCTTGCCGCGGAACACGACCACGAAGCGGTGCTCCTTGCCGGCCTTGATGATGACCTGTGTGTCGCCGATTTTTTTGACCTTGGCGGAAAGCAGCACCACGAGTTTTTCGCACGTCTCAGTTGGGATGCGGCCGGCGCGGCGGTCGGTCACGATGCCCCTCGCGTCGAGCGTGGCGAAGTTCGCCCGTGCGCAGACGTCGCCCGGGTTCAATTCCAGTCCGAGGCCCAGCGCCTCGATGACGCCGCGGCCGACTTGGAACTCCAGCGGGTCGTAGCCGAACAAGCCGAGATGGCCGGGTCCGCTGCCGGGCGTGATGCCGGGCGCGGCGGGAATCATGCGGCCCTGCGCGGAATCCTTGGCGAGCGCGTCGAGGTTGGGCGTGTGCGCGGCTTCCAGCGGCGTGAGATAGTTTTGTTCCTTCGTGGCAATGTCGCCGAGGCCGTCCAGCACGATCAGGGCGAGTTTCGATTTCGTTTTAAGTGTCAGCTCCGAGTAGAGTGCGTCTAAATTCATGCGGACATTTTATCAAAGCAGCGCCGGGAGGCAATTCGATTCCATGTTGCACGGTGTCGGAATGGTGACATTGTTTAGCCGGCAATGAGCCAGCTGATGTTGCACGAATTTCACCGCCGCCCCGGCGCGAACTTTGCGGAGTTGAACGGCGCGTAGATCGTCAACGACTACGGCGACGGGCCGGCCGAACACGCCGCACCGCGCAAAACGGCCGGCGTCCTTGATTGAAATTTTCGTTCCCGCCTCTGTCTCGCCAGGGCCGGCCGCGCGCGGTTCCTGCACGGGCGGGCGACGAACGACGTGAAGAAACTCCGCGCCGGCGAAGGCGGTTGCGCCGCCATCACCACCGCCAAGGGCAGGATGGAAAGCGATCTGAACCTTTTCTGTCTCGCCGGCGAATTGCTGCTGCAAACTTCAGACGGTGAAAATCCGGCGCGGATTGTGGTTTTGCCGTTGGTCTGAAATGGCGGCCGCCATCTTTCCGGCGCCCGCAAATTTTTGATTTTCACCGGCTCGACTTGGCGGCGGCGCGGGGGCACAATCGCGGCATGGCAGACGAAAATTCCCGGCGCACCGAAAAACTGGAAACGAACCTCGCGCATCTCGAATACCAGGTCGAGCAGTTGAACAGCGTTGTGATCGAACAGGGCAAACTGCTCGACCGCTTGAAAAAGGAAATTCAGCGCCAGTCGCGCGCGATGGAAACGCTGGAGTTGGAGCGCATCAAATCGAACAACCCGAAGCCGCCGCATTATCAGTGAGAATTCCGCTTCAACTGCCGCCCGGAAATCACCGTCATTGAGATTTGATGCCGACGCATGGCCGGTGAATAATTTCACGGCGCGACCGCCAACGCCAGCAGGCAAGGATTGGGATCAGGCGGTAAAGATGATTGCGGAGCCGGGAGGCTTGTAAATGTGAACGGGAACAACGACGGACCCGGCGGGAGCGTTGACGGAGCATTCGGGAACCGTGACGGACGAGGCGGGAAGCGTGTTGGACGACCGGGAAGTCGTGTAATTTTGACCGGGAACGGCGTCGGACCGGGCGGGAACGGTGACGGAGCCTCCGGGAAGGCCGTCGGACGGCACGGGAAGCGTGACGGACCGGCCGGGAAGCGTGTCGGACGATGCGGGAAAGGCGTCGGACCGGCCGGGAAGGCGTCAAATTGACCGGGAACCGTGCCGGAAGGCCAAAAAGTCGTTATGGCCGGTCAAAATCGCCGGCAAACGACCAAAAATGAGACATTGAGGATAAAAGCGAGCGTGAAACCAGACGTCGGCGGCAGTGATTTTACGAGGGAACAACCGGGATCGAGGCGGCGAGTTCCACGGGGCCGGTAAATTTTCCACTCGCCCTCGTCACCCGGCATCCGCCAGGCGTTCCCGGCCCCGGTTGTGAACAACTTTTCCGCCGATGCGTGATTTTCACGCATGATGCGTGAAATTTTCACGCATGAGGCCGTTTCCTTGATTTTCACATGGTTCATTCATTGGTCATTTCACCGTTTCCTCCGTTCTTTCCACTTGGCACCAGCATTGCTAAAGAAAGTTTCAGAAATCCGTTTGACAGGCACCCTGATTCATTTACCTTTGGAGCCTGTCCCCGGATAAGAAAACAACAACAAAAACGAATTAAGCAACATGAAACAACAAAAGAAAGCGTTTACGCTCATCGAACTGCTCGTCGTCATCGCGATCATCGCGATTCTGGCGGCCATGCTCCTGCCGGCTCTCGCCGCCGCCAAGAAGAAGGCCCAAAAAATCAACTGCACCAACAACCTCAAGCAGGTTGGCCTCGCCTTCCGCATCTGGGAAGGGGACAACGGTGACCGGTATCCCATGGCGGTCAGCTATGCCCAGGGCGGTGCCAATGAATATGTCGGCCACGCCAATGGAGCTGCCATTACGGTTGGCAACCCGCTCGTGCCCGGCATGGTGTTCATGGTGATGTCCAACGAGTTGTCCACGCCCAAAATTCTGTTCTGCCCGTCGGACAATCTGCACACCGCCGGTTCGGGTTATGCCACCAACTTTACCTTCCAGGACTTGCTCGGAGTGGCCACTTCACCTGCCAACGGGGCTAAACTAGCTTCTGCGGCAACTCAGGCCGGCAAAATCAGCTACTTCATCAACGGCGACGCCACGGAAGCCAATCCGCAGGACGTGATGACGGGCGACGGCAACATCGGCAACGCCAACACGGCCAACAACGCCGCTTCCGGTTATTCCTTCAGCGAAACCGGCGGTGGAGTTGCCCCGTCAAAGGCGGCTTCCGCACAGCTCCTGGCGAATGGAACCTGCTGGCAAACCACGTCAGCCACCGCCTGGGCGTGGACGGCGAATGATTTCCACCAGAAGTCCGGCAACGTCGGCATGGCTGACGGCAGCGTGCAGTCGGCCTCCATTTCCGCCCTGCACACCTTTTTGAACAACAGCACCAACTCCGCGTTGGAAGTGTTTAACTTCCCCTATTGACCCGGTTTCAATTAAATCGCAAAGGCACCCGCAAGGGTGCCTTTTTTGTTTTCCATCCGGCCCGGCCGTTTCTTTTGTCTGCGTCATTCCGGATCAACCGCGGCAGGATTTCCGCCGTTTTTTTTCGCCGTGCGCTGCCCGGCGAAAAAACTTTGCAGCAGCGCGCGGCATTCATCCAGCCGCACGCCGGACGTGATCTCGCAACGATGGTTCAAGGTGGCAAACTGCAATAAATTCAGCGCGCCGCCCGCCGCGCCGCCTTTCGGGTCGCCCGCGCCAAACACCACGCGGGCCAGCCGCGTGTGAACCGCCGCGCCGGCACACATCGGGCAGGGTTCCTTGGTGACGTAAAGCGTGCAATCGGTCAGCCGCCAGTCGCCCACGGCATTTTCCGCCTGCGTGAGCGCGAGCATTTCCGCGTGCGCCGTGGCGTCTTTCAGGGCTTCGACCTGGTTGCCGGCCCGCGCGATGATGCGGCCGGCGCGCACGATGACCGCGCCCACGGGCACCTCGCCTTTCTCACACGCCTTGGCCGCCTGCCGCAATGCCTCGCCCATGAAATAATCATCGCTGTGCAAATCAATGATGGGATCGCTCATAATCGGAGAATGGAAAAGTTGGAACCAGGCAGGTGGCAACAAAAATAAAAAACCGCCGCGGCGGACCTTTGGCGGCCGGCCTCTGCCGGGAAAATCCGCAGCCACCGGCTTTGGGACGTGGCCACGACCGCGCTTATTTCGCCGGTTTTGCGCCCGGCAGATAAACGGTGAAGGTCGAGCCTTCGCCGGACTTGGTGTGGACGTGCAGCGCGCCGTTGCCTTCCTTGATCAGCCGCTGGACAATGTTGAGGCCGAGGCCGGTGCCCTGGCGCGGGCCTTTGGTGGTGAAGTAAGGCTGGAAAATTTTCGGCAGCACTTCCGCCGGGATGCCGGGACCGGTGTCGCGCACCGAGAACTGCACGAGCGGCGCGGTGTTGGCCATGCCCTCGACGTTCAAGAACCGGTCGTCCGGGCCGTCCTTGAATTCCGTCAGATCCAGCGGGGCGTTTAAAATCTCCGCGTCCACGGTGACACGATGCGGCTGTGGTGTGCATTGAAACGCGTTGACGGAAAGGTTCAGCAAAATCTGGATCACATCCGTGCCGTTGATCTTCACACAGACGTCCTCCGCCGGCGGCGTCGCGCGGAATTCATGCTCCTGGATGCTCGGATGCACCCGCACGAGCTGTTCGAGATCGCTCAACAACTGACGCACGCCCGTCGGCACGGCTTCATTGCCCTGCTGCCGGAGAAAGCCGAGATAACGCCGCGAAATCTCGATGCAATTCCCGACCTGCCGTTCAATGATGCGCAGCCGTTCGCGGATGAACTCCAGGTCTTCCACCTCCAGGTGCGACGCCTGGTTCAGTTTTTTGTTCAGCAACTGGATGAAGCCGGACACCACGGTCAGCGGACCATTGATGTCGTGGATGATGCTCGCGTAAATGTCGCCGCGCGTCTTGGCGATCTGTTCCTCGACCTTCTGGTTCTGCAGTTCGCCCAGCAATTCATGGACTTTTTCCGCGCTGCTGTGAATTTCGCCCTCCAGCATCCGGCGCTGCATCGCGCCGTTGACGGCGGCGCGGATCGTGGCGATGTCGAACGGCTTGTTGATGTAGTCGGACGCGTGCAGTCGCAGCGCCTGCCGGATCGTGTCCGTCGTCTCAAACGCCGTGATCATGATCGCCTCGATGTCGGGCCGCACGAACCGCAGCCGCTCCAGAACTTCGATGCCTGACATGCCGGCCATGCGGATGTCCAGGATTGCCACGTCAACGTCGTGCTTCTGCGCCAGTTCAATCGCCGTCGGGCCGTCCTCCGCCATCAGCAAATCGTAGTTGTCCTTGAAAATCACCCGCAGCGACATCCGCGGCCCCTCCTCATCATCCACAATCAGCAGCGTCCCGCGTCGTTTCGGCTGCGGGGCCGCCGCGAGAGCCACGAGTTCAGACATTGCGGCGTTGACCTGCGTGAGCGGATCGGCAGTGGAGAACATAACCTAACGACTTTACCGCAACTCCCCCCGCATTCAAGCACAAAGCAACTGCCGCCTCAGCCGTTCCAAAGCCTGCGTCGCCGTCACCTCCTTGAACGTCGCGCGGTCCCACGGATTCAGCCTCTGTTCCACAGTCACCCTGGCGGCGGCGGCGAGCGCGATGAAAACGGTTCCAACCGGTTTTTCTTCCGTGCCGCCGCCCGGCCCGGCGACGCCCGTGACCGCCAGCGCGAAATCACAACCGAATTTTTCGCGCGCACCCGCGGCCATTTCCCGCGCCACCGCCTCGCTCACCGCGCCGTGCTGCCGGAGCGTTTCGGCGCGGACGCCAAGAAATTTTTCCTTCACGCTGTTTGCATAGCTGACCATGCCGCCGAGAAAAACCGCCGATGCGCCGGGCACATTCGTCACGCGATGGGCAAGGCTGCCGCCGGTGCAGGATTCGGCGAGGGCCAGAGTCTTTTTTTGCTCCGTCAACAGGCGCACGACGACATCTTCAATCTCCTCGTCATCAAAACCAAAAATGTTTGCGCCCAGGATCTGTTGGACGACCGTTTCGCCGTCACGCACGATTTTCTCCGCGTCCGCGCCGCCGGCGGCCAGCCGCACATCCACCGCGCCGGGCCGCGCGCAATAACCGATCTCCAGACCGCGTTTCACCAGCGGCTGCAAACCGGCCGCGAGCATTTCCTGCACGCGGGATTCGCCGACGCCGGTGGAACGCAGCGTGCGGCACACAAAAATTTCACCGGCAAATTCGCGTTTCAACAGCGGCGCGACCGACCCGTCGAACATCGGCCGCAGCTCGCGCGGCGGGCCGGGCAGCATCACGAGCCATTTCGGAGAGGCAGATGGCAGATGAGAAGTGGGAGATGGGGGATTTTTGACCCCAACTTCCAACTCCCAGCTCCTGTCTGCAATTTTCATCGCCAGCCCCGGCGCGGTGCCGAACTGATTCAAAAAAACCAGCGCGCCTTCGGGAACAAAGGTTTCCACCCTGGTTCCGGCGGGACGCGGACGGTTCCGTTTTGCAAAAAAATTTTCGACGTGCGCGAGCACGTCCTTGTTTTCGATGAGTTTACGGCCGAGCAGTTCCGCGACGAGTTCACGCGTGAGGTCGTCCGAAGTCGGGCCGAGGCCGCCGGTCGTGATCACCAGATCCGCGCGGCCCAGGGCCTCGCGCACCGCCTGCTGGATTTCATCCCCCGCATCCGCGATGGCGACCTGGCGCGTGACAACATGGCCGAGATCCGCGAGCCGGCGGCAAAGCCACTGTTGGTGTGTGTTCAGCACGCGGCCCAGCATCAGCTCGCTGCCGGTGTTGACGAGTTCAACCTTCATGGCGGAAGAAATCCATTGGTTCCCGGCCCGCTTTTTTTGTTGGTCTCCAATGTCACCTGGTCGAATACCGCCGCACACAAAATTCCCGCATGGTGCGCACACACGATGAGGCCGATTTGCGTGCTGGAATCCATGCCGATGGTGTGCGACGGGCCAATCGGCTGCCACTCATCCTCGGCCTTCACCTTGTAATACGCGCCAAAGCTGCTGCCATCACGCTTGATCATAACCCATTTTGGAAAACCCATGCCGCCCGCCAACGCCGATGATGCCGCTTCTCCGCCAGTCGTGTCGCGCCAGATAAACTGCGCCTGGCCATCGGGCCGGATGCAGGCCGCGGCAAATTTCGAGCTGGCATTGGTTGTTTCCCGGATCATCACGCCGCCCTTGGCCCAGACATCGGTGTTTTGAACGTTCAGCACATGCGCCGTGGCCGCGCCATCGCCGTTCAGCGCCTGAAAGACATACTGAAAGGCATCCGCGCGCCGCCAGACGTCGGCGCCGGAACCGTTGAGGGTGAGCACGCCGTTTGCCTGGCTGAAAGATCCCGCCGCCCCGGCCTCGCCGATGTCACTCGCCTGCCAGGCCGGTCCCCGGTGCCAGAGCTTTCCGCGAAAGGCAAAGGCCGCCGCCCCGGCCAGTACCAAAGCCACAATGAAAACCACTGTGATCAAAATATTATCATCCGAATCCCGTCTTGCCGAAGCCGTCGCCCAGCCATGCGCGGTGATTTTTTTCTCCGTCACCTGCGAACCGGTGAGGATGAATTTCTGGTCGTCCGACGCGGGGGCCTGCGGCACGGTGATCTTCTGGAAACACGTCGGACAGTCCATCACCGAGCCGGCCTGCGACGAATCGCACTTGATGTGCTGCCCGCACACCGGACAGGCGTATTTGAATTCACTCATGCTGCGGGGAAAACATTTCACATCCGCGCGGCGCTGGCAACGCGGATTTTTGAAACATTTCAACGCCGGCGCGCCAAGACGCGGGGCCGTAAAACAAAAAAACTCTTTGCAGCTTGGCGTCTTTGCGTCTTTGCGTTAAAAAGCTGGTGTGAGCATGAAAAAATCCCCCGTTTCCCGCAGCGGCCGGTTTGCGAGCGGCCCCGCCGCCGACGTCGCGCAATTCACCGAATCCATATCCTTCGACTGGCGGTTGTGGAAACACGACATCCAAGGCTCCATCGCCCACGCGACGATGCTCAAGAAAATCGGCGTGCTGACGAAAAAGGAATTGGACGCGATTGTCAGAGAATTGACTGCCATCGCCAGGGAAATCGCCGCCGGAAAATTTTCGTGGAAGCCCGAACTCGAAGACGTCCACATGAACATCGAGGCCGAGCTGACCCGGCGTGTTCCCGCCGGCGCGAAGCTCCACACCGCCCGCTCGCGCAACGACCAGGTCGCCCTCGACGTGCGGCTCTGGCTGCGCGATGAAATTGTTTTGCTGCTCGGTGACATCGCCGGCCTCCAGCGCGCCCTCGTCTCGCTCGGCGAGAAAAATGCCAACGTCATCATCCCCGGCTACACGCACCTGCAACGCGCGCAGCCTGTCTATCTCGCGCACCATCTGCTCGCCTACGTTGAGATGCTCGAACGTGATTGCGAGCGCCTCTGGGACTGCCACTCGCGCGTGAACGTCTGCCCGCTCGGCAGCGGTGCGATTGCCGGCTCCACCCTGCCGCTCGACCGCGCGCTCGTCGCCAAGCTGCTCGGCTTCGTGAATGCCGGCGGCCAGGTTCAGCTTACGCAAAATTCCATGGACGCCGTGAGCGACCGCGATTTCGCCGTCGAATTTTGCGCCGACGCCGCGCTGCTGGCCGTTCATATTTCACGACTCGCGGAGGACGTGATTCTCTGGGCCGGCGCGGAATTTAATTTCATCAAGATCGCCGACGCCTACACCACCGGCTCGTCGCTGATGCCGCAGAAGAAAAATCCCGACATCGCCGAACTTGCGCGCGGCAAGACCGGCCGCGTCTTCGGCAACCTGATGGCGCTGCTCACGCTGCTGAAGGGATTGCCGATGACCTACAACCGCGATTTGCAGGAGGACAAGGAACGGCTCTTCGACACCGCCGACACCGTGCGCGCCACCACGCGGCTCATGGCCGTGATGTTGCAGAACACGAAGATCAACCGCGCCGCCTGCGCCGCCGCTGCGGGTGACCCGGCGTTGCTGGCAACCGACCTCGCGGATTATTTGGTGAAAAAAGGAATGCCATTTCGCCAGGCGCATCACGTCGTCGGCGCAGTCGTGGCGCTGGCGGAAAAAACCGGCAAACCGTTGAACCAACTGACGCTCGCGGAATTGCAATCCATTGACAAAACCTTTGGCCGCGACGCGCTGGGCGTGTTCAATCTGAAAACGGCGATGGCGAAACGAAATCTGACCGGCGCACCGGGCACAAAGGAAGTCGCAAAGCAACTGGCGCGCTGGCGGGAACAGCTTTCGTGAAAATGGACGCGGGAAAATCTCTATGTGTTTTTTAACCGGTGTTTTGTTTGGCGTCGGTAGGAAACAGTTTTGGTTTTCGCAATTTGTGTCGGTGCGATGTGGCTTACCCTTTCAGCAAGGATTAACAAATCCTGCTTTGCCACTGCGGGTCGGTGAGAAGTTCCATTGCGCGGCTGTTCATGGGGCGCGTTAAGAACATTGGCACGCATATCCACAGCTTCGCCCGCTAAAATTGCATTGTGCGTAGTTTTGAGTTCGGCATCAGTCACGGCTTCCGAACAAAAGCGAAACGAAGACGTTGCGAGATAATCAAGCCGCTCATCAAAAGCCATCCATTTGCGGGCTTCACATTCTGCAACGTAGCCGGTCGTGTTTGAGCCAGCAAAAATGTCCAGCACAAAGTCTCCAGGCTCGGTCAGAAAACGGACAAAGAACTCCGGCAGCCTTGACGGGAAACGTGCTGGATGGACTTTTGCGCCGACGGTTTTGCAGCCTCGCAAGTAGCTGCCGTTGGATTCGGAATTCGAGATTTGTAAAAGGTTTGACGGAATCGCGCCGCCATTGTTTTTGCCAAAAGATTTGCTAATGTCATGGCCAGACGGACGTTTTTTTGGAGTGTAAAAGCCCTCCGGGTCTTCCAGCAGTTTTTTCATCCGGTCGCTGTATTCAATCAACACTTTGGATACGTTGGCTTTCGGCCAGCGAGTCTTGCCGAACCACCAAACGGTATTTACCGAATCTTTTACGCGCAGCTTGCGCTTGTTGACCCATTCGATGGGGCTGGGAAGTTTCGCCGGATTATGCCAGTAAAAATCTTCTGCGAGGTGAAAACCGATCTCGTCGCAGAAAAAAATCGGGACACGAAAATTGTAAAGGCTTCGGGTTGGCGATCCGAGTTCGTAAGCACCACCGAGATCGAGGACGAAGCTGCCATCGTCTTTGAGTTTGCGAAACACCAGCCGGGCAAATTGTGCCACCCACGCCACATAATCGGCCTGTGCTTTGTTACCGTATTCTTTTTCACGCTGGAGCGCAAACGGCGGGCTGGTGAGAACAAGGTTGACGCTGGAATCAGGCAGCGCGGCCAGCAGCTCAAGCGAATCGCCACAATACGCCGTTCCCCAATTCGTGAGGTAGGCGGGCGCATGATTTTCCAGCAACATAAAAGCTACTTTAAGTCTGTAGATGTAAAGTCGTCAACTTCAATAATCTGTCGCAGATGAAAACCAAATCACCCGCACGCAGAATTTTCGCTGAAAATCTGCGCAAGGCAAGACTGGCGAAAGAACTTTCGCAAGAAGACCTGGCGGAGTTGGCCGGCCTTCATCGCACTTACGTTGGTTCGGTCGAACGGGCAGAGCGGAATGTTTCAATTGATAACATGGAGCGTCTGTCGGAGGCGGTCAGCGTTTCGCTGCCGGAATTATTGAAAGAAGGCAAACGATGAAGCCGCACCCCGATAAAGCCGAACTAGATCGGCTATTTCCCTTCATTCGTGAGTATCAGGCACTCGCGTCGAAGCACGGCATTGGAGACATTTTCCAAGATAACGGCGGCAAACTGCTTCAATTACTGCTTATCACCGGACTCAAAGGTGTGGGTAGTCGCGAAGGCAATGATGCCCGTGACGAACACGGAAGAGAATACGAATTGAAATCAGTAAACATATTACTGACGCAAAGTTTTTCGACTCATCATCATATGAACCCGGCCATTCTCGCGAAATATCGGCAAGTGGATTGGGTGTTTGCCATTTATGAAGGAATAGAACTCCAATCCATTTACCTGATGAACCCGACCAAGCTGGAATTCTATTTCTCAAAATGGGAAACCAAATGGCATGAATCGGGCGGGAAGGACATCAACAATCCGAAAATTCCAGTGAAATTTGTGGTTGCGGGCGGGGAATCAATTTTTCAAAAGCCGGAGTAATTTCTTTTTAAACTCAAGCCGGCGGCGCGAATTGAATTCTGAAAATTCGGTTCCTTCGGTCTAAAAATGCCAGCGGCGTTAAATGATTTGCTCCCGTCGCCGTCGCGCCCGTTTGCCAGCCAGACGACTTGCGCATGGCGGTCATAGCCTCCGCAACACCTGCGCCGCTGCACGGACCGTCTGTTCGACGTCCGCAGCCGTGTGCGCGGTGGAAATAAAACCGGATTCAAACTGCGACGGGGCGAAATAAATCCCCTCATCCAGCATGCCGTGGAAAAATTTCTTGAACCGCTCGCGGTCGCTTTTCAGCGCGTCCGCCATGTTGTGGACCGGCTGGCCCGTGAAGTAACCGCAGAACATCGAACCGCACCGGTTGAACTGCACGGCCACGCCGGCGGATTTCGCGGCGTCCTTCATGCCGGCTTCAAGTTGCGCGCCGAGTGCTTCAAGCAACGCATAGGCATTTTTGTTTTCCGCTTTCCGCTTTCCGCTTTCCGCATTTAGTTCTTCCAGATTGGCGAGGCCCGCCGCCATTGCAATCGGATTGCCGCTCAACGTGCCGGCCTGATACACCGGACCGAGCGGCGCGAGATAATCCATGATCTCCGCGCGTCCGCCGAACGCGCCCACCGGCAGCCCGCCGCCGATGACCTTGCCGAACGTGGACAAGTCCGGTGTGATGTTGAAACGCTCCTGCGCGCCGCCGCGCGCGAGACGGAAGCCCGTCATCACTTCGTCAAAAATTAAAAGCGCGCCGTTGGCCTTGGTGATCTCGCTTAAAAATTCCAGGTAGCCCGGCTGCGGCAGATACAAGCCCGCGTTGCCCGGCACCGGCTCGACGATGATGCCGGCGATCTGTTTTTTGTTCGCTGCAAAAATATTTTTCACCGCGTCAGCATCATTGAACGGCGCGACGATGGTGTGCTGCGTGAACGCCGCCGGCACGCCCGCGCTGTCGGGCTGGCCGAACGTCAGCGCGCCGCTGCCGGCCCGCACCAGCAGCGAATCCACATGGCCGTGATAGCAGCCGTCGAACTTGATGATCTTGTCGCGCCGCGTGAAGCCGCGCGCCAGCCGGATGGCGCTCATGCACGCCTCCGTGCCGCTGCTGGTCATGCGGATTTTTTTAACGCCCGGCACCAGTTTGCAAATCAGTTTTGCCATGGTGACTTCGAGCGGATTGGGAATGCCGAAGCTCGTGCCGTGTTCGGCGGCGGCTTTCACGGCAGCAATGATTTTTGGGTGCGCATGACCGAGAATCGCCGGCCCCCAGGTGCAGACGTAATCAATCAATTCATTCCCGTCCACGTCCCAGATTTTGGAACCGCTGGCCCGGTTTACGAAAAACGGATTGCCGCCCACGGCGCGAAACGCGCGCACCGGCGAATTGACGCCGCCGGGAATGCATTTCAACGCCTCGGCAAACAGCTTTTCAGATTGGACCCGGTTCATGCGGATAAATTAACCACGAAGCCGCCAGGACACAAAGCCCAAGAATTGAATTTCATTTTAACAATTTTGCCACCGTCTCCGCCGCCGGCTCGCCCGGCGGCAGCTCAATCCATTCGCAGTTGCCGTGCCGGCGGAACCAGGTCAGTTGCCGCTTGGCGAACTGGCGTGTGCGGGTTTTCACCAGCTCAATCGTCTCCGCCAGCCCGCGTTCGCCGCGCAAATGTTCCACCACCTGCCGGTAGCCGATGGCCTGCATGGCAAATTTGTTTTCCGCGAGGCCGTGTTTCAGCAACTGCTCCGTCTCCATCACCAGGCCGCGCTTAAACATTTCGTCCACGCGAACATTGATGCGTTTGTGCAAATCTTCCGCCGGACGCGTGAAGCAAAAAAAGTTTGCCGCCTGCCGCCTGCCGCCTGCCGCCTGCCATTCCGCCCGCTGCCCGGAAAATTTCCTGCCGGTGAGCCGGATGACTTCCACGGCGCGGATGACGCGGCGCGGATTTTGCCGGTCAATTTTTTCAAACGTCGCCGGATCGCGTTCGCGCAATTCAGCCAGCAGAATTTCCAGCGGCGCGGCTTCGAGTTCGGCGCGTAATTCGGGATCGGTGGCCGGCGCTTCACCGAGGCCTTCGAGAAACGCCTTGAAATAAAGCCCGGTGCCGCCGCAGAAAACCGGCATCCGCCCGCGCGCCTGGATTCCGGCCACCGCCGTTTGCGCGAGCCGGACAAATTGCGCGGCGTCGAAGGCTTCGTGCAAATCGCAGACGTCAATCAGGTGGTGCGGCACGCGGGCGCGTTCGGCGGGCGACGGCTTGGCGGTGCCGAGGTCCAGCCCGCGATAAACCTGCATGGAATCGGCGGCGATGATTTCGCCGCCGACTTTTTCCGCAAGCAACAGGGCGATTTCCGATTTGCCGACAGCGGTCGGGCCGGCGAGGAAAACTGGCAGTTGGGAGCCGGCCGATGGAAGCTGGAGCAGAGCCATCTTTCAACCCTGTTTTTTCGGGGTGCGGCGTGAAAGAATGATCGCCAGAAAAATTCCCGCCAGAAAAATCGGGACGCTGACGAGCTGCGCCGAGGTGAGGCCGGCATGGACGTGGTCGGCCGGATAATCACCGCGAAAATATTCGGCGATGGAACGGAAGACCGCGTAAATCATCAGGTAGGCCGCAAAAATCTGGCCGTCGAATTTTTTGCGGCGGAACAGCCACGCGAGAAAAACATAGAGGATCAGGTTCAGCAGCCCGTCGTAAATTTCCGTCGGGTGAACACCCACGCCGTGCGTTTCGTGGTCGGCGGGAAAATGAATGGCCCACGGCAGACCACACGCGCGCCCGTAGCAGCAGCCGTTGAGCAGGCAGCCGACGCGCCCGAAGACGCTGCCCAGCGCGATGCTCGGTGCCATGATGTCGGCGATTTTCCAGACCGGAAGTTTTTTCCAAAGCAGATAGCCGATGCCTGCCACCGTCGCGCCGATGAGTCCGCCGTAATAGACCAGTCCGCCGTGCTGGATCATGAAAATTTCGGAGAACGGGCCGCCGGCAAATTCCGTTTTCCAGTAAGTCGCCACATAGACGAACCGCGCGCCGACGATGCTGCCGGCCATCAGCCACAGCGTCACGTCGGCAATGACGTCGCCGGAGACGTTGACGAGCCGGGCGCGGCGCGTGGCCGTCCACAGCCCGGCCAGAAACGCCAGCGCCATCATCACGCCATACCAGCGGATGGGCAGCGAGCCGAGATAAAACGCAATCGGATGCACGTGGGGAAATTAGCGCGGCGGCGGGGAAATTGACATTTGAAACTGAAGGTCAGTTCAAATTTGTCGCCATGCCGGGACGTGGAATTTTGGGTGTGGCGGGCGGCAGCGGCGGCATGACGAGCGGCGGCGCCGGCGGCCACAGCGGGACGCGCGCCACAAGGTCGCGCCACGTCTGCCGCTCCTGGGGCGACAGCTTGGACCAGTTCTCCGCGTTTTTCAGAAACTCGGCGCGTTCGGCTCCGCTCATGCCGGCGAACTTCGCGTAGTTGCGCACGCATTCCCGGCGCTGTTGCGGCGGCAACCGCCCGAATGATTGCAGGGTTTTTTCCATCTGCGCGCGTTCGGCCTCGGAAAGCGTGCCGAGCGTCTGTTGCTTTTCCGCCGGCGTGAAGTCGAAGAACTGGTTGAACTGCTCGGCGATTTTCTGCTGTTTGGGACTGGCAGCCGGAGCGTTGGTCGTCTCGACCTGCGCGAAATAATGCAGCGCCTTGTCATTCGCCAGAAATTCCTGCTGCAACGGCGGCGGCAGCAAATCCCACTGCGTCAGCCGCGGCTTCACAAGTTCGCGCAAATCCGGCGGCGCCAGCGCCAGCCGCGCCTCGCGTTCGTCCGGCGGCATCCGCAGCAACGGCATCAGATACCAGCGCAGCTCCGTCGCGCGCAGCCGCAGCTCGCGCTCGTCCGGGTCGAGCGCCTGATACTCGCGCACCTTGGCGAGGATGCGGGCGCGGGCTTCGGGCGGGCGGTTTGTGAGCGATTGGTTCCGCTCGGCGGGCGACATCACAAGCAGTTGGCGGAAAAAATCCACCGGCGACTGCGCGACCGGCGGCAGAAGATTCACTGCGGTGGGAGAAAAATTTACGGACGACGGTGGCGGGGTTTGGGCGGGCGCGGTTATAACGACCAGCGCGGCGGCCAGGCAAAAGAATGGCTGGCGCATCCGGCTCATTGCAGGTCAGCCAGCAGTTCGCCGTCCGCGCGGGCCGGCTGGCTCATGCGCTGGATGACATCCAGATTTTCCAGCGCGTCCACGCTCGGAGGCGGCTGCGCCGCAGCCACCAGGGCGACATTTTTCACCAGCGCAAGACGATGTGAATTCGTCTCGTAACGCTGGATGCTCACGCCGGCAAAAATCAAAACTGCGGCGGTCGCGGCGACGCGCGGCCACAGAAAACGCCAGTTCAAAGTCCAGTCGCGGGAACGGGCGGCCTGCGCCTCTTCAAGCTCGATGGCGGCCAGCACGCGCGCGGTGAAATTGGACGGCGCCGGCGCATCGGGCATTTTGGCCAGCGCGGCCGTCAGCCGTGCTTCCAGCTCCAGTTCCGGCTGGGCGCGCAGTCCCGCGCGTTCGGCTGCGGAAAGTTTCCGCCGCCAAAGCGATTCGCCCGGATTGTCAGGCTGGTTGTTCACCGTTCCGCGAATGAAAAACCGGCGACCGTGCAAAGTTGCGGAATTATTTTCAGGCCGCCGCTGGCGGATAAAAACAGTCGGCCGCCTTTTGCCGCTGGTCCAAAAATGCGCCGCCGACGCCAAATTATGAAAAGCCGCTGTCCCTCGGCGCTGTTTCATGCTATTCATCATGGCCTATTTGATGAATTTGACCGCCGAAAAAGCTGTCTCCTCCCGCGAACGCTTCGCCCGCGCCGCCCGCTGTCAGCCGGTGGATCGTCCGCCCGTCTGGCTCATGCGCCAGGCGGGCCGCGCGCTGCCGGAATACCGCAAGCTCAAGGAGAAACATACGTTCGTCGAGCTGGTCCAGAATCCCGAGCTCGCGGTGGAAGCGACGTTGCAGCCGGTGCGCCGGTTCGGTTTTGACGCGGCGATTCTGTTCAGCGACATCCTGGTGATTCCCGAGGCGATGGGGCAGACGTATCACTTCAAGGAAACCGGCGGCGTGGTCATGGATTTTGCGGTGATGAGCAGGGCGGATATTGAAAAACTTTCCGTCGAGCACGTCGTTGACCGATTGAGCTATGTGGACGAAGCCTTGCGCCAGCTTCGAAGAGAGCTTGGCGACGAGACTGCGCTCATCGGCTTTAGCGGTTCGCCGTGGACGCTGGCGACTTTCATGATGGAGGGTGCGAGCGTGCCAAAATACAGCCGCGCGCTGCAACTGTTCCGCGAAGATCCCGAAATGTATTTTGCATTCGCCGAGAAACTCACCGCCGCCGTCACCGCGTATCTGAAAATGCAGATCGCCACGGGCGTTGACGCGCTGCAAATCTTCGACAGCCACGGCGGTCATCTTGCGCCGACGGAGTTTCAGGAGGCGTCTGGCCGCTGGACGAAGGAAATCATTGCCAACCTCGGCGGCAAAGTGCCCGTCATTAATTTCTCGCTCGGCACGCATGGCAACTGGCCTGACCTCATCGCCAGCGGCGCGAACGTCATCGGCATTGACTGGCAGACTTCCATTGCCGAAGCACGGAAAATCATTCCAGCACACATCGCCATGCAGGGAAATTTGTCGCCCACGCTGGTCAGCGATGCGACGCCAGAGGTTGTGGTCCGCGAATCGAGAATGATTTTGGAAACCATGCGTGGCCGCGCCGGGCACATCTTCAATCTCGGCCACGGTCTGACGCCGGCGGCAAAACTGGAAAATATCGCCGCCTTGGTGGACACTGTAAAAAACTTTTGATGAAAACCTTTTTACCGCCGAGACGCCGAGACGCAGAGTTTTAATCTTTTATCTCTGCGCCTCTGTGCTTTTGCGGTTTATTTTTGCAAATGAAAATGCTGAACGTAAACCTCGATTTGGTGAAAAAATACAACGTGGCCGGGCCGCGTTACACCAGCTATCCGCCCGCGACCAAGTTCACCGACGCCGTGACGTGGGAGCAGCTTTCCGCGAAGATCAAGGACAACAACCGCACGCCCCGCGACCTCTCGGTTTATTTTCACATTCCGTTCTGCGAGACGCTCTGCTGGTTCTGCGGCTGCACCACGGTCATCACGCTCAACCATTCACAAGGCATGGTTTACGTCGAGGCGCTAGGCCGCGAAGTGGCGAAAATAGCGCCGATGTTGAATCCGCAGCGCAAGGCCGTTCAACTCCACTTTGGCGGTGGCTCGCCGACGTTTTTGCGACCGGACGAAATTCGTCGCCTCGGCGAGATCATCCACAAGTATTTCACATTTTCGCCGGACATCGAGGCGAGCGTGGAAGTTGACCCTCGCCGGCTCACGCGCGAGCACATGGTCGCGTTGTGCGAAATCGGTTTCAACCGCGCCTCGATGGGCGTGCAGGATTTTAATCCGCAGGTGCAGGAGGCCGTCCACCGCATCCAGCCGCGTGAAATGACGCAGCAGGCGATGGACTGGATGCGCGAACTCGGCTACGGCTCCATCAACCTGGATTTGATCTACGGCCTGCCGTTCCAGACGCCGGAATCGTTCAACGAAACGCTGAACACCGTTTTGGAAATGAAGCCCGACCGGCTCGCCGTGTTCAGCTACGCGCATGTGCCGTGGATCAAGCCGTCGCAAAAAATTCTGGAGCAAAAAGTTTTGCCCACGCCGGAAAGCAAGCTTGAAGTCCTCAAGCTCGTCATCGAACGGCTCACCGCCGACAACCAATACGTTTATATCGGCATGGATCATTTCGCAAAGCCGAACGACGAACTCGCAGTGGCGCAGCGCGAGAAAAAACTCCAGCGGAATTTCCAGGGTTACAGCACGCGCGCCGGTTCGGATATTTACGCCTTCGGCATGAGCGGCGTTTCGCAAATTCCTGACGCCTACTGGCAGAACGAAAAGGAGCTGCCGAAATGGCAGGCCGCCGTGGACGCGGGCAAAGTGCCGTTGCACAAGGCTTACATCGTCAGCGACGAGGACAAAATCCGTCGCGAAACCATCATGCGGACCATGTGCGACCTCTCGCTCGACTTCGCCGCGATGAGCGCGAAACTCGGCATCAACTTCGAGCAGCATTTTGAAAAGGAACTCGCCGCGCTCGCGCCGTTTGCCGCCGACGGCCTCGTGAAGCTCAAGCCCGGCGGCCTCGAAGTGACCGACGCCGGCCGCCTCTTCATCCGCAACATCGCGATGTGTTTTGACAACACGCTCGGCGCGGCGAATGAGCGGCGGCACTCGAAGACGATTTGATTTGGTAAATGAACGAGGAGCTTGAAAATTTAGTCAAGGATAGCCTTAACCTTCTTGGTAAAGCTTTGAACGAAGCAATTACGCGTAACGATCAATCGGATTACAGGACAGCTTTCATCTGTCGCCATGCTCGCAGCATCTACCAACTTGGCCAAGACACCATTTTTTTATTGGAAGCAAGCCGATTGGATTCGTGTCCAATCATCGTGCGGGCAATGATGGAAAGCTTGTTCAAACTTGTCGCCGCTGTAAAAAAACCGGAGGCAGCTATTCAAATTTTCATAAGCGAGATCGACGAAGAAATTGCGTGGATGAAGGCACAAACTGATTTTGATATTGCGCCTACAATTGAGCAATTGTCGGGTTTCGTAGAAAAATTACGGGCGGAACACAATGTAACATCAAAGAAAAAATGGAATACATTTGAATGTGCAGACGCTGCGGGACTTGGTCAATCGCATTATCGAGGCGAGTATTTTGTTTTTAGCAAACACGTCCATGCAATGACCAGTGGGATTTTATTGCGAGAAGGTAAAGTGGGTGTGGGACATGTTCTGCAATCAATTCTTTTCATTGTGCCTTACGCGGCAGCTTCTCTTGCCCAAGTAGTAAAAACAAATTCACCGCAGGGTCACGTTGACGAAGCTGTAAGGCTTTGGAAAGTTTTCATGAAATTAGCTGACGATGACGTGTTCGGTAAAATGGATCGTGTTAAAATTAAATGAAATCCGTCGCAATCATCGGCGCTGGCATCACGGGGTTGACCGCGGCGTTTTATCTGAAACGCCAAGGCGTGCCGGTCACGGTTTATGAGGCGGGCGGGCGCGTCGGCGGCGTGATTCAATCTATCCGCAAGGACGGTTTTCTCGCCGAGTTCGGGCCAAACACGATTCTCGAAACCTCGCCGAAAATTTCGCAGCTCATCCGCGACGCCGGACTGGCATCGCGCAGACTGGACTCCGACCCCAAAGCCAAGGCGCGTTACGTCGTGCGCTACCGCCGGCCAATTGAAATGCCCGGCTCGCCGCTGGGATTTTTTACAACGCCGTTGTTCACCGCCAAGGCCAAGCTGGCCGTGCTGCGCGAACCGTTCATCAAGCCTCGCCGCGATGGCGAGGAAGAAAGCATCGCGCAATTCGTCGTGCGCCGGTTCAATCAGGAATTTCTCGATCACGCGATTGACGCGCTGGTGGCGGGCATTTACGCGGGCGACCCGCACAAGCTCTCGCTGCCGCACGCCTTTCCAAAATTGAAGGCGCTGGAAGACAATTACGGTTCGATGATCAAAGGCCAGATTTTTGGCGCATATGACCGGAAAAAATCCGGCGAGGTGGCCAAAGACCGCGCGGCAAAATTTTCTTTCGACGAAGGCTTGCAGGTGTTGCCCGACACGCTGGCGGCGCAGTTGGGTGATGCGGTGCAGCTGAATACGCCGGTCACGAAATTGACTAAAACGAGAGATGGCTGGCGCGTGACGTTTTCGGAGGGACAAGTTCCACGAGTCCCAAATCCAGAAAATAAAATTGGGGACTCGCAGAGCGCGTCCCTCCGAGAATTTGACGTGGAACACAGCGCGGTGATCTACTGCGGCACGGCATATCGGTTGGCGGAGATGGACATAGCCGGCGTGCCGGGCATTGCTCGGCAGGGAACAGTCGAGGCACACGCCGAGCAATGCTCGGCGCTCCATGCGTTTTCCGAAATCAGTTATCCGCCGGTGGCGGCGGTGGTGCTGGGCTTCCGGCGTGAAGACGTAACACATCCGGCGTGCGGCTTCGGGATGCTGATCCCGAAAATTGAAGGCTTCAAAATTCTCGGCACGATTTTTTCCTCGGCGCTGTTTCCGAACCGCGCGCCGGCCGGGCATTTGAATTTGACAAGCTACATCGGCGGCGCGCGTTATCCGGAACTTGCTTCGTTGCCGGCGGACAAGCTCGTGGAAACGGTTCTGGCGGATTTGCGCCTGCTGCTGGGCGTAAAAGGCAAGCCGACTTTTGTTCACACGGCGTTTTGGCCGAAGGCGATTCCGCAATACAACGTCGGCTATGGCAAATACCGCGAGTTGCTGAATGACATCGAGGCCAAGACACCGAATCTATTTTTCGCCGGGCATTACCGTGACGGCGTTTCGCTGGGCGACTCGATTGTGTCCGGCGTCAACATCGCGGAGCGCGTCGGCAACTTTTTTTAGCCACAGATGGCACAGATGAAACACAAATCATTTCCTAAAAGTTTTTTGAATCTGTGTCCATCTGTATTTATTTGCGGCTGAATTTTTTATGAGCAAAGCCATTCTTCTGGTCAATCTTGGTTCGCCCGACTCGCCGTCCGTGCCGGATGTGCGGCGGTATCTGAACGAATTTTTGATGGACGGGCGCGTGATTGACACGCCGTGGCTGGTGCGGCGATTCATTGTCGGGATGATTTTGATTAATCGTCCGAAGGAATCGGCGCACGCTTATGAAAAAGTCTGGACGAAGGACGGCTCGCCGCTGGTCGCCACGAGCCGGCACGTTCAAGCCTTGTTGCAGAAGCGCGTCAGCGTGCCGGTGGAGCTGGCAATGCGGTATCAAAATCCGTCCATTGAATCTGCTGTGAAAAATCTGGCGGTCAAGAATGCAACGGAAGCTCTGCTCATCCCGCTGTTTCCACATTACGCGATGTCGAGCTATGAAACTGCCGTTGTGCGCGTGCAGGAAGTCGTCGCCAAGCTCGCGCCGCAGATGAAGGTGGTCGTGCAGTGGCCGTATTTTGACCAGCCGGATTACATCGCGGCGCTGGCGGCGAGCGCATCGGATTATTTGAAAAAGGATTTTGATCATCTGCTGTTCAGCTTTCACGGCATCCCGGAGCGGCACATCAAAAAGTCGGACACAACCGGCTGCCATTGCCTCGCCACTCCAAACTGCTGCGAGACGCCCAGCCCGGCGCATGCGACGTGTTATCGTGCGCAGTGTTTCAAGACGGCGGCATTGTTCATCGAGAAGGCGGGCGTGCCGGCGGGAAAATGGTCGGTGTCCTTCCAGTCAAGGCTGGGCCGCGACCCGTGGCTGAAGCCTTACACGGATTACGAACTGCCTCGGCTGGCGACGGAAGGGAAAAAGCGGGTGCTGGTCATCTGCCCGGCGTTCGTCTCGGACTGTCTGGAGACGATCGAGGAAATCGGCATCCGTGGCTGCGCTCAATTCATGGCTGGAAACGGCCGGGAATTCACCCGCATCCCTTGCATGAACGAACATCCGGCGTGGATTGACGCGCTGGAGAAAATGGCCGGAAAATTTCTCAATGCCAGTTGATGCCGCCGGTTTTCACATTTTCACAAATCCGCTCCGGCATGACGCTCCTTGGCTGCGTCATCAGAACGGAGCATTTTCAAATTGCAATTGACAGGTGGATTTTGAACAGCGCGGGCAAAGCGGTGAACGCCGCCGGCCAGCTGCTGTTGACCACCGCACTTCAATGCGGAAGACCTTGAAAATCCCCGCCTCGTCTGTCGGCCACGGCAGTTGCCGGGCAACGAACCGCCGGTAAAGCGCCACAAAAGACACCTGTTAATCAGGGTTTTAGCGCCCGCAGCCACGGGAGAATTACGAGGGCTGCGAACGCAACTCCAGCCACGAGATCAGGCCACGGCTTGTCCGCGAGGCGCGGCACGAGCGCCAGCAGCGAGCCCAGCAGCAGGCCGGAAACAAAACCACCAAGGTGGGCGACCACGTCCGTTCCCGGACTCAGGCCAAGAAAGACGAACAGCAGCACCCCGCCCATGATTGCGACGGCAAACCGCCTGAACGCGATGGCATTCCGCCGCTTGAGCAGGCCAGCCGACTGCGCGGTGAACAAACCCAGCGCGCCCATCACCATGCCCGACGCTCCGAGGCCCAACTGCGACTGACCATAACCCAGCCAAGTGACGACGTTGCCGCCCGCGCCGGCCAGATAAGCGGCCAGCAAGCCCACCCCGGAACCATAGCGGCCCATCACCAGTCCCAGAAACACCAGGCCGAAAACGGCGTTCGTCGCCAGATGGGCGGAATCGGCGTGCAACCAGATGGCGGTGAACAAGCGCCACCATTCGCCCCGCGCCACGGCGGCCCCATCCATCCGGCCCAGGCTTCGCAGATCGGGGCACGCCTCGCTCCAACAAAAGAAAATAATGACCAGCAAAACCCAGGCAAGGCAGCTCCAGTCGAAGAACAGACCGGGTTGGAAGATTGTCCGCCGCCACCGCCAGCGGGCGTTTTCCAAGCGGTATTGCCGGATGGCGTTGATTGATTTCTCGTAATCCTCCGCCGCCACAATCAACGCCCAGCCGGTTTCGTCCAGGTGTTCAATGACGTGCTCCACTCCCTGGCTGGCGAGGACCAGACTCCAATCCATCGCCTCGCGCCGGGTGCGCGCGGAAATGCGTCTGGCGGACAATGAAGGTGGCTCTGACATTTGATCGTGTTCGTTGATTACCCCAACCGGGTTCGCTGCGCAACGGCAGTTCAGCCCTCCGGGATGTTTGAACGTCAGGAAGTCGTCGTGATTATGGAGGTTGCCCCGGGCGGTCAGAAGCAAAATTTTCTGCCCGTCAGCCGCGGCGGCAATGGAAAATTCGCCGGCCTGGCGAATCCAACCCGCCAGGCCTTGCTCAAGGCCGGATTTTACCATGACAAATGAGGCGCCCGCCAGACACAGGGTGAAGCGCCTCGGCCAGCACGAACCCGGTCCGGGAAAATAAATCACGACCGTGACCGGGCAAACCACAACAGCGGAAGTTTTTTATGTGCATCGGCGGGCGGTTGACCGTTGGTGGCGGCGTGAAAGGCTTTGCCGCCGCAGAAACGCGGCTTGTGTTCCGTCCCAAACAGCCCATGCTTGCAACCATGAAAAAATCCTGGCTCGGCAAATTATTTTCACCGGCGGAGAAACCGGAACCGGCAATGGTCCCGCCCGGCACGGACTGCACGGATGCGGAGGCGCAGTTCAGCCGGGGGCTGCAATTCGCCAGCGGCGCGGGTGTGGCGCGGGATTACGCGCAGGCGGCGGACTGGTATCGCAAGGCGGCGGAGCAAAACCATGCGCTCGCACAGTTCAATCTCGGAACGATGTATGCCAACGGACAGGGCGTGGCCAGGGATGACGCACAATCCGCAGTCTGGTTTGGCCGGGCGGCAAATCTGGGCGATGCCGGCGGCCAGTATAACATGGGCCGAAGCCGCCAGCGCGCCAGCCTGGACGGGCTGCCGGCGGACGCGCCGGAAGCCCGGATCGAGGCTTACAAATGGTTCCAACTGGCCGCCGCGCAAGGCTACAAGAATTCCGAAGGCGCTTTTGTCACCGTGACTTTCAAGATGACGCACGGCGACGTCGCCGAAGCCATCCGGCGGGTGGCAAAATTTTCGGCGGCGAAAGAACTCAAACTGCCGCCCATGTGACCGGTTTGACGCTCGTCACGCCAGAATTTCCGCCGCGCCCCTGCCGCGGCCGTGGTCGAGATTGATGAACTGTTTGGTTTCGCCGATGTAGCCGACAATGTTGAACTTGCCGACCGGCTCCTGCTTCGCCGCCTTCAGGGCCAGGATCGTCCCCGCAAAGCGTTTGCCTTCGGCAATGTTTTCGGTCCACAAGCCCTCGCCCTTGAAAAATTTCTGCGACTCCGCATCTTCAATGATAATGTTCATGGACAGACAGGTTAACACAGTTTCCGGCACAACCAGCATGCAAACCGGGCTTATATTTTCGTCCGCCGGAAACTTTGAACTGCCGTCACGGCATTCGATTCAATCCCCCGCCACCGGACGCCGCGCGGCCTTCTTGTCGGCGTGCCGGGACTTGTCCGCCAGCATCTTGTTCTTTGCGCGGCGGGAGCGCCGGCGTTTCTGGCGGCGGATTTTTTCAATCTCGGCGCGTTGCGCGGCCACAAAACCACTTTTCGCCGCTTCGATCTTGTCGAGCAGCAGGCGTCGGGCGATGAAGCGGTTGAGCCCCTGCTGCCGCGTCTCCTGGCATTTCACCTGCATGCCGGTCGGACGGTGCAGCAGCATCACGCAGGTGGAAACTTTGTTGACGTTCTGCCCGCCGTGGCCGCCGGAGCGCACGAAGCTTTCCTCAATGTCAGCTTCGCGCACGCCCAGCGCGGCCATCCGTTGCGCGAGCTGGTTTTCTTTTTCGGGGGTGACGGGAAACACACTCATGGGGTGGCGGCGGATGGTTGCAGGGTGATTTTGACCTCGTTCAGAAGCTTCTGGTAAGCCCCGTTCTTGAACGCAAACAGGGCATAACTCCGCTCATAAACCGGCTCGCCGGGGCTGGTCACGACGCAGGCTTTGCCGTCCAGCAGATAGGAACCGGCCCCCATTTTCTCCAAGCCCATGCGCACGCGCACAATGGTTTTTTCCCCTTCATGCACGCCGATCAAGTCTGCGTAGGCGGTTTGCTCGTCGCGGGTGGCTTCCTTTTCAAACATCAGCGTGCCGCCGGAGGACTGGATCATCTGGTAACCGTTGCTCTCCATCACGGAGATGGCGGCCGCACGAATCCGCCCGGGGCTTTGATTCGCTATGAACACCGACGCGAAACCAGCCGGGGCCGGTTTGTCCGGCGAGCGGCAGCCGGAGCCAGACAGCGCGGCAGCCACGAGGAGCAGCCCAATGCCGCGGACCGCACGGGTGAAGCTTGTGGCAGATGAGTTCATGGTCTTTTCGCTATGACGTTGAATGATTGCGCCCGGTCAGGCCGACGATACGGAATGGCGCTCAGAACCGCCAGCGCAATCATGCCATGTCAGCGGATTGTCAAAAATGGTCAGTCAGACCGGCGAGGCAATTTCAAAAACCGGTGGCGGCCGACAGCAGGTGGCGGCGGGCATGGCGGGCATAAAAAAAACCGGCAACTTGCATTGCCGGTTTTGAAACAGGGCGAGAAAAATCAGGATTGGACTTTGGCCACGACAACTTTGCGGCGGAAGATCTCGACAGTGAGCAGGCCGAGAGCCAACAAAAAGGCAGTCGCTGAAATATCAGGAATCGAGCTGGTGTTATACTTGATCACAATCGAGCTAACTGTATAGTGGCAGTCCGGATCAATGCCTAAATCGAAAGATCCTCCATTGCTGGCAAGATATGAATTCAAAGAACTCACCTGCCCAGTAGTCAATGTGTAAACAGGGTTTTGCGTAACATTCTGCACAAAGTTGGCGTTTCCGATCTGGGAAATGTTTGCGCCAGAAAACTGGGTGCCCCAATAATCACCAGCAGCATCACCATCGGAAACACTCGTGGTTGCATGATGAGAGTTCAGCAAATCGGTATAAAGCTTACCAGTGGATACAGAGGTCAGCGTGATGTTATTAATATCAATTTCAGCACCGGTCACTGACACTCCACTGCCCAAATTAACCAGCCATTCATATGCGTTTGCACCATCAATAGCACCTCCGCTTGGCGTTATCGTAATCGAGTTGGCATAAGAAACCACCGTTGCTTGAGCATAACCGCAAATTCCAGCCAGAAGTGCAATGATACAGATTTTTTTCATATTCTTAATTGGTTATTTTAGAGTCAGTTTAATCAATTGTGAAATACTTTAAGCAATGGCCATGCCAACCAGTTTTAGATTTTACAAAACAAATTGCAAGTTGTTTATTTTTAATGTCTTGTGTCGAAACATTAACCTGATTCTGAAATGGATTCCAGCCAGAAAGTGTAAAGCCTGCCGACGTTTATACAGTTTTCAAATCAGGCCGCCTCCGGGCTTTCATGCGGGTTTGGAGCAATGCCGGAAAATCCCGAAGCTATTTTAATTGGCCAAGCATTTGTTTCGCCGCGTCGGCCTGGGGGCCGGCCAGTTTCAAGGCCAGCGCCTGCTGAAGCGACGCCTTGCCCGCCAGGGTTTGCCTGAGCTTGAACTGGGCGGTTCCGAGGTAATAAAAAAGTTCGGCGTCGTCGCGGTTCACGGCGGCATTCGCTTTCAAGATGCCGGCCGCCTTGGAAAAATCGCCTTGTTGAAAGGCGATGATGCCCGTGGCCTTCGTGAGCGTGCCGTCGTTGGGAAAAGCGGCGCGCGCCTTGGCCGCGAGGGCGGCCGCCCGGTCGGTCTTGGCGGGATCCCGGGCGTAAAGAATGGCAAGCTGTCTTTGCGCGGGCGCAAAATCCGGATACCGGGCCAGGATTTTTTCATAAGCGGCCGCGGCCACCGTCGCATCAGCATCATGCTCGTGGATGACGCCGAGCACCATGAGCGCGGGCGCGTAATCGGGTTCCGCCTTCAAAATTTCCGCCACCCGCACGCTTGCAGCGGAAGCTTGCGCCGGATCGCCGGCAAGGCTGACCAGGTCCAGCCACCGCCTGGCTTCGGTGGCTTGCGGCGCGGGCAGGTTGAGCTGCACCGCGTTTTGCATGGCAGTCTGCGCGTCGGAAACATTCCCGACGCGGTAAGCCGCCTGGGCGTAATCAAACAAAAACCGGGGATCGTTTGCCCGGTTCTGGACCGCCTGCTGGAGCAGCGATGCCGCCAGCTTGTAATCCCCGGTCTGGCCGGCGAGCAGGCCGTAGATGTGCGCGGCGTCGGGATTGTCCGGCGCCTGGGCGTAGGCGGCCTTGGCCAGGACGCCGGCCTTGGCGACATCTTTGGCGGCGTCAAGCTGTGCCAGATTGAGCATCGCCATCAAGTTTTTCGGGTCGGTTTGCAGGACGCCTTCGTAGCTGGCCACCGCCTTGTCCACCTTGCCATCGCGCTGGTAAATGACGGCGAGCCGGCCGAGCGCCACCGGATCATCGGGTTTTTCGGCGACCCGCTTTTCCAGCAGCGCGAGCGCGGCGGCGTCGGCGGACTGGGGATTGATGGCGAGCAGCGACAGGCAGCGCCGGCACTCCGCGTGGCCGTTGAAATTCGTGCTGATTTTCAAGGCGTGCTGAAAGGCGTCGCGCGCGGGCGCTTCGTTGCCGGTCATGTAACTGGCCAGGCCAAAATGAAACTGCACCTCCGGTTCGTCCGGCATTTTGGCGGCGCTTTCCTGAAGCAACGCCAGCGCGGTGGGATAAGCGCCGCGCTTGAGGCAGATCCAGCCGAGGGTGTCCGCCGTGGACGGGTCGCCGGGCAGCAGCGCGCGCGCCCGCTGGGCCAGTTCGAAGGCGTGGTCAAGCTGGCCGAGATTTTCGGAATACAAATAGGCCGCATTGTTGAGCGCCGGGCTGAATTTCGGATTGACGGCCAGCAATTTCTCGTAGGCCGCCGCCGCCGCCTGGTAATCCTTTTCATCGGTGTAAACCAGGGCGGCCAGCAGCAGCGCCGAAAGGTTTTTGGGGTCTTTCGCAATGACCGCATCGAGCTGCGCCAGCGCCTTCTGGTTTTGTCTGGTGCCGGAATAAATCTGCGCCAACACCAGACGCGGGGCCTGGTTTTCCGGCGCCAGTTCAATTGCCTTCAATAAAACCTCCTCGGCTTTGTCCTGGTCGCCTTCCGTCAGCCGCACTTTGGCCAGCAGCAGCGACAGTTCAATTTGTTTCGGATTTTTCTGCATCCGGGCCTCGACGCGCTGCCGGGCGGCGGCAAACTGCTTTTCCGACAGGTCCAGATTCACCAACTGCTCCAGCGCCGCCAGATTGTCGGGCGCAATTTGCAAAACCTGCTCGAAGGCGCGGCGCGCTTCCGCGTCGCTTTTCTGCGCCAGATAAGTCGAGCCGGCCAGAAATGGGATCTGCGCGTTTTGCGGGAAGGACTTTTCGAGCGGCTCATAAATGGCCAGCGCGTCGCTGTTCCGGCCCTGCAGCCGGTAGGCGTCCGCCAGCAGCAGTTGCGCCGACACCAGTTTGGGCTGCTGCCGGACCAGCTTCTCCAGCGGCGGGATGGCCGGACTGGGATTCCGGATTTTGACCTGAGTTTCCGCCAGCAGCAGGATCGCCTCGGTGAAATTCGGGGCCAGGCGCAGCGTCTGGTTGAGGCTGGCGATGGCTTTGGCGCTGTCGTCCTCCGCCAGATAAGCTGCGGCGAGCTGGTAATGCGCCTGCGGGACCTGCGGATAAAGCTTGATCATCCGCTCCAGCCCGGCGACGGACTGGTCCGCTTCGCCTTGCGCCATCTGCAACTGGCTTTGCAGCAGCAAGCCGTCAAAATTGTCCGGATCGCGCGACAGCGCCTGGGTCAGAAACCCTTTGCAGTCATCGTATTTTTTTTCCGACAGCGCCATTTCCGCCAGCCCCATCAGGGCCGGGAGATAATCCGGCGTTTGTTTGATCACGTCCTCGAGAATCTGCCGCGCCGCCGCGCTGTCGCCGACCGCGAGCTTGAAACGGGCGTAATGCATCCGCATCGCCGACCGGGGTGGCGAAAGCTCCGCCGCCGATTTCAAGCTGGCCTCGGCATTCGTCAGATCGTTCTGCGCCGCATACAGTCCGCCCAAAGCCTCAAAGGCGGCGGCAAATTTCGGATCCAGCGCCAGCGCGCGTTTGAAATCGCCCTCGGCGCTTTTGGCATCATGCTCACGGAACGCCAGCGTGCCCAGCGCCACTTCAAAGGCCGCGCGGTCGCCGCCCTGCGCCAGTTTTTGCAGGCGCTGCCGGGCGGCCTGAACGGCCGGGTCGGTCTGCGCGCTTTGCACCAGCAGCAGCGGCGCATCTTCATTTCGTGGATTCCGGTCCAGGATGAAAGCGGCCTCATCCGTCGCCTCCTTGAATTTTCCGCCCGCAGCGTAGATCAGCCCCATTTTGAAATGCAGGTCCAGGTCGTTGGTCGCCAGTTGGACTCCCCGGTAAAGAAAGGGCGCGGCCGTCCGCAGGCGGCCCGATTGAAAATAAATGACGCCGAGGCGGCCGAACGTCCGCGGCGCCCGGGAACCGTTGCGCAGGGCGTTGAGATACTCGATTTCCGCGCGGTTGAACTGGCCGGCGGCGAAAAACTTGTCCGCCCGCGAAAGATGATATGCCTGCTTGACCTTGGCCGTGCAGCCGGTGTTGAAAACCACCAGCCCGGCCAGCGCGGCCAGCAGCAGAATGTGGGTCGTGATTTTTTTCATGTCAGTTTTGGATGGCCGGCGGCCGCCCGGAATTTTTCGGACGACCGCATTTTATCAGAAAATAGAGCAGCAGGAAAAACGGAATCAAGGACAGCACAAAAAAGATCGGCCCGCCGCGATGATGGATCGGCGAATCAATCATCTGCGGACCGAGGTGCGTGCAGAGTTCGCCCAGCACAAAGACGCGGAAGCCGTTGCGCAGGAGGGCCAGCGGGATCACGGCCAGGCACAGCACGACGCGCGGCCACGGCCGGCGCAGGAAGAAATGGCCGGCCACCAGGCTGGTGATGAACAGGACCATGGTTGAATGAATCCCGCTGCATTCCGGCGCCACTTGCAGGCTGATGTTCGGCAACTGGAACACGAGCCCCGTCCGCAGCGTCGGCACATCGGACACCGTGAACATCCAGTCCGCGCAAAACGCCGAGCCGTGCTGCAGGCCCGTTTCCAATGCCTGCCGGAAAAATACCGGGAACGGCACCATGAAAACCAGCATCGCAAACGGAAAAGCCAGCGCCCGCATCATCGCCCCGCCCAAAATCAGGCAGCCCGCGCCGGTTAAAAATAAAAGGAACGACAAGGTTGTCAGCGCGAGATGGTCCGCCGCCGGGCCGGCCGCCAGCCAGCTCCACGCCGTCAGCGCAAGTCCGCCCGCGATGGCCGGCACCGCCAGCATCTTGGCGGGCGGTGAAGCGGCGGGCAGGTTTTTTTTCTGCAGCCACGCCAGGTAGGCGCATAGAAATGGAATGAGCAGGATGTAGGAAAACAGTTCGTCATTGGCCGCAAAGCGCGCCAGCCGCCACAGCGGAACCGCGAAACAGATGACCACCCCGCCCGCCGCCAGCCCGAACTTCCGGAGCTGTGGCGTTGCGAACCCGGCTGGTGAGGTTTGGTCAGACATGTGTTTTGCCCCCGGCGATTTCCAGCTTGTCCGCCCGCGTGGCGAACTCAATAGCTGTAACCAATCTGAAAGCCGATCTGATTGCTCCGCTGGCCGTAACCGCCGGTGTTGGACGTGTTGTCCAGGTATTGATAGGTGACCGCCCAGTTCCCGCGCTTCAGGAAGCTGCGGCCAAAACTGGCATTGAATGAATAGGCGTCATCCGTCCGGCTGCCGCCACCATAACCCGCCAGCGCCATCGAATAGTCGGTCTGGGTGTAGCTGACGCCCAGGTTCAAATGGTATTTCACGAGCACGCGCTGGTTCAGGTTGAGGCTGACCGAGGTGGTTTCCGTGGACTGGGCGATGATGTAATAATCAGAAGTGCCAACCGTGCGGCCGGCCGAAAGCGAAATCTGCGTGACCTCGAACGGCTGGTATTGGATGGCCGCGCTGAAAATCGGGTTCAAGGAATCACTGTAGCCGGCGGCCAGAAACTGTTCTTCTTCCAGGCCGCCGCTGACTTGAAAGCTGATTTTGTCGGTGGCCCGCCAGTTGACCCGCGCCTGCAACTGTTCATTGACGGTGTCCGGATTGCTCATGCCGGCGCCGGAAGTGTCTTCCACGATGGTATAGCCCGCGCCGGCGCCAAGACCGGCGTTCAGGCGCGGCGCGAACACGTAGTTCAACCATTCCATGGTGGACCAGCCGTAGGAATCTTGAAAGTTTTTGACGAGGTCAAAATTTTGATTCACCCCGAAATCGGCGGACATCTTGTCGCTGAAGGCGTAATTGGCGCCGAGGGCGGTGGTATAAGCCTGCTGGCTGGTCTGGGCGGCGGTTTCCGTGGTCGGCGAGTCACTGGAACTGAAGCCTTGCACCAGGCTGAACTGCCAGTCTTCATAACTCAGGCCACCGGTCAGCGAGGCGGCGTGGTTGACCCCGTCCTGCAGTTGTTTGCTGGAATAGAAAATTATCGTGGGCGTGTAATCCAATGCCCATTGCCGGCCGAGGTCAACCGTCAGTCCGGGCGAGAGCTGCTGGATGACCGTGTCCTGCGCGCCATTGTTGCCGGCCTCGATGCCGTTGCCATAGCTGACGCTGTAGGACGCATGCGGATGCGCCGTCACCGGCCCGTATTGAAACGGTTCCGACAGGCTGGCGTTGCCCCATCCGGAAGGGAGGAAAACATTCATGGGATTGCCGGCCGCCGCCTCCTGCGCCGCCGGCGGCGTGGCGTCCACCGGCGGTGGCCCCATGATCACGGGCGCGCCCGCCACGCGTTGAACGGCCAGCAGGCCGGCCGCCAGCAAAACGCCGCCGGGTTTCAGCTTCCGGCCGGGCTTCCGATTTTTTGCATTCATCGCTTTCCCTTTCACAGAAGATTAGTTTCCATAAAACCGCGCCAACAATCAAGGAACTTGCGCCCCCGGTCGGGCGGCATTTTGCTGCTGCCCCAAAATATCGGCACGCCGATTTTTAACCGGCCTGGGTCGCACAAATCCCAGGAGCCGGCAGGTCCAAGGCCGGCTGCAAGCCGGCGCTCCGGGGCGGGGTCAGGATGCGCCGCCGGTTTCTGACGGATGGAAAAAAACTTTCGCATAAACATACGCAATGCCCTCATCAATCACTTCCCGCACGCCGGAGCTGGAACGCCACCAATGAGCGGCGTCATAATCCGGGTTGCGAACGGAAACAACGCCCACTTTGACGCCCGGCCCCAGCGCCGATTGAAAGAGCCGCCAGGTGCGGCGGGCGTGGGCGTCTTCCGTCAGCACATTGAGGCTGCCCACCTGCGGGTCATGTTCCCGCAACCAGTTGCGCAAGGCGACCGCGGAATTGTAAGTCCGGTCCCGGCCCACAAAACACGAAGGAACCGCTTGCACGACGGCGGCGGGAAGCCCGGCCTGCTGCAAAAGACCGGCGCTTTGCCAGGCTTCTGTGTCATGCCTGGAACTGGTCGGGCCGAAGCCTTCCACCGGCCCGCCCGTGGTCAGCAGCCGCTCATAGTGGCCGGTTTTGAATTCGTTCACGGCGGCATCCACGCCATAATAATGGGTCCAGCCCTCGACCACTAAAACCCTGGCCGGCACGCGCCGGGTCACGGCCAGAAACGGATGGATGTTCAACACCAGCGCCCAGCCCGCCAGCATAATGCCCGACACCAGCACCAACCATCCGCGCCAGGACAATCCCCAGCGTTCCCGCCGGTTAAGTAGTCCCAGCAGCTTTTGCGTTTCTGACGGACGGGCTGCCACGTCGGTTTTCATACGAGGGAACCGTCCGACCGATGGAGGGTAAAGGCGGCGCCATCCGCAGACAGTTCCGGTTCCCTATTTGGATGGGCGCGACTTGGCACTGCCGCCGGAGCGCCGGCTTGCAGCCGGCTTCGGACGGGGTTGCAACCCGGCGGCTCCGGTGAATCCAGAATCGTGCAAGCCGGCTGCAAGCCGGCGCTCCGGTGTTCGGCGGGGCATGGCGGTAGTGCCAAATTGCGCCCGACTTGGACTGGGCATGGCGGGCCTGGAACCGGGTTCACGCCTTCCAGACCTGACCTGGCCGGGTTTTTATGAGGGCCATGGCATTGCGGGTGTCCACAATGCACGGCGACCAGCCGGCCAGTTCCTGATAGTTGACGGCCTGGTGATTCGTGGCGATGATCACCGCGTCAAAGCTTTCCAGCGTCTGCCGGTCCCAGTCCACCGAACGCGTGCCCGTCCAATGCGCGTGTTCGCGGGTCGGGCGGACCACCGGCACATAGGGATCATAGTAGGCCACCGCCGCCCCGCGCGCCTGCAGGAGGTTCATCAGCACATAACTCGGCGATTCCCGCTCGTCGTCCACGTTCGGCTTGTAGGCCAGGCCCAGCACCAGCACGCGGCTGCCGTTCACCGGCTTGCGGCTGGCATTGAGCGCCTCCGCCGTGCGGTTCACCACATGCAGCGGCATGGCGGTGTTGACCTCGCCCGCCAGTTCGATGAAGCGTGTGTTCTGGCCATATTCGCGCGCCTTCCAGGTGAGATAAAACGGATCAATCGGAATGCAATGGCCGCCCAGGCCGGGGCCGGGGTAGAAGGCCATGAACCCAAACGGCTTCGTCTTCGCCGCGTTGATCACCTCCCAGACGTCAATATCCATCGCGCTATAGACCACCTTCAGCTCGTTCACCAGGGCGATGTTCACGCTGCGGAAAATGTTTTCCAGCAGCTTCGTCGCCTCGGCGGCGCGGCAGGAGGACACCGGCACCAGGGTTTTGATGGCCCGGCCATACACCAATTTGGCGCGTTCCAGACACGCGGGCGTGTAGCCGCCAATCACCTTGGGAATGAGTTCAACCTTGCTGAGATCGTTGCCCGGATCTTCGCGTTCGGGCGAAAAGGCCAGATAAAAGTCCACGCCCGCCTTGAGGTGCGAGCCGGCTTCCAGCACCGCGCGCAAATCCTCGTCGGTCGTGCCGGGATAAGTCGTGGATTCCAGCGACACCAGCATGTCCTTGTGCAGATGCGGCGCGATGGCCCGGCCCGTCTCGAGGATGTAGGAAATGTCCGGCTCGCGGTTTTTGTTCAACGGCGTCGGCACGCAGATGATGACCGCCGAGACTTCCCGGAGGCGCGCAAAGTCCGTGGACGCCGTGAACCGGCCGGCCTTGACCGGTTCGGCGATGGCGGCGGACTCAATGTGCTTGATGTAGCTGCGCCCCTGGTTGAGCGCCTCGATTTTGGCCGGATCAATGTCCAGCCCCAGCACCTCCACACCGGAACGCGCGAACTGGAGGGACAAGGGCAGGCCGACATAACCCAGACCGACAATGGCTATTTTCATAGATGTTGTTTCTTTCTGTTCATTTTAATTATCGTGTTGAGCAATGATCCGCGAGAAAATTATTTTAGAAACAGAAAGCACGAAGCAAAAGCAGGAATCGGGAAAGCCGAAAACCGAAAACCGATCTTAACCTCGTTTCCGCTTTCAGAGTTTCAGTTTTCAGCCTTGGTTTATTTATATTTTAAGACCTCTGCAAAACCCGGTTTCAAGTGGTGGCGGCGGTCTGTGACCGCCGTGGGTTCCGACATGTTCACCTCTCATCGGCGCTCACCGAGCGCCGCTACAGTGGTTTTGCAGAAGTCTCATTTTCTCAATTTTCCATTTGAGCCTTGGCCTGCTATTTTTCCGGGCCATGAGTTCTGACATGCATGTGGCGGGCCAGCTCACCGCGCTGGGCTGGACGATGTTCGCCCTCTACCTGGCCGCCGCCGGACTTTCATTCCGCGCGGCGGCAGTCTGCCGGTTCCGGGATGCCGAGCTGGGGCGCATTTGGAACTGGCTGGCCGCAGGCCTGGCCGCGCTGGGGTTCAACAAACCATTGGATCTGCAAACGCGGCTCATCGAAACCGGCCGTCAGGCCGCCCGCCAGGCAAACCTGCTGCCCTGCCTTCCCGAATTGCACCTCCTCTTTTTTCTGGGATTCATGCTGGCGATCATGGCGCTGCTGGCGGTGGTCATGCTCCGGTGGCCAGCTCAAATTGCCAGGTTTGGCCGCCAACTGCCCTGGGCCGCCGGCGGGTCCGTCCTGGTCTGCCTCTACATCGTGATTCGCGCCGCGTCCATTGACAGCGTGGACCAGATGCTCGGATATGACTGGGAAACCATCCCGTTTTTATGGCTGCTGGAGGCGGGCGGACTGCTGCTCATCATGGTCCAGTCGCTGCGGGCCGCCAAATGAAAGCTGAAATGTCGAAAGCTGAATGCTGGAGCCTGAAAACGAATTCGTTTCCGGCTGGCCGCGAAAGGACACAAAGACGGTTTGACACAAAGACGGTTTAACCGTGAAATACACGAACGGGCACGAACTTCATGATTTAATCTGGGGAACGCGCCCGCCCCGGGTGCCGTTCGGCGCGCGCCGACAAAGCCAACTGGGAAAGCACCGCCGACAAAGCCGGCACCGGATAAAAAACAAAAGAGGTCTTCATTTCAGCTTTCTCAATTTCTGCTTTCAGCTTTTTGAGTGAGCCTCGTCACCCCGGCTGCTACTTCTTCAAGGATAATTTATTGAACACCGGTTTCAGGCGGTCTCTGGCTTCGCACAGTTGCCGGCGGACGATGGCCCATAACGGGGTGCGGGAAATTGGAACAGTGCGCGGGTCAATGGAACCGGCAGGAACAGCGTGGATTTCGATTCCTTCGCATGATCCCGTCGCAATTGACTCTCTTTGATACGAAGGAAACGAGGCCAGACCACCGGTGGCTGTCCGCAGCGTCAATCCCTCGGAAACACCATCGTTCAGCCAGGGTCGGTGGACACAAAGTTGATTGATGCCCGGTGGCACTTTCAGGAAGATTTTCCGTGAAAACATTTTCAAATGCAAAACGTCCCCCTCGCGGCGCGTGCAAAAATTGGATCGGGCGATGGCTTTCATGTCCATCCATTGAACCTCGCCGATGGAATTGAGCGTGCCCGCCAATTCGGCAAGCAAATCCAGCCCGCTCGCAACCTCCTCGTGGTGTCCCACGGGTATCACCGGCTGGCCCAGGAACGCCGCCAGAATCATTTCGGTTTCACATCCCCGCTTGAGCCGGAACCGGGGGATCACCGGCAGCCCCGCCCCCAGGAATTCGGCTGGATTAAGTCCCACCGAACCGGGCCAGGCCGTGCCCGGGTTTTGGTTCATGATGGATCCGCGGGAAATGCAGGCCGCCTCAAACCCCGTCCGCAAAAGAACCGTGGCCATGTCATGAGAGCAGGCGCCGTGCGGAGCCGCCATCACCCGCGAGACTTCCACTCCGGATACCCGCTCCAACCGCTCAATTCTCCGCAATGCCTGGGCTGCAAGTGCCTGCTGGTTGGCAACGGTCCGAATCTGGGCCAACTCTGCAGCCGTATGGTTATTTCCATGAATCAGGAGCGAAAGGCGGCCAGGATTCGCCTGGAACAGTGCCGTCGTTCCCCGGTGGATGTGCCAGCCATCCATCGGGACGGTGGCAAAGGATGCATGGTAATTGTGCCGGGAGGCATCGTGAACCAACCGGGCATAATTGACATAACCATACGACTTCCAATGCAGATTGGGATCGTCAAACATGAAACCAGCGCGCAGGGGCGGATACTCCCAGCTTGACATTTCCCGCAAAAAATGCAGGAGCGGCAAAAGGCGCAGCCAGTTTTCGCTCTGGAAATGCTCGAAAAGATACCCCCCATCAGCAAGGACAGGCGGTTCCATGGCCACCAAATCAACACCAACAGCTCCCTCTTTTCGATGAACCCACAAAATGTCATCGCCCTTTCGCGCGAGAACTTCATCGCCAGGCTTCGCTTCCAGACGGCAGACGCGCTTTATGGCCTTATCCGACAGCATCCGTCCGCGAAAGCATTGCGGGAGACAGGCGCTTGAACTCAAAAACACATTTTGCGAGGAGGAGGCAACGGGCACGGTCTGCCCGCCGATAAAAGCCAGGCAACGCAACCCGCTGGAGGCAGCCTCAACGGCCTTTTCACGCGAAACGCCAAACAGCAATGCCGCATCGCAATTTGTTTTCCCGCCATCAACCCATGGCAGGAATTGAACGGGCAAAAGGCAGTTCAGCGCGTCCAGCAGCCTGCCAGTCGTTTCGCGCAAGGACAGGGAAAACACCCCAATCTTTTTCCGGTCAGACATGCGGGACAGATAAGTTATTTCCGAATGGGTTTCAGATGCTTGGAGAATTCCTTCAAGGAAACATCCATCCGCAACGGCATTCCAATTTGGGCGATGGGCCTGGCCGGGTTCCCCTGCACCATGGTCATCGGCGGCACCGAGGTGCTGACCACGCTCCCGGGCGTCACGATGGACCCGCGACCGACGGTAACATTTGGCAAAATGATCGCGCCCGGACCCACACTGGCGTCCTCCTCAATGATCACTCCTTGGCGGGTTTCGCGCATGTGGGCGATGATGATGGCCCCGATCCCCACGGATGACCGGTCCTTCAAGGTCACCAAATGAGGATTCGACGTCTCAATGATCGCGTCATACCCGATCCAAACGTCCTGGCCAATCTTGACCCCGCGCCACCGGTGCAAGCGCACCCGCAAGGTGGTCGCCCCCGGGCCAAATCGGGCGGCAATCTGAAGCAGCCGATTCCATGTGCCATTCAAAAAATTGTCTTTTTTCATGGGTTCAAACCGGCTATTTTATCAGGCAGGCATTCTTGCATAGTTCGTATCAACGCCTGGAATTCAAGGATGATCTTGACCCGGCAACCCAATACTATTTCTTCGGTTTGATTACATAAACAATCTCCTCAGCAGGACTGATCCAACAAAAGTGACGTTCGTAGCACGCTTGGGTTCTTTCATTGACATTCACCCAATGATCTTTCAGCCCGCCGAGGAGTCGATCAAAACCGGCGCGCGCGAATTTAATCCGGATTGATTCAATCACAAATCGTAAGTCAGTGTAAAAATTCGGAACGTGTCTGCGGAATTTGTGATCATCCGCAAAATATAGCATCGTGTAAAGTCCGAAAAATCGGACATGAGTAGGATCCGAGTAACCTCCTGCATTCGAGAAATGTGGCACCGTAATAGTTATGTTCCCGTCCGGGCGGACAATCCGGTGCAATTCGCCCATCAGTCCAAAAAGGTTCGAAATGTGCTCGAATGTGTGTTGGCTCGTGACGCTGATCACACTGTTGTCCAAGATGAGATCGAGAGGCTTGTTCAAATCCGCCTGCGCGTCCACTCCCGGCAACGCCAGCAGGTCCACTCCATAGTAACCCTCGCGAATTTTGCCTCCGCTTCCAAAATTCAGTAGCAGTGGTCGGTTGTTCCGAATGTCTTCCTGCATCAAGGGGTTGATTATTTTCATAAAAATGCGCGAAACCGTTTGAATAAAAAAACCTTCATTTGGCAGAAAAGTGAGTGTCAATCATTTGTCTTAACTTTCTGGAACTGAATTATTTCCACCGGACGTCGGCCTCCAACAAACGCAATGCTCCGACGGAATATAGCACTCAACACCATTGGCCAGCCGACAGCCAAAAGTTTGCAAAATTCTACGAAAAGTCTCTGCCTAAACGTTCTTTTCAACCAATAGAATACAATTCCCCCGATTGCTGCATATCTTTCAAAACTTAAGGCTTGACTGCCTAGATGTTGTTTGGATTTTTCTTTTCGGATCAATACATGCACACCGTCAATAAGGCTCTGAATCTGAAGACTGGTGTTGTTCGCGTGCTGGCGATAAGCTGAAGTTTGTGGTAAGATTATGCTGATTGTGCGACCGGCATACCCAAGTTTGAGCATGATCTCCGCATCATCTACCGGCCAAGCATCTTTGGAAAAACCATCAACATTGTGGAAAACCTGACGTTCTATAACCATGGCGCTTGCGCTTGCCCGATAAGGGCGATCTTTTTTTAAAAAAGTGCCATAATCAACCACCCTGATTTCTTTGAAAAAGCCACCTATATTAACCGAGGAGAATGAATCCTTAAACCATAGCATACTACAGAGAATCAGCTTGGGATTCTTCAAGTCAATAATGCGGTTATAGACATTCAGGGCCCAAGGCAGCAGCAGATCGTCTCCATCGAGAAAAACAAAAAAATCACCGCAGGCCAGAGCTGCTCCTAGGTTACGTGCTGCGTTGGCGCCGCCGTTCTTTCGCAAAGCGATAAGCTTTATTGCATCACCGTATCCCTCCAAGATTTCTAATGAACCATCAGTTGAAGCGTCATCAACCACAATAATTTCTTTGTTGAGATGTTCTTGTGCCAAGGCGGATTCTACCGCATCTCTAATAAACGCGGCGTGATTGTAACTGGTTATGATAACGCTAAACCGGGGCATATTGTTGAGGCAATTTATGGCCCTAAAGTTCGACCCCTTTGCGAACCAACGACAATCGAATCTCCATGTAGCTGGTCAGATGTTCAATTTCATCCAGTTCAAACTCCACGGCAAAGGTCGTCTGCAATTCAGTGATCAAATGAACCATGGCCAGCGAATCCCATTTGTCAATGGACCGTTGGTTTAATTCATCCACGGGCGTCTCTGCCGGCAGTTCAAAAAACTCGACCAGCAATTCCCGCAAGGCATCCAGCTCATTCATAAGTCATTTTCCAAAACGGTCATCCACTCCGGAAACGGAATGGGGCTGTTCACTTCAAACAAATACTCCGTGCGCGTTGCCGATTCAGCCACGCGCCGGAGTCCCAGGCAGTCGTAAAGGCTGGCGACGATTCCATTCTTTGCCGTGGGCAGGTATTCACCAACCACCTTTTGCCTGCCGGCGCGAAGGGCGCGATTGACCAGTGCCGCCCATAATACTTCTTCAACTCCTCGGCCCAAGGCGCGACAACTGATCAGAAAACTATCAACATCCAGAGTCTTGGTTTCATGGTCTGCCGCCTTCGCCAGCAGAACTCCGACGATGCCCTGGTCCCCAAACTTGTCCTCCAACCGCAAAGTCAGGCTAACAAAGCCGGGGCTGGAAAGCATGTTCCGTAAATCCTCCAAACGATGCCGCCGGGTCGTCAAATTAAATTGATTGGTCTTCCCCAGCAACTGCACCACCCGGTCAATGTTATGGTTGTTCACCGGCTCCAATCGGGCCTTTAATTGCAGTGACTTGAGAAAGTCCTCCACATTCCCATCCTGTGGCGCGCTTCGGGCCGCGCGCAAGGTGTAATCCTGATGCCGGTGCTGATCCTCCTCGCTCACTTGAAGGGTGTCAAAGGCATCGCTATGCAGCAGGCTGGTGAGCATATGGAGCGCATCCGGGCGGTCGTTTACGATCAACACTTCGGGATTGAAGGTCTTCATCTGCTCCCGCTCAAAGTCCGAATCGTCCAGGAAGGCAAAGCTGTTGAGTCCCAGGCCCAGTTCCGTCGCCGCTTCGCGCAGATTCAGATACTTGGGGTTGAAGTTGATCTTGTGGCAGACGAAATCCTCCCACTTGAGCAGCATGTCCGGCATCCGCTCTATGGACTGGCGCACATCCGCAGGTTCGTTTTTGGAGGCCAGCAACAGCAGGACGCCCTGATGTTTGAGTTCCAGAATTTCACGCTGAATTCTCAAGAAGACGTTCCCGGGAAAATCGCGGCCCAGCTTCAATTGCGCGGCTCCATCCTCGCCCAAAATGCCGCCCCAAAGGGTGTTGTCCAAATCCAGCGCGAGAACTTTCCGTCGCGGCACGATCAGCGGGCGCAGGTTGCGCGCCAGAAAAACGCCCAAAGACAGCGCGGCGCGGACGGTGAAGGGCTGCCTCCCCAGGTAATCCATCTGCGCGTCGTGGCCGGCCAATCCTTCCCGCGCCGACCACCCGTTGACATCCAAAATCCTGATCCGCGAATCCTGCAGTCCCAGTTCGAAAATCTTCGCATTGACTTGCGCGATCGTGCCGGCCAGGCCGGAACCCAGTTGGGCATCCAGCACGGAGCTGCCAAACATGGCGGGCAGGGGCAGTGTGGACAAGAACAGCGGAGTGGTGGCGGTTTCCAGGTAAGCCTGCGCCAGTTTGCGGATTCGTTTCTGAAGCTCAAGACTCCGGCGGGTCATTTCCTTGAACCCGCCATTTGAAAATGGGAACAGGAGTTCGGGCAATAATTCCTCGACCCGCCACAAGACCACCGTTGCCAGGTTGCCTTTTTTATAGACGGACGAACTGCGGTCAAACAATTGCTGGTCAATGGTGTCGAGCGGGGCAAATTCCAGCCGCGGGCGGCAAGGCAGGCAGCACAGGCCGAGACGAAGGGCCGGCTCGATGGCTTCAGCGCTATAAGTGGAAAGAATTTGGATGGTGGCTTCAGGCCCGCGAGCTTCCGGCGGGCATTGATCGAAAGCCGTCAACGCGCGCCGCACCCTGATCCAGGTGGCGGATTCCAAGGCTTCGCCCACCGCTTTGCGGGCGGATTCCGGCAGGTGCCCGACCAATGGTTCAAACATCCGGGACATGATCCTTTTCTTCCTTCAAAATGCAAACACCGAGGTGCAGTCCGCTGCCAAAATTCACGACGATATGCAGACGGCCTGCATCGTCATGGTGCCACTTTGCCAGTGAGATGACTGAATCAGAACTCAAACAATGCGCCCGCTCCGCCAGGCCGTCGAGAATGTGCCGCTCCGGCGGAATTTTCAGATAGTGCGTCACCATGTTCCATGCTTCCGGGAAAATGTTGGGATAGTGGACAACCACATTGCCTGCCGCCAGATCAATGCCAAGCGCCTTGGCCATCTCCCGGATCATCTGCACGGTGCGCTTTACGATCTCAACCAGGGGAATGAGGGTCCGCGTGGTGGAGTAATAGTTGATGCCGAGAACCTGGTAGCCGCGTAGTTCCCGGCCGGCAATAAATCCAGAGGCGCAATCCGAAGTAAGGATCTTTTCCCGCAAGGCATCATAACGCACACCTTTCGGCCTGACATCCGCCGTCAAACAAATGACCGGACTTTCAGCGGAAAATCCCAGGAGGCCGCCTGCCGTCACCAGCAGCGAGAGAAACCCGGTGCAACCGCTGGCAAAAGACCCAAAATAGGGAAGATGATTCAGGTTGAATTGTTTCAGCACAGCCGCCGGAAAATACCGCGCCCTTGACAACAGATCAGATTCCGCTGTCTCCCAGGGAACGCAGGTGTTTTCCGCGTAAGAATGGTGAAAGACCACGGCGCGCGGATTTGAACATCGCGCCAGGGCATAAGTCATGGGTGGAACCGCCAGGGTGAACAGGTCTTCATCCGGCCCCACCGCAAAATTATGCTGATAGCCGATCTTGGCAAGCTGGTCCACCGGATTGGAAAGGAGTCCCGCCGCGCTCAACCCATCCAAGTCCCGGCGCAATTTGCCCAGTTGATGACTCAACCCCCAAATAAAAATACGATTACTCTGATACAGAAACATCATTGCAAAAAATAATTAAAGTCTGAGGTTCTTTCAAAACCCGCCGCGGAGCGCCGGCTTAAATGGTTCGAAAAGTTGGCCGCCCCGGGGTGCGGGCAGAAAACGGAAATTAACGGAGCCTCACCCCGGCTGCTACGTTTATTAAAACATGCTCCTGCCAGCGACAGCGGATCACGAGAAAACAGTCCAATCTCAATGCGGCGCTGCCGGTTCTTCTGGTCCGTTTCGTTTCGTGTTGGCATGCCCGGCAACATAGCTCGCCAACGGTCCTAAAACGGTCATTTGTTCGGCGTCCAGCCCCGCCAAATCCAGCTCCAATCCAAATTCTTTCTCGATGGCGCCCACCATTTCAAGAATTCACAAAGAATCCACGGCTCCCTCAAGGAGAAAGTCAAAAGTGTCGGGAATGGTGGCGGGGTCCAGTCCCATGCCCTTGATCTTGTCAGCGTATCGGTCCAGCAGGAAGGTCCGCACTTTTTCAGGAGTAATTTCGTTCATAAAGTTGCTTGCAGCGTGGCCAACAATGCTTTGCGATCAAACTTCCCATTGGCGTTGAGTGGAAACCGGGGCAACAGCCGGATGTTTTTGGGCACCATGTAGGCCGGCAGCCGGGATTTAATATCCTCCTGCAAGGCTTTGATGTCCGCCGAGTCAGCCTGCAGAAAAACTACAATGCCGTCCGCCCCGCTGGTCGTCACCGGCCAGCCGACCGCCACCACCCCGTCCACCCCGGATGCCTGCCGGATGACGGCCTCAATCTCACCCAGTTCAACCCGATGGCCAAGAATCTTGATCTGGTTGTCCATCCGCCCCAGATAAACCATGGGCTTGCCATCCAGCGGCCGGCGGACGCGATCACCCGTGCGATAATAAACTTCGCTTTTGCCGGGGGGAACGACAAACGCTTTCGCCGTCTTTTCCTTGTCCTGCCAGTAGCCCAGGCTTAATTGCGGGCCGGTCATCAGGAGTTCACCGTCAGCGCCCGGAGCGACTTCATTCAAATTCTCGTCTGCGACCAATGTTTTCATGCCTTCAAACGGTTCGCCGATGGGCACGGTGCCCTGCTCGCATTCGCCGGGCGACCGTTCGGCATCCCAGCGATAGGCCGTGCAGGCAATCGTCAGTTCCGTGGGACCGTAAATATTTTCCACCACGGAGTTGGGCGCCGCGCTGCTCCACGCCTTGGCCACGTCCATGGGCAGCGCCTCGCCGCAAAAGAGGCTCAAGCGCAGCCCCGGATACAGGCCGGGTTTCAGTTCTCCGAACCGCTTCATGAACACCGCCGTCGAGGGGACGGAAAACCAGATGGTAAGCCGGGAATCCCTGATGAACCGGCCCGGTTTGATCATCGCTTTCTGCGAGGGACAACACACGCACGCGCCGCGCTCCCAGGCCGCAAACATGTCATGCGCGGACAAATCAAAAGTCATGTCAAAGGTTTGGGAAACCCGGTCCGCTTTAGTTATGGAATACCGGCGCCCTGTCCATTCGACATAATGCCGGACGTTGCGGTGCGAAACCATGACGCCTTTGGGCGTGCCCGTGCTGCCGGAAGTGAAAAGCAGGTAGGCAATTGCATTGGCCTGATGATCTGCCGGTGGCAGCCATGACACCGCCGGTTCCAAACCACCTTTGCCGAGCACGCGGTGTTGCGGCCAGCGTTGCACCAGAGGTTTCACATCCTCCGTTTCTGGAAAAACCAGCAGCAGTTGATCTTTCACGCCCGCCAGAACCTCCTCCAGTTGGGCTGCGGATTGACCATCTATAATGACGGAACGGCATCTTGAGCGTTCGAGCATGACACGGGTGCGGTCGGTCGGGAAAGTCCGGTTTAATGGCACATAGCCATGGCCCGCGAAGAGCGCCCCCAGCACCCCGGCAAAAGCCGTCACGGAACGATAAGCAAAGACAGCCGTCAGCGGGGGTTCCGCGGACAGTGAATGTTTGGTCAAAGCTGCCGCCAAAGCTGCCGCCCGGTCTTTTAGCTGCTCATAGGTGAACGCCTGGCCATCCACCTCCAGCGCCGGGCGGGCGGGGAAAGCCAAGGCAGACCGGTAAAATCCAGACCACAGCGGCTGGGATTCCGATGGCTGAATTTGGTTTGCAAAATGATTCATTAGCGGCAAAAGGACACAAAGGGCGCAAAATAAAAATCGTAAATCGTAAATGGCATTGGTGTCTCTGCGTTTTTTGAGTTCTCTCGCGGCCAGACTTTTCGCGTGGTTCGCGTCTTTCGCGGTGTATTTCCGCTTTCCCAATTTCTGCTTTTGGCTGCTGACCACTGACCACTGACCACGGCCATTCGAAATCCATGACCTGACAAAGGCTTGAGTTCCGAAATCAGAACTTCACCATTATTCCGGCCTGTCCTGCTCTTTTTGAATCCGTTCCTGTTCCAGCGCGGCAACACGGCCAAACACGGTTGTCGCACAATGACGACACGCCGCCTTGACCGCCTTCCAATCATGCCATTTCGGGGCGAGATTCCTGTATTCGGTCAACCGCACCTCCTCCAAGTCGTATGGCAGGGGGCTGGCCAGTTGAATCTGCAATTGTTGCAGTGCTGATTCGTCGTTGGCTTGCGGATACAAACGATCAAAATCCGCCAGCGCCCTGGCTGTCTTTTCGTCACCAAACTGATCCGCCAGCGCAACGAAATCCAGATAATCGCGAGTGGCATTCCGTTTCAGGATCAGCGCGCCCTTGATTCGCAGAATTTCCTCTTTCGTCGGAACGGTGATGGCCTGACCGCCATAATTGACCACCGTGGTTTCCAAAGGCTCCTCACGAATCAATTGGCGGACTCCCGTCTCAATGCCGTCAAGGCTACCCAGGATTTGAACCGGTCGTTGCACGCGGGAGGTTTTCCACCCCGCCACCGATTCCAGTTGCGCGAGAACTTCATCGAAATGCTCGCGCAAGCCCGTCAGCACGTGATCCGCATCCCGCGAAAACCGGTGTTTGGCGTGAATGGCCGGGGCGGTCCCGCCCACCAGCACCGCCTCCGGCAACAATTGTTGCAGACGCGCCGCAGCGGAGAGAACCTGTTCCCAATCAGGCAGCGAGGTGTCCTTCGGCATAGGACATCCAAAAGTGGTGGCGTTGCGCGCGCGGATCGGCAATGTGCGCGCGGCACACCTGCTGAATCTTCTCCAGAAATACCGGGTTGGCCAGAACCACCAGACGCAGTTCTTCCCAATCCTTGCGCTTGCCGCGAAAATCACATCGTCAATGGCCGCAAGGCTCAATTCCTGATGATTTAGATGCCGGTGAATCATGGTTTTCGCGCTTGTGTTTCAAATCTGCTTTTATTCCAACCCATCTTGCCGAATGCGTCAACCCAATACGCGCCCCCCCGCGAACTCCGTCTGGCACGGAACCACGGGTATATGTTCAGAATTTCACCTTTTGCGCCATCGCCTGACTGTGCTCATTGCGCAGGCACCCCTGGGTTTTCATCGCCAAAGGCGCGGAGCAAAAAACGTTGAAGGCACAATCGGAGAATCGTCTCCCCGGCTCGCAAGCAAAGGTTCTTTCATCGCTCCAAATTCTGAAACACTGGAACATGGTTTCCATGCGTTTCCGCTGCTTTGGGACCGGCCCCAACCGCCATCTGACCACTGCCCACTGGCTTTTGCGTTCTTTGTGTTCTTTTGTGGTTTAACATTTCGCGTGGTTCGCGTCTTTCGCGGTGTATTTCCGCTTTCCTTGGCCCGTGAAGTGGTTCCCATTACTTCACAGGGCCTGCTTTCTCAATTACAGCTTTCTATTTTCATTCGATAGTTCTTTACCGGAACACCAGAAGCTGGCGCTCCGAATTCGCAAACTGGCGATCCTCCAGCACCTTGAAGTTGTGGCGGATCAGCTCGATGATCGCATGATACCGTTTGGCCTGGGCCAGTGTCACAACAAATACTCCTCCTGGCTTGAGATGCCCCGCCAGCCGCTTCAATAACTCCTCCTGCCGCGATGACGGCACATAATACAAAGACTCGGAGAACAAAATAACATCATAAGCCTTGGGACACTCAAATGTCACCATGTCACCGACCTGAAACGAGACGTTTTCGCGGGCGAACCGGCTGGCAAGGCGCACCGCCTCGGCGGAAAGATCCACACCCAGAACGCTGGTGAATGCCTTCGGCTCAAAGCTGTCCAGAATGGAGGCCCCGCCGCATCCCAGGATCAGGAGGTCGCCGCCGCGCAAATATTTCCGGATGGTTGAAGGCAGTTCATCCGAACTCTCGCCTTTGAAATTCCAGTCCCCGCGCCGGTATTTCTCGTCAAAAGCCAGACCACGCAGCCGGGCCGGGCCGAAGCGGGTGACAAAATAGTGAATGCCTTTGGCCGCCAGCAGTTGTTTAAGTCTCATTTGCTATTCTTCTTTTCGGAGTCCGTCCGGGCTTTCCGCGAGGGCGCGAAAAACAGCACCCGATGCGGGCGCGCACCCAATCCAATCCATTTCTCAATTTCAGCTTTTGCCTGCCGCCCTCTGCCTTCAACTTTCAGCATTTGTTCGCGCGCGGGCGGTGCCAATCCAAGGACGAACCCGCCGGCGCAGAATTGACTTCAAGCCAAACGCCACAAGGGACAATATCATCAAATTGCCGGGTTCCGGGACCGCCATCGCCGTTGTTGGCGGCACGCCATACTGATGATACAGAACGCCGTCACCCACATAATTGGCGATAAAAGCGGTTAATCCGTTTGCAGCCGAGATGGAGGCGGCCGGATGGGGAGACCCTAAAAAAGGATCTTGATCCTGCTCAATAATGAGCGAGGCCGGTGTCAGTTGCGAAACGCAGGTTGAGATGGTGGTTCCGCTTGAAGTGCCAAAAGTTCCAGCAAACGAACTGTAATAGTCCTGGCCGCCGGTCGTAAACGTGCAAGCTGCTGTATAGGGCAGGACCCAGTTCAAAAAGCCGCCGGGGCTGGTGCCGGCTCCAGCCTGTGTCGTTGGGTCTGCGTTCAGATATTGAATCCCGGTGTCAAACGAGATGGTGTTATTGCCGCCGTTGAAGGTATAGTCAACCGATACCGAAGCAGAAACGGGGCTGCCGGAAACGATGTAAGTTTCGTTGAAACTTAAGTTGATTGCCGTGGTGGCTATCGTAAAACAACCGACCTGCCGCAAGGTGTTGGCTGCCGCATCGTAATAAACCGTTTCAACCAGTGTTCCAAAATTCAAATAAAAACCCGCCCCAGGAAACCCGCCCGCGCCCAAATTGCCGAGGTCAGACGCCCCGACTTCTTGAAAACCATTTATCGGCGCGGTGAATTGATAAATTTGAGCCTGACCGAAGCCGGACAGAGCGAAGCCCATGAAAGTGATCGCCGCCAGCCTAATCATAATCATTGATAAACAACTCACCCGGTGGAAACACACAACAAAACCTCCATGAGGAAGTCAATCAAAATGTGCAGCTGTTTTAAAATTCCAGTCGCGCCAGATCACCAGGGTCCTTCCCCAAAAACGGCACTTCCACGCCCGGCCGAACGGTTGAAAAGGCGTCCGGACCAAGGAAGACAACTGGGCGGTGTTCCACTGGGCGGCTTCAATGAACGCGCGGCTTCGCCGCTCCGAGGCGAGGCGCGCCAGAATATGATTCACCAGAGCGGGGTTGATCCGCCGTCCGCGATATTCCGGAAAGACAAAATAGTCAAACAGGTGCGCATCATTTGCCATCAAGGGAAAGAAATGGCGCTCCACCGTCCGACCGATGATCGTCCAGCCGTAAGCCGCCAGCCTGCCGTCTAATTTGAACAGCCACAAAGAAGCGCCTTTCGCAAACCGCTCGGAAAGCTGCCGGCCTGCAATCCTGGGATTCCAGGCGCCAATGATCTGCAACCGGTCCTGACCGCTCAATTCCGCTTCTGTGTTCTTCCGTTCCACCCTGGCTTGGTTCGGATCCGCAGGAACCGGCGGCGGACAGGCCGCCAGGTCGCAAACAAACAGGACCTGCCATCGGCCTGACCGCGCCTGTTTGCAGGCAAGCCCGATCCGGCTCAGGGTCGCCCGGAAACCATGTCGCCGGACATACTGGAAAAACCGCCGGATGAAATCCTGGGGATGCATCAGGCTGGGGGTGTCGAGTTCAGCACGTCACCTTGGTTCAGGGCGCTCCCACCAGCCGCACTCCCGCATGAGAAGAGGTCGCGCAGACAGGCTGCGGCCACTTGCATCCGGATTTGGCTGTCCCGGCGCTTTGCAGGCCGGATGAGCCGGCCGGCCCAGGCAGCTCCCCAACGGGCGCTTCGGTAAATGCAGACCAGACACCTTATGCCCAAGTTGGCGGCGGCACCGTGATGTTTTTTCCAGTAACGCAGGATGGAACGCTGCTGGGTCAAGGCCAGCCACACCGCGTCCTTTTTAGTGCTGCTGCCGCCCCGGTAGTGGATGGCCTGCGCCGCCGGGCAAAACACCACGCGCCACCCGGCTTCCCAAAAGCGTTTGCACCAGTCCACATCTTCGGCAAACATGAAAAACCCTTCGTCCAGCAGGCCGAATTCATTGACGGCTTCGCGCCGGATCGTCCAAAAACAGCCCACCAGCACGTCCACCTCCATCAGCCGGTCCCCCTTGAAATAGAACATGTGTTCGCCGCTGAACCGTTTGGATCCGGCAAAAACTTTTGCCAGTCCGGTCACCTCGCAAAAATTATTCCAGAGCGTCGGAAACCGGCGGCACGAGCTTTGATGCGTCAGATCCCGGTTCAGAATTCTCGGCCCGACCATCCCGGCCCTGGGGTTTTGATCCAGATAATCCGCCAGGGCGTCCAGGCAGCCGGGGAAAATTTTAATGTCGGAATTGAGCAGATAAACATACTTTCCCTGGCTGGCCTTCACCCCAATATTATTGCCCTTGGGAAATCCAAGGTTCTCCGCATTTCGGATGATCTTCACCTCCGGAAATAAGGCCGCCACCATCTCCGGCGACCCGTCCGTCGAGGCATTGTCCACCACAATGATTTCCGTCGTGCGCGCTGACCGGGCATCCCGCAGGCTTTGCAGGCATGCTTCCAAAAACTGCCGGTCGTTCCAGCTCAAAATAACAACGGAAAGATCCATGGTTGTTGCTGAATTTATTGGGGCCTGGCCGCTGTCATTTCATCCGCCGGTCTCGCCGGCGGCACCGGTTCGGGCGGAGCGCTCCTGCTTTTTAGAGGCTGGTGGAAACCGCCCCGGATAAAATCCATCGCCTTCATGCCGGCGGTGCTTAACCAGTCTTCGCACGCTTCAAGGGGGGGGATTCGTGTCACGTCCTCCCCGGAAAAGCCCGCTTTGAAATGGTAAACTCCGGGATTTTTTTCAGGATCAATGCCCCCAAGATCATAATGCTGAAATCCGTTTTGCTTCAGCCATTTGATCATTGTCCACTGCAGCAGATAAGCCCCTTTGGTGTTCAATCCTTCGTCATAGGTTGCGCCGAGAAGATAGATGCCCGTGTTGCCGATGGCGGAACAAACCAGGCTGCTGACGGGTTTGCCCCGATGCTCACAAATGAGGATTCGGAACTTCAGCCCCGCCGGCAGATCCTCGCCGAGGCGGCCAAATTCATTGACATCCACGGTCGTATCAAACTGCTTGCGGCTCCACATTTTTTCATAAATTTGCTGGAATGCGCGGTATTCCGCCGCCCCGCTCCCTTCAATAAGGGTGAGATTATTCTTCTCCGCCCGGTTGAGCTGGTTCCGCCATTTTCCATCCAGTTTTTTGCGCAGTTCTTCGAGCGACGGCGACAGATCCAACAGGAAAGTCCTATCCCTGTTCGCCGAACTGGCCGGGGGCTGTTTGAACTGTGAAAACGCCTCCTGATAGACAGCGGCGCGCGGCGACCCGGCAAACGCATTGGGCAGGATGCGCAGGAATAGCCGCCGCTTCCGGACATATTCCTCCCGCAGGGCAAGCGCCATCTGGCCTGTGGCTGCCAGATCCAATTTCTGCCCCAGCAAATGGCACAAAGGCCCCCACCGCAGATAAGCCACGCCGCGATTCACGAAACGGGGACGGATGATTCGCAATTGCGCCATTCCCACCACGTCTCCATTCCGGTGCAGAATCAGATGGCTCAGATTCTTTTCGCCCCAGCGAACGGCACCATAGCTCCAAGTCTGGTAAAGATTCGCGTCCGCAAACCGTCCCAATAGTTCCGACCATTCCGCCGCCGTGACGGCATCAATCTCGGCCCGGTAAAGTTGATCAACCATGATTTTAATTTTTCGACTTGGTGGAATTCCAAAACCAGGAACGGACCTTCCTTTCCCAGGCGGATGCCCGCCGCACCCACCGATACGCCCCGCATACTTTCAACCGGAATTCCAGGTTCCAATCGGCCGGCTGCACATCCACCCGCCCGGTCAGTCCCTCACCCATGTTTAAAAATAATTGTTGCGGAGTCGAATCATAAACAAACTTATATCCGGTTTCTTTGGCAAGCTGCAATTCCCTGGTGCCGTAACTGCCATAGGGAACGCTGAACGCCGTAATTTCACGCCCCACGATGGCTTCCAGTTCCTTTTTTGAATTTTGGAGTTCCTGCCGGGCCTTCGCCGCCGGCAGCCGCACGAGATCGGCATGCATCACCCCATGCGATCCAAAATCCACATTGCTCATTCTGGCGATCCGCCGGAGATCCTCTGCCGAGGCCACGACTTCGCCGACTTTGTTTCCCCCGCCGTAATCATTCCAGGCGGAGTTGCGGCCCAAATAACCGGTGGGCGGGAATAACATCACCGGCAGGTTGCGCCGGCACAGCTCAGGCAGTCCGTTGGCCACAAAACTTTGGAAGACATCATCCACCGTGATGACGACATGACGTCGCCCATTCTCCAAAGGCAACACCCTGCCCGCCGGGACGGGTTTGGCCAGACGGAGCAGCCGGTCCAGTTGCCGGCCAAACCGCGATTTTGCATCGCTGGCAATGGTGTGGTAATTGATGACCACACAAGTCCCGGCGGACTGGCGCGAGCCGGGCAGCCGGCTGACCAGCGCATCCCACAATGAGACGACAAGGCTGACGGCCAGTTTCAGCAAACGGTCAATCATGTTTTGTCACCCCCGTATTTTCAAATAGTGAGGCTGCTTCGAATTGACGGACGGAGAATTGGGTGAACAATGAACCATCCAGTCCATGAACCAAACACCGGTTAAAGTCCGCCGTAAATTCGATGCAACTTTCAAGCGCGAAGGGCTCCAA